>Ga0075435_100003107_pt1 | contig 11216 bp, 10 predicted proteins | sample RhiMethybrSRZTD4_FD_75302 | JGI IMG/M metagenome (GOLD analysis project Ga0075435, IMG submission 75302) | Populus rhizosphere microbial communities from Tennessee, USA - Rhizosphere MetaG P. TD hybrid SRZTD4 | ecosystem: Host-associated > Plants > Roots > Rhizosphere > Soil | place: USA... | reverse complement strand
ATCGTGGCTCCCGGCGACCGGTTGGTCATCCTGATGGGCTCGCCAATCTACCAACGCGCGAAAACGAATTTGTTACGGGTTCATCGCGTTATTGCGCACATCTGACAGACGGGTTTGACTCGCGCCCAAAGCGCTCTTAGACTCGTGTACCCAGAGAGAATGCAAATGCGCCGCTTCCGCGCGCTCGCCGTTGCCTCATCGATCGTGGCGATCGCCGCGTCGGCGCGCGCCGACGGACCGCTGCCACCGGCACTGCAGGTCCTCGGCAGCGTGACCACGGCGGCCCGCCCCGTCGCCAACGTGCTCGTCATCGCCCTGAACCTCAGCAGCCTCGAGGCCAGCCAGACCATGACCGCGGTCGACGGCACGTTCAATCTTCCATCCCTCCCCGCCGCGGTCTACAGGATCATCGCCGTGAAGTCCGGCTTCGCGCCGGCCATGGCCATGATCATGCCGACGAAGGAGAAGCAGCGTATCTCCCTGGCCCTGAAGAACGAGAAGACGGCCAACCGCGACGCGAATCAGCAGATCTGGGAGCTGCGGGCCTCGCTGCCGCCCGACGTGCTGCGCGACATCGAGGACGTGCTGCGCCAGCCGCAGGCGCAGATGGCCTCGCTCGCGCCGATGCTGAACGTGCCGCGCTTCAGCGGACAGATGTCGTCGATCACCGGCGTGCCGCAGCAGAGCAACTCGCCGACGACCGCGCAGACGGCCCTCGGCGTGGAGAGCCGCCTCGGCGAATCGTGGCAGCTCGGCTTCCGCGGCAATCTTCACCGCATCGACGACCCGACCGACGACGCGCGCTTCGGCACGCCGCTGGCGGAGTCGAGCGCCATGCAGATGGAGCTGCGCTCGTCGCCGACCGACGCCTACCGCCTGGCCTCGACGAAGAGCTGGTGGCGCTACCGCGACGACAACGTCACGCCGCAGGCCGCCGCCGACATCCGCTCGCACAATTTCGAATGGGAGCACGGCGACGCCAAGCTGCAGGTGCGCTACCTCGCCCAGCAGAACCTCTTTGCTGCGAATCCTGGCTCGGATCTGATCGAGGTGGCCGGAAACACGACGGTGCTCCAGGCCGGCCGGACCGACGTCGGCGTCTCCCTGCGCGTGGCGCAGGAGAGCATGCACAACGCGCCCAACGCCACGTTCCGCACCGCCGACCTCACCGCCAACGCCAACGTCGACGTCTCCACGCGATTGATGCTGCAGTACGGCATCTCCAGCCGCCTCGGCATCTACGGCACGGAGTGGGCGCCGCGCACCGGCGCGGAGTGGAAGATCGGCAAAGAGACGTCCATCGTGGCCAGCGGCCTGTACAAGGTTTACGAGCAGGACCAGCAGAATGCCATGCCTGCCATCGTGGTCTGGTCCGACGAATCGCGCGTCCTGCCGAAGTATGCCTACTCGGTCGGCATCGTCTCCGGCGACGAGTCGCACAACGGCGTCTCCATCGTCGGCACGGTCATGCGCATCGACGCGCCGCTGCGAGTGATCTTCACCGACGGCTTCGAGCAGTTCTGGGACGGCCTCTACGTCGACAACGGCGACGTCCGCCGCGATCTCCGCCTGAACTGCCGCAAGGAGCTGGCCAAGCGCTTTCTCGTCGACGTCTCCTCGAGCGCCGGCTACATCCGCCCGGCCATCCCCTCGCTGCTCAACGGCAACAAGAACTTCGTCACCGGCGACGTGCAGTCGACCTATCAGCCGACCGGCACGACGCTGGCCATTTCCTACCGCGAGATGCGCCAGCCGCCACAGAGCGGGGGCGGCGGAGACTACCGCAGCGAGCGGGTGAACGTCCGCGTCGCCCAGGCGCTGCATTTCCTGCTCGATCTCAAGCTCCTCCTCGGCGTCGAAGTGGCGCGCGCCGACAACTCGCCCTACCTCCTCGACACGATCGATCCCAACGGCGTGACGCGGAAGTACATCGGCGGACTGGCCGTCAATTTCTAGGATTCGTCCTACACGCGCCCGCGCCATCCGCCTATTTTTTCCTTTTCCAGTGTCGATATTTTTGTGTCGAGGATGCCGACCGGCCGGTCGAAACGAATCATCGTCGTCGACGATCAGCCCATCGTCCGCGCCGGATTGCGCCGCATCCTCGAATCGGTGCCGGAGTGGCAGGTGGTCTCCGACGTGGCCACGTACGATGAGGCCCTCGCCGCGGTCCGCGCCTTCGGCTGCGACGTGGTGGTCCTCGACATCGCCCTCGGGAAGCGCAGCGGCCTCGATCTCCTCAAGCAGCTGCGCCGCGAGTTCCCGCGCATCCCCGTGCTGATCCTCAGCGTGCACGCCGAGGACGACTACGCGCTGCGCTGCCTCCGCGCCGGCGCGGTCGGCTACCTGACGAAGGAGAGCGCCCCGGAAGTCGTGATCGAGGCCATCGAGCGCGTGACGAGTGGCAAGCGCTACATGAGCGAGGAAGTGGCCGAGCACCTCGCCGCCCGCGCCGTCGACGGCAACGAGACCCTCCCGCACGAGCGCCTCTCCGACCGCGAGATCGAGATCTTCCGCCTGCTCATCGAAGGGAAGACGGTGACGGAGATCGCCAACGGGCTTTCATTGAGCGTGAAGACGGTGAGCACGCATCGGTCCCACATCCTGCAGAAGATGAAGATGAGGAGCACGGCGGACTTGATCCGCTACGGGATCGCGCATGGAATGGGTTAGGCGGCGAGGGGGACGCCGATCTTTCCGCAGAGCTCCCGCATGCGGCCATCGACGGTCAGAATGGCGGCACGCTCACGTCGCGCGAGAACTACGTAGTAGAGATCGTATGCGGGATGGCGGTGGAGGGTAGCTTCGCGAAGCGCGTCCTCGGCGAGATCGGCGACGGCATGGAAATGGTTGACCATCGTCAAGGCAGCGTCGAAGCGCTGCATCGCCTCATCGAGCGCAAGTCTGCCTGCATTCACATACTTCCATAGACCGTTCGTCACCTCCGGAATGAACAGATCCGGAGCCATGACCGGCACGGCGCCGACCAGTGCCGCGACGACGAATTGCTTTTGCTCGCCGGCAACCGCGGAAATCGCCGCGGAAGCATCGAGAACGACTTTCATCGATCGCGGTCTTCTCGGATCAGCTGAACCGGATCGAGATCGCTATCGATCGGCGGGAACGCGAGTATGCGTTGAAGGTTCAGCAGGTATTTTCGCCGTCCCTCATTGGCCGGGCTATTGGACAGCTCGGCGAGCGCTTGCTCAACGACAGTGCGCCCATTCATTCGCGCGCGCTCAGCCATCTCCAGCGTGGTCATCGCCACGAAATTCTACCGCTCCCCGCCCAGCCCCGGCCGGATCTCCTCCACCAGCTTCTCGAACCTCATCGAGATTCCCTTCGTCACCACGATCTGCTTGAGGTAATTCAGCGACGTGATGGCCGCGGGGATGCCGGAGATCGCCGTCGGGATCGAGGCCAGGCGGGTGGCCAGTTGGATGGTCTTGTCGGTGGCGCTGTAGTCCGTCGAGCGCAGGTCGGCACGCGCTTCACTTTGGTAGGCCAGCGTCAGGAGGTAGATGTCGGCCACGAGGTCGCGGAAGCGCATCTCCGCGCCCCAGGCGAAGCACTCCCCGTTGCGGATGTTCTCCAGGAACTCCTGCACCGTCTCGCCCTTCGACACCGTGTGCACCTTGGCCACGTGCTTGAGCGTGTGCGCGTCCGAGCCGCCCACCATCGAGATGTGGCGGCCGTGCCCCTGCACCGTCTGCACGAGCTGCTGGACCATGCGGTTGTGGAACGAGGCCATGGCGCCGTTCAGCACCTCGAAGATGTCGAACATCTCCAGCAGCTCGGCGATGTAGCGCACGGCCACGTTCTTCATCCGGTAGTTCTGGAACAGGTGATTGATCCCGAAGATCATCCGCTCCGCCTTCAGGTAGGGGATCAGCTCGCGGATATTCGGGCGCAGCCGCTGGATCTCGCGGTGCTGGGCCTCGTTCAGTCCCCACACGCCGACGTGGATGCGCTGCCCCGTCTCCGGGAAATACGTCTCCACTTCTTCACCGATGAAGAAATCGGTCATGTCCGGATTCTTGTTCAGCAGGTAGAGCGCTCCGTCGATGGAGTCGTGGTCGGTGAGGCAGACGTAGGACATGCCCCGGGCCTTGGCGATGCGGTACACATCCTCGGGAGCGTTGTAGCAGTCTCGGGTATTGGCGCGCCGGAAATACTTGAACACCGAGAAGCGGCTGTGGCAGTGCAGATCCGCCCGCTTCAGGTGAGGATCGGACAAAACCACCGCCGGCGCCAGGTCATTCATGTAGATTGCAACCGTCGCATTTTCTACAATTCGCGTGCCCGTGGGCAACGCGGCTCTATCCATGGCGCAACAGAAGACAAAACCGAATTCTCCATCCGAGTGGATCGATCAGGAAGTCCCGACGCGGCTTCCGATCATTCCCCTCGTCTCCTCCGTGCTCTTTCCCGGAGGCGTGCTCTCGCTGCAAGTCGGCATTGACCGCAATGTCCGTTTGCTGAAGAGCATTCCCGACGAGCAAAACCTCATCGCCGCCTTCTGCCAGAAAAGCGGCGACAAAGAAAACCCGCGCCCCGAGGATCTTTCACCGATCGGCGTTCTCGCCGCCATCGTGCAGCGGCTCCCGCTGTCGTCGGACCGCTTCCAGCTTTTTCTGCAGGGACGGCAGCGCGTGGAGCTCGTGCAGATGCTCCAGCAGGAGCCCTACTTCGAAGGACGGCTGCGCGAGGTGATCCCCCGGCCGACGCCGAAGACGATCAAGACCGATCACCTCATGAACAAGGCCACGTCGCTCTTCGAGAAACTCGTGGAGAGCGACTCGAAGTACTCGAACGAGCTCCTGAACATCCTGCGCATGAACCGCGACGAGGGGCCGGACCCGTTCGCCGACCTCCTCTCCTCCTTCGTCAACCTGCCGCTCGAAGAGAAGCAGCTGCTCCTCGAGACCGTGAACCCGATCGAGCGCCTGGAGCTCCTCATCGACTGGATCCAGCGCGACCTCGGCAAGGCCACGATGGACCGCGAGCTGCAGCGCCAGATCAAGGACTCCATCGACCGCCGCGAGCGCGAGAACTACCTGCGCGAGCAGCTCCGCGTCATCCAGGACGAGCTGGGCGACACCAACGCCGCCGAGCGCGAGGCCGACACCTACCGCGACCGCATCGAAGCCCTCCCTATCGCCGAGGAGCACAAGCTCCAGCTGCGCCGCGAAGTCAACCGCATGACGCAGCTCTCGCCGTCGTCGTCCGACTACGCCGTCATCAAAGGGCACCTCGACACAGTGTTGCAGGTGCCGTGGGGCGAGAAAACCGAGGACCAGCTCGACCTCGCCAAGGCCGAGGAGGTCCTCGAGGCGCGGCACTACGGCCTGGAGAAGGTGAAGGAGCGCATCCTCGAGTTCCTGGCCGTGCTGAAGCTGAAGGGCGATCTCAAGGGACCGATCCTCTGCTTCGCCGGGCCGCCCGGCGTCGGCAAGACCTCCCTCGGCGCCGCGATCGCCGACGCCCTCGGCCGCAAGTTCGTACGCATGGCCGTCGGCGGCGTCACCGACGAGTCGGAGATCCGCGGGCATCGCAAGACCTACATCGGAGCGATGCCGGGCCGAATGATCCAGAGCTACATCCAGGTCGGCGTGAACAACCCGCTGATCATGATCGACGAGATCGACAAGATCGGCAAAGACTACCGCGGCGATCCCGCCTCGGCCCTTCTCGAAGCCCTCGACCCCAAGCAGAACCACGCCTTCGTCGACCGCTACATCGAGATCCCGTACGACCTCTCGCACACGCTCTTCGTCTGCACGGCGAACATCCTCGACAACATCCCCAGCCCGCTGCGCGACCGCATGGAGGTCATCCGCCTCTCCGGATATACGGAAATGGAGAAGCTGGAGATCGCCAAGCGCCATCTCATCCCCGAGCTCATCGGCGACCACGGCCTGACGCCGGAGCAGGTGAAGATCGACGACGAGGCCATCCTGGCGGTGAGCCGCGAATACACGGCCGAGGCGGGCGTGCGCAACCTCGAGCGCAACCTGGCCACGATCATGCGCAAGATCGCCCGTAAGGTGGCCAGCGGCGGCGAGGCGCCCGCGCCGGTGCAGGCCAAGGACCTCGAGCCGTACCTCGGCCTGCCGTCGTACGAGCACGAGTTCGCCGAGCGGCGCCCCGAGGTCGGCGTGGCCACGGGCCTGGCCTGGACGCAGTTCGGCGGCGAGATCATGTTCATCGAGGCCACGCGTATGCCCGGCAGTGGGCGCACCACCGTCACCGGCCAGCTCGGCGACGTGATGCGCGAGTCGGTCTCCGCGGCGTACTCCTACGTCCGCTCGAAGGCGGCCGACCTCGAGATCGAGGACAAGCAGTTCAGCGAGCACGACATCCACATCCACTTCCCGGCCGGCGCGATCCCGAAGGACGGCCCCTCCGCCGGCGTGGCCATCGCCACGTGCATCGCCTCGGTGACGGGGGAGCGCCCGGTGCGCCACGAGGTGGCCATGACGGGGGAGATCACGCTGCGCGGCAAGGTCCTCTCGGTCGGCGGGATCAAGGAGAAGGTCCTGGCCGCGCACCGCGCGAACATCAAGACCATCCTGCTCCCCGAGGGGAATCGCAAGGACCTCAGCGAAGTGCCGGAGGAGATCAAGAAGGAGCTGCTCTTCATCTTCGCCGAGCGCGTCGAGGACGTCTGGAAGGAAGCGCTGATCCCCATCGTCGTCTCGAAGGACCACGCCCGCAAATACGACGAGGCCGAATACCGCGCCGAGCGCCAGCAGAAGAAGGAAGATCGGGAGAGAGCCGAGCAGCGATGAGGCGCGGCTGCCTGAACAACGTCCTCTTCGGCTTCCTCGTCTTCGTCGTCTTCGGCTTCAGCACGTATCTCTGCTTCACGTTCTTCGTGCACGGCCGCTCCCTGCCGACGCCGAACCTGATCGGCAAGTCGGTGGCCGACGCGAAGGCCGTCTGCTCCGACCTCGGCCTGACCCTCGACGTCAGCACGCCGACGCGCAACTCCGACAAGGTGCCGGCCGGCTTCGTGGTGTGGCAGAACCGCTCGCCCGGCACGACGAACTTCATCAAGCGCGGGACGCGGATCAAGGTCGAGCTGAGCGCCGGACCGCTGGTGCTGCGCGTCCCCGACTTCAACGGCCAGCGCCCCGGCACCGCGGTGCTGCGCCTCGGGCAGCTGAACCTCAAGCTCGGCCAGACGACGTACGCGGAGGTGAACACGCCGGCGCAGCAAATCGTGGCCGAGGATCCGCCGAAGGAGACGGTGGTGGCGGCGCAGACGCCGGTGTCGCTGCTCATCGGCGTTCCGCCGGCGCCGCGCCCGTACATCATGCCGGACGTGATCGACCACAGCCTCGACGAGATTCGCCCCTACTTCGCCGCGCACGGGCTGAACATCTCGACGGTGAAGTTCGAGTCGTACCCCGGCCTGCCCGACGGCGTGATCATCCGCCAGTACCCGCTGCACGGCGCACCTGTGTCCGCGCGGGACGCGATCACGGTGGTGGTGACGCGGCAGGAGGCGGGGGGGATCGTCGAGCAGACAAAGCCCACTGCGACGCCGTGACGCCACGGAAATTTAGAATGCAGAATGCGAATGCAGAATTGAGAAACCGGCGGAGCTTTCTACATTCTGCATTCGCATTCTGCGTTCTGAGTTTCCGTGGCCGAATGCAATAGACTGCGCCCGATGTCGATCAGGATCGCACCCAGCCTGCTCTCCGCGGACTTCTCCCGCCTCGCCGACGAGCTCGCCTCCGTCGACTCCGCCGACCTCATCCACCTCGACGTCATGGACGGCCACTTCGTCCCGAACCTCACCATCGGCCCCGCCATCGTCAAAGCCTGCCGCGCCTACAGCGCCAAACCGTTCGATTGTCACCTCATGATCGAGCGGCCGCAGCTCTACATCGAGCGCTTTCTCGAGGCCGGCGCGAACATGATCTCCGTCCATTTCGAGGCCGAGGCGCACCTGCAGCGGGCCTTGCAGATGGTCCGGGCGGGAGGGGCCAAGGCGGGCATCGCCATCAACCCGGCCACGCCGGCGGAATCGCTGACCACGGCAATCGAGTTCTGCGACTTTGTTCTGGTGATGACGGTGAACCCCGGATTCGGCGGCCAGCAGTTCATCGAACCTGTCGTGCCGAAGATCCGTCATATCTCTCAGATGATCCAGGAGAGAGGTCTGCCCGTCGAGATCGAAGTCGACGGCGGGATCGACGCGAAGACGGCGCCGCTGGTCGTCGACGCCGGCGCGCGCATTCTCGTGGCGGGCTCGGCGATCTTCGGACAGCGCGACCGGGCCGCGGCGATGCGGTCGATCCGCAACGCGGTTTTATTGGAGGAAGCTTGAGATTGAGTCGAAGCATTGCCGCGGCGGCGCTGGTTCTGTTCGCGCTGACCGCCTGTCATCACGCCCAGCAGCCCAAACGCGTGGTCGTCGATCCCGAGCTGGCCAAGCTCACCAAGGAGCAGGCCTTCCAGAAGGGCGAGGATCAGTACACGAAGAAGAAGTATGCGAAGGCCCGCACGTACTTCTCCTACGTCTTCGAGAACTTCCCGAACGATCCCCTCGGACGCCGCGCCCTGCTGCGCGTCGCCGACGCCTACTTCGCTCAGGGCGACCCGGTGAACCTCGTCGAGGCCCAGTACAAGTACCGCGACTTCATCAACCGCTACCCCGGCAGCGACCGCGCCGACTACGCCATGCTGCAGATCGCCATGGTCTCGTACAAGCAGATGGACCGCCCCGACCGCGATCAGCAGAAGACGCAGGAGGCGCTCGAGAAGTTCAACGAGATGGTGCGCGCCTATCCGAAAAGCCCGCTGAAGGCGGAGGCGGAGACGCGGCGGCAGGACGTGCTCGACCGCCTGGCCAAGCACGAGCACATCGTGGCGCGCTACTACATGAAACGCAAAGCGTGGAGCGCGGCCATGCTGCGCCTCGACGGCATCGTGGAGCGCTATCCGAACTACAAGGACAAAGACGCCGTCTTCTTCGACCTCGGCACGTCGCTCGTGGCGATGGGGCGGAAGGCGGAGGCGCGGCTCTACTTCGAGCGCGTGCTCAGCGAGTTCCCGAAGAGCGACTACGCCGAGCGCGCCCGCCGCAAGCTCGATTCGCTGAAGACCGCATGAGACCCGCGGGCGTGCTCGTCGCCGTCGTCCTCCTCGCCGGCTGCGCGAGTGGGAGAAAAAACGCCGACGACCTCCCGCCCGTGCCGATCCCGAAGGCGGAGACGGAGGCGATCAATCCGACGCCGTCGGCGACCGAGGCGCGGCTCAACGAAGTGCAGACGCAGCTGACGGAGCTCCTCGAGCGGCTCGACGTGCTGAACGCCCGCATCGCCCGGCTCGAAACCGCCGCGCCGGCGCCCGTGCCTGTGGCCGCGCCCCCACCCGCGCGCGTGCCCGCGCCGGCTCCTGCGCCGGCTCCCGCCCAGGAACAGGTCCAGCCGCCACGTGCGCCGGCAGTCCTCCGCGGCGCCGATCTCTTCGAGGCCTACCGCAACGCGCTCATCCTCTTCGGCCACGGCAAGCACGCCGAGTCGCGGGCGGCGTTCGAAAAGATCTTCGAGGCCGATCCGAACGGCGAGCTCGCCGACAACGCCCTCTTCTGGATCGGCGAGACCTACTTCGCCGCCGGCGACTATTCGAACGCCATGCGCTACTACGCCCGCGTCACGAAGGAGTACGCCGACCAGAACAAAGCCCCCGACGCCATGTTCAAGATGGGCCTCACGTACGTGAAGACCGGCGACCTGGCCATGGCCCGCCGCACCTTCGAGGAGTGCATCCAGAAATATCCGTACTCCACGCCGGCGGCGTCCGCCAAGTACGAGCTGAAGCGCATCAAATACTAGTGTGCTGAGTTATAAATTCGCAGCATAAGTGTGTACGAGGTCGTGTTCTACCATTCCGGGGGACACGGCGATGCGCAACGGCCGACCGAAGACAGGGTTGATCCTCAGCGACGACGAACGCGAACAGCTGCACCGTTGGTCGCGACGTCCGAAGACGGCGCAGGCTCTTGCTCAACGTTCCCGGATCGTCTTGGCTTGCGCCAATGGACATTCAAACGACGAGGTTGCGCGCCAACTGAACATTACTCCGCAGACGGTTGGGAAGTGGCGCAGACGATTTGTCGCGCAGCGCTTGGAGGGATTGCTGGATGAGCCACGGGTAGGTGCTCCCCGAAGGATCTTGGATGCGGACGTGGAACGAGTGTTGACGTTGACGCTTGAGTCTAAGCCGAAGGACGCAACCCACTGGAGTACTCGTTCGATGGCAGAGGCGAGCGGCCTGACGCAGACCGCGGTGAGCCGTGTCTGGCGGGCATTTGCACTTCAGCCGCACCGTACCGAGACGTTCAAGTTGTCGAAGGACCCGCAGTTCATCGAGAAGGTTAGAGACATCGTGGGCCTCTACATGAACCCGCCGACAAAGGCGTTAGTCCTTTGCGTGGACGAGAAGTCGCAGATTCAGGCGCTCGATCGCACGCAACCGATCTTTCCGATGCTCCCAGGACAAGCCGAGCGTCGCACGCACGACTATGCGCGCTACGGGACGACCTCGCTCTTCGCGGCACTCGATCTGGTGAGTGGCAACGTCATTGGCGAGTGCCATCGCCGACACCGAAGCGTCGAGTTCCGACACTTCCTCGACACCATCGAAGCTGCCGTTCCGGCTGATCTGGACGTTCACCTGGTTCTCGACAACTACGGCGCGCATAAGTCACCTACGATTCAACGCTGGCTTGCGAAACGGCCTCGATTCATCGTGCACTTCACGCCTACCAGCGCTTCCTGGATGAATCTGGTCGAGCGTTTCTTCGCCACTCTGACCGAAAAACAAATACGTCGCGGGACTTTCAGGAGCACACGACAGCTCGAAACCGCCATCAAAAGCTACCTGCGCCTCTACAACCAAGACCCTCGTCCTTTCGTCTGGCACAAGACGGCCGACGAGATCCTCGAATCCGTCGGCCGATTTTGTCAGCGAATTTCCGACTCAGGACACTAGAATGTCGCCGCCATGGCCGTAGAGACCGAGAACGCGGCGACGCTGCTGGCGCGCCGCGAGTACGACCGCGCGGTGCCGCTGCTGGCGCGCGACCTCGCCAAGTACCCGACCAACCCGCGCATCCGCCTGCAGTACGCCGACGCCCTGGCCGGCGCCGGCTCGCACGAGGAGGCCGTCAAGCAGTACGAGGAGACGGCGAAGTACTA
>Ga0075435_100003105_pt1 | contig 11222 bp, 14 predicted proteins | sample RhiMethybrSRZTD4_FD_75302 | JGI IMG/M metagenome (GOLD analysis project Ga0075435, IMG submission 75302) | Populus rhizosphere microbial communities from Tennessee, USA - Rhizosphere MetaG P. TD hybrid SRZTD4 | ecosystem: Host-associated > Plants > Roots > Rhizosphere > Soil | place: USA... | reverse complement strand
GACAACGTGCGCGCGCAGGCCTATCCCCCCATGCTGGTTTCGCAGAGCCTGAACGATGCGCGCGTGCCGTACTGGGAGGCGGTGAAATGGGTCGCCAAGCTCCGTCACTTGAAGACGGACACCAACCCCATAATCCTCTACGTGAAGCGCCAGGGCGGTCACAGCGGAGGCTCGGGCCGCTTCGACAATCTGCAGGACTTCGCCCGGGCCTACGCCTTCGCTTTGCAGACGCTGCGGCCGGTACACACGCCCTGAACATTTAGTGCACGTACTACAAGCACGCCTTCGCGCAAGTGTGCCCGCGTAATCGTCCACCGTGGGGCGACGGAGGACGCTACGCCCGCACTTGGACGCTGCAGCCTTCCCTCAAGCGGGTGATCAGAGCTCCCACCAATGATGAACAGGTTCGTCATTCTTGACCGCGGTGTGGTCGCTCCCGTGTTGTCGTGATCATGAAATATTTGGATTATCATCATGGCCTCATAGTTTGCCTGCCACGGTGGCCGCGGATCGGTGTCGATCCGAGTGGCAAAAGCGCGATGGAGGCAACCGATGAGAGCAAGCGGAGCGAACGGCATGGACGAAGTGGCATTCACGGCGGCAAAGCAGAGGCTCGATCTTGAAATCGACAAGCTCGGATCCAGTCCCAAAGTCGGTATCCTGATGGGGATTGACCTCTATACCGAGTTTCGCAGACGAGGTCTGTTGAAGGATACGATTGCGGACTTTCGGTTGTGGAAGTTCACTCTACAGGGCTATCGGGATCTTTTCGTCACTGAGAGCACAACTGTGGCTGGCGGTGACTTCAGGCTCGGTACGTAGCCATACCCAACACACGTTCGTGTCCTTGCTACTTCACTGCGGCGCTGGAGCCATCTACGCTCAGTTGGTTGGTGCATCGATGAAGTGGAGCGTCGCTGCGGTGGCAATCCTCGGCCTCATGCCAATAGCTAACGTTCCCGTCAGAAATACCGATCGGCCTCCCGCTTCGACGTTGGTGACGTCACACCCTTTGGGGGGTCGAATGGGCTATGCCGTGGCGCGGTCGGTGCGAGGCGTCGCATTCCTGATGGTGATAGAAAGCCTCTCCCTTCACCCGAGTTCGCGAGCATAGGGCTCGGCGGCGCAGAGTGTCATCACGACCTCATGTTTTGGCTTGGCGGCTTGTCCACTCCGCAGTGTCGTGATCTGGATGTTGTCTTGAGGCATAGTCTCCGAGCGCCCGCGAAGTTGATTGTGCGCTCGTGATGCCCTGACCTTGCGTAAGCTGGTCGGCAAATCGCGGTCGATTTTCGATGCCGTACTGCACCTCCGATGGAAAATCGTAGGGCTGGTCGAGACTGCCGACGGTAACAGAGATGCGATCGGTTGCAATGCGCCGATATGTGAGTGGTGTGCCGCACTCACGGCAGTAGTCACGGGCCGCCGCTGCAGACGAGTGAAAGGTGCCGGGTTGCCCTCGGGTCCAAACGAAGTCTGCGCGCGGGACACCGGTGAAGGCCTGAAAGTAATTGCCAGATGCTTTTTGGCACATACGACACCAGCAAATGCTGGTATGCGTCGGCTCGGACATTAGCGCGTAGCGGACTGCGCCACACTGGCATCCACCGCTGCGTACGGACTTGTGCAGATCAGGCATGAGCGTTGTCCTTGGGAATGAGGCCGAAGAAAACGCAGGAGAAAAGGGATTAGTTCAATCGGTGTCGCCCGTGTTGGGCGGTCCACACATGAAGGTCCACTGGTAGCACGATGAGAATGTCTCGGCAATCACACTGAATTGCTGCGATGCGTAGTGTTCTGCCCAATGGCACAGTCGGAAGCATGAAAATCCTGCAGCCGAGATGCTGACGCAAGGTGCAAGCCGGCGATGGACAAGCTGGTGGGCGGCTGCCGCTTCGTTACCTAACTCGAGCAGGTGCGCTCGACCGCGCCGCGCACGGGTTCACTATTGACCTTGTCGCGAAGGTCGTGACACGGCGATTTCCGCCCAGTAGGAAGGAGTTACGAATGCAGTTCACCGACGAGCAGATCCGAGCGCTGCTGCGCGATCCCGCGCGACATCCCCCAAGTGCGCGTCACCTGGGCTTCGAGCTGATCGACTTTTCCGTCGCTGAGCGCTGGGCAGAGGTAGCATTTATGCCCCGGCCGGAGTTCGCCAACCCGGCTGGCAGCGTACAGGGCGGTTTCATATGCGCCATGCTCGACGATGCCATGGGGATAACCGCCAGCGTCTCGCAGCGCTTCGCCCTTATGGTGCCAACCCTACAGATGTCGGTGAGCTACCTTGAGCCCACGCCAGTGGCGCGCGTCATTGCCCGCGGCCAAGTCCTGCGCATTGGGCAAACGACGGCGCACCTCGAGGGCCGCTTGCGGCTACCAGACGGCACCCTGCTCGCCACGGCTGCGGCAAGCGCCGTGTTACGGCCGTTTCCGAACATCAGTATGGGGTGAGCCGGGCTGCAACCGGCTTCCTCCTAGCCGGTCTTCATCTGTCGCTCACGCGATTCCTGCTCTGGTCATGCCAACCAAGGACGGCGCACCCACAGGTTCCAGTTGCGGATTATCAACCGAGCTTCAAGTGTCTCGCAACTGATGCATCGTCAGGAAGGTAGACGCGCTCCACAGGCATCGTCAGATGGCGCAGCCCGGGTTCGGTGAGGTGGGATCTCTGCGTCGCAACAAAGTCCGTCATATCGACGACTTCGAGCAATTCATGCTTGCCGAACGCAACGAGTGCCGCACCCCTCAAGCCCAACTGAATTGCTCGCCGGTCTACCGTCCTGCCGTTGGGTGCATGGTCGGGATCCCATTGGAGACGGACCTCTGATGTGGCGATCGAAGCCTGCCATGCCTCGCGGTTCTCCTGGTCGGAGTGATCCCAGCTGGAAGCAATGGCGCGAGAAAGGAGGTTATCGAAGTACCGACGACGCAACCGCAGGCCGAGGGTGATCTCTTGACCTTCCTTGGTACCCCAACCAGAGCGGTACATCATCCATAAGAAGTTCGGTTTGATCCAACTCATGCGCGAGTAGGAGAACTCGCCGCCAAACACTCCGTGCTTGATCGCATATTCGCCGATCGATGGCCGATAAGCCTGGTAAACCACAATCGTCTCGGCATTGTAGTGCGCGAGGATGTGCCTACCTTCGGCCGGCCATCTGCACGCTTGTTGGATATAGAGTTCTGTAGGGAGCCTCATCACCGATCGAATCCAGCCATGTCCGGCTCAAGCCAGCTTACAGTAGCGTATCCGGTACATTAGATGCCCCGCGGGGCACCCAAACTCGAAGATTGCCTCCACGATCCCAGGTATTGCGATGCCTCCACGGCATCCTTGCCTTCCATGTGGTACCCGCCCCGCCGATAAATTGGATATCGATGCCACACGCTGCGTCGCAGTTCGATTGCTTAGCTTGCCAAAATTGGAGATTACGTCCGAAGCAACTGGCCGGCAGATCCGCTGCTGACGGCAGCAACCCGTAGCGTGCAATTCGTCCGTTCCATCATAGCGGGTTTTATTCCCTGCTTGCACTCTGGGCAACCGCTCGCGTGAGCATCGTCGCAGCTAGCGCAGGATCGCTCGGCTCTCTGCGCCCGACCAGTAAGTGCCCTATCTCGACGATCCCGGCAGCCACGGCTTCGATCTCTCGCATGGGCCGCTCAAATTTTCCTTGGTTCCGGTTCCTCGGTCGGCTCGTCTTTGCTAGGCACCTTCCAGGACGAACATCACGTCCTGTTCGCTCGTTGATTGCTTTCGAAGGGCGATGAGCGGCTTGTACTCGGCCGAGTTATACCAAGCGTCGAGTGAGTCCATATCTGGAAATTCATGACGACCACCCGCTCCGGCTTCCAGTGACCTCCCTCGGGCATTCTGTGCGTCCCGCCTTTCGTCAGGTCACGGCCGCCATAGTTTGAAATCAGCGGCCCGACCTTCGTTCGATACTCCTCGAACTTGGCTGCATCCGTGATGACATGCTCGACGACCAGATACGCTGGCATGTCCAAACCCGAGATTATTAGTGCTCAGCGAACCATATGGAGGAACCACTACACTTACAAGGCAGACCAGTTCATGCCCCGAGGATCGGCCGGGTTTTCCGTTCTTGAACGGCCGCGTGACCGGCTTCCACCGGCTCGATAGGCCTGTATTTTACGCATCGCCCGACGGCTCGAACCACGATAGTGCCGTCCGTTGTTGCACGGTGGCTCTGGCGCATCACTCTCCCCGTCGGCTCCTCACGTTACATGTCACGCCTTCTGCGAGCGCGAGCAGGCTTGCGACCAGCTCCGCTCGAACAAGCGCCGTCGCACCGAGTTCGCCTGGCGCCAGGCAATCCCGTTGAGCTTGCGCCAGTCCCGGCCATCACCGGAGCGATAGGCCGCACTTCGATGGTTGCTCACCACACCCTCGAGGCTTCGTCGCTCGGATGCGCAATAGCGCTAGCGCGTCTTCGAAGCTTTCGGGTGATCGAGATAGCCGGCAACCCAACCGCAAGGGGCGCCTGCAGGTGCTTGGCGCTCAGCAGGTGAGGAGGTTGGTCTTGCGCATCGGGTCGCGCATCTCAGGGTGCGACCCCCAGTTTGAGGAGGTTTTCCTTAATGGCCTCCCGCGAGGGGTCTGCGCGCAGCGCCGCACGAAGATCGGAGATGGCTTGCTCAGTTCTTCCGAGTTGCCGGTTGATGTAGGCCCGCAATTCATGAGCGCTCGCATTGTCAGGGGCGAGTTTGATCGCCTGGTCAGCGTCAGAGAGCGCGGCGCCGGTCTGAAGTAGGCCCACATGCGCCCACGCACGAGCGACATATCGCGTGGCGTCGCGCGGGGTGATACGAAGAGCTTCCGTAAAGTCGGAAACGGAGCCCGAATAATCCTTCATAAAATAGCGTGCCGCCGCTCTTGTGGCATACGCAAAGTCATCCTGCGGATTGATCTTGACGGCCTCGGTCGCGTCAGAGACGGCGGCGGGATAGTGCTCTTGCGCGACCTCGGCGGCCGCGCGTCTACTGAACGCCAGTTGATACCTGGGATTGAGGCGCAGGGCCTCTGTGTAGTCCGCGATTGCCTCCGGGGTTCTACCCACGCTGAAGGTTGCGAGCGCCCGGTGGAAATAGATCTTGGCATCGTCACGGTTGAGCCTTGCCGCCTGGGTGAAATCCAGAATGGCGTCCTCGTACTTGCCCTCGTTATTCTTGGCCATCCCACGATTATACAATGCGACGGCGACGGTATGCTTGGTCTCACTCCCGCTGTTGATGAGCGTCGTGCAAGCGCGGATTGCGCGCTCGGGCTCCTGGACCCTCGCACAATTGGCGCGCGGATCGTCACAACCCGCAACGGCCCAGCACATCGGCAGTAAGGCAAACGCCGTCCGATTGCGCATCTACTGTCGCTTGCATGATGCTCTTGCACAGATCATCAGATATTCCGGAACCGAACGCTAGGGTTTGTCGTGCTTATGGCTCCTGGCAACGGCGATCCGGACTTTTGCGCCCGGTGGGCACTCCTTGGGGCAATGGGGTTGCAGGTCGGGATGAGAATGGGCACGGCTCAGGATGTAGCGCCATCGCCCCGGTCAAGCAACTCGTCCTCTGGCTTCCGGGCGGTGCGATGGGTCAACTGGGAGGGAGTACCAGCATCGCTCGCCAGCGGCGCTCGTACCGCCCATCGTCCGCTGGGCGCTGAAACGTCAAGCGACGTACTGGGCCGGCGCACACGATCGCTCAATGGCGCCACCATGCAATTCCGGGTCGGGATGGAGTGCAGGCGCCAGTCAGTGGGTGGCCGGCAAAGGAGTATCCACGTCAGGGGGCCGCTGGATCGCCGGTGGACCGTCGACACTTGTCAATGTTGAGACGCGGGCGACTGCGCTGATGCGCCCTTATAATGACCCCAGGGTCAGGGAGATCATGGGAACGTTACCCATTACATTACGTGACATTACGTGGCCGAGGTTTTGGCGAAGACGGGTTTTCTGCTGGATTGACGCGCGATACCCCATTGTGGAACTCGGCAGGCATTAGCGCAGCCGCTCGGCGGGTTGCCTGCTTCGAGATACGGCGCAGCGCATGTTTTCCAAGCGCTGAAGCTGATCGCGCATGGTACGCACGACGCGCTCCTTCCTGCGACGGAGACTGGAGGCAGGCAGCATCCCTACAAGTTTCGTCTCGCGTTCCGTCGCCGAGCGGGTGCGGGCGATCATTTCTTCGAGCTCTCGTACGGTCGTGCGAACATCCATCGTGTGCCTCCGGTTTCTCCGGGTTGCGCTGTGTCACAGCCGAGCTTACGAAACCCCGTGTGTTTTGTGAACGCAGACCCATCCGTACGGTTCCGGACCGTTGATGCGGTGCTTGGGGGGCGAGGTCGGCCTCTAGGAGGGATCCAGTGCGTCCGGCAAGCACGGTGCTCGCTTGCGCCGTCGATGATGCGGTGGTGGTGAGACGTCGAGTGATCTACTGCGCAGCTCCGGTACGGACCGAGATACCGGGGGCTAGAAGACACGAGGCAGTCAGGCAGCAAGGCAGGGGGTGGGCTTGGTCGTTACCACGATCCTTCTTAATCGCACGCGTTGGGAGCTACACGAGCCTGCCTTCGCCCAAGAGAAGCTCTGTTAGCTAGTGGCGGACTGACGTTGACCGATTTGGGTTAAATCGCTGGGGTTGCGCAAATTGAGGGCGATCAGGCCAGCCAGCCAGCCCCCGCGACTGCGCCTTGGACGGTCGCCTTCTGGTCGTCACGGTCTTCGGTCATGCGTTCGCCATGGATGCACGTGCAATAGCCACAACAAACGAAATCCTGCGTGGTGTCGTGGGCTCGACAGCTCACGGTACGGCCATCGACGGCCAGGACGACAGGGACGAGATGGGCGTCTTCATTGAGCCGCCTGAGAACGTGTGTGGTCTGACGCCATGCGCGCACTACATTTACCGTGATAAGCCCGAAGGCGTGCGGAGCGGGCCTGGCGACCTCGACCTAGTCCTCTACAGCCTTCGCAAGTTCTGCCGACTCGCTGCACAGGGAAACCCAAGTGTCATTCTCTTGCTTTGGCTGCCGGCATACATCATTAAGACACCACGTGGGTCGGAGCTCATCGGGTTGCGCGAGGCGTTCATCAGTCGCGTGTCTGGTGCTCGCTTCCTCGGATACCTCGTCGCACAGGAGCAGAAGATGAAGGGCGAGCGCGCACACACTGTGAATAGACCAGAGCTGGTTGCCCAATATGGATACGATACGAAATTCGCAATGCACGCGCTGCGCCTGGGCTACGAGGGCATCGAGCTGCTAGCCCATCGCCGCCTGACGCTCCCAGTGGCCGAGCCGAACCTGACCACGCTACGCGCGGTAAGGTCGGGCAAGATCAACGAAGCGGGTGCTCTCAAACTGATCGAAAACGCTGAAATCCAACTGCGGGAGCTCGTTGAGCGATGCACTTGGGAGCCGGATAACGGCGCGATCGAAAGGTTCATGGTGTGCTCACACATGCGGCATTGGCGGTATGGTAGAAAGCGCGATGGCTGCAGCTGACGATCGCCGCAACGAGTGCAAAGCTGCCCTACCACATGATCTTGAGGTTATCTCTCCCTTAACTGCGAAGAACCGATCTGGGATGTCGACTGCTTCGCGCCAGACGGCGCTTGCGCCCGTGGATCATTCGCTGGGGTGCCAAGGCTTCGAGCGACACGCTGGCGACTGAGCGCCCTGCACCCGATGTGCAAGTCCGGCACCCAGTGCTGGCTTGGCGTAAGGGCGATGCGCCAGAGTGGGCACTGGCAGGAACCAGGCCGGCCGGCCCAGCACTTAGCGTGAACCATCCTCCTAGTCCGAGAGGCCCGCCGCCAACCTGTCCGCATTGTGGGTTGTTCCACCATTGCCGCCAACAGTTTTTCTTGAGAGCATAACCTACACTCCCCCAAACCGGAGCAAGCGCCATGGATCTTGGACTGCTAGGTAAGCATGCAATTGTGACCGGCGGCAGCCGTGGAATTGGCAAAGCAATCGCGCGAGAACTGGCGCGGGAGGGCGTCGACGTAGCGATCGTCGCACGCTCTGGCTCGGATCTCGCCGCGACGGCAAAGGCGCTTGCGAGCGAGACCAATCGGCGGATCGTTCCGCTTGCAGCTGACGTAACGAGCCGCGAGCAAGTCGAAAAGATGGTCACTGAGGCTTCGCGGCTAATGGGCAGTGTAGATATCCTAGTCAATAGCGGATCTGCACCCGGCGGGTCCGCTACTGCCATTGGTCCGATCGAGACGGTAGTTGACGAGGACCTGATCCGAGACTTCAACACCAAATATGTGGGTGCGCTGCGGTGTTCGCGCGCCGTCTTGCCGCTGATGAAGCAGCAGCGCTGGGGCCGCATCATCAACATCAGCGGCGCCAATGCGCGTAATGCCGGCAACCTCAGCGGCGGCGCGCGCAACGGCGCTATGGTGCATATGACAAAGACGCTCGCGGTGCAATTCGGGCGCCACGGCATCACCGTCAACTGCATCCATCCTGGCACGACACGCACCGAGCGAACGCCGCGCCTGCTGGCCGCCCGTGCAGCAGAGCTCGGTGTTTCCCCGGAGGAGGCCGAGCGGTGTGATTTCGCGCCGGATTCGCCACGCGGCAATGCCATCTGCCGTATGGTTGATGCCTCCGAGATCGCGTTCCTCGCCGTATTCTTGGCGTCGGAAAAGGCCTGGGCCGTGTCTGGTGAGCTGATTGCAGCGACCGGAGGCGCAGGGCGGTCGGTGTACTACTGATCCGCCACTTCCGTGCAAGGACTGCAGGAATTGGGCTCTGCTCGGTCTCAAGGTTCGTCACGCGCAAGCGGGTACATGGCGAATGTGAGCGAGAAGCGGGCGCCTTCCGACATCTCGGCCTCGACCGCGATCCGTTATGTCCGCGGGCAGGTGAGAGCGATCAATCTGCGAACATCTTCCGCGTGGTCGATCTGTCTGCACTCGGCAACCAGCTCAGCATATTGTTGTTTGCCGATGGGGACCACTGCGCCTATGGGAGATAGCCTTTGCGCCAATTGGTCGAATGCCATGATGAACTCGCGCCCGGTCGCCTCCAATGTGTGGGCGACGCCTTCGCGGGTGTAGATAGTCACGCGAGGCGCGAAGAGAGGTTGCGTGTGTGAGGGAATAACGCGGACGCGCCGCATCATGTCGTCGATGCCAGCTGGATCATCTTCGCCGACCTTCTGCTGCACATTCTTCGTAACGGGAAACGACCCGGCGATGATGGCATATGCGGCGTAATAGTGGGGTTGTTCGCGCGCCGGCTCGATATCGGTCCGACGCGAGGGAAAGGCAGGGCTCGGGTACTGCGTCTCGAGCCAATTTACGACGCACTCTATCCGCTCGACGTCCTGCGGCCGGATATTGTCGCGCTTACAAAGCGCCGCAGTCACGTCGACATGCGGGATATTGTATCCCGGCGTCGAATAGATGCGATAGAGCGTTTCGAGGAACACCCAATGCTCGCCGAGCTTCTCGGTGATTGCGGCGAGGTCTGCGGTGCGTTGCCCCGTGAAGCTGTGGCTCAGGTGCCCATCTCTGTTTCCCGCGTAGGCGAAGTAAAAGCCGGCTTCGCCTTCAAAAACCGTGTCGCCACCCGGAATGCCCTGACGTGCCAGACCGACTGCCAGCAGCGCGTTGCGCACAGCTGCGCCTTCGCGGACGGAGCGACCTCCGCTGCGGGCCCCTTCGAGGTTACCCGCAGCCAAGTTGACGCATTGGGCAAGCGCACCGTGGACCTGATCTGCATTTAGATCCATCACCTTCGCCACAGCAACAGCGGCACCAAAGATGCTGAACAACGCACCTGCATGAAATCCACGCGCCAGGATGGCCGGGACGAAATCCGCGGCCAGACGTTCCATGACCTCGTAACCGGCCACAACGCCAGTCAAGAACTCGCGTCCCGGACAGCGCGTGACTTCGGCAGCCATGAGCGCCGCTGGCAGGATGGCGCAACCGGGGTGTGCCACCATCCTGAAGGTGTCCCACTTGCCTCCAGCAAACATCATCTCTGCATTGATGAAGGCAGCTCCGGCACGCGTGAAGTATCGTCCGTCGACCAATGCCGTGGTCGTGCCGACGGCGCCCTGCTCCTCTTCCTCGACGAGGCGCATGGCCTGTCTTGTTTCGGGGAACGCATGGCCCAGCAGACATGAGGACAAACCTTGCAAAGTCACGCCGCGAGCGCGGTCGAGAACCTCCGGTGGGATATCTGCAAAGCTGAGCCCAGCTACCCAGCGTGACAGGCGGCGATTGATGCTTTCGGGCATGCGGCCTCCATGGATTTAATGACCGGGAACCATCCTGGGTAGTGCGGTAGTGCCGCGGGCTGCCGCAGAGCACCCGTATTCATCAAGCAGTTGTCCGGCCCAGAGCAAAGCTACCAGCAACTACGACACCTTCGCGGTCGACCTCGACATCGTGCTAGGTAGGCTCAGTCGCCGACATCGTGAGCGAACAACACCGGTGCCCGAGCCATCAAGAGCGTCGCGCCCGTCTCCCGCCATCGAAATCTCGCCTTGCCTCAACGATTTTCGCATGGTTCGCGCGCGCCCAGTCGCCTAGCGCTCCGACAGGCAACAGGAGTGATCGGCCAAGCTTGGTCAACTCGTAATCCACACGAGGCGGGATGGTCGGGAACATCGTGCGCGTAACAAGTCCGTCACGTTCCAATCCACGCAATGTCAAGGTCAGCATCCGCTGCGAGATGCTGGCGATTGACCGTCGAAGCTCGTTGAAACGCTTGGGCCCGTTGCCGAGCATGACGACCACGAGAACGCTCCATTTGTCGCCGATCCGATCCAAGACATCGCTCACCGCGCGGCAGTCCTCAGGCACATGCAGGTTACTGGGTAACACGGCTGTGCGTTCTTGTGCGTTCTTTTCGGGCATCTATTTAGCCTCGGTATCAGATGGTAACTTAAAAATGGGGCCAAGCATGCCCGGGGTCAACGTCTCCGTCACAGTCGGCAGCAGCCGGCGCGATTCGATCAATGGCAGGCTGGCGCGCGCCCCGATCAGGCTCGCCGAGGGGAAGCTGGCGGCTAGCTTCGTGCAGATCGACGATCTGTCGATGTACAGTCAGGACTTGGAAAGCCCGCTGCCCGCGAGCGTGGCGCGGTTCATGGCTTGGGTCGAGGATGTCGCCGCCTTGCTGTTCGTGTCACCGGAGCATAACCGCTCGGTTCTGGCTGTTCTTAAGAACGCCATCGACT
>Ga0075435_100003103_pt1 | contig 11224 bp, 10 predicted proteins | sample RhiMethybrSRZTD4_FD_75302 | JGI IMG/M metagenome (GOLD analysis project Ga0075435, IMG submission 75302) | Populus rhizosphere microbial communities from Tennessee, USA - Rhizosphere MetaG P. TD hybrid SRZTD4 | ecosystem: Host-associated > Plants > Roots > Rhizosphere > Soil | place: USA... | reverse complement strand
AGGACGCTGCGCATCACGGAGCGGCTCGTCGCGGGATCAAGTTCCACGGGTGGTGGGCGCTGGCTGCGACAGTGCTATTGGCCGTTGTGCTCGGCCTCGCCTATCGCGGCCGCGACTGGATGACCGCAACGGGCGCACTCGCACGCGCGGCGGTGGGCGACCATCGCAACTGCGCGCTGCAATTCCGCCTGGCCGAGAAGCCGATCTCGCTCGCAGAAGCCGCGCAACGCTATGGCGCCACGTATCGCATCCTCGAGACGCAACCGCCACGTGATGTCATGACCACGGCTGGCCCGGCCCGCGTGCTCGAACGCCACGCGTGCGTGTACGGAGGACGGCGATTTGCGCACATCGTGTTCGAGTATCGCGGTGCGCGCGTGTCGTTGCTCGTCACCGCCGCCGAGGGACGCGCCCAACTGGCCCTTCCAGGAGAAGCGCTCCCACATGTGACCTCGGCGGGCCGGATCGACGACATGTCGGTCGTGTCCTTTCACACGTCGCGTCATGTGGTCTTCTTCGCCGGAGATGTGGCACAAGCCGACCTGATGAAGCTGGCCGATGCCGTCGCGGAGCCACTCTATCGTGAGCTGGCCGGCGTGTGAGAGCGGTAGCGGTGGCGTTCCCTCGACGCTCGGCTGAGACGTGATCTAACTCGGAAGCTTAGCCGCCAGGACGTCGACCTTCTCGATGGCCGGCGGCTTCGCAAGCAGGTCAGCCGCCTTCGCCATCAAGGCCGCCGCAACACGTCCTGACAAATGCGCATTCCGGCCGGCTTCGTCGGGAAACGCGTCGAAAATACCGAACGTCGTCGGGCCCAGTCGAATGCCGAACCAGGCGGTCGTGGCCGGCTCGGCTTGAACCAATGGGAGACCAGCGCGAAGAAAGGCTTCGACGTCTGCCTCTTTGCCCGGCTTCGCGTCCAATCGAACCCACAGTGCGACTGTCACCATGTCTTAGTCTCCATTCTCTTCGTGCCCGTCATCGCCTCCATCTTTGCGTGCGCGGAAGCTCCTTCTGAATAACTCAGATCGCGTTGGAAGGTTTTTTATTCCCGAATGGCTGTTCGCGTCCTCAGAACGACACACCACTCTCCGACCTCGGCCCTGGAATATTCGGCGGCGTCTGGAGATCAGGTAAATGGACAGACGCTCGGCTCGCAGCCGGGCAGCCTGCCCGGAGTATGAATATCACACGAAGAGGAGAAGAGCGAAGATGACCAGACAATCGAAGTGGGTAAGTTCGGTAGTAGTGTTCGCCGCGGCAGCGGCGATCACGGCGGTTTCGGGCGCCGGTTCTTCGGCGGACAGAGACACGCGAGAGCGCGAGGAAGGCCGAACGGTACGAGCTGCGAACGGCCCAGGGCCCGGACCGAACGGGCCGGGTCCCGGGTGCAACGTGATACCACCCTTGGCGTCGACCGGAACGAAGGTCAACATTTCGGAGTTTCCGCCGGCCGACTCACTCACTGATCTCGAGCTGGCCGGACCGGTCCAGTTGCTGCGCTCCGGCACGTTCGACATTCCGATTCAGTCGCTCACGAGCGTCAACATCGGCGCCAACAGCCCACGAGGAACGATCACGCTGCCGTTGTTCAAAGGAGCGGTCAAGACGTCGTCAGGCCTGAGGCCCGCGTGGTACGTGATCCTCGATGCGGGAGATGCGGGAGAGGCGGATCGCCTCGGCGTGAATTTCTCCAAGAAGCTGCACAATGCGACCGCTGCTGCACGAGCCGCAACGATACGCCCCGATGGAACGTTTCTGTTCGAATCCGGTCTCGTCGACTTCACGCCAAACCATGTTGTGGTGCCCGGGGATAACGATCGACCATTTCCGCCCCGTCAGGCCGCGCCGGGTTCAGTGGGCGACGACGACTACAGCCCGCTGGTTCTCGCCAACAACGGTGTGATTTACGATGCCCCGATCGTTGCAGCGGCGGTCGACGAAGCACACATCAATTTTCCGGGAGGAAATCCGAATTACGCGCTCGTCCATGACCAGGTGATTGCTATCGATCCGTTCAAACGGACCGTCACTCTGAACCTGATCAATGGTTTCAGCTTTGGGAAACCGGTCTTGTACATCTCGACGGAGTCGAGCGATCCTACCGTCTCTGCCATCGAGGCGAACACGTTCGCGCCACGCATGGGCCGACTCGAGGTGGGAATCGATGACATCGCTCGCAGCGCTGTCGAACGTATTTTCATCGCCACCAACGGTGCATTTGACGGCGGCTGCAACAATCCGCAGCGTCAGGGCCTGTCTGCGGCGCTCTCGGACGGGCATCGACCGAACAACACATTTGGCGGCGTTCCCACCATTGCCTCGGACTACAGCCCGGTCTGGGACGCCAATCTCTATGAGTGGACCGAGGACGCGATCGAAAAGGGCTATCGCGGTCTCCTGACCGAGGAATTCCGCATCCTGAAACTGGCCAGAGACGGATACATCACGGGGCCGAACGGCGCGCCGTTCGGCAGCGCCGGCCCTGTGATCGTATGCGGCGTCGCCGCACGGCTCAACTGAACGAGCCTCGGCGAACTGTCCATTTGTTCTGAAGGGCCCGCCGTCTCTCAATGCCGATGGCGGGCCCTCGTCATCATCAATCGATCACCAGCAGATGAGCGCAGCGATCATCTCGATCGAGAGGGCGCGCCCCGTTATCACCTAGTCTGGGGTCCTCGCTTTTTGCGCCACGGCCGAGCACGTTTGACGCTCGCCGCGGCGCAGGCACGGTCTCTCGAGATCCCCAGAACCCAACGTGACGCGTCATTCCGCAGCAGTATCCGTGCGATCGGCCGCGCCACTCCGCCGTATCCGAGTGACTCAAGAGGAACGCTTTCACCTTTCTCGATACGAACGCGAGAGCGCTCGCCGGATCTTTCTGAACAGCGGAATCGACTCGCCACTTCATGAACAGATCAAGGAACGTCTTCGCGCAGAGTACGTCGAAAGGTGAGGTCTGAGCCTGAAACTCGAACAGATGCGGCGCCCAGGTGGCATCGAGCCGTCCATATGCAAAGAGGCGCTCGAGGCGCTCGTCGAAGCGCAGTTCTCGCCGCGTGAAAATCAGACGGATCCCACATAAAAGCCGGAGTGGCGTCGGAGTTGAGCTCGTGCGGAGAGTTGGTTGAAACAGTTTCGCGTCTAGTCTTTGCTTAATCGCCGCCGTCCGGCCCTGCGAGCACGATGACCTGCTGGTGCACGGAGGCGCGCGGGCGCCCGGCGTTGTCAATGAGCGTGCCCCGGACCTGATAGTCGCCGCCCGGAAGGCCGCGCAGCTCCACCGCGATCGTTCGCGGCGCCTCCTTTCCATCGAGCTGGATCAGACTGCTGCGAAAGTACTCGCCGGACTCGGCCGTGACCTCGAGCGCGCGGTTGTCCACATCGGGCGCCACGTGGATTCGGACCATCAGGGTGGTCGGCGCAAAGGACTGCAGCGGGGACACCGCGATCGTCAGTCGCTCGCTTGCAGTCACGGTCAGTGCCGCCATCAGCAGGAACGCGCACGCACACGCCTGGATCTTCACCGTTCTGTCCTCCAATGGCGCGGTCATGTGCGCCCACTGGATCAGATTCCGTTCGTGGCGGGTTTATTCCGCAGTGGTCACACCCTCGGCGGGAATACTTCTGCGGCGGACCCCGTCTATATCGATGAAGACGAAATGCTCCGACGCGCCGGCCGAAGAGCGCGGACGGACAGAACGACCAGCAACTAAAGGAGGCAGCAATGCGCGCATTCGTGACAGCAGGTGCCGCGATCGCATTCGGGTTGAGTCTGTGGAGCTGTGGCGGGGGGACTGGATATGGCAACGGAAATCCGGTTGCGTCGACGCCACCGCCGAGCACGTCGGGCACGGTGACCGTCAACGTGGTCGGAGTGAATGGCGCGCTGTCGTTCTCACCGAATCCGGCGAGCCTGCCAGCGGGCCAGATGATCGTGTGGCACAACGTCGACACCATTACTCATCACGTGGTGTTCGACGATCGGTCGGTGGACACCGGCGATCTCGCCGCGGGGGCATTCAGTCAACCCCAGCAGATCGCGGCCGCGGGCGGCCCGTATCACTGCTCGATTCACCCCGTGATGGTCGGCGCTGTCAATCAGGACACGCCTGCAGCCGCACCGTGCACGGGAGCCTATTGCGACTGACGTGACCGCACATCTTCAAACGTAACGGCACACATCATCTAACGTGACTGCACATCATCAAATTGAGGGCGAGCGCGCAGACAAGCGCTTCGCCCTGTTCACAGGAGGGACGTAGGCGATGAAACGTTCATATCTCGTGCTGGTGCTGATATTGATCGGCCTCGGCAGGCCGGCGCTCGCACAGGTCCAGGGGGGAACAGTCAGCGGCACCGTCCTCGACGAGCAAGGGGCGGTGTTGCCCGGCGTCGCGGTCACGCTTCAAGGCGTTGACGCGAAACGAGAGTCCGTGACCGAGGCCGACGGCCGGTTTCGGTTTCTCGATCTGGCGCCCGGCCCGTACACGCTGACCGTCGCGCTGCAGGGGTTCTCGACGATCGTCAACGAGGCGATCGTGGTTTCCGTCGGCAAGACCGTCGACCTGCCGTTGACGATGAGGGTCGCCAGTGTCGCCGAGACCATCAATGTGAGCGGGGACGCGCCGATTGTCGATACGAAGGCGACGGGGACCGCCGTCAATTTCACCGCGGACGAGTTGACGAAGATCCCGACGAGCCGTGATCCGTTCGCCTTGATGCGGACCGTCCCCGGTGTGCTCGTCGACCGCGTGAACATCGGCGGGAACGAGACCGGCCAGCAGTCCAATTTCGCGTCGAAAGGAACTCGCCCTCAGGATGCGGTCTGGACGATCGACGGCATCGTGGTCACCGACATGACCGCGACGGGCGCGTCGCCGACGTATTTCAACTACGACAACTTCGACGAGATTCAGGTGGCGACGGCGGGGCAGGACATCAAGCAGCCGACGGGCGGGCTGGGGATGAACCTCGTCGTTAAGCGCGGGACCAACCAGTTCCACGCCACGGGCCGTGGCTACTTCGACAACGACACGCTCTCGTCGTCGAACGTGCCGGCCGAGCTCACCGCGCAGGGCGTCACACCCGAAACGGCAGATCACAACAAGCAGATTTCCGACTACGGCTTCGATGTCGGCGGTCCGATCCTCAAGGACAAGGCGTGGTTTTACGGCTCGTATTCGATTCAGGACATCCGCCTGGTGCGGCAGGCCGGCAGATTGATCGATCGCACGCAGCTCGAGGATCCAGACGTCAAGCTGAACTGGCAAGCCACCGGCAAGGACTTGATCAGCTTCCTCTACTTTGACGGGTTCAAGATCAAGGACGGCCGGAGTCCGGGCACGACCGGGATTCTCTTCGACGCGCCCTCCGCGACATTCCATCAGGACAACGCCTACACCGGCTCCCCGCTGCACGGACTCTGGAAGATTGCCGACGACCGGGTGATCGGCTCGAACATGTTCTTGTCCGCCAAATACGCGTACTACAACACCGGCTTCATTCTCACCCCGGAGAGCGGTCTCGATCAGCAAGCGGGCCGCGACTTCACGACCGCGCAGTCGTTCGGCTCCACGAGCCAGAGCGTGAACGTCCGTCCACAGCAGGTCGTCAACGTCGACGTCAATTCGTTCTTGGAACTGGGAAACGCCGCGCACGACTTAAGGTACGGCGTCGGGTTTCGCCGGGCCGATGCCTTGAGTAGCACTCTGTGGCCGGGCAATGGTGTCCTGGCGATCGAGAACTCGCCGACTGACTTCCGGGCGCAGGTCTTCCGTCAGGGGCTCGGCACCAACCGCGCGCAATATCTGGACTTCTACGCTGGCGACACGATCTCGAAGAATCGTCTGACCATCGACCTCGGCGTTCGCTACGACCGGCAGACGGGCCAGGCGCTCGCGAGCGACACTGCGTCGAACGCCGCCTTCCCGGACCTGGTCCCAGGGCTGTCGTTCAGCGGGTACACCACGCCGTTCACGTGGACGAACTTCTCGCCGCGTGCCGGGCTCACCTACGCGCTCGATGACAGCCGCAAGAGCATCGTGCGCGCCAGCTACACTCGGTACGCCGGCCAGCTCTCCACCGGAGTGGTCGGATTCACCAACCCGAGCTCCGTGGCAGGGTCGGCGACGTACCGGTGGAACGATCTCAACGGCGATCACCTGGCCCAGGCGAACGAGGTCCTGACGGACCAATTCCTCAGCGCAGCGGGCGGTTTCGATCCGCGGAATCCGACGGCCGTCACGTCGGCCAACCAGATCGACCCGAACCTCACGGCGCCCATCACCCAGAGCTTCGTCGCCGGTTTCGATCGGGAACTGCTGCCCAACCTCGCCGTGCAAGTGAGTTACAGCTACACGCGAACGGGCAATCTGTTCGGCAATTCCACCAACAACGTCACTCCGCGGGTCGGCGTCACGGCGGCGGATTACACGGCGGGTCCCGCGCTGACCGGCACCCTGCCCGATGGCACGGCCTATAACGTTCCGACCTTCATCCCGAATGCGGCCGCGGTGGCGGCGGGGGGCAGCGGGTTCCTGCTGACCAATGTGCCCGGCTACTCCACGGATTACCAGGGTCTCGAGGTCGGACTGGTCAAGCGGCTCTCGAACCGGTGGATGGCGCGCGTCGGGGTCTCGTATAACAACGCACGCGAGCACTTCAGCTCCACCCAAGGGCTCTACGACCTGAACGGCAATCCGACGCGGACATTGACCGAGCCACTCGTCGACGGGGGCCAATTTGCGCCGGAGAGCGGCGGAAGCGGCTCCGGGACGATCTTCGTCAACGCGAAGTGGCAGCTCAATCTGAACGGCTTGTACCAGGCGCCGTACGGGATCGAGATCGGCGCCAACGTGTTTGGCCGCCAAGGGTACCCCTATCCGCTGTTCCGGCAAGTGTCGCTCGGCAGCGATCAGAACCTCCAGGTGCTGGTGACTCCCGAGATCGACTCTCTCCGCTTTCCGAATCTGTGGGACACGGACATCCGCGCGGGCAAGGAGTTGAAGGTCAACACGGTCAGTCTCCGGGTGATCTTCGACCTCTTCAACGTGCTCAACGCCAACACCGCGCTGGTCCGGAACGACAACATCGCCTCGCCGACGTTCGACGTGCTGGCGCAGAACCTGAGTCCGCGGATCGCGCGCATCGGACTGACCGTGGGGTTCTGAGCGTGTCCTTGAATCCTTCGAGGATTCATTCGTGATCGGCGATCGCGCTCGGTCGCTCGAGGGGCCGGCGGCAACCCGCGTCGCTAACTGACGATTGGAATAATCAGCGCCCAGTTCGGGTCTCCATCCTGAAGCCACAACGCTTTCCGTGACGAACGTGACGGCACCAGAGGGGAGTTGAAGGACCATGAAGGCGATGTTCGCGAACTTGACACCGGCCGACTTCGGACGTCGTTCACCGAAAGAGTTGCGCGCGGTCGCGCGCCGTCGCGTGCACGCGCTGTTCGATGAGATTCAGGTCGCCATCCACAACGATGACCGCACGAGGATCAACTATCTGATGGCGGAGCTCGCCGACGCCACGGCCGACGAACAAGGGTACTCGAGCACAGTGAGGCTGCCAGGATGATCGCGTGGCGTGACGTCCTCTCAGGCGTCCGGACGCTCGCGCTGCGCGATCCGCGGCGCGGAAATTGTGGCCGCAGGATCTTCTAGTTTCCACTGGGAGTCGATGGGGAATTAGCCCTGAATCAGCCTGCCTCGACTTTCGGCCATTTCATCCAGACATAGCGGCTACACCAGCGCGGAATATCTCACGGGCACGCGTGGTCTATATCGGTGACGACGGCCCTTGGTCCCGAATGCGGCAGGCTGATGGCCGGATTCCGGGAGTCACCGTGAACGGAACGTCCATTGAACAGGAGACACACGCCGTGAATCCAATGAAGGGAATGCTGCAACGTTTTTCAAATCGCCGTTCGTTCCTGAAGCATGGAATGGCTGCGGCAGGCGCCGCTACGGCGGGAACCGTACTGATGGGTCGCGGCCTGTCCGCCTTCGGCGGACCGCCAGAGGACGATCGTTTCATACGGGACGATCATGGGCCCGATAGCCTCACCAGGGGGGATGTCGCGATTCTCAGACTCCTGGCTGCGGCGGAGATCATCGAGACCGACCTGTGGCAGCAATACAACGAGCTTGGCGGGGTCGATGCGGCCTCTTCTGGCTACACGACCGGCCTTCTCCAGCTTGACGGTGACATGCCGCAGTACATTTCTGACAACACCGATGACGAGATCAGCCACGTGCAGTTCCTGAACGCGTATCTGCAATCGAAGGGCGAGGAGCCAGTCAACTTCGATCGGTTTCGCACGCTGCTCAGCAGTCAAGCCACAGGAGCGCAGCAAATCGGCCGGCTGACGAACCTCATGCAGCTCGCCGTTGACACCAGTTGGTGGACTCGGTACCGGAGCACAAAGAACCCGGACCTTGGCGCGAGGTTCGCGCAGGCGATCCCGACGTTAAGCGTCGGACAGCATCCGGCAATCCCCAGGAACAATGACGAGCTCGGCGACGCCAACAATGTCAGCAACCACGTGCAGGCGATCGCCAACACGGCAGTGTTTCATTTCGGGTTCATCGAGCAGGCCGGCACCAGCCTGTACGCCACCATGAGTCAGCGAGTTACCAGCCCGGAAGTGTTGAAGATCACGCTGAGCATCGGCGGATCCGAGATCATGCACTTCCAGACCTGGCACGACAAGGCAGGGAATGCCGTACCCTTGACCGACGGTGATCTGATATTCCCTGACCTGCAACACCATCACGACGAAACGCTGCAGGCCAATCTGATCATGCCGGAACCGTGCGACTTCATCAGCAAGAAGCTACCGCGCTGCGCGATCATCCGCCCGACGGGTCCAGCGCAGATTGATGCACGCGGGGCCATCAATGGCTTCATCGCGGACGGGCTCTTCAACGGTCAAACAAAGGAATTCGTTCAGCTCGTGCTTGGGATGGCCGCTGACGCCGACGAGGCGCGGCGGGAGCGATAACCGTCGTCAACGCTGACGCGCAGGGATGCGCCGGAGCGGACTGCGACTAACCGTGGACGTTCACCTCATTCAGGCCACACCGCACATCGATCATTTCGATGGCCTGCTCATCACCCGCCAGCCAATCGCGGCGTCGGCAGTAGCCGGCGCCGTCCCTCCCACGTATCCCGATTTCCGGCGGCCACGCAATCGCTCACACCAGCGCGGCATCCTGTTTCAGATCCCGCAGTTCGGCATCGCCGACCGAGGAACCCTTCGGTTGCGCCTGCCGTCTCACCAGGTCACTCGCTGCGTGGCGAAACGTTGACGCGCGCGAAAGAGAGTAGACATGACCGTGCCCATCGGAACGTTGACCGATCTGAAGAGGCGCCCGACGCCAGCCTGTTGGAATGCGGCGGAGATCGCGATGATTTATGCGGCGCTCGGCGAGAAGGCCCAGGCCCTGGCCTGGCTCGAACGAGGTTATGACGAGCGCTTCAACCCCCGTGTCCTGCTGCGTCGGGCTTCGACTCGTTGCGCGCCGACCCACGATTCCGGGACATGGTGAACCGTGTGGGTCTGACGCACTGAGCCTTCTCACCGTTGGAGCGCGCGCACGAACTCGCCGAGTTCGGCGTCATTCAGGTCAGAGACGGCCCAGAACGACATGCCGCTCCGGATCCAATGGCGCACCTGGAAGCCACGAATCGATCGCGTGTCGCTCGCAGCCGTCCGATCGGCTGCGGGCCAGATGAACAGGTTGATCGGATGGAGGCGCCGCTGATACACGAGCGCGGCGACCGGTTGGCCGGCCACGCGGTCGAGCCGACCACCCACCAGCGGAAAACCGATGGATGATAGATCCTCAACCGGCGGAGAGAAATCCAGCTTGCCGAGAAACCATGGCTTCACGGTGTGCTGATCGGACGATCGCACGTCGAAGAGGTGGGCATCTCTGAGCGCGCGGACGTGATCGCCGACGACTTCGGCCGCAACGGAGGCAGTGGTCTCAACGACCTGTCTCGCGCGCGCGAATCGCACCACCTCAACCGAGCCGCCGAGCGACACCGCGAGCGCCAACACCGCAGCCCATGCTATGAGGCTCGGATTGAATCGCGGGCGCGTACTCATGCGCGAAATCTTCGCGCGGAGTTGATCCGGCGCGGGATAGTACGGCAGCTGTCGCACCAGGCGGCCGAGCGATTCACGGTCCGCGAGAAGCTGACTGCACGAGGTGCATGAGACGAGATGGGCCTGCAGGTCCGCCGATTCGGCCGGTCCGAGCTCGTGGTCGACGAACGCGTCCAGCAGGCGTCCGGCTTCAAAACAAATCACGACGGCTCCCCCATTGGCGTCGCCGACGGCCCGAGGATCGCCTGGAGCCGTTCGCGGGCGCGCGCCAGCCGCGACATGACCGTGCCGATCGGGATCCCCACGACGGCCGCGATTTCCTTATAGGACAACCCCTCGAGCTCACGAAGGATGGTCACTTCACGAAAATCAGTTGGCAGCTCGCGGACGGCGCGCTGCACCTTCTCGACCGCCTGCTGCTGCATTACCAACGCCTCCGGATCGAGACTATCGTCGGGTCGATCATGCTTCATGTCGTCGTACACCGTGGGCTGATTGGCGCCCATCGCGTGCGGAAACCGTCCGTACCAGGTATTCCGCACAATCGTGAACAGCCATGGTCGAGCATCGTCGCTGCGCAGAGACGGGAAGAATCGTAGCGCACGCACGTACGCGTCCTGCACGACGTCCTCGGCGTCAGCATCGCTCCTGGTCAGCCACCGGGCGTAGTTGAACGCGGCATCGAGGTGAGGCAGGACGACCTCCTCAAACGTCTGGCGAGGCATCGTCTGCTCAATAGACCCACGTGATGCCGGGTTTATTCCCGCGTCGTGTCCATTTCCCCTCCGGAATATGTGTGCCCCTCGTCCGGTCTGTATGGGTGACGTGACGCTCATCGGCCGACTTCATCCTTTGCTCGTGCACTTTCCCATCGGACTGGTCCTCATCGCCGCGGTGGCCGAGGTGGTCGCGATGGCGACCAGCCTGAGGGACTGGCGGGCGGTGGCCGTTGCGAATGTGCGCGTCGGCGCCGTGTTCGCCATCGGAGCGGCCATGGCCGGTTGGCGCCTAGCCTCCTCGCCAGGGATTGAGGCGACCTCATCACTCGAATGGCACCGCTGGCTGGGTACCATCGCGGCCCTCGCTGTGGCCGGAGCGGCGCTGACA
>Ga0075435_100003102_pt1 | contig 11228 bp, 11 predicted proteins | sample RhiMethybrSRZTD4_FD_75302 | JGI IMG/M metagenome (GOLD analysis project Ga0075435, IMG submission 75302) | Populus rhizosphere microbial communities from Tennessee, USA - Rhizosphere MetaG P. TD hybrid SRZTD4 | ecosystem: Host-associated > Plants > Roots > Rhizosphere > Soil | place: USA... | reverse complement strand
CCCTGGGCATTCCAGCTTTGATCGTTGATGCTGCCGGGGAACAGAAAGGCCGCCTTTTCCTGGGCCAGCGTGGGCGTGGCAAGCGTGGCTGCCGTCACGAGGGCCGATCCCAGTCTGCGCCACCATGGCGCCCTTGAGGCACTTCTACACATCGCCAACCTCCTCAGCTTGGTTTGCCGCAGCGCAGCGCTTGCCCCTGCGATAAAAGCGCTATGCAAGATTGGTAACAATCGGAGGTGCCTCAGCTGTGCATCGACGGCCAGCGCTAAATTCTCATTTAGTTTGGACCGGTTGGCCGCTCAAAACAGCGACGGTCGTTGGGTTCCCCACTTCACATGTCGGACCATTACGCAGCAACGTGCCTACTTTTCGGGCAATCCGGCGATCGTCCAAGGTTATCTGGCGTCAAAGAATTCATCCCGAGATATTTGCGAGCTGCGGATGGTTCGCTACGGAGGATGTAATCTATTGCTTTGCCCAACGCTGCGGCAAAGCGCTTGGACACATCTGGTCGGGCGTCAGGAAACTCGGTCGAGAGTGCGCAATCCGCAGCAACGCATCTGCAGTGGGATCACCGAGGATGTACTTGGCGATGACCCCCAACTTCGATGGTCGTGTCAATTGACGCAAATTCATGCCGCTCCTCGGAGTTTGGGATAGGTGTCGGGATTAAAGAAGCTTGACCCCGCAACGTACGCACGGCCCTCCGACATATCCGGTTTGGCATTTCCCTCGACGGTGCCTTCAAAGGTCAGCTCAAGCTGGACGCCACTCGGGTCGTAGACAAAGAGCTGCCAGAGCGTCGTGCCCGGCACCAGAAATTCGCGCCAGTCGAGACCCACCTCCTTGAACCGCGCGATGTACTCCCGAAAACCCGAACACGATAAAGACACGTGATCGATCGCGGCGGTGCCGGACGGCGACACGCCATTGGGTCCAAGCGCTGGACCGCCGGCATACACGTGGATCATTGCAAGCCCCCCTGGCTGCGGGCATGCAAGCCACGCTCCGGGGTACCCGAAATCCGGCCGCGTCACCTCGCGCAATCCGATGATATTGCACCAGAAGATCCGCGTCGCGGCGAGATCGGACGTCTTGATGGCAATGTGGAAGAGCCCGTGAACCGCGGCGGAAGGCAGCTTCATCGTCATGTGCTCGAGCTCCATTTCGACATTTCGTGACGACCTGACTGCGCCCCGCGGATTTCCGCCGCGCCACAGTACAATCGACGCAGCTTCGCCATGAAGTCCGACCCCGTCTTCTGCAAGGTTCCTGCCACCGGATCGGCACCGGCCAGTAACGTGTCAGTGGCCTCGAAGGAAAACTGCATGGCAAACCGCATCCGATCGCTACGCAGATCGCTAACGAGCTCAAGGCATGCGCGCGGGTCGCACCTCTCGCACGCCCATTCTCGCGCGATCACATCGGCGGCCAGGGTTGCGTCCTCTATCGTTTGCGTCGCGCCCTGGCCGAGTGTCGGGACCATTCCGTGGGCAGCGTCGCCCAAAAAAAGGACATTCCGCCTCGGATCGGCGTAGAGGAGATCATGCTCCTGCATGCGTGCCCAGTGCAGGTCGGCGGCATGAGAGCAAATTGCCTCCACCAGCCACCTCGCCGGTGGGCTCGGTTTGCCACTCGGCGGCACGTACATATCGCGCAGCGCCTCCGGTCGCTTGAGATGCTCCGGAATCTCTTCACCAATCGGTATCGGAAAGGCGCATGTGGCATAAATGTGCGCGGGCGGCACGCGGAACGCCAGCAGGCGGTTAGGGCCGTTGAACCACTGCTCGTAATCGTCAATCAAGCCACCGCTGGTGTCCGGCACGAGTGCACGCGAGATCGCCACGCCGACTTGACGGACCGCCGGTTCACCCGAAATCGCCCGGCGCACCTGCGAGTAGCGGCCATCAACCCCGATCAAGAGATCAATCTCGCTCAGAGATTTGCGCGATCCGGCCTCGATCCACTCAAGCGCGGCCTTCGTCGAATCCGTCCGACAGGGACCGATCCACGTTATCGTAGAGCGGTAGGCAATATGCGGTGCCGCAGCCCTGCGCAGGATGCGATAGAGTTCCGACCAACGGATGCGCCAGCCGTCATTGTTGGCAACAGTAGCCAGCGGCAAGTCGAACAGAAGGGTCCCATCGGTAAGAGAGGCCTTCCAGCGGCGCCATGGCAGGCTTGCCGCAGTGATTGCCGATGCGAGCGCGGGGTCGTGCATCTGCAGTGCCTGAACGCCATTGGGACCAATGTTGAGCCCGGTGCCTGCCTCCGACTGGTCTTCGCATTCGGCCCGTTCGAGGCAGAGCACATCTGCACCAGGCAAGCGCGCCAATGCACGCACCATGATGCACCCTGCGACACCGGCGCCAACGACGACAATGCGCATACGTCGCCTCACCCAACCGATGCGATCTGGGCGATAACCGCAATCAGGCCGCCGCCATCCGGTCCCTGGTGCTCGGCGCCCCCCGATATGAAGATCCGCGTATCTCCGACCACGCCCGCAACCAGGCCGCCGACGGCGCCCCGCACGTGCCGCTGGGCGTTGATGTCGGTATCATCGAGCATGGTGTGGCGATGCCCACGAATATGGCCGCGCCGGTCCGGTTCGCACTTGACCAATACCGCCCGCAGGCGCGAGCGATCCTCAGCGCCAACCTGCGGTAAGGCGCCGATGCCGAGATCATGCAGCACATCGACTATTGCGCCGATGTCGAGCGCATCGCGCATCGGGCGATGGGCAATCTGCAGCGGGCCGGACCAGTATCTGCTATTGCCGAGGACAATCACCTCGTTTCGGTCGACCTCGATGCCGGACGAAACGCTGGCCCGCGTGGAATAGAGCGAGAAATTCTGCAGCAAGGCCGGCTCGCCATCGAACGGCTGCTCTAATTCTCCAAGCGCCAGGGCCACCCCAAGGGCACCGGCGGCACGTGCAATGGCCATCGACCGGTTGGAGTCGGAGGTGATCACCGTCTTACCTCGAGCCTTTGCCGCCTCGGCGCGCGCCGCTGTGATGCAGGGACACTTGATCTGGACGAAGTGAACATCGCGAGCGGCGTCAATGCGTGCGTCGTGCATGGCCGCCCTCACAGCGGTAGCAACTCCGTGGATATGAGCAGACCGCCCAATGTCCTCCGGAGACACCGGATGGCTCATCGCCGTCCCGATTGCCAAGCTGGCGGTTTTGCCCGGTTCGCGCTTTGATTCCCCGGTCCGCGTAAGCACCACATAGTGCGGGCTCAGGACGCCCTCGGTCCCCCCCGACAGCACACAAGGGATGCGCTCAAGCAGCAACCGCGCGGGCTCACCCAGGTGGCGGGCAAGCATTCCCATCAATGTTTGCGTGAAATAACCACGCGTGAAGTCGTTGACACCACCGTTGCCTTCGGTCTTGCCGATGATGGCTACAATGCTATCGGCAGCCACAGATCCCTGGACGACAAGCGCTTCCAGGGCTGACACATCGCTTGGGTGGGCCATCGGCAGCCTAAAGGCATCAGCACGCATGAGACGTGACCTCTTGGTGCGTCGATTGTGCGCATAGGACCACAGATCGCTTGTAGCAGGCAGCTAGCCGCGTCATAGGCATCCAAGGCAGAGCGCCAAATTGGTCCGAGCGGAGCCAGAGTAGATTTGGGTTACCATCGGCGCGGTGCCCTCCGCCTAGTTGCGATCTCCCGAAACCGCACCACCGAGAACCTCGTGGGCCCGCTCCCTGTCGATGTCCTTCTCCCACGCGGCATCAACAACGCTCGCAACACAGGTTTTCGATCAAGTTGCCGAGGGCAATTTTAAGTCAACTTAAGCGGCAAGGTGGTGCACAGATGCTTCGGGCCAGGAGAGGGTCACCTCGTCGCCAGTGGACAGCGGGCGCTGCTTGAAGACGTCATCGCGCAGCACGGCAGCCACCTCCAGTCCATCCTTGGTGGTGAGGCCCACCCGGACGGTCGGCCCCTGATATTCCACGTTCGAGACCCACCCCCTGACACCAGGCACAGCGCCGGGTGGCTCCAGCACGCACTGGTCGGTTCGTACAGCGATCAGCTTATTCCGCCACGGCACCACATTGTGCCCGCCGATGAATCGGGCGACGAAGGCGCTGACCGGCCGCTCGAAAACCTCATACGGTGAGCCAGTCTGGCAAATCTTTCCGCCGTCCATCACCACCATAAGGTCGGCCATCGCCATCGCCTCATCCTGCGCGTGCGTGACGTGGATGAAGGTGATCTTGAGCTCCCGCTGCAACCGTTTTAGCTCCTCGCGCATGCGAACGCGCAGGAATGGGTCGAGCGCCGAGAGCGGCTCGTCCAGCAGCAGGACGCGAGGGCGCATGATGAGCGCACGAGCCAGAGCGATGCGCTGCTGCTGGCCGCCCGAGAGCTCGTTAGGCAGCCGCTTGGCGTAGTCGCCCATCTGCACGAGATCGAGAAACTCACGTGCTCGACGATGGCGCTCGGCTCTTTTCACTCTCCGCATCTTAGGCCCGAAGGCAACATTGTCGAGGCAGCTCAGGTGTGGGAACAGCGCATAATTCTGGAACATCATCGCCGTGCCGCGCGCCCACGGCGGCAGATCAGTGACATTGCGGCCGTCGATCAGAAGATCACCCTCAGTGATGCCCTCGTGCCCGGCGATCATGCGAAGTGTCGAGGTCTTGCCGCACCCACTTGGGCCCAGCAGACAGCAATATCCGGCTTTGGGGACGCGCAGCGAAATCGCATCAACTGCGAGGGTCGCACCGTACTGCTTCGTCACACTTACAAGTTCGACGTCGTATCGCGCGTCCATGCGCCTACCGGTTCCACATCAGGTCCTCGATGCCATTGCCTGCGCTGTTGCGTCTGCACCAAAAACAACAGCGTGGTGCCGATGAGCAGGAACGAGACGGCCGTTGTCAACGTGCCCAGCGCGAACAGCATCGGCGTCGTCTGGCTTGAGATCAGAGCGTAGATTTCGAGCGGCAAGGTGTTGCGGGCGCCGATCGTCAGCGTCGTGCGTGCATACTCGTCGTAGGAAAGCGTGAAGGCGCTCAGCGCCACGCCCAGGATGCCGGGCAACAGAATGGGCACCGTGACGTAGCGCAGCCGTTGGAATGGGGTCGCGCCAAGGTCGGACGCCGCCTCCTCCCAGGAGCGGTCGAAGCGGTTGACAACGGCAAACATGGTGACCAGGCCAAAGGGCAGCGTCCACGTAAGCTGTGCGCCGAGCGCAGAGGTGAAGAGGCTGGGCTGCAACCCAAGAAATTGGAAGCCGAGCCCGATGCCGAAACCGACCAGCAGGCTCGGCATCACCAGGCTCGAGATGGCAATGTAGAAAACGACCCCTCCGCCCCGAAACGGCCGGCGGAATGCAAGACCTCCGGCCACGGATATGAGGACCGTGAGGAAGCTCACCACGCTCGCCAACGCCATCGAACGCGAGAACGCCGCCGGTATGTCGGCCATCTGCCCCTTGCGCCACACGTCGCGGAACCAATCAAGCGACGGGTCGACGATCGGAAACGTGACGCCGCCGTTGGGGCCCTGAAACGACAGCGTGTAGATCACCAGCATCGGCCCGTACAGAAACAGCATGTAGAGGGCAAACAACATACCCAGTGCGTAGAAGGTCCACGGCCGCGCGTCGATCGGGTTCTGCCTCGGGTGCCGGTCCACCATGCGCAATCGCCCCGCTACTTCACCAGCTCTTTGCGGATGTCGACTACCCGCATCACGCACCCCACCATGACCGCGACGATCACCACCAGGACCATGGCGTTGGCAGCGGCTGGCGGATACTGCATGGCCTGGATTTCCGTCGACAGGGCCGACACGATCGAGGCGCTCTGGCCCCCGCTCATTTGGCGCACGATGAAGTAGTCGCCCATCACCTGCGTCATGACCAGGATCGAGCCCAGCGCGATCCCCGTTTTGCTCAACGGAATGATCACGTTGGCCATCGTCTGCCAGCGGCTTGCGCCCGCGTCGCGCGCAGCTTCGATCAGCGACCGATCGATTTTGGAGAGCGAGTTGGCGATGGGCCCGATCATCAGCGGCGTGTATAGATGCACGTAGGCGACCACGACCGAGAAGTCCGAGAACAGCAGGAAGTCGAGCGGGTGGGTGGTGAGGTGGAGCCCCATTAGCGCCTGGTTAAACGCGCCCGAGCGGCCGAGGAACGGGATCCAGGCGATTGTGCGGATGATGGCGGAAGTGAAGAATGGTATAGCGCAGAGCAGGAACAGCACGATCCGGACCTTGCCGTTGCGCACGTGGAAGATAAGGAAGTGGGCGATATTGAACCCGAGGAACAGCGTTATCGCCCACACAACCAGCGTGAACTTGAGCGTGCTGCCGTAGACGCGCAACGTTGAGGAGCTGGTGAAGACTTCCCGGTAGTTGTCGAGCAAGAACGCGGGATAGATTCCGGTGCGATCGTAGTCAAAGAAGCTCACCGCCAGGAACAGGGGAGAGGATCGCCGTGAGCGGCAGGATCTGCAGCCACGACACGGTCCACGCCGGGAGGCGCCGGTGGCGACGGCGGATGGCGCGCGCCTTGGGTATCTCATAAAGCTTTGCCTGTGCGTCCACGTTCGCGCCGAGCCGATATCAGCCTGCCGTTTTGCGCCCAGTCACGCAGCTTCCTCTGCCCTGTCGAGGCAGCGCATCAGCGGCTTGATGCGGGTGCCGAACTGCTCCATGCCGATGACGAAGTCGTCGAATGTGAGCATGACCCCACGCACGCCCGGCACCCTGGAGAGCTCGTCGAGCATGCGCGCGACGCTGGCGTACGATCCAACCAGGACGCCCTGGTTGGTCGGCAGTTTGTCGGTGCCAAACAGGGCGCGCCGGTTCGGCTGAGCGTAGACGTCCGTGCTCGGGTCGTCCTTGGCCTGGGCGTCGCGGTAGGCGATGGCCTCGAGGTCAGTGCCATCCTTGTAGTGCTGCCACTTGGCGAAAGCCGCGGCGTCGGTCTCGTCGGCGATGATCATGGTCAGCACTAGCGCCCCACAGTCGCGGCCCGTCTCCTTGGCGGCCGCCACCAGCCTGGCGACGCTGGGGCCCACCGCCGTCGGCCTGTTCTCGCCGAAGCTCGCACAGAAGTTGTAGTCGGCGTGCTGCGCGGCGTAGCGGGTGCCGGCATCGCTCTGGGCGGCGCAGATGATGGGAATGCGCGCGGTGGGCATTGGGCTGCACCGGCAGTCGTCCATCTGGAAGAACTCGCCCTTGAAGTCGGAGCGCCCGGTCTCCCACAGCTCACGCATGATGGTGACGTACTCGGCGCAGTACTGGTAGCGCCGCTTGTAGTGCTCGGCGCCAGGCCAGATGCCCATCTGCGTGTACTCGCGCCGCTGCCAGCCCGAGATGATGTTCACGCCGAACCGGCCGTGCGAGATGCTGTCGATGGTCACGCCCATGCGTGCCGCGATCGGCGGCGGCATCGTCAGCACGGCGCAGGTCGCGAAGAGCTGGATGCGCTTCGTTACCGCGGCGAGCCCCGCCATCAGCGTGAAGGACTCGAGGTTGTGCTCCCAAAACTGCGACGGGCCGCCGAAGCCGTGCAGCTTGATCATCGACAGGGCGAAATCAAACCCAAACCGCTCGGCCTTCTCGACGATGGTCCGGTTCAGGTCGAACGTCGGCATGTACTGCGGGGACGTTGTGCTGATCAGCCAGCCGTTGTTGCCGATCGGGATGAAGACGCCAAGCTGCATCATGGGTCCGTGATTTGTGAGGGGAAGAGAGCGACTCAATCAGGAGGTGATGAACTCGTTCCACCGCCGGGTCAGATACCGGTCCTCGTCCATCACAGAGTTCCACACCGCGATGTTACCGAGCCGCTCCTCGATGGTGCCGCCGTCGCGCACGTTGCCGGCCTTCTCCATCAGCTTGCCGAACGGGCTCATGATGTCGCTAGCCGCCGGCTTGCCACCGTACCAGTAGTCCCACTCGGCCTCGGTGAGGAACTTCTTGGCGTTCTCCGGCTGCGCCGCATAATAGCCCTGCCGGGCGATGAATGCGCCCTGGAAGCCCCCTGTGTACCAGTTGAGGTATTCGTAGAAGCAGTCGAGCTTCAGCCCCTCGACATGCTTCATGACGCCGAGAGTGTAGCCCCAGCCGCGGAAACCCTCCTTCAGCGGCTGATAGGTGCACGGGATTCCGCGCGAGCGCACCGCGGCGACGGCGGGCGACCACATGGACTGGATGACCACCTCACCTGCCGCCATCAGGTTCACCGACTGGTCGAAGGTACTCCAGAAGGAGCGGAACTGACCGGCCTTCTTGATCTCCATCATATTGGCGATGGTTTTGTCGATCTCCTCCTTCGTCATGTTCCCCTTGTTGGCGTACTTTATGTCGCCGCGGGCTTCGAGCGCCATCGCCACGTCGATGATGCCGATGGTGGGGTTGTCCTGCAACGCGGCGCGGCCCTTGAACTCGGGGCTCAACAGGTCGGCCCAGCTGGTAATCGGCCGCCCAGTAAGGTCGGGCCGAATGCCTAGCGTATCGGCGTTCGTGACGGTCGGCACCCCGGTCACCCAATCGGTCGGCGTGCCGGGTGTCACCTTCTGCCCGTCGGCGCCCGTGGCATAGAGGATCATGGTCGGTGTAATACCCTGCTGCGGTGCCTTCCGGCCGTCGCCGAACTCGCCCTTGGTGAAAAGCGGCAGCGTCTTGTTCCAGTGCTTGGCCTTGGCGACAGGGATGGCCTGCAGTACGTTGCGGCCGATGATGTAGCGCATGTAGACGAGGCTCACGTCGGCACAGTCCATGGCGTTCGACTGCGACAGGAACCGGTTGAGCAGGTCCGCGTTTTCGGACGCCTGCATCTGAACCGTGAAGCCCAGGTCCTTGGTCGCCTGCTCAGCGATGCGCGGGATGGCGGTGACCGGCGGCCCGGCGTGACGCAGGACGATGTCCTTGACATTCTGCGCCCATAGCGTGGGAAAACCGGAGAAGACACCACTGCCCCCCGATACCCCAACGGCAGCAGCCGCGCCCTTGAGCACACTGCGGCGTGACGGCCCATTTCGCTTGTTGGCGGCTGCAGACATGGTCGGCACCTCACGCTTACAATTCGTCTCGCGCTGCGCAGCAAAGCGATGGCCTCTTGGACGCATTGCAAAGATGCGCTGCTTGTGCTGTCCGCGCTCATACATCGCCGCCAAGACCACAGCCCGGCGCGGCAGAGACGGCTCTGCGTTTGAAAAGAAGCGAGCAACTAGCGTGCCAACCGGACGCCTAACATCACATCGAGCTCATGAACCATGCACAGCACGATGTTGCTGTGCTGCGGCCCGATCGCTCACGCGCGTCGCATTGTGGAAGGGAGCGGCTGCGCCACGACCCGCATTGTCGTGATTTGCTCGCTCAACAGGCGGTGACGCGCCGAAAAATCGCGCAATCGCAAAGCGTCCTGCCGTCATCCGGGCGACTGACGGCAGCCCAAAATGAGGACGAAATCGGCGGCGTTGCTCGCTGACATCCTGGTCACCCAGCTATTTTTGACGGTGTCGTAGACGTGCCACTGCCAGGTGTCGTCTGAATGTTACTCAAAGGGCAACCTCATATTGCCTACACCAATGATCCGCTGATCATTCTCAGTCCACCAGGAACACGGGCAGCTCGGCCGCAGCGAGGACATGCTGGGTTGCGCCACCGAAAATCATTTGCCGCAGTCGGCTCTGGGTGTAGGCACCCTTAATTAACAGGTCCGCACCTTGAGCTCGAGCCTCGGCGAGAAGAGCCACACCGGGGCGTTGCCCGCGAGTGGCAATCGATTTCTCTGTGGCATCAACGTCGTGGGCTCGTAGGTGGCTGGCCGCCTCTTGTTCGGAAGGACCAGGCACCATATTGCCCTCAATACTCAACACCATGACGCGCTTGGCTTTGCGCAGGATGGGCATCGCCATCGCTATGGCGCGGGAGACTTCCATGCTACCGTTCCAATGAATGACAACTGTTTGAGCAAGCGACTTTGGCGGAGATGGTGGCGCCATCAGAATGGGCCGACCGCTTTCGAAGAGTACGGCCTCAAGAGTGGCCATACGTCCGCCTCCAGCGCCGGGGCGATTGAGCACGGTCAAGTCGTATACACGAGCGAGACTACCTAGTGAGGCATCCTTGAGCACAGAGCCGCCGCGCCAGCGAAATCGGCTAGCTTCCTTAGGCTCTGTCGAATGCTCCGCCGCGTAGCGATGGAACGACCATTGCACCCTTCTGATGTAGTCGGCCTCGCTCCAGTCGAAGGGCGGAATTACAGCGGCGACCATTGGATCGGATACGATCTCGGTGAACGCCGGAAAGAGCGCTACGCCTTCTACCACACCATCAAACAAGCTTGCGGCAAGCCTCGAGGTCTCAAGGGCCGAAGGCATTTGCTCGTTCTGCTGGACGGGAAGAAGAATGCTCTTCATGGCATCTCTCCAGATCAGACTGATCCTGTCCTTCCCGTGCCGGGACCGCCCCTCTGCTTAGAAAAGTGACGCCCCTTGCCGTGGGGCGCCTAGACAAGTGCCTCCCCAGATGAGAGAGAGGCGCTGGACACGCCGTCATCGAACGGAGGAACCGATGACGGTCTCTCCTAAAGCAAGCCTCGTGCCGGATCACAGAGGCGACCTGATGCCAGCGGCGGAACGCGTGCACCCCATACTGGACGTGCGGGGTCTCGACAGCCTCACTTCAGCCCCCGCACCGGTGAGGGGCATCTTTCCACGCACCCACCCTAAGATCGGGCGGTAGGGCCAGCCGGCGGTCTACGCTATGTCAGGACCGACCAGAGGACCGCTACCCCGTATGCCACGAACCAGAGCGCCGTAACCACAGCCAATCCGACTGTGATGGCGGTGTCCAACCTGTTGCTCTCACCCGTTTCGTTCATCATTTCAAGTACGCCCTCCCACTGACCCGCCAGCCACCGTGGAGGTAACCTGCCCGCTTTCAGTGACGTTCTTGACCTTGCATTGCCCATTCTGCGTTGCGATGCTCTTTGCCACGCTCTCGGCCAGCGATAGCCCACCGCAGATCGTCTTATCCTTCACCCACGTGCCAAGGAGCTTTTTCTCGACGAGCCGAACTTCGTAGCCGGCAGTGACCTTGGCGATCTCGACATGTTTCGGCATCGGCCCCGCTCCTCGCAAGCAGTGCAGGTCTCGCCGTTTCGAGTCGAGCGCGATGCAATATCCGCGCCCCTGAAACCCCAACGGACTATCGTGCGAATTATGCACTTACAGTGGGCACACG
>Ga0075435_100003096_pt1 | contig 11234 bp, 9 predicted proteins | sample RhiMethybrSRZTD4_FD_75302 | JGI IMG/M metagenome (GOLD analysis project Ga0075435, IMG submission 75302) | Populus rhizosphere microbial communities from Tennessee, USA - Rhizosphere MetaG P. TD hybrid SRZTD4 | ecosystem: Host-associated > Plants > Roots > Rhizosphere > Soil | place: USA... | reverse complement strand
GACTCAGTCGCCGAACGAGATTCCGAGGTCGCGCGCCGTCTGCACCACGTCCGAGTCGAGAGGCACGTGTTTGACGGACGCCACCGCCTCTTCGATCGGCACCGCCGTCATCACGGGCGGGTCGTAGGCGACCATCGTGCCCCAGCGCCCCTCCTCGGCCAGGCGCACCGCGGCCGCGCCGTAGCGGAGGGAGAGCAGACGGTCGCTGGAGCTGGGCATGCCGCCGCGCTGGAGGTGTCCCAGCACGAGCGAGCGCGTCTCCTTGCCCGTGTGGGCCTCGATCTCGGCCGCGACCTTGGCCGCGATACCGCCGAGGCGGATCTCCTGTCCCGCGACTTCGGCTCCGAGAGTCGCCACGTTGCCGCCGAGCGGCGTGGCGCCCTCCGCGCACACCACGATGGAGAAGTGCCGCCCGGCCAGCTCGCGCGCCATCACCTTGTCGCACACCTTCTGGATGTCGAAGGGGATCTCCGGGATCAGGATCACGTCCGCCGATCCCGAGATGCCGGAGTAGAGCGCGATCCAGCCGCAGTAGCGCCCCATCAGCTCCACCACGATGACTCGCTCGTGGCTCTCGGCCGTGGAATGCAGCTTGTCGATGGCGTCGGTCGCCGTGGCCACCGCGGTCTCGAATCCGAAGGTCTCGTAGGTGGCGGCGAGGTCGTTGTCGATCGTCTTGGGCACGCCGATGATCGGGATGCCCTTCTTGTACAGCCCGCCCGCGATCTTCAGCGAGCCGTCGCCGCCGACGGCGATGAGGCCGTCGAGCCCGAGGCGGCGGAAGTTCGACACCGCTTGATCGGAGACGTCGACGAAGCGCTCCTGCCCGCCCTCCACCACGCGAATGGCGAGCGGGTTGCCGCGGTTGTTGGTGCCCAGGATCGACCCGCCGAGGTGGGTGATCCCGCGGACCGACTCCGCGGTCAGGGGCACGAGGTACTTCGTGTCCAGCAGGCCCAGGTAGCCCTTCTGGATGCCGATGACTTCGAAGCCCTTGTTGAGCGCGGTGAGGGTGACGGCGCGCAGGACGGCGTTGAGGCCGGGCGCATCCCCTCCGCCCGTATTGATGGCAAGACGCAGTTTCCTTGACACGTTTTCTCCGCCCGCATGATATCGCGGCTGGTCGCCGCGTGGACCGCTCCGCTACTTCAGCAGAGGGAGCATTTTCTTGAAAGCGCTGCCGTCACTGCGGCCGAGGAGCTCGTAGATGGCCATCTCCGTGCTGGAGACGAGCGCCCCCGCGCGCTCCATGCGCCCGAGGCCGACGGTGCGGTTTTCCTCGGAACGCGATCCCACGGCGTCACTTGCCACGTGCACGGTATAGCCGCGCTCGAGGGCGCCGAGGACGGTCTGGGCGACGCAAATGTGGGATTCGATCCCGGCCACGACGAGTTGGTCGCGCCCGCCCAGGCTCTTCAGGCGGTCGAGGAACTCGGGGCTGCCGAAGCAACCGAAGCTCACTTTGTCCAGAGGGGCGACGCCGGGAGCAGCCGCAAGCACATCGGGGACGGTCGGCCCGAGCCCGCGGCTGTACTGGGTCGTGAGCACGACGGGCAGGTCGAGCACGTCCGCGAGATGGAGGAGAAGCACGCTGTTGCGCAGGATGCGCTCGCGGCTCGCGATGGCGGGGAGCAGCTTCTCCTGGAGATCGACGACGACCAGCGCCGTGCGCTCGGGGCGCAACACGCCCGCGGCGGTCGCCTCCGTCATCGCATCTCCCACGGCCGCGTGGCGACCCACGCGCGTACGGCCTCGTGCATCTCCTCGAGGTGACCGGAGAAGAAGTGGTCCGCTTCGGGTACCACCGCGATCGTCTTGGGCTCGGGCAGCCGGGCCACGGAGTCCTGCAGGACGGGACCAGGTCCGAACACGTCGGCCGCGCCCTGCACGAACAGGCGCGGGCGCGCGCACGTGTCCAGGAACGAAGGATCTTTCACCATCGTCAGCGGGAAGCCGAGGGCGATGAGCGCGCGGACGCGCGCGTCGGCGCAGCCGGCGCGCAGGGCCATCACGGAGCCGAACGAGAAGCCGGCGGCCAGGAGAGGCAGGCCGGGAAAGCGCCGAGCCAGCTCGTCGAGGGCCGCGCGCACGTCGTCCTGCTCGCCGCGCCCTTCGTCATGGCTCCCTTCACTGCGTCCGACGCCACGGAAGTTGAAGCGCAGGGCCGCGATGTTCTCCGCCTGCAGGGCCTTGGCCACGCGGAAGACGACCTTGAAGTGCATGACCCCGCCCTGGAGGGGATGGGCATGGCAGACGACGGCGGCGGCCTGCGGCGCGCCGTCCGGGAGCATGAGGATCGCTTCGAGGCGCCCGGCGGGGCCCGCCAGGTCGAAGGTCTCGTTGGAAGACACGAAGGGATTATGGCAGGACGAGAGGGTTGGGCACGCTGGCCGACCAGTGAGCTCGACGGCGCCGCAGGCGGCGGCGAGCGGGGGGGTTTCAGGGGGGGAGCTTGCTGCTCCCGTGGTGGGGAGCAAGTTCCCCCCCTGAGATTGAAGACAAAGCTACGCGGCCGCGTGACTCGCGGCTTCTGCGGCCGCAGCGGCGGCGCGGATCTGGGCGGCGCGGGGCGGTGGCGTGCCTTCGTTCGCCTTCATGGCCACGCGGCGGGCGCCGAGCGAGCGCGCCTTGCCGACCGTCGCCTGCAGCAGCACGCGCTCCGCGGCCTTGAAGCCGCGCGCGACGGCCAGCTCGTCCAGGCAGGCGAGCAGGCCGCCGAGGCCGAGCTGCCAGCGGAGGGACAGGCTGGCCATGCCCACGATCTTCCCGTCCTCCGCCTCCGCGACGCGCACGAGGAAGTGGGGGTCGGTCAGGGTCTTCCGATACGTCTTGGCGAAGGAAATCGGTTCCGGGTAGTAGCCCACCTGCTCGAGCAGCTCCAGCACGGCCACTCCATCCTGCAGCGTCGCCGGTCTCACGTGAACGCTCATCAGCTCTCCTTGCTCAGTGGTGCCCCCACCACGCCCGCCGTGTCCGCCGGGCCACGCAACCGCGGTCCGCCGATCGCGTAAACCGCCACGGTGGAGCACTTTCCGAATTGGACTGGTCTGTGGCTCATGTGACGCCACGCGTGTAGTGCAATCGAGAGGCCACGTGGCTTGACCCGCTCCGGAGGGGCGGCTTAGAGTCCGCGACGTCGATGGATGCCCGGCGCCTGACGCTCGGCCAGGTCTTCGCCCTGACGATGGTGGGGCTGGCCCTCATGCTGGCCGTGCTGTTCACGGTCCTCCTCGAAGGGTCGCGACGGTCGATCGTCCAGGCCGGCGACAGCCTCCGCACCGCCGCCGGCCGCCGCATCGAAGATCGCGTGAACGCGCACTTCGCCCCCGCCGCGCATTCGCTGGAGGCCCTCGAGCGGGAGATCCGGTCGGGCACGGTCGATCCCGCGGATGGACGCTCGCTCGAAGGGGCCCTCTACTCGCGCGTCCTCAACAGCCCGAACCTGGCCGAGCTGACGCTCACGCGCGCGCGGAGCTCCGGCTTCGACGCCGAGGGCGCGATGGTGCGCGCGCCGGCCGGGCGCGAGCAGCTCTCCGTGTACCGGGTGCTGGACCGGGTGAACGAGGGCGGCCGCCTGGTCACCCGCAAGGTCGCGTCGGAAGGCGGGCGGTGGACGGTGTCCGTGCGCGACCGCCCGCCCGGGTCGGGCCTCCTCGACGCGCCTCTGCGCCCGCTCCCCGCGGCGGACGTCGGCGATCCGACGGAGGAGGCGACGTTCACCACGCCCGCCTCCCAGCGGCTCTACGGCGAGGAGGTGTGGAGCGACCTGCATTGGTCCGACCTGGAGAAGGATCCTGCCCATCGCCGGGCCGTGGTGACGGTCATGAAGGCGATCGAAGACGCGCGCGGGGAGTTCGTCGGCGTGGCCCGGGCCGGGCTGCTCACCGAGCAGCTCGACGAGGTGGCGCGCCTCGCCGTCACCGACGCCGCCGACGACCCGCATCGCATCTTCCTCGCCGACGAGCAGGGGCGTCTCATCACGCGCGTGGGGCGAGCGGACCGCGTGGAGGAGCAGCCCGACGACAGCCTCCGCGTAGCCCCGGCCGCGCTCCCGCCGGAGGTGGCGGCGGGGCTGGCCCATCCCGGGCTGCGCGAGGTCTCGGCGGAGAGACGGACCGTCTCCGGCGAAGCCACCGTCGACGGCCGGCGCTTCCTGCTCAGCTTCGTCGCCCTCCCGCAGACCCAGGGCTGGCGCGTCGGCATCGTGGCCCCCGAAGATTTCTATCTCCGGGACCTGGCCCGGATGCGCCGTCGCCTGCTCGGCCTGTCGCTCGCCGTGATCGCGGCCATCCTCGTGGCGGGCGCGCTCACCCTGCGCGCGGTGCGCCGCGGCCTGGCCCAGGTGGTGGAGACGACCGCCCGCATCCAGAACTTCGACTTCGCGCCGGCGGAGGCGCGCTCGCCGTTCGCGGACCTCCAGGCCGTGCTCCTGCGCCTGGAGCTGGCCAAGACGGCGATGCGCGCCATGGGCCGGTACGTGCCGATCGACCTCGTCCGCCTGCTCTACCGCACGGGGAGGGAGCCGGTCCTGGGCGGGGAGATCGTCGACGTCACCCTCCTCTTCACCGACATCAAGGACTTCACGACCCTGAGCGAGCAGCTCTCGCCGAACGAGCTCGCGCGCGTGCTCGGCCAGTACCTCGAGGTCATGACCGAAGCCATCCACTCCACCCACGGCACGATCGACAAGTACATCGGCGACGCGATCATGGCCGTGTGGAACACGCCGACGCCCTGCCCGGACCACCCCTTGCGCGCCTGCGAGGCCGTGCTGGCCTGCCGGGAGGCGGAGCGGCGCCTGTTCGCGTCCCCGGAATGGGCCGGCCGGCCCCCGCTGCACACGCGCTTCGGCATTCACCGCGACCGCGTGATGGTCGGGCACTTCGGCGCGCCCGACCGCATGAGCTTCACCGCGCTGGGGGACGGCGTGAACCTCGCCTCGCGCCTGGAAGGGCTCAACAAGCAATACGGGACCACCGTCCTCGTCAGCGAGGCCGTGCGCGAGGAGGCCAAGGAGGCGTTCGCGTTCCGACTGGTGGACGTGGTGGCGGTGAAGGGACGGACGCGCGGCGTGCGCGTGTACGAGCTTCTCGGCCGCGCGGACGCGAGCGTGGACCGCGGCCCGGAGCGCGCCTACGAGCGCGCGCTCGAGCGCTACTGGGCCCGCGACTTCGGAGGCGCCCTCGCGATCCTGGAGCCGCAGCTCACCGACCCGCCCAGCCACGTGCTGGCCGAGCGCGCGCGCGTGCTGGCCGCGAACCCGCCGCCCGCGGAATGGGACGGCGTCTACGTCGCGCGCGCGAAATGAGGGAAAGGAAAGACATGGCGGCACGGACCGAGCTGGACGCCTTGCTGGCGGCGATGGAGGAGGCCTTCGAGCGCAAGGCCTGGCACGGCCCGAACCTGCGCGGCTCCCTCCGCGGGCTGGATCCCGCCGTGGCCTGCCGCCGCCCCGCGAAGGGACGCCACAGCATCTGGGAGCTCGTGGTGCACGCCGCCTACTGGAAGTACGCGGTGCGCCGGCGCCTCATCGGCGACAAGCGCGGCTCCTTCGCGTTCAAGGGGAGCAACTGGTTCTCGCGGCCGGACGCGCCGTCGGCGGCGGCCTGGGCCCAGGACGTCGCGTTGCTGGTGGCCGAGCACCGCGCCCTGATGAAGGCCGCGCAGGCAGTGGACCCGCGCGGCTTGCACCGCCCCTCCGCCGGCCGCAAGACCACGCCGGCGGTGCTGCTGCGCGGGATCGCGTTCCACGACGTCTACCACGCGGGACAGATCCAGGCCTTGAAGAAGCTCGTGTGAGTCAGTGCTCTCCCCGCGGGAGCCGTAGCCGCGCCCGGCAGCCCGGGCCCGGCTTCCGGTTCTCGAGGACGAGCGAGCCGCCGTGCGCCTCCGCGATCTGGCGGCTGAGCACGAGCCCGATCCCCGACCCCTGCGGCTTGGTCGTGAAGAACGGCACGAACAGGTTCCCGGTGTCGGCGAGGCCGGTTCCGCGGTCGTCGATCCAGACCTCGACCTGACCGGTTCCCGGAGGCGCGTCCCACCCGAGCTCTACCCGGCCGTCGGGCGCGTCGAGGGACGCCTCCGCCGCGTTCTTCAGCAGGTTGATGACGACCTGCTCGAGCTGGACGAGGTCGGCCTGGATCTCCACCGCCGGTCCGTCCCGCACCGTGACGGGCACGCGCTGCTCCAGGCCCGCCACGCGCCGCAGGAGCGGCCCCAGGTCCACGCGCTGGGGTTGGGGGGCGGGCAGGCGGGCGAGGCGGCCGTAGGCCTCCAGGAAGCGGCTCAGCGATTCCGAACGCCCGGCGATCACGGCCAGGCCGCGCCGCATGTCCTCTTCCCAATCGCTCGGGCGCGGCTGGCGGGCCACGAGCTGGCCCAGGCTGTCCGCCAGCGAGCGGATCGGCGCCAGCGAGTTGTTCAGCTCGTGCCCGAGCACCCGGATGAGGCGCTGCCAGGCCTGCCGCTCCTCCTCGCGCAGGGCGCGGCTCACGTCCGTCAGCACGAGCAGCCGCTGGGGCAGGCCGTGCTGGCGGAAGGTGCCGCCGCTCACTTCCCAGCGGCCCGGCCGGCCCGCGATGGCCATGTCGAGAACCTGGCGCGGCTCCGCGGCCAGGGCGGGGGCCAGGCCCAGCTCGGCCGCCTTGTGCTCGAGGAGCTGCTCCGGCGGCCGTCCGAGCAGGCGCGCCCCGGCCCGGTTCACGAGCTGGAGCCGCTCGTTCCCGTCGAAGGTGAAGACGGCCACCTCGATCTCGGACATGACCGTGCGCAGGAGCGCGATCGCCTCCAGCGCCCCCAGCCGCTGCTCGCGCAGCGTGTCGGCGAGGGCGTTCACCTCGGTCATGGCCAGGGCGAGGGCGTCGTCGCCGGCGGTCTCGCGCGCGCGGAACGAGAAGTCCTCCTCCCGGAGGGCGGCCAGGAGGTTCGAGATGATGCGCAGGGGCCGCACCACCCCGCCCTGCACGGCGAAAGCGAAGCCGAGCCAAAGGCCGAGCACGAGGAGGTCCGCCGTCCACTGCACCTTCGCGCTGTAACCTCCGAACCAGAGCAGGAGGGCCGAGCCCAGCGCGCCCGGCGCGCCCGCGACGAGGGCGAGGAGCAGGATGCGGTTCTCGTAGTTGAGCCGGTGGCGGCCTCTTCCAGTCATCGATCTCGTGGCGCGGCGCGAGCGGGTCGCGAGTGAGCGAGTCTACAGCCCGTAGCGCTGGAGCCGCCGGTACAGCGCGCTCCGGCTGAGCCCGAGCGCTTCCGCCGCCCGGCTCACGTTGCCGTCGAAGCGTCCGAGCGCCTTCTTGATGAGGAAGGACTCGACCTCCTCGAGGCTCATGTCGTCGAGGCGGCGGCTGTCCTCCGCGGCCGCGCGCAGGCCCAGGTCGCCGGCCCGGATCTGCGACGCCTGGGTCATGAGCACGGCCCGCTCCACGGCGTGGTCGAGCTCGCGCACGTTGCCCGGCCAGGGATGGGCGAGCAGCGCCTCCAGGGCGGCGTGCTCGAAGCCGGTCACCCGCTTGCGGTAGCGCTGGGCGTGCTGGCGCAGGAAGTGATGGGCCAGGGGCGGGATGTCCGGCCGGCGGTCGCGCAGGGGAGGCATGCGGATCTCGATCGTGTTGAGCCGGAAGAGGAGGTCCTGGCGGAAACGGCCGGCCGCCACCTCGGCGTGCAGGTCGGCATTGGTGGCGGAGAGGATGCGCACGTCCACGCGGCGCGTGCGCGAGGAGCCGACCCGCTCGAACTCTCCCGTCTCCACCACCCGCAGCAGCTTCGATTGGAGGCCGGAGGGGACGTTGGCGATCTCGTCGAGGAAGAGCGTGCCCCCGTCCGCCAGCTCGAAGCGGCCCACGCGGTCGGCGCGCGCGTCCGTGAACGCGCCCTTCACGTGGCCGAACAGCTCGCTCTCGAACACGCCTTCGGACAGGCCGCCCGCGTTGACGACCACCAGCGGCCGCGCCGCGCGCGCGGACACCGCGTGCAGGGCCTGGGCCACCGTACCCTTGCCCGAGCCGTTGTCGCCCGTGATGAGCACCGCGGCGTCGGACGGGCCCACGCGGTCGATCATGTCCAGCACCGGGCGCATGGCCGGCGCTTCCGCGATGAGGGTCGGCCGCGCCGCCACCGGGGCCCCGCCGTCCCCGCGGAGCAGGCGGTTCTCCTCCTCCAGGCGCTCGCCGCGGCGCAGGGCGGACCCCAGCTCCACCTGCGTCCGCACGATGGCGAGGAGGCGCGCGTTGTCCCAGGGCTTGGCCACGAAGTCGCGCGCGCCGCGCCGCATCACCTCGACCGCGAGGTCCAGGCTGGCCCAGGCCGTCATCACCACCACGGGAAGCGTGGGGTCGAGGTCGCGCAGCCGCGACAGGAGGTCGAGGCCTTCCGCGCCCGAGGTGGTGTCGCGCGCGTAGTTGAGGTCCATGAGCACGAGGTCGAGCTCGCGGGCCTGGACGGTCTCGACCACCGCCCGCGGGGAGGAGGCCGTGTCGATCTCGTACCCCTCGCCCTTCAAGAGGAGACGCAGGGCCTCGATGACGTCGGGCTGGTCGTCGGCGACGAGCAGGCGGGGTTGCCGCATCACTCGTCCCTCAGGGCCTGGGCGGGGTCGATGCGGGCCGCGCGCCGGGCGGGGAGGGCGCAAGCGAGGAGAGCGGCCGTGGTCAAGACGGCCGCGGCTGCGGCCAGGGTCGCCACGTCGTGCGGGGGCACCTCGTACAGCAGGCCCGAGCCCAGGCGGCCCATGGCCAGCGCGAGGGCGAGGCCGGCGGCGAGGCCGGCGAGCACCGGCGCCATGCCTTGCCGCAGCACGAGGCCCAGCACGTCCGCGGCGCGCGCGCCCAGAGCCATGCGGATGCCGACTTCGCGCGTGCGGCGGCTGACCACGAAGGCCACGACGCCGTAGATGCCGAGCGCGGCCATGAGCAGCGCGACCAGCGCGAACCCGGAGAGGAGCTGCATCCCGAAGCGGGCGCCGCCGAGGGCGACGTCCACGAGGGCCGCCATCGAGGTCACGTCGGTGAGGATGATCTCGGGATCGACGGACTTCACCGCGGCTCGCACCGCCGGCGTCTGGGCGATCGGATCGCCCTTCGTGCGCACCACGAAATACCCGAGGCCCTCCTCTGATTGGAGGTACGACATGTAGACGTCGTAGCGCGAGGCCTGCAGCTCGCGGTAGCGGGCGGGCGCCATCACCCCGACCACGGTCATCCAGGTCTGCTTGTAGGGCGGCGAGGGCATCGGCATGCGGATGCGCTTGCCCACCGCGCCCTGTCCCGGCCAGTACCGGCGGGCCAGCGCCTCGCTCACCACGACCACGGGCGCGACGCCCGCGGTATCGCGATCGTCGAACGTGCGGCCCTGCCGCACCGGCATGCGCATGGTGCGGAAGAACTCGTGGGTGACGATCTGCAGGTTGAGGGCCGGGTTCCGCTCCGCTTCCGCCTCGGACTGTCCCTCGACCAGGAGCGGCCAGTCCAACCCGACCTTGCCCCAAAGGGGCCGGATCAAGACGCCCGCGGAGCTCTCCACGCCCGGCACGGCATTGATCCGCTCGATCATCGTGCGGTAGAGCTGCCGCCGCGGCTCGGGCTTGTCGTACTTGCCGCGTGGTCCCGCGGCGGCGAAAGTGAGGACGTTGTGCGGGTCGAAGCCGAGCTCGACGCTGCGCAGGTTCTGGAAGGTGCGGGTGAGGAGCCTGGCCCCGGCCAGGAGCACGAGCGCCGCCGCCGCCTCCGTCGCCACGAGCACGGCCCGGGCCCGCACCTGCCGCGCTCCCGGCCCCGCGCTGCGCGCGCCCTCGGCGAGGACGTCGGTCAGCGTCGAGCGGGAGGCGAGAAGCGCGGGCACCAGCCCCGAGGCGATCGCGGAGACCGCGGTCAGGACGAGCGCGAAGGCGAGGACCCGCGGATCGATGGCGGCGTCTTCGAGGCGCGGGATCTCCGCGGGCACCAGGGCGAGGAGCGCATGGAGTCCCCACACCGCGAGCAGCGTGCCGGCCAGGCCGCCCGCCACCGCGATGATCACCGCCTCGGCCAGGAGCTGCCGGACCAGCCGCGCCCGCGAGGCGCCGAGGGCCAGCCGCACCGCGATCTCCCTTTGCCGCGCCGCGGCCCGGGCCAGCAGGAGCGCCGACACGTTCGCGCAGGCGAGCAGCAGGACGAGCAGGACGGCGCCGAGGAGGACCAGCAGCGCGGGACGTGCGGGACCGAACCACTCGTAGGTCAGAGGGGTCAGCACCGTCTTCACCGCGGGCGCGGAGGGGGCCTCCCGGCGAAGCCCCTCGGCGGTCATGGCGTCGAGCTCGGCCGCCGCCTGCGTCCGCGTCGTTCCCGGAGCGATGCGTCCCACGAGGGTGGCCCAGCCGACGTTCGCCTTGTCCACCACCTCCGGGATCACGGGGACGAGCGGCGTCCAGAGATCCGCGCCCGTCGGGTAGCGGAACTCGCGCGGCATCACCCCGATCACCGTCATTGGAGTCCCGTCCACGTCGAGGGTGCGTCCCACCACCCGCGGATCGCCTCCGAAATGCCGCTGCCACAGGCCGTGGCTCACCACCACGACGCGGGGGACGCCCACCTTGTCTTCCGCCTCCACGAACGTGCGCCCGAGCGCGGCGTGCGCTCCCAGGACATCGAAGAAGTTGCCGGTCACGATACGGCCGTCGACGCGCACCGGCTCGGGCCCGCCCAACGTGAATCCGGAGTTCATGCCCGCCATGGCCGCCAGGGCGGCCATGGTGCGGCTGCGCGCACGCACGTTGAGCAGGTACGGATACGACACCTCGACGAAAGGCGCGTTGCGCTCCGGGATGCTCTGCCAGAGAAGGACCAGGCGTCCGGGCTCCGCGAAGGGCAGGGGCCGCAGCAGCACCGCGTCGACGACGCTGAACACGGCGGTGCTGGCGCCGATGCCGAGGGCCAACGCGCCCGCCGCCACCACGAAGAGGAGCGGGCGGCGGAGGAGAGCGCGCCAGGCCTGGCGCAGGTCGCCGATCACTCGACGACCCAGCCGTCGCGCAGCTTGATGACGCGGTTGCCGTAGCCCGCGTTCACGTCGGAGTGCGTGACCTGGACGATGGTCGTCCCCGCCTCGTTGAGGCGGCGGAAGAGCTCCATGATCTCGCGGCCCTGGTCGGTGTGGAGGTTGCCCGTGGGCTCGTCGGCCAGGATCACCTTCGGGTTCGCCACCACCGCGCGCGCGACGCCCACGAGCTGCTGCTGGCCGCCCGAGAGCTGGCTCGGATAGAG
>Ga0075435_100003095_pt1 | contig 11236 bp, 8 predicted proteins | sample RhiMethybrSRZTD4_FD_75302 | JGI IMG/M metagenome (GOLD analysis project Ga0075435, IMG submission 75302) | Populus rhizosphere microbial communities from Tennessee, USA - Rhizosphere MetaG P. TD hybrid SRZTD4 | ecosystem: Host-associated > Plants > Roots > Rhizosphere > Soil | place: USA... | reverse complement strand
CGTCGATCTCACCCGCATCAAGTGGCTCGCCGCGCGGGCGAAAAAAGAAGGCGTCGCCGAAGGCATTCACCTCGAACAGCTTGACGGACGCGGCGACCCGGACGCGATGTTGGACGGATTATTGCTGGAGGGCAAACTCGACGCGGTCATCGGACCGAACGTGCTGCCCTCGATTACCAATCGCGACGCGCGCACCCGCCGTCTTTTCCGCGACTACCGGCGCGAGGAGCAGACCTATTTCAAAGAGACCGGCATTTTCCCGACCAGTCATATCGTCACGCTCAAGCAGAAGTTCGTCGAGCGTCATCCCAACGCGCCGGTCGCGCTGCTCCAGGCGTTCCGACGGGCGCGCGACGAGGCCTTCAACCGCCTCGAGGGCCCCGATCCGAGCATCATCGTCTATTCCTGGGCCGCCGCCGCGGTCGCCGACCAGCGCGCGCTGATGGGCGACAGCTACTGGGCCTATAACATCGAGCACAACCGGCGCACGCTCGAAGCCATGACGCAGTTCGCGCACGAGCAGGGATTGTCCCCTAGCCGCATCCCTTACCAGAGCTTCTTCCATCCGGAAGCGGCAGCGTTTCCAGGGGAGTAGCTCCCCATACCTCCAGTGCAGGATTTAAATCAGAAGACGCACCTGCGGTCGACCACGGATGTGGCGAGTGCGCCGGCGGCTCGCCCAGGACTAGGCGGCGCGGTTAAGACCAAGGGCGCTATGCGGCTTGAAGGCCTGTGGAAGACCTATCCCGGAAACGCCCGGCCGGCGGTCCAGGACCTCACTCTCGATGTGTGCGATGGGGAAATCGTGACCTTGCTCGGTCCGAGCGGCTGCGGCAAAACCACGACGCTGCGCATGGTGGCCGGCTTGGAGGTTCCCGATCAGGGAGATATTTTTTTTGGCGAGCGCGCCGTGGTCATGACTTCGCGCCGCTTATTCCTTCCGCCCGAGAAGCGCAACCTCGGCATGGTATTTCAATCCTACGCCATCTGGCCGCACATGACGGTCGCGGAAAACGTGGCCTTTCCGCTCCAGTCGCACCGCTTTCCCAGAAAGGAAATCAAAGAGCGGGTGCGCCGGGCGCTGGATCTGGTCGGCATGGCCGGATACGAAGACCGGCCGGGGCCTCTTTTAAGCGGTGGACAGCAACAGCGCGTCGCCTTCGCGCGGGCCTTGGTCACCGAACCGCAGGTTTTGCTGCTGGATGAGCCGTTCAGCAATCTCGACGCGAAGCTCCGCGAGCAGATGCGCATCGAGGTGAAGCTTTTGCAAAAGCGCCTCAATCTCGCGGTGCTGTTCGTCACGCACGACCAGATCGAGGCGCTGAGCCTCTCCAGCCGCATCGCGCTGATGAATTTCGGCGTCGTCCAGCAACAGGGCAGCCCGCGGCTCCTCTATGAGCAGCCCGCGAACGAATTCGTGCGCGACTTCGTCGGCCGGACGTTGTTGTTCAAGGGCAAAGTCGAGACTAGCAACCCTTCGGGGCAGATGGCGATCGCCATCGAAGGGGCGCCGGACTGTGTCATCTTCGGCCGCACTTATAACCCGGGCGGCATCAAGAGCGGCGCGTCGGTGTTTATCGCGATCCGGCCGGAGGATGTGGAAATACTTCCGGCGCTCGGCTCTCAAGCTCCTTCGGGAATGATCGCAGGCACGGCGCAGGCCGCGCTGTTCGTCGGCGAGCGGATCGAGTATCAGGTCGAGGTCCATGGACAAGGCAACATCCTCATCTACGGCGAGCGCCACAACCCGGTGGAAGAAGGCAGCAAAGTCTGGCTGAAGCTCAGGCCCGACGGCCACAGCGCCTGGCCGTCCGATTGGGTTCATGCCGGCGGCAGTTAGCTGGAGGAACGCATCATGTTCGGTTTTTTATTTTTGATTTTCTTGGCAGCGCTTTTCGGCGATTCGTTCACGCTTGCCGGGGCCGCGGAGAAACCCGCCGCCTTTGACGAGGAGTGGTCGAAGCTCATCGCCGCCGCCAAGCGCGAGGGAACCGTCGCAGTCGCTTCCGGCGGCGCCCCCTCGCGTCAGTATCGTCCCGTAGTCGAGGTCTTCCAGAAAAGGTTCGGCATCACCGTCGAGGTCTCCACGGGCAGCGCGACCGATACAGTCAATCGCGTCCTCGCGGAGCGCAAGGCGGGGAAATACACGATGGACATCGCTTTGATCAGCGTCCGCGAGGCGCAGCAGAGGCTGCTTCCCTCCGGATCGCTCATCCCGTTCACTCCCCTGCTCATCCATCCCGAGGTGCTGGACAAGTCCGTCTGGTATCTCAACCGCCACTGGTACGGCGACAAAAACTCGAACACGATCTTCATCTACCACGTGTCGAAAGAGGATAAATACGAATACTGGTACAATACCGACAAGATCAAAGAACCGGAGACCGCGTCGCTGAAGAAGCAGACGGACTTTTTCGACCCGCGCTGGAAAGGAAAGATGCTGGGCCAGGGAATGGGCGACCCGTCCGGACTCAGGCAGATGATCGACAGCTACTTCGAGCCCGACCGCGGGCCGGATTGGGTGAAGACCTATCTCCTCGACGCGGGACTGACGTTTTCGGACGACCGCAGAATCCTGGAGACCTGGCTTGTCGGCGGGAGATTCCCCCTTCAGCCTGTCGTCACCGGGAGCGAAGACCTTATCACGCTGTCGAAAAAAGGGCTGCCGATCAAGCAGGCCTTCCTTTCCAAGCAAGTCGCTCTGATCCGCGCAGGCGGCTCCGGCTGCTGCATCTCGGCATTCGCCAACGCGCCGCATCCGAACGCGGCAAAGCTCTTCGCGAACTGGTTCCTCACCAAAGAGGCGCAGACGTTGACGCACACCTTGATCCCGAACCTCGACCGCTCGTCGCTTCGCAACGACGTCCCGGTCGGGGAAGTGCCGCCGGACCAGCGGCGCGTGGCCGGCGTGGAATATGGATTTCCGGACGCCGATCCCAAATTCGGCGCGCGCCAGGCAGAAGCGCAGAAATGGATATTGAAGCTTTGGGAGTCGCGCCAGAAATAATCGTGACTCGTCGTTCGTAGGCGACACGATCCCCTGTCGCGAGCACAAAGATAGGCGATGGAGCGTTCCCCGACGTTAGACGAATTGCGCGTCGCGAGAAGCGTCCCGGCGCTGCACCCTACCGCCGGTCATTTCATCATGGCGGCCGTGCTGCTCGTGCTGGGTTACTTTCTCGTCTGGCCGGTCGTGCTGCTGCTGATCAACAGCTTCAATGCGGCCGGAGACTGGTTCGTCGAGCCGCGCGTCTGGGGGCTCCGGCACTGGCAAAACGCGTTTCTCCGGCCGGGATTGCTGAGATCTCTAGGCAACTCCGCGCTGATCTGGTTATTGACGGTCTCCTTCAGTTTTCCTATCGGCGTCGCCATCGCCTGGCTTCTCGCGCGCACGCGGATTCCCTTTAGTCATTCCCTGGAATTCATGTTCTGGATCGCTTACATGGTCCCGACCCTTCCGACGACCATCGCCTGGATCAGCTTGCTGGACCCGGACCTGGGATTCATCAATGTCGGCCTGACGAAGCTCGGGCTTTTCACGCAGGGGCCGTTCAACATCTTCAGCGTCCCGGGAATCGTCTGGGCGAACCTCATGGGTCACGGCATCGCCATCAAGGTCATGCTGCTGACGCCCGCGTTTCGTAACATGGATTCTACATTGGAAGAGGCCGCGCGGGTCGGAGGCGCCGGCAATCTGCGGACGGTATTCAGAGTCACCCTTCCACTCATGCTGCCGGCGATGATGCTGGTCCTCGCGCTTCAGCTCCTGAGAATCTTTCAGTCTTTCGAAACCGAGTATCTGCTGGGAATGCCCTTCGGCTTCTACGTCTATTCGACGAAGATCTTTGCGTTGATACGAGACCCGGTTCCAAACTACGGCGAGGCGACGGTCTTGGCGAGCATGACCTTGCTTGTGATCGCGCTGATCATTCCCGTGCAGCGTTGGATCCTCGAGCGGCGTCGTTACACGACGATCACGGGCAGCTTCCGCCCGGGGCTGATCGATATGGGCCGATGGAACTACGTTGCCTTCGGCGCGATCGCCGCCCTTCTCGTGCTGCTGACGATCGGACCGCTGTTCATATTGGTGCTGGGGAGTTTCATGACCCGGATCGGCTACTTCACGCTCGGGTTCACGCTCGACCACTGGAAATTCGTCCTGAACGACCCCGTGTTCATCAAAGCGCTGCGCACGACTTTGGTTCTCGGCGCCACCGCCGCCATCATCAGCCCGCTGCTGTTCTCGGTCATCGCGTATATCCTCGTGCGCACGCGCCTACCGGGGCGCGCCGCGCTCGATCTCATGGTGTGGTGCTCCGGGGCGATCCCGGGCATTCTCGCCGGGCTTGGACTCCTGTGGCTGTTCCTCGGCACCCCGGGGCTCGGCTTCTTCTTCGGGACGATCTGGGCGCTGATCATCGTGGTGATCCTCCAGGGAAAAACCACGGGGGTCAACGTGATGAAAGGCGTATTCGTCCAGGTCGGCGCGGACATGGAGGAAGCGGCGCGCGTGGCCGGCGCCGGCTGGCTCAGGACCTACTTCCGCATCTGGCTCCCGTTGTTGACGCCGACCCTGATGCTCGTAGCGGTGATGAACTTCGTCGCCGCCGCCGGCGCGACCGGCAGCATCATCCTGCTCGCCTCGCGCGACACCATGACGCTGTCGCTCATGGCCCTCGAGTTGTCGTCGATCGCCGTCAGTAATCGCGAAGCGGCGAGCATCATCAGCATCTTCATCATCGCCATCACGGTGCTCGGGGCCATCGTCGTGAGAGCCCTGGGCGCGCGCGTCGGCGTGCGCGCGCACGCGAGCGCGGCCCCGGCATTGGCGAACGTCACCGAGGCCGCAAAATCAGGGAATCTCGCTTAGCATTCTTTCTATTTTGATTCCCTTTTGCGTACCGGTGCTTGTCATCTCGGACAGAATCCGGACCATCATGGGCAGTGTGGACGGATTGAGACTCGAAAAACCTCTAAGTCAGTTTCTCCCCTCCTCTTCGACTTAACTGCTTTTGACTTATCTTACGGGCCGTGGATATGGTAACTGCACTCCTACGGCAATGATAAAAATCTTCGTGCTTCTGTCATGGGTCATTTCGTTCAGTGCCCTGATGGCGAACTCCGTTGCCGCCGAGCAGCGGATCGCGGTGAGCTATCCCGGCATAGCCGGGTACAATATCCCATTCTGGGTGGCGATCGACACCGGAGAGTTCAAGAAAGCAGGGTTGGATATCGATGCCGTGCTGATTTCAGGCGGCTCCAAGAGCATGCAGGCGCTTTTGTCCGGCGGGCTCGACTTCGCGAATGTGAGCGGTGGAGTTTCCGTGCAGGCGGCCTTGAACGCGGCCGCTGTCACGATCATCGCGACCGCCGCTAATTCGATGTCGGCCGGCGTGATCGCGGCGAAAGAGATAAAATCCTATCAAGACCTCAGGGGTAAAAAAGTCGGCGTCGCCAGCTTTGGGGGCAATAACGACATCGGCTTTCGTTTCGCTTTCAAGAAGAACGGCATCAACGCGGACAAGGATGTGACGTTCCTCCAGCTTGGCGGCGAGAGAAACCGGCTGACCGCCCTGGAGCGCGGGGTCATCGCCGCAACCATCATGTCACCGCCGGGTTTGTTTGTCGCCGAGGCCGAGGGATATACGCGTCTCGGCGATTTGAATACTATGGGCCTCCGCTACCCCGAGCTCTCGGTCGTCGCGCGCAAACGCGACTTGAAGGATCGCCGCGACCTCGTACGGCGATACTTACGCGCATATCTGGAAGGCGTGCGGATCATGAAAACCAACCGCGAAGCCACCGTCCGCGTCATCGAAAAATACATTCATGTCGGCTCGCGGGCCGAAGCGCTCAAGACTTACGATTACTTCTCCAGGAGCATCTCGGACTCCCTGCGCACCGACCGCGAAGGGATCGGCGAATTTCTCGCGACCCTGGAGCCCAGAACTCCGGGCGCGACAAAGCGCAATCCGAACGATTTCATCGACGAGTCGGTGTTGGAAGAAGCGCTCAAGACGCGCTAGGTATAGTGGTTATTTAAGGGGGCTTTATGGGCGATAAGAATCAAACGTACGACATGCTGCTCAAGCTCGTGAAGACTCGCATGAGCGTCCGCAAGTTTCGGCCCGATCCGATTCCCGAGGACACGATCAACAAGATTCTCGAAGTCGCCCGCTGGGCGATGTCAGGCGCCAATTCGCAGCCGTGGGAGTTCATCGTCGTTACAGATCCCAAAATCAAGAAAGAGTTGCGCGACGCCTATTCGGAATACAATACGGACTTTATCTTCTGGATGGAGCAGCAGCGCGAGTACAACCTGCGCCACCCCTCTTATCAGGTAAAGAATGACCCGCACGAATCTTTGAGATTCAACAAAGCAAAGGCCAACTGGCATCAAGCGCCCGCGGTAATCGTCGTCCTGGGGGACGGCCGGCGCCAATGGGGCACGGTGATGGGCGCGCATACCTTCGGCCGCGACCAGTCGCATTTGACCGACGGCCTCGCCAACGCGTCGTTTTTAATTCATCTTGCGATCGCGGCCCTCGGTCTCACTTCCGAATGGGTATCGATCCATGTGGAGGAGCCGCACAAGCGAATTCTCGGCGTTCCCGATCTCTTAAAGTTGTATCTGATCATACCGATCGGCTATCCCGATGTTCCAGCGCGCGAAGGGGTGCGCCGGCCGCTGCAGGACATCGTCCATCGCGAGCGCTACGACCTTAGCAAGTACATGTCGAACGAAGAGGTCTTGAAGTACCTCTATTCCTTACGCGAAGCGACGGTGCCGATTCATTCCGCGTCGCGCGCCGTGACGGCGGACGAAAAGAAGTAGATGCCGCAGGCCGACGTCAACCCCATCACCGTCGAGGTGGTGCGCAGCGGGCTCGCCCACATCGCCAACGAGATGGCGACCGTGTTGCGCAAGACCTCCTACAACATGATGATCTATGAGGTCCGCGATTATTGCGTGGGTATCGTCGATCCCGAGGGAAGCATTCTCTCGCAAAATTTCGGCGCGCTGCCGATTTTCCTGGCGGACTTGGGCCCGGCCATCGTCGACGGCGTGCGCACCCACGGACGGGACGGCTTTCAGCCTGGCGACGTGGTCATCATGAATCACCCCTACGTCTGCGGCCAGCACTTGAACAACGTTGTTATCTACACGCCGTTTTTTCATGAGGGCGAGCTGGTCGCCTTTCTCGCTGTTCGCGCCCACTGGATCGACATCGGCGGCACCCGCGTCGGGTTCGGCTACAGCGGCACGCGGGAAATTTACGAGGAGGGATTGCAGTTCCGCTCGCTCAAGCTTTACCGCGGCGAGGAGCCCAATCGCGATCTCTTCCAATTGATTTCCGACAACGTCCGCTTCGCCGAAAGCTGTCTCGGCGATCTCCGCGCGCAAATCGCCGCCTGCCGTGTTGGCGAGCGCGGCTTGACCCAGCTCGTGAGCCGCTACGGCCTCGAAGTTTTCCTGCGCTGCGTCGGCGCGATCAGCGACCAGTCCGAGTCGCTCGCCCGCCAGCAGGTCTCGCGCATCGAGCCCGGCAGCTACGAGGCCGAGGCGCTCTTCGATAGCGACGGCGTCGATCTCAACCGGCCGGTGCCGCTGAAGGTGAAGGTCCTCGTCGACGCCGGCGAAATGACGATCGACTTCTCGGAGATTAGCGGTCAAGTGCCCGGCTCGATCAATTCCGGCGAGTCCGGCGCGGTGGCCGCGGCGCGGGTCGCCTTCAAGTGTCTGGTCAGTCCTTTTTCGCCGATCGACGAAGGCTGCTTTCGCCCGCTGAAGGTGGTCATCCCGCCCGGGAAGATTTTAAGCGCGACCCCTCCGGCGCCGGTGGGAAACTGGAGCCGCACCTTGCCGACCGTGATCGATCTAATTTTTAAGGCCCTGGCGCCGGCGCTGCCCGACAAAATTGCCGCCGGCCACAAGGGCGACATGGGCGGCTATGCGTTTTTCGGCAGCGATCCTCGTACCGCAAGACGCTATTTGTGCCAGACGATCATGGGCGGAGGCTGGGGAGCGCGCGTCCATGAGGACGGCGAAAACGCCACGGTATCGATGTGTCAGGGGGACGTGCAGAATGCGCCGGTCGAGCTGCAGGAGCTTTATTACCCCGTGCTCGTCGAGCAACACCGGCTGCGCGAAGGCAGCGGCGGCGCGGGACAATTTCGCGGCGGCCTCGGCATCGAGATCACCGTAAAGACGCTGTGCGATGCTTTTGTTAACATCAACATCGAGCGGACGCGGACACCGCCCTGGGGATTGTTCGGCGGCGACGCGGGCGCCGCTGCGAAAGCGCTGGTCAAGCAATCGCCCGAAGATGCGGGCGATTGGATGACCAAGCGGCCGAACCTTCCGCTCAAGAAAGGCGGCAGCGTAACGTTCTTTACCGCGGGCGGCGGCGGCTACGGCTCTGCGACGCAAAGAGCGCATGATTTGAACGAGCGCGATCGCCTGCTCGGTTACATGCCGCCGGCGAATTAGGGGGGAAAATCATGAACGGCATGCAAGAATACAAGAATCGCACTTCGAAAATCAGGCAAGCGATGCGCGACCGGGGGATTGAAGCGCTGCTGATTTTCGATTCGGGCCGCCATAATTTTCTCCGCATGAATTACGTCGCCTACTTGACCGATTTCATCAGCGTCGGGCCGGAAACGATGTTGGTTTTTCCGGTGGAAGACGCCCCGGTCCTTTTTCTAACGCCGAGTTGGGACATTCCACGCGCAAAAGACGAATCGTGGGCGGCAGATGTCCGGCCGTTCCGAGAGTTCTGGAGTTATTTGTCGAAGACACCGGCCAAGATCGGGTTGATCGGCAGAGAAGCGATGCATGTCGGCTTGCACGATGAAATCGTCAAAACGCTCAACCGAACGCCCGTCAACGCTAAAGACATCATCGAAGACATCGCACGGCGCAAAAGCGAATTCGAGCTCGAGCGACTGCGGAAAGCCGCGGGGATCGCCGACGCCGGCGTCCGGGCTCTGCACGAGGAAGCCCGGCCGGGCCTCAAGGAATACGAGCTCGCGGCGATTGTCGAATACCGCATGCGTTCGCTCGGCGCCGAGGATAACTTCGGCATGGTCGTGGCGCACCATCACAACAACGCGCTCCATCCGCCGACCGACCGCGTAGTGCAAGAGGGCGACATCATTATCGGGGAGATCACGCCGTGCATCGGCGGGTTGTTCGTGCAAATCTGTCGCACCGTCGTACTCGGCCAACCTGCGCCCGTCGTGCAGGAGAAGTATGCGATTCTTAAAACGGCCATGCGTTTGGGCATGGATGCGGCGAAGACCGGCGCGCCCGCGAGCGACGTGGCCGCGGCGATCAACGGCACGCTGATCGAGGCCGGCTATGAAAAGTACTGCCGGCCGCCTTTCATGCGCGTGCGCGGCCACGGTCTTGGATGCGGCTCCTCTGCGCCGGGAAATTTGGAGGACGGGAACCAGACTCCGCTCGAGGAAGGAATGACTTTCATCGTGCACCCGAATCAATATTTGCCTGAAACCGGCTACATGACGCTGGGCGACACCGTCGTCATGACGGAGTCCAAGGCTGAGCCGATGACGCGCTCTTCTTGGAATCTCTACGTAAAGGAGTGACGATATGATTTTCGGACGGCACTCCGTTCTCAAAAGAGGCTGCTCCACCTGGGACCCGAAGCAAGTCCCGCAGGCAGAATTCGAGTCTCGCCTCGATGGCGCGCGAAAAGCCATGGCACAGCGGGACCTGGATGCGCTGGTGATTTACGGCGACAATTATTCGTTCGCGGATCTTTGTTACCTTACCAATTACTTTCCGAAAGTCCGCGGCGGCATCGCGGTCGTGGCGCGCGACGGCGCGCCTTCCGTGCTGCTCAACATCGGCAGCCGCGACATCCCATTCGCAAAGACCCTCACCTGGGTCGACGACATCCGCGCGTCGAACCAGGTCGGCGCTGCCGGCGCCGAATTATTGAAGGAGAAGGGATTCGCGAAAGCGCGGATCGGTCTCGTCGATTCAGGTCAGGGGTTTCCGCTGCCGCAGCTCGAAGAGATGAAGCGCGCTCTGCCCGACGTTCGATGGACGAACGAGGATGCGCTGTTCGAGCCGATGCGGCTAAAGAAAAGCGCACAAGAGCGGAACGCTATGCGTGCGGCGGGCCGCGTGCTCGACGGGATATGGCATGACGCTCAAAAAGTCATCGAACCCGGCCGCAAAGAGTACGCTATCGTCGCAGACATCGACCGGCTGGCGCGCGACGCCGGGGCCGAAGATATTCGCATCCTCGCCGGAGAGAAGCGCTTGCAGCCGCCGAGCTTTAATCGATCCGCCGGTCTCGGAACACACTGGGCGGTTTATTTGGCCGTGCAGCACGAACGCTACTGGGCGGAAGCGGGCCGTACGTACGATTTTTCCCCCGATGCGAAGCTCCAGGCCGCTTATCAAAAAGCTCACGATATCGTTGCGCGTATGGCGGCGCAGCTCAAGCCGCGGAACCCGGTGGCGGCGATCGAGGATACGGCGCGCCGACAGCTCGGTGAAATCTATCCGGCGGCTTCAGCTTACGGCCTCGGCAACGGCATCGGTCTGAATCAGTGGGAGGCTCCCTTTCTAAACGACGAAGACGCGCGGCAAGTGGGCGCCCGCTCCGTGGGCGCGACCGAATTTGCCGAAAACATGACGGTGGCGCTGCGCGCCGCTTTCGAGAGCGAAGGGAAGTTGATCTTGTTCGGCGATAGTTTTCTGGTCACGGCGGACGGGCCGGCGTCGCTGCTCGGTCGATAGCGAGCCATGTTCTACTTCCTCTTCTAGTTGTAACTGAAAGTCCCCATGAGAATCGCCGTAGATATCGGTGGAACATTTACCGACCTGGTCGCGGTCGACGACCAGCTGCAAGTGTGTCGCAGTAAATCGCTCACCACGCCGGACGATTTATCCCGCGCGATTCAGGATTGTCTGAGAATCGCCGGCATCGAGGTCTCGGGCGCCGAATTTTTCGTCCACGGTTCCACGGTCACGATCAACGCCGTGCTCGAGCGCAAAGGCGCGCGCACCGGACTCATTACCACGAAGGGATTTCGCGACGTGTACGAGATCGGCCGGGGCAACCGTCCGGAGGGATATAATTTATTTTTCAAGCGCCCCGTGCCGTTGGTTTCGCGCGATTTGCGCCTGGAAGTGGAAGAACGGCTTTACGCCTCGGGCGAAGTGCTAACGCCGCTGGATGAGAATTCGGCGGCCGCG
>Ga0075435_100003093_pt1 | contig 11237 bp, 10 predicted proteins | sample RhiMethybrSRZTD4_FD_75302 | JGI IMG/M metagenome (GOLD analysis project Ga0075435, IMG submission 75302) | Populus rhizosphere microbial communities from Tennessee, USA - Rhizosphere MetaG P. TD hybrid SRZTD4 | ecosystem: Host-associated > Plants > Roots > Rhizosphere > Soil | place: USA... | reverse complement strand
GATAAGGCACGGGCCGGTGCCGCTGATCACGTTCGGGCACGGAACGGCCAGCGCCGAGCGCATCGTCGAGCTGCTGCGGTCCGCGGGCGTGACGGCGCTGATCGATGTCCGCACCGCGCCTGGCAGCCGCCGCAACCCGCACGTGGCGCGCGCGGAACTGGAGCGCTGGCTTCCGGCCAACGGCATCTCCTACCGGTGGGAGAAACGGCTGGGTGGCTTCCGCCGGCCGGCGCCGGACTCACCGGATGTGGCATGGCAGGAGGCGGCCTTCCGGGGTTACGCCGGACACATGCGGCAACCAGACTTCCTGAGCGCCATCGACGAGCTGCTCGCGCCGGGCGGCACCGGGCAGCAGGCGGTGATGTGCAGCGAAAGTCTCTGGTGGCGCTGCCATCGGCGGCTCATCGCCGACTTCGTCGAGATCGCCCGCGGCATCCCGGTCGGCCATCTCATGCACGACGGCACGCTGGCGCCCCACCGCCGGTCGCCGGGAGCCCGGCTCCGCGGCGACGGCCTGCTGGTCTACGACGGCGGCCAGGAACCGCTGGACGCGGGCTCGACATGATCACGTGGATGCTGGCGCATCTGCTCTATCTCGTGCGATGTGGATCTGCCGGAGCCCGGTGAGGCGCATCTCGTAGCGACGGGTGGAAGACTGGGGATCATGCGTTACCTGAGCACCGTTCCCGGTAAGCAGATCTCCAAAATCGGGCTCGGCACCTGGCAGTTCGGGTCCCGGGAATGGGGATACGGGAGTCAATACGCCGACGAGGTGGCGCAGGCCATCGTCAGGCGCGCGCTGGAGCTGGGTGTCACCTTGTTCGACACCGCGGAGATCTATGGCTTCGGGCGCAGCGAACGGATCCTGGGACAGGCGCTCGGCGAGAACCGCGAGTCCGTGTTTCTGGCGACGAAGATCTTCCCGGTGCTGCCGGTCGCGCCCGTAGTAGAGCAGCGCGCGGTGGCCAGCGCGAACCGGCTGGGCGTCCGCAGGCTCGACCTGTACCAGGTGCATCAGGCCAATCCCCTGGTACGGGACGGCACGATCATGCGCGGTATGCGCGCGCTGCAGCGCGTTGGCCTGGTGGGGGAGGTCGGCGTCAGCAATTATTCGCTGCGGCGCTGGCGTGCCGCCGAGGACGCGCTGGGCAGCCCGGTGCTGAGCAACCAGGTCCCTTACAGCTTGGTGGCCCGCGCTCCCGAACAGGACCTGCTGCCGTACGCCAGCTCGGCCGGCCGCGTGGTGCTCGCCTACAGCCCGCTGGCGCAAGGGCTGCTGTCGGGCCGCTACCGCCCCGGCAACCTGCCCGCCAACCGGGTCCGCGCTGCCAACCCGCTATTCCTTCCGGAGAACCTCGAGCGGGCCGGCGAACTGCTCGCTGCCCTTGGCGCGGTGGCGGCCGCGCACTCGGCGACTCCGGCGCAGGTCGCGTTGGCCTGGGTGATCCGCCACCCCGCAGTGGCAGCGATACCGGGCGCGTCCAGCGTCGAGCAACTGGAAAGCAATGTCGCCGCCGCGGAGATCGACCTCGCCGATGACCAGTACCAGGCGCTGAGCGACGCGGCGGCCCGGTTCCGCCCACTCACCGGGGCCGCTGTGCTGCCCCGCCTGGCCCGGGCCCGGCTCGGCCGCTGACCGGCGGTCACGATCCGACATTCACCCCGATACCGAGCTCATCTTGATGGGCGCAGAGAAGCCACGAGCGCTCATCCACTATTAGCGCCACGAAACTATTGGCAAACCAAACGTGCAATTTTGCCAAACGCAATACCCAGACTGCCTGGGTCCCGGACGCTTCGACCGCTGCCCGCTGGCCGTATCGGGCATCCCCCGTGCAGGGTGATGCACGCGCGAAGCGCTGGCCCGATCCTTGGTCAAGAGCCGGCCGAGCGCCACTCTCGTTCTCGTGCGGCCGCCGCCGGGGAGGGAAGAGATGCTGGCTGCGCAATCGTCGCCGGTGACCACCATTGGCTTTGTGCTGGTCGCGCTGGCCACCAGCACGATAATCGTGGCGATCTTGGCGTGGGCAGCGCGGCGGATGCTGGGGTTGCCGGTGGGGGCGCTGCGTGCGCTGATCGCCGGCCTGCTCGGCTTTCTCGCCGCTTATCTTCTGGGCAGGTCGCTGCACGCGGCCCAGCCCGGGCATCCGGTTGCGTTCGTCGGCGTGGCGATCGGCGTTCCGCTGGTCGTCGCGATGGTTTTTATCGTCGTGGCCGAGGCGCTGGTGCCGAGCGGGATGCTGCCGCAGCCACTGGAGGTGATCCGCGGCACCCGGCAGGCGATCGCGCGCTCACGGCGCTACTGGCAGATCAGCCGCATCGCGGTGCGGCATGGCCTGGCCCCCTACCTGCGCGGGCGGGGCCTGCGCGGTGGGGACGCCGGTGGCGGGCGGGCGGCGCTCGCGCTGTCGCTGCGGCAGGCACTGCAGGAAGGCGGGGTGACCTTCACCAAGCTAGGCCAGCTGCTGTCCACCCGCCGCGACCTGCTCCCGGAGGAGTTCATCTCCGAACTCACCCTGCTTCAGGATCGGGCCGAGCCGGCCCCCTGGGAACAGGTCGAGGAGGTGATAGCCCAGTCACTTGGGGGGCCCACCGAGAAGGTTTTCGCCGAGTTGCGGTCCGAGCCGGCCGCCGCCGCATCGATCGCCCAGGTACACCGGGCCCGGCTGCGTGACGGCGAAGGGCTGGGCACCGAGGTAGCGGTGAAGGTCCAGCGGCCGGGGATCCGTGCCACCGTCGAGCAGGACCTGGACATCCTGCTGCGCTTGGCGGTCAGGCTCGAGGATCGCGCCCGGTGGGCACGCGCGGTCGGCACGGCCCAAGTAGCCCGCGGATTCGCCGCCGCCATGCGGGAAGAACTCGATTTCCGGGTGGAGGCCCGCAATATGACCGCGGTGGCGGCCACCTGGGCGGGGCAGCATCGAGGCGCCTCGAACAATATCCCGGTGGTGCTGCCCGCCTTGCACGAGCGGCTGTCCGCCGAGCATGTGCTTGTCATCGAATGGCTGGACGGGGTCAGCCTGCGCGCGGCGGAGCCCCTGATCGAGAGCCGCGGGCTGGACCGCACCGAGCTGGCCCGGGTGCTGCTGCACAGCATGGTGTACCAGATCACCGAGGGCGGCGTGTTCCACGCCGACCCGCATCCGGGCAATATCCTGCTTCTCACCGACGGGCGCCTGGCCATGCTCGACTTCGGCTCGGTGGGCCGCCTGGACGCCCAGCAGCGCTTCGCGTTGCAGGCACTGCTGCTCGCGCTGGGCCGCGGCGACCCAGCCGCGCTGCGCGACGCGTTGCTGGATCTGGTCAGCCGCCCCGACGAGGTCGACGAGCTGGCACTGGAACGCGCCCTGGGCCAGTTCATGGCGCGCCACCTGGTCGGCGCCACCGCTGTCACTGCCGAGATGTTCACCGACCTGTTCCGCCTAGCTACTCGGTTCGAACTGGTCATCCCGGCCGCCATCGCTACCGTCTTGCGGGCCCTGGGCACCCTGGAAGGCACCCTCAGCCTGCTGACTCCCGGGCTGGATATCGCCGGCGAAGCGCGCCGCTACGCCACCGACCAGATGGGCGCGGTGTCGCCCCTCACCGTGCCCAAGACCGCCGCCGAGGAGCTGATCGCGCTGGTCCCGGTGCTGCGCCGGCTGCCACGGCGGTTCGACCGGGTCACCAGCGCGCTGGAGCAGGGCAGGCTCAGCCTCAACGTGCGGTTGTTCGCCGACGAACGCGACCGCCGCGTGGTCACCGGCCTGACCTACCAGGTCCTGCTCACCGTGCTCGCCGCGGCCTCCGGCATCGCCGCCGCGCTGCTGCTCGGCGTCACCAGCGGGCCCAAGATCACCCCGAACGTCAGCCTCAGCCAGCTGATCGGCTACAACCTGCTCGTTGTCGCCGGCATCCTCGGCCTGCGAGTGCTCTACACAATCTTCAGGAATCGCTAACCACCCGACGCGCGCTGGCGCGGCCGGTGGTTGCACGCCTGCTGTTGCTCTTTGGAACACCACACCGCCAACGACGAACGTGGCCCCAGGCCACGCGCCGGGCGGCCTAGTGCCGCCAGTGATCGAGCGGCAGCGGGCCGCGGCTGAGAATCGTCCGGATCGCGAACGTGCTCTGGGCATCGACGACACCCGGGATCGTCAAGATCCGCCCGAGTAGCAGTTGTTCGTAGCCTGCGAGGTCCGGCACGGCGGCCTCCACGAGAAAGTCGTAGGTGCCGGAGACCAGGTAGCAGGCGACGACCGCCGGAATCGCCAGCAGCGCCTCCTCGATCCGGGACGCGGTCTCCTGTGAGTGCCCCTCGACCTTCAAGCCAAGGAAGACGGTCAGGCCGAGCCCGGCCCGCAGCCTGCTGACCTCCGCGCGGTACCCGGCGATGATGCCGCTGGCCTCCAGCGCCCTCACGCGGCGCAGGCAGGCGGAGGGAGACAGTGAGATGGTATCGGCGAGATCGACGTTGGCGATCCGGCCATCGTGCTGGAGCTTGGTCACGATGGCACGATCCACCCTGTCAGGAACATGCTCCGGCATGAAACTGACTCTATGCCATTTGCTGCGCAATGGCGTTGCGCAGACGAGCCCCGCTGGCGTCATATTTGCCATCGCGTGCGGTCCGTTTTCGGCGATGGTGAACCTATGGCAACGACATCAGCGAACCAGCCGACAACAGCGCAGAACCTGACGATTCCGCGCGGCGCCGCCCTCTACATCGGGGCGATCCTCGGCCCCGGCCTGCTCCTGCTGCCGGGCCTTGCCGCCGCCGAAGCCGGGCCGGCCTCGATCCTGGCCTGGCTCGGCCTGCTGGGCCTGTCCGGCCTGTTCGCCGCCGTGTTCTCGGCCCTGGGCCGGCACATCCCGTCCGCTGGCGGCGTGATGGGCTACGTCACCGCCGGCCTGGGACCGCGCGCTGGCCGGGCGACCGGCTGGATGTTCCTCGCCGGGGTGATAGGTGGCGCGCCGATCGTCTGCATCATCGGCGCCAGCTATGTCACCGACGTGACCGGTGGCGGCGAGCTTGCTCGTGCGGCGGTCGCGGCCGCGCTGCTGCTGACCGTCATCGGCCTGGCCGCAGTCGGGTTGCGGGCCAGCACCGCCGCCCAGCTTGTCCTGGTCAGCCTGCTGACCGTCGTGGTCATTGTGGCGGCCGCCGGGTCCGCGACGGCGGCGCGGGCAGGCAACTGGGCACCGTTCGCCCCGCATGGCTGGCTCTCGGTCGGCAGTGCGGCCGCGACGCTGATGTTCTCGTTCGTCGGCTGGGAGGCCGTCGCCCCGCTCACCACGCGCTTCGCGGAGCCGTCCCGAGACCTGCCGCGGGCGGTGGCGATCGCCCTGGCGGTCACCACCGCGCTGTACCTGGGCCTGGCTGTGGCGACGATCAGCGTCCTCGGGCCACGCGCGGTCACCGACGTGCCGCTGGCTGCCCTGCTCAGCCACGCCATCGGCACGGTCGGCCCGTACGCCGCCGCGGTGGCCGCCATCGTGCTGACCATCGGCGCCGTCAACGCCTACATCAGCGGCGCGGCCGCCATAGCCGGGCAACTGGCACCCGCGGTACCCGGCAGCCGCCGGCCCGCACCCATGCTCTGGCTGCTGACGGCGATCGGCGCCGTGGGCCTGCTGCTGATCACCGCCTACGGGCTGCGGATCGTCGCCGCGTCCGGCCTGGTGGCGGTGCCAACCGCCCTGTTCCTCACGGTCTACCTGGGCGCCATGGCCGCGGCCGCGCGGCTGCTGCCCGGCCCCTCCCGGCTGGCCGCCCTGCCGGGAGGGCTGGCCGTCACCGTCATGCTGGGTTTCTGCGGCTGGGCGCTCGCGATACCCGCCGCGGTCGCGCTGGCCGCCTGCTGGCGGCCCCGGGCAGCCGCCAGCCGCGAGCGCAGCACCGCCCGCCCGGCGCCCGCGGTGCGCTGCCCTGCCACCGCGCGGGAGCGCCGGCTCATGGCCGCGCGGTGAGGCTCGCGGTCCGGGTATGGCGTCGTGACGCAAACGTTCAGCCCGAACCCAAAGGCTGGCCAGATGGCACGATACGAGCCCGTCATAGGCCAGCCCTGGCCGGCCGATAATGAGCGATGCCGACCGGTGAGGGGCGCCGCTGCCACATAACTAGCCGGACCGGGCCGTACCCGTGATCAGCCGCAGGCAGCCGGGCGAGCGGACTATAGACCATGGTCCGCCCACCCGGATGTAGTTCACCGGAAACGCGAACGCGGGGACAGCCAGGCCCCTATGGTCATCGCCTAGGCATGCTCCTGCGCCGCGGTGCGCAGTGCCGCTGCTGATCATCTGGCAGAGCCCCTGAACCTGGCCCGGCCGTGTCCTGTAAGCGACCCGGGAAGGATCAGGGATCCCCACCATGTCACGCCGCTCTGGCGAGCACGCCAAGACCACGGCAGGCTACGAGGCCCGCCACGCCCAACCCGGTGCACCAGGCCCGGCCGCCCTCCTCGGCACCGCCGCGAAGGCGGTCCCCGTCACGCTGGCGGCCGGTGCCGCGGGCTCGGCGCTCGCGTTGTCGGGCACCGCCTCCGCCGCCACCATCGTCCCAGCCGGCCTGGCCGGCCCCACCCTGGTCAGCAGCGGCGTCGCGGACGTGGCGGCCATGAAGACCTCCGCCCACATCGTGCTCACTCGGGCCGACCACGCGGTGCACCAGGCGGGACACCGCTCGGTCTACACCGTGGCCTCCGGCGACACCCTTTCGCGCATCAGCGCCCGGTTCTGCGGCACCTCGTCGCACTACCTGTCCCTGGCCGGCGCTTCCGGGATTACCAACCCGAACCTGATCTACCCGGGTCAGACGATCAAGCTGAAGTGCCACGCGGCTCCCCTTGAGCTGACCGCCGCCAGCACCGGCGGTGCGCACCGGTCTGCCACCTCTCATGCCGAGCACCGGGCCCCTGGCCGGCACGCGCGGCCCGGCCGGCACGCCCAGTCAGCGGCCCCGGGCGGCCACGTGAGCACCGCCGGCCTGGGGGGATTCGAGTCCTGCGTCATCGCCCACGAGTCCGGCGGCAACCCGCGCGCTGTGAACCCCACCAGCGGAGCCGGGGGGCTGTACCAGTTCCTGCCCTCCACGTGGGCCAGCCTGGGCTTCGCCTCCGCTTACCCCGGCGGCGCCCAGACCGCACCGGTCAGCGTGCAGCGGGCCGCATTCGCCAAGCTTTACGCGGAGGCGGGCACCTCCCCGTGGGCGCCGTACGACGGCTGCTGAACACCACGCCGGGCAGTTCCCCGCGTGCGGCGCGCGGCCGCAGCTAGGCACTGGCCGGGGCCGGGCGCCGGACGTCGCCGGCCGCAGCGGTCAGCCCCACCTCGGCGCGCTCAATGCGCTCCGCCAGGGCGGTGCCGCAGAAGAGCGGCGACCGGCCGGCGTTCATCCGCCCATCATGCCGGGTGATGGGCGAGCCGTCGCGGACTGGTGTCCTGCGCAGCGCCGGTTACGCGGACCGGGGGTAGCTGCCGATGGCGCGGCCGGCATCCTCGGTGGCGAGGTCGAAGTTGATCGCAGCGCCCGCGGCCAGCCCGGCCGCCGCCGACGTGACGACCTGGGCCTGCGGGTCGGTGAGGTTGCCCGCCACCCACACCCCGGGGACGGCGGTCGCCCCCGTGGCATCCGCCTCGATCCGGGTCCCGATCAGGTACTCCCCCACCCGGATCTCGACCGGGGCAAGGCCGAGCGGAGCGAGCAGTTCGGCGCGGGCGATAAACCGGGGCGCGACGGCGACCACGTCGAGCGGCACCGTGCGGCCACCGGCCAGCCGAGCCCCCGTCAGGCGGCCCGCGGCGGCCTCGATCCCCTCGACGACGCCCTCGACCACCGCAACGCCGAGCGCCGCCAACTGCCCGGCCTCCTCGCCGGTCAGCACCGGCCCGGTGTGATGCAGCAGCGTCACGTGCGGGCTGAGCTGGCGGAACAGCAACGCCTGATGCATCGCCATCGGCCCGGTGGCCAGCACGCCGATGCGCTTGTCGCGGACCTCCCAGCCGTGGCAGTACGGGCAATGCACCACGTCGTTGCCCCACCGGGCGGCCAGGCCCGGCACCGCGGGCAACTCGTCGCGCAGCCCGGTGGCGACCAGCAGCCGGCGCGCGGCGACCGGCCGGCCGGCGATCTCGGCCAGGAACCATCCGCCGTGCCGGCTCAGCGCGGCGACCCGGGCAGCGCAGACCTCGCCGCCGTAGCGGGTCACCTCCCCGCGCCCGGCCGCGTAGATCTCCGCTGGTGGCGTCCCGTCCCTGGTGAGGAAATTGTGTACCTGGCGGGCCGGGCCATTGCGCGGGTCGCCCGCGTCGGCTACCAGCACCGAGCGACGGGACCGGGCCAGTGCCAGCGCACCGCTCAGGCCCGCGGCACCCCCGCCGACCACGATGACGTCGTAGCTCTTGTCCATGCGCCCACGATCGGCCGCGGGCCGGCGCCTTGACAAATCCTCTTGCCGGATTGGCAAATAGACGAATGAATCGCGACCCGGTACTGGAGGCGGTCGGGCCCCGGCTGCGCGCCCTGCGCCAGCAGCGCGGCACCACGCTCGCCGAGCTTTCCACGGTGACCGGCATCTCGGTGAGCACGCTGTCCCGGCTGGAGTCCGGCGGCCGCAGGCCGACGCTGGAACTGCTGCTGGCCCTGGCCCGCGCGTACCAGGTGCCGCTGGATGAACTCACCGGAGTCCCCTCGCCGGGCGACCCGCGCATCCGGCCCCGGCCGGTGCGGCGCAACGGGCGCACCCTCGTCCCGCTGACCCGGCGGCCGGGCGGGATACGCGCCTACAAGATGTTCATCCCGCCGGGCGAGCCCGACGGCGACCTGAAAAGCCACGAGGGCTACGAGTGGATGTACGTGCTGTCGGGCCGGCTGCGATTGCGGCTCGGCGAGCACGACCTCGTCCTGCGGCCTGGCGAAGCCGCCGAGTTCGACACCCGCACCCCGCACTGGTTTGGCAACCCGGGGCCCGAGCCCGCCGAGGTCCTGATGCTGTTCGGGCCGCAGGGCGAGCGGATGCACCTGCGGGCCCGCCCGCGCAGCGGACCGTAAGGCACGCGCTGGCCCGCGCCGTGCCGATGACGCTCGGCGCTGGGATCCGCTGGCAACGCCAAGCCCGCGCCGGAACCCGATGGCAAGACCACCCACACGCCGACTCCGGCCACCACTAACCGCTGCTGAGCCCGCGCGGGCAGGCGGCACTGCCCGGCGTTATGTGTCCCAGACCCGCGCGACCAGGAGCCTGAGGCCGTACACGCCGATGATGATCCACCACGGGAAGGCTATGGCCTGGAGCCAGCCCTGATATCCGTTCCGCGACTGGCCGAGCCAGAACAGCAGCGGCCAGCCCGCCACGACCGGGATGCCGATCAGCAGGCCGGTCCGTACCCGCCACCGGTCACGCCATGCAGCGCTGATCGTCTGAGTGAAAAATGGCAAAAGCTGGGCGGTAACCCGGACAGACCCGGCCAGCAGCAGCGCCCACGCCAGCGAGAACTCGAAGAACAAGACCCGCAGGACAACTCGCATTGCTGCCCCTCAACAGGACGGGGGATGCACCTTGCTGGCCGGGCCGGCGCAGCATCTCTATCGAACACCCGCAGGTCAGACGGCGCAATGCGGCGCCGGCCGGCAGCTCAGTTCGCCGCCGGCCGTGCCTCCGGCTAGACGGCAGCGTGCGCAGCCCAGTGGGCGCGCAGGTGGGGTACCAAGTCGGCGGCACCGTGAGCCGTCTCAGCGCAGGTTCGACGGCAGCCGGGTCCGGTAGTAGATACGCGGCAAAAAGCCGGTACACCCTTGCGAATGCGCCTGGTATTGGTGCTTCCAGGCGCAGTTGCGTTAACGTTGCTGGATGTCCACCTTCCGGATCAAGGAGGCGGCGAGCCTCTTGGGGGTCAGCACCGATACCGTGCGCCGCTGGGCGGATGGCGGCCGGATCGAGACCACTTCCGACGCCAGCGGACGGCTTGCCGTGGACGGCGTGGCGCTCGCCAAGTTCGCGCAGGAACTGGCCGAATCAGCAGATCGCGGGGAGGGCCGGATGGTGGTGGCCCATTCGGCGCGGAACAGGTTCAGCGGCCTGGTCACCCGGGTGATCCGCGACACCGTGATGGCCCACGTAGAGATCCAGGCAGGGCCGCACCGGTTCGTGTCACTGCTGAGCCGCGAGGCCGCCGACGAGCTTGGCCTGGAGCCGGGGGTGCTTGCGGTCGCGACCGTGAAGGCCACCAACGTCTCCGTCGAGATCCCGCAGGCCGGTTGATTCCGGCCGGTCACTGTCCCCGTTATCCGCCAATGCCCAAAATTAGGAGTATGACATGCGCCGTTTCGCCCTTATCGCCGCCGGTCTGGCGACCGTCGCCGCCGCGGGCTGCTCCAGCAGCAGCTCAAGCACGCCACGCTCGGGTAGTTCGCCTGCGACGGGGACGATCACCGTGTTCGCCGCGGCCTCGCTGACGGAAGCCTTCACCAAGATCGGACAGCAGTTCCAGGCCGCGCATAAGGGCGACACGGCGAAGTTCAGCTTCGGCCCGAGTTCGGGCCTGGCTACCCAGATCACCAGCGGTGCCCCGGCGGACGTATTTGCCTCGGCGTCTCCGGGGACTATGCAGGATGTCGTGTCCGCGGGGGATGCGTCCAATCCGCAGAATTTCGCCAAGAACTTCGCGGAGGTCGCCGTGCCACCAAACAACCCGGCGAACGTGGATTCCGTGACCGACCTGGCGAAGCATTCGGTCAAGGTGGCGCTGTGCCAGCCGCAGGTGCCGTGCGGGTCGGTAGCGGCGGAGGTGTTCAAGAACGCCGGGATCACCGTCAAGCCGGTCACCCTGCAGCCCGATGTGAAGTCGGTGCTGACCCAGGTGGAGACGGGCAACGTCGATGCGGGCATGGTGTACGTCACAGACGTCATGGCCGCCGGGAGCAAGGCCAAGGGTATAACGATCCCAGCCAGCGACAACGCCTCGACGCTCTACCCGATCGCTACTGTCAGCAGCAGCAACCACAAGTCCATCGCCCAGCAGTTTGTCGCCTACGTGCTGTCGCCTGCGGGCCAGCAGGTCCTCGCGGCCGCGGGGTTCCAGAAGCCCTGACCTGGCAGCCGGAAACGAAGGTCCCGTGCATCCGCATCCGGAGCCGCTATGGTTACCCGCACCGCGCCGTCGCGCCTGACACCCCAGGAACGAGCCAGGCGGGCCGCGCGGGGCGGCGCTTCGCGATCGGTGCCGGCGCCCCTGCTGGCGCCGGCCCTGATCGCGGTCGC
>Ga0075435_100003089_pt1 | contig 11240 bp, 22 predicted proteins | sample RhiMethybrSRZTD4_FD_75302 | JGI IMG/M metagenome (GOLD analysis project Ga0075435, IMG submission 75302) | Populus rhizosphere microbial communities from Tennessee, USA - Rhizosphere MetaG P. TD hybrid SRZTD4 | ecosystem: Host-associated > Plants > Roots > Rhizosphere > Soil | place: USA... | reverse complement strand
CAATACCCCAACGTGAAGCGCGCACAGCGCGCCCGGTTCGCGTGGGTACGCGAGAGTCTCAAAACAGACGCCGGGACAGACGACTTCGTGCGAACCATGGTCGACGTCATTCGTCGCACGCGTAACCCGTATTTCCGCGTGCACGACTCCGGCGACCTGTTCAGCCCAGCCTATACGTGGGCGTGGGTCCGCATCGTCCAGAGTCTGCCGGATGTCAAATTCTGGTTCCCCACGCGTTCGTGGCGACCGCTCACAATGTCCAAAATCTCGCCGGCCACTAAGGTCGCGTGGGAGCTCGCGCTGATGGCGCTAGCGGCCGAGCCGAACGTAACAGTCCGGCCGTCGGCCCTGTTCTTCAACGCGCCGGCGCCCAGAATTCCTGGACTTCAAGCTGGTTCAACGGCGGCCGACGACGGCTCGTTTACGTGCCCGGCGTCCAAGCAAGACAACGAGTGTCGCGACTGTCGCGCGTGTTGGGACGCGCCGGCGACTCCGATTAGCTACCGGGCGCACTAGAGCGCCCGGCTTTTCACTCACGAGAGGACTTCAACACTATGGCAAGCATGGTTTACGGCCCGTTCGAAATTGAACCGTCCGGGTCCGGATCCGACCGCTTCTATTACATCGTCGACGGCCGCGACGGCCGCATTGTCGGCCGCAGCTTTCACTACTTGCGCAACGCGCGCAAGCAAGCGGCACGCCTCGCGCGTGCCGCGCAGTAACTCAACGAGAGGATCGATTCATGGATATCTGCACTGCTACCACCCACGCGTGGGTGACCCTCACACGCGACTTTCAGATTTGCCGCGACTGCCACGAAACCGTTGTGGCCGTCAATGCGACAGCTGCTACTGAGCGCGCTGTCGCGCAAGCTGCCCGGGAGGCTAACTCGTGATCATTGCTACTGCTGGCCGGACCGAATACGCGTTAGGCGCGGTCGACGGCGGTCTATACGCTGTCGTGCAGTCTTACGACGGCGGCACCACCGCCATTGTCTCAATGTCGACCGAGCGCCAGCTGCTCGACACGTTGCACTTCAACACGACCGAGCGCGGCACCGGTGTCGACCGCGCCATCCAATTTGCTCAGGACGCGATCCTCTGATGCCCGACTTCAACGAGCGCTACCAGCGCTTGCGCGCCGCGGTCCAGGCCTACGACCGCGCGCTGCGCGCCTATGGGCTGCTCGGCGGTCCGTGGGTTGACCACTCCGACGAGCTCGACCAGCTGTGGGCAAACGTGCTCCAGGCTGCCGAACTCCCGCCGGCTCAGACGACTGCAACGTCATGACTAATCTCGAGCCGCGCGTAGAGCGCCTGGAGCAGGCATTCATGACCATTTCCGAAACGTTGATCGAACACACCACCCTGCTGCGCGACATCGTCACCCTGCTCAATCAGCAGGGTGACCAGCTCGAGCGCATCGAGCAGGCCATCCGCGATCGCGGCAGCAATGGGACTGCAACGCCATGACCAGCAACGAATTGAAAGCCTGGCGCGCGCACTGGCGCATCAGCCAGTCCGAGCTGGCCAAGCTGCTCGGCATCAACATCCGCACGGTTGCCCACTGGGAGGCCGGCACGTCACCTACCCCGCCCTACCTGGACCTCGCGCTCGAGACGCTCGCGCGCCGCACGGCGGCCGATCTGCTCGAGCGCGCCGCCGCGGCCGGGCCGCTGACGGCAACGCGATGACCCTGTCCCAGGAAAACCGGTTCGGGATCATCGAGACCCGTCTGACCACCATCGAGCGGGACATCACGCACATCCGCATTGACATCGCCGCGATCAAAACACGCCTCGATGCCCTGCCCACCCGCTGGATGTTCTGGGCATTCTTCGTCGCCATGCTCGTGCCGCTCTATGGCCTCGTCCTGGGCATGCTCTATTTCGTGCTTCGCACTGCAAGCTCAGGCACGCCATGATGTTGCGCCCCGAACCTCAGGCACCAGCCTGGTGGGCCACCATCATCCTGCTGGTGATCGGCATTCCGTTCGTGCTCGCGTTTGCTCCGGTGCTGCTGGCCACGCTGCCCGCCCTGGCCATTGGCCTGATCGTGCACATCGTCAGCAAGCGAGGACTCCAATAGACAACAGAACACCCCGGTTCGAATGCGACCGGGGTGCTCACGCAGACAGACTAGACCCTCAGCAGAAGAGAGGAATCCGTTCCGTCATGACGACTATAGCAACGAAGAAACGCCGCGCCAATGGCAGCGGCACCAAACCAAAATGGAACCCTGCTCGCAAGCGCTTCGAGGGCAAGGTCAGCTTGCCCGATGGCAAGCGCCGATCGATCTACGGCCGGACCGAACGCGAGTACGAGCAGAATCGCGATGCCCTGCTGAACGACGTGGAGTCGGGTCGCCCGCTCACCAGCACACGCTATTCCGTCGCAGAGTATCTCGATGACTGGCTGCGTTCGATCGAGCTCAATAGCGGGCTCAAGCGTGGCACGTACCGCTCGTACGAGCTGCACGTGCGCCTGTACCTGAAACCAGCACTGGGCAAGCACAGCCTGAAGCTGCTCAGCCCGGCCCAAGTCCGTGCCGATCTCATCGACCAGCAACTTCGGGCTGGCAAGTCGCCACGGCTCGTGCAGATGATGCAAGCCGTGCTGCGTGCCGCCCTCAGCGAGGCACAGCGTCTCGATCTGGTCGACCGCAACGTGGCCAAACTGGTACGCGTCAAAGTGCCCGACAACAGCCGCTATGGCAAAGCGCTCACCTTCGACGAGGCCGCCGCGTTGCTCGACGCTTCGCACGGCCAGCGCAACGGACCGCTGTTCGCGTTCCTGATGACGACCGGCCTGCGGCTGGGCGAAGCGCTTGCGCTTCAGTGGTCGGATGTCAACTTCAAGGACGGCTACTTCAACGCCACGCGCACCCTGCAGCGTGTGCCGCGCGAGCCGTGGGCACTGGTGCCCACCAAGACCGGCCGTCCCAAGCTGCAGCTTCCGCTCGCCGCGGAAGCAGTCGAGGCGCTCGAGCAGCAGCGCACTCGTCAGGCGTTCGAGCGCAGCGGCAATCAGGAGCTCTGGCGCGACGATCTGAACTTCGTGTTCACCAATGAGATCGGTGAGCCACTCCACGAGCGCGGTGTCCAGGACGCCTGGAAGCGCGCCCTGGCCCAGGCTGGTATCACCGCCCACTACCGCATCCACGATTTGCGGCACACCGCGGCAAGCTACCTGCACGCGACCGGGACGCCGCAGCCCCTGATCATGGAGCTGCTCGGCCACAGCACACTCGCCATGACCCAGCGCTACGCCCACACCTCGACGGCGATGCGCGAGGACGCGCGCACCCGGCTCGATCAACTCTGGGCACAAATTCGGGGGCGCTAGCCCCCACACCAGCCCTTAAGTCTGTCTGTGTGTGTGTCCTCAGGTAGAACAAATGTGCGGCTGTCCTCCAACTGTCCCCCATGGGGGACAGTTTTCTAGCAGTCGGTGGGTGCGACTGCTACGACCTGAGCAGTTTCGAGTTCGAAATTGGGTGCCGGGGGCGGGACTCGAACCCGCATGAGCTTGCGCTCGGCGGATTTTAAGTTCCATTTTTGGCCCCTAGCTGACCACATAATCCCCTACCGCAATCTCAAAATATGCTCGGCGGGGGATTGTCTGGAACCATGTGGAAGTCCTAACTGTCCCCACGTTTGTCCCCACGCGCGGCGATGGTCTCTACCGCAGCTCGCTCCAGAAAACGGTCGATCGCAGAAGATGCGACCAGTCTGATGTTGCCTACTTTGATCGACTCCATCTCACCACGGCGTATGAGATCTTCAACTGTACGGGCAGAGACGGACAGTAACTCGCCTACCTCGCGCGTACGGAACGCACGCTTTGGTGAAGCCGGTTCGGCAGGCGTCAATTCATGCTTGAGTTGCAGAGCAATCCGGTGGGCGAGCCGATCAAGCAAACGATCAAGTAGATCGTCCTCAGGCAAGGCAGAATAGATGGGCATCGTGGAAGCAGGTCCTTCCTCGGTGTTGGGTGCCGCGCCGATTCAGTCCCGGCGCGGTGCCCGCTCAGTCTACGCGCTCAGCTAGTTTGCGCTCGATGAACTCATCGATCGCCGACGCCGGAATCAGCCGCGCACGGCCAACCTTCAGCGAGTGAATTTCGTCCTGCGCGACCAGGATCTCGATCTCGCTCACCGACAGCGACAGCAGCTCGGCCACCTCCGGGATGCGAAACGCGCGCTTGGGCGGCGGCGGCACCTCGATGCTCGCGACCTGCTGCAGACGCGCGACGATCCGCTCGATCAGCGGCTCGAGGTCGATCGCCAGGCTGTACTGGCCGTTAGCCGGTCGCGGTCGCATGCTCTTCCTGTCCCTTCCAGTAGTCCTCGAGCGCTCGACGCCAGCGACGTGCGTACTCGATGCATGCGGGTGAACACCATTGCTTGCGCACCCGGTCGATCGGCCGGTCGCACCGCGGGCAGAACACAACGAGCGCCTGACGGCTCGGCCGCTCGATCCTGACGAAGCGCGGCTCAGCCATGAACCTGGTACCGGTGATGAGCGAAATGCGTGAGCTCGACCCACTGGTCGCACGCCCAGCACAGGCGCTCGAGCGGTGTCGCTACCCGCTCGGTCATGTAGCGCGCCGCGTATTGCCTGCACGGCAGGTGCTGGTCGTATGCCTCAGCTGTCAGGTTGCGCCCACAGCAACCACAGAACACGATCTCGTTCTGCCTCATTCATCACCTTCGATCGCATCGCAGTCGTGCAGGCTGAACAGCTTGCGATGCACTGGGCATAAGCCAGCCGGCAACGTTATGTCTTCCCGCGCGTGTCTCGACACGGAATCTAGGGAATTGGAAGAACCGGGGGAAGGGAGAGAGTCTGTGGAGGCAGGAGGTTCCGCCGGTTCTTGAGGTGCCCCACTTTCCGAGATTCCAGAATGTAATTCGCGCGGGTGCGTGTACACGCGCGCGGGGGCTCCCGTGTTTCCCATATTTCTGATGGGCGGATACCAGTACCAGGGGCCACGCAGCCCGTGCTGCTTGCTTCTGACCTTCATCTGTTTCTTGGCTGCGGTCAGCACCGAGCCGCTCGTGCTGGCCCCGGCCTCCTTGAGCTGACGCATCGCGTCGGCCGCGGCCAGCGGCTCGTTGTCGTTGTTGGCGAAGATCTGGCGCAGTGCCAGGACCGTCTCCTCGGTCTGGTTGCGCTCCATGAGCGTGCCGCGATCAAGCGCCAGCGCCATGTCGTCGAGCACCGGCTCGTCATCCCAGACCAGGACGGGCGGCCGGTCCTCGTCAGCCACGCGCAACAGCAGGGCGCTGCTGGGAGCGCTTTCAATGTGGTAGCCCAGCCCGGCGGGCATGCGCGCCACGTTGCACTTGAGCGGCAGGAACAGCCGCCGCTGGCCCTCTTCGTCGAGCGGATCGGGCACCACGCCGAGCACGATCCGCGACACGGCCGGAAACGCGACCGAGCCGGTCGCGCGGTTGAGCGCGGCGACGTCCTTACCCTTGTTGAGGTGGATGACCATGAGCACCGCCACGCCGGTCCGCTCGGCCATCATGCCCAGCAGCCCGAGCACGCGCCGCACGTCGGTTTCCTTGTGCGCGTTGACGTTGCTGCCCAGGTAGGCGCTGATCGGATCCATGACGACCAGGCTGGCGCGCTCCTCGACCACGAGCTCCTCGAGCATGGCCAGGTGCTCCTCGAGCGTGAACATGCGCGCATCCAGGCTGGCCTTGGGATTGACCACACCGCGCACGGCCCATACCCGGTTCATGTCCGCGCCGGCCGCGACCAGGCGCGGCTTGACCGTGTCGCTCAGCGCATCCTCGATCGTGAACACGATGCTCGCGGCGTGCTCACACTCGCCGCCGTCCGGCCACTCGCCGCCGGTCGATATCTTCGACGCCAGCCAGTGGGTGATCAAAGACTTTCCGAGTCCCGGATCACCCATCAGCAGCGTCAGCTTGCCGCGCGCGAGGCGCCCGCGCCACAACCAGTTGATCGGCTCGGCGACCACGTCCGACATGCGCACGACGTCGAGCCGCAGGTCCTCGAGCGCGTACAGCTGCGGACGCTCGGCCGGGCGCTGGTACGGGCGCGTCGGCAGCAGCGGATCCTGGTCGGCCGGCGACCACGGGCGCAACAGTCCGGCCGACCAGCCGCTGACGATCGTGGCCTGCACGCTGCGCACGCCATCCTCGTTGACCAGCCCGTTGTGCTCGCACGCCTCGAGCAGGCGCTGGCCGGCCCACTCCTGGCTCAGATCGTGCACCGGGTCGGCGGCGAGTCCGGCGAACGTGTACGCCATTCGGTTGCAGGCAGCATTGCGCCCGCTCCGCGGAGGCATGGCGGCCAGCTCGCTGGTCTTGGCCATACAGAAGCGCGCTGCCCAGTCCGCCAGGTAGCGCGTCAGTATGCGCGAGCCGCCCGCCCGCGGGGCACTGGCGGGCGGTTCGTATTTCGGGACCTCGGGCAGCTCGTCAGGATCGAGCAGCGCGCCGTGGCGCAGCTCGGTCTTGTGCTCGGCGCCGGGCGGGCACGACGGCAGATAGAAGATGCGCGAGCTGTCCTTGGTCGCCGGGTCCACGCAGCCGCCGAAGAAGGCGTTGGCGCGCAGCCAGAACCCCGGCCAGTCTTTGCCCGCGACCGGCCGACTGAGCGGCAGCACCACGCGCCAGCGTTCCGCGCTGGGCGTGCTCTGGAACGTCGTGTGCGCCACGGACTCGCGGTTTTCGAGCAGGTCGCGCGGCAGCGGACCGTGGTCGACGTCGAGCACGAGCGCGTGGACCTGGTCGACGTTGGCCTTGCCGCGTGCGGTGCCCGGCAGATACGTCACCGGGCTCCACGCGCGGCCATCCTTGGTCGGCCGCTCGTCGTACTTGCACAGCCGCTGGGCAAATGCCTGCCACGCCATCTCGTGCTGCGTCGGCTGGGTGTCGTCTTTCGATTCGAACACGCTCAAAGGGATGCGGAAGTCCACGTCTTCCATCGCGCCCGTCACACGCTTTCGTCAGGGATGGACTCAGAACGGGATGTCGTTTTTGTCGTCCTTGTCCTCGGGAAACACCTGTTCGTAGGTGCGCTTCTTTGGTGCGGGTGCCGCGGCAGCCACCGGCTTCTTGTCCTTCTGCTCGCTCGCCTCGAGCTCGGCGATCATGCTGCGCAGCTTGCCGCGGCCGACGGCCTGGTACTCGTCCTCACGCTGGCCCGGCAGGCTGCCCACCGCCATCGGGCCACCGAAGCGTGCCCAGATCGTGCCGTCGGCGCCTTCCTCGTGGCGGATCGAGCCGAGCACCTCGAGGCCTTCGAACCAGCCCAGCCACTCGGCAATTAGCTTCAGCTCTTCGTCGGGATCGTCCGGGTCGTTCGGCTTCTGTGGCCCGCCGCCCTCCATGATCCAGGCGCGGAACTTCTTGGCATTGGCGGCGCCGACGCACGCTTCCAGAAAGTCAATGAGCTTGGTCGATTTGTACTGGCCGTCGCGCTGAAAGTAGCCCAGCGACAGCCCGGTCGTGTAGCTCACGCGCGTCGACTGCTGCGTGCCCTCGGGCGGCTTGCCGTGCTCATCGCGCAGCCGGTCCTGCTCGCTGGGCACCAGCAACAGCGGGAACCGCGCGCCGTGGTTGTTGAATCGCTCGTTGAACTTGACCTCAGGTGCCGGGTTGATCTCGAACCGCCACACACCGGTCGGAATCGGGCTCCACTCGCTCGCCTGTTGATCGTTCGCTCGTCGCAACAACGCCATCACACACTCACACCCCCACCACTCAGCGGGTGGGCCGCTACTGGGCAGCCTTCAGCGCTCGGGTACGTCGGTAACGCGCGCGGTCCTGCTCGCGTTCGATCTCGCGATAGCTCCAGCGCCAGGCGCGGCGGCACGCCTTGCACCAGTCCTGACGGTCAGGCTGGCCTTTGCGCACCAGCCAGAACTCGTCGAGCGGCAGGGTGCGCAGGCACCACGGGCAGCGCTTCATCGGATGTCCAGGCGCGTGCCGCGCACGACGTCGGTGCCCGGGACGATCTCGCCCGACTCCTTGGTGTAGGCCAGGATGGCGCGCTTATCGACCTCGACGACCTCGTGCCGCCGCTTGAATTCCTCGGGCACCATCATCTCCTCGAGGACCTCGACCCGCGGCGGGTTCTGCCTGATGCTGACCGTGAAGCGGGCCGTGTCGATGCGCTCGATCCCGGTCGCCTGCATGTTCTGGTGCAGGTAGCGACGCAGCCAGTCGGCTCGGTTCTCGGAGGACCTGGCCGAGTCGGCCATGCGTCTGGCTTCGCTCTTGCGCAGATCGGCCAGGCCCTCGTACCAGCGCACCAGGCCGCTGATCGCCTCGGCCTTGTGCTTGATCTCGCCGCCGATCCGATCGAGCTCCTGCTCGACCAGGTGCGGGTCTGTCTCGGGATCCTCGAGCAGGCCGACCAGGTGCAGGTACTCCGCGCTCAGCTCGTACAGCGTGGTGCTGCGCTGGGCAGCCTGCATGAAGTTCTTCGAGGCTTCGGCGAGGTCGGTCACGCGTCCGCGCTCAGGGCGGCCTGGCTCAGTGCGGCCTGCGCACGCTGCTGGTGCTTGATCCGCACGACCTCGTCGTGCGTGAAGCGCCACCCGGACGCCCACCAGCCGCAGAGGTTGGCCTGTTTGCTGTGATCGGCGAGCAGCACGTACTCGTGCCGGTCGGGGTGGCTGAGCCACTCCTCGTAGATCTGGATCTCTTTGTCGCTCATACCTCCTCCTCCACGTAGACGCTGATCTCGGTGCGCGGCACGACCGCCCGCGTGAACTTCTGCACGCGCACCGCGCTGACCTGGCTGTCGTCGCGCCAGATGCGCTTGTTGCCCACGTCCATGACCAGCTTGGTCAGGTTGTCGACGTCGACCCGCCGATCGGTCTTGAGGTAGAAGCTGACCGCGAGCGCGCACGGCCCCGTGGCAGGCTGCAGACGGGGGTAACTGGCCTTCAGGTGGCTCAGCAGTCGTGCTTCGGCCCTGGCCGTCCTGGGCGGCGTGTAGACACGTCCACGGACAAAGCGTGGCCGCGCCTTGGGCACCGGGTCGCCCGGCACGACCAGGTAGACGAACGGCGTCACCACGCCGCGTCTTCCTTGTGGCACGGGCACAGGCAGACGGGCCGCGGCACGCTGGGTGGGCTGAGACGGCCGACGCGACCGGAGCACGCCGCGTGGTTGAGCGCCACACACAGCCAGCTCAGGCCGGCCGCGCGCCGCTTCTGGCGCCAGCGCTTGCGCGCGTTGCGCAGCGCCGCGACGGTGGTCACGAGCGCCACCACAGCACGACGAGCACGAGCGGCACGACGACCACGATGCCGACCACGATCAGCACGTCGAGCGTCAGCTGGCGACGCCACGGGCGACGGTGCCGATGAGCCTCGAGCCAGACCACGTCGTCGGTGCCCCGCATGCGCCGCATCAGCAGCCGCTCACCGTCCATTCCCGCCGCGTAGCGGGCTGGGCAGCCAGGATCCACGACATGACCGCAGTCACGTGCTCGAGCGAGTGCAGGCTGAGCGGCCCGCTGTAGCCGGTGGCGCCGCGGTAGAGCGCCGTGTGGCGTGCCCAGGTGCTCGGGAAGTACTGGCCCGGCCCGGTCGCGCCGCTGCCCTGGCGGTTCGGGACGTCCAGCCCGCCCGATTCCTTGCCGATAATGCAGCGGGCACGCGTGACCGCGGCCCCGTACGGCGGCCCAGCTGGTACTGGCGGCACGAGCTCGCCGACGCTGGCCAGGTACTGGCGCGCCGGGAGCTGGGTACTGGCCATCGCACCCAGCAGGTCGACCACCTCGACCTGGGCTTCGGCCGCGGCGACCAGCGTGTCGCTACTCACCGTGGCGTCGGGGGTTGGGCCGGGCACGACCTGTTGTCCGTCGAGATCGATGGCTGCGGTGACCAGCGTCAGCAGGCCGGCCAGGACGACGGCCATTAGCTGGCCTTCGCGTGCGGTTCAGGGTTGAGCCGCGCGTGCTCTTCCTCGATCAGCCGGGTCAGCTCTACTTCGGCGAGCTGTCGGGCTTTCTTGTTCTGGCGCGCCGCCCACTGGAGCAGCGCCCAGTAGACATCGTCGCGCAGCTCCAGGCGAATGGATTGCATGGCGACCAATGGTCGGCGCATGGTCCGCAGAAACGCAGGCCACGCGCGGCCATCTGGCAAAGTTGGCCGATGATTTGACTATGACTACCCGTTTTGGCCGCTGGTGAGCAGTCAAGCCATCTTGCGCGGACGTGTTTGCGGACTGTTTACATTGCTGGATCGGCCCGCCCGCACGACGGCTGAAATCCCGCAAAGTGAGATTGAAACTAGAACAGCCGTTCGATATAATCGCCCGCGTCACTTGGAGGTGCGTCGGGCTGATGTGTAGGGGGAAGCTGATGGCGTGGGTAGGGGTGACCGGCAGGCAGGGGACAAACTCGATTTGTCCGTTCGTGTCCGATACAGGACGTTGGTGAGGCGTGCTGATGGCGTCGTCGCGTCAGCATCAGCACGAACCAGGAAAGGAACAGTTTCCGTGGACGCCTGAGGGCCAGGCGTCTCGAGCCGACTTCGCAGAATGGCTACGCCAGAACCAGCAGCGCGAGATCCTCGCCCACGTGAGCGCGCTGCACGAGACACAGCAGCTCTTGATTCAGCAGAACGAGCTGGCACGCGTGACCAGCACGTTGGTCAACGTGGTGTTGCGCTTGTGGGGTGTCAAGGCACCCGTCGAACGGCCAGCCGCGGAGGCGCCGCGCGACCTGCACGTCCCCCAGATCGTGGCCTGGCGCACGTACCGCGGCTTCCGCGAGGACATGCAGGCGCGCGAGCAGGCGATCGTCGACGCTGCCCACGAGCTCGGCCGCAAGCCGATCGTGACCAAGGAAGCGCTGTCCGATCAACGCGGCGGCGACTCGGTCAAGAGCATCAGCCGCTGCATGCGCCGGTATGGACTGGAGCCAGCCTGGCCGCCCTCGAGCTGGCCAGAAGAGGAGCCACGCGGACCTGTCGACAGCCACACGGCCGCGCTGTTTGCGGCGGGCCTCTTCGGCTGGGCGATGCTCGATTTCGTGAGCGACGGCAAATTCGACCAGACGGTGCGCATGGTCCGCTTCGTGGGTTGTCACGTGGGCGTGCCTATGTGATTTTCTTTTTTTGTGACTTGCGGTGTCCGACGTGGCAGGCATGGCTGTCACGTCGACCACAGTCGCCCCGTTTGTCATGCTGTGCTTGTTAGTGTCTTCGCACAGTGGCTGTACCACCACCCGAACGACGTATTTCGGTAC
>Ga0075435_100003084_pt1 | contig 11248 bp, 10 predicted proteins | sample RhiMethybrSRZTD4_FD_75302 | JGI IMG/M metagenome (GOLD analysis project Ga0075435, IMG submission 75302) | Populus rhizosphere microbial communities from Tennessee, USA - Rhizosphere MetaG P. TD hybrid SRZTD4 | ecosystem: Host-associated > Plants > Roots > Rhizosphere > Soil | place: USA... | reverse complement strand
GTCTACATGGCCGCCGACGAGCGGATCGCGCTCGAGCGCATCACCGACTTCGCGCCCGCGGAGCTTCAGCTTCGGCCCTATAACCCGGACGTCCTGCTCGAAGGTGACGAGGAGCTCGAGCTGGCCGGGATCACGTTCCAGACCGTTCGGGTCCCGGGCCACTCTCCTGCGCATCTCGCCTACTACGCCGACGGGTGCCTCTTCTCCGGCGACGTGCTCTTCGCCGGCTCCGTGGGCCGCACCGATCTGCCCTTCGGCGACTGGGAGACGCTGATTGCCTCGATCCGCCTGCTCGCCGAACGCTTTCCACCCGAGACGACCGTCTATTCGGGCCACGGGCCGGAGACGACGCTCCGGGCCGAGCTCGACGCCAACCCGTTCCTCGCCGAGCTCCGCGCCTCGTGAGCCCCAGATTCGAGGCGCCGCGGGGGACGCACGACGTTCTCCCGGCCGAACAGCCGCTCTGGCAACGGGTGACGACTGAGATCGAGCGCCTTTGCGCGCTGTACGGCTATCGACGGATCCAGACGCCGGTCTTCGAGGACACCGAGCTGTTTGCGCGCACGTCAGGCGCGGGGTCCGACGTCGTCCAGAAAGAGATGTACACGTTCGAGGACCGGAGCGGGCGTTCGTTGACGCTTCGTGCGGACGCGACGGCGCCGATCTGCCGCGCGTATCTCGAGCACGGCCTGCATCGCGAGCCGCAGCCGCAGAAGCTCTATACGGTCGCGCCGATCTACCGCTATGCCGCGCCGCAGAAGGGCCGCTACCGCGAGCACTTCCAGGCCTCGGTCGAGGCGATCGGCTCCGACGATCCCGCTCTCGACGCGGAGCTGATCCAGTTCTACTCGCAACTCCTGGATCGACTCGGCGTGACCGAGTACAGGTTGGAGCTGAATTCAATCGGCGATGCGGCGTGCCGCCCCGCCTACATCGAGCGCCTGACGGCGTGGCTCGATGCACACGACGACGTCCTCGACGAGGACGCCCGCCAGAAGCGCGCAACGACCCCGTTGCGGGTCTTCGACGTCAAGGATGAACGCGTGCGCGCCGCCCTGGAAGACGCCCCGAAGATCGGCGAGTCTCTCTGTGCGGCGTGTCGCGAGCACTTCGAGGCGGTCCGGTCATTTCTCGACGGCTACGGGATCGAATACGAACTCGTGCCGACGCTCGTCCGAGGGCTCGACTACTACACCCGTACCGTCTTCGAGTTCATCGGGCCCGAGCATGGCGCCCAGAGCGCGATCTGCGCCGGAGGTCGCTACGACGGGCTGATTGAGGAGATCGGTGGCCCGCACACCCCGGGGGTCGGCTTCGGCGCCGGGATCGAGCGGTTGCTGATCGCCCTCGAGGACGCCGGCGTCGAGCCGCCGGGGGAGGAGCCGATCGACGTCTTCTTCGCCCGCGACGAAGGCCCGCGCGAGCTCATTTTCGAGCTGATGGCCCGCCTTCGCGCGGCCGGTCGTTCCGCCGACACCGACTACGCGGGCCGCTCGCTCAAGGGCCAGCTGACCCAGGCCGGCCGGCTCGGCGCGCGCACAACCGTTGTCGTCGGAGCCGAAGCCGCCACGATTCGGACCGCCGGGGAGCGGGACGTCGAGGTTCCACTCGACCGGCTGGCGGAGAGGCTGTCGGCATGAGCTGGCGCGACTTCGGAGCCGGCCAAGTCCGCACCGACAACGTGGGCGAGCGCCATACGCTCGCCGGCTGGGTCGCGCGGCGACGCGACCATGGCGGGCTGATTTTCGTCGACCTGCGTGACGAAACCGGCATCTGCCAGCTTGTCGTCAACCCGGAGCGGGCACCTGACGCCGCGAAGGCCGCGCATGCGATCAGGAACGAGTTCGTGCTTCAGGCGGAAGGCGAGGTCTTCGCGCGCGCGCCGGACGCCGTCAACCCGAACCTTCCGACAGGCGAGGTCGAGCTCCAGGTCGACGCGTTGCGCGTGCTCTCAACCGCGCCGCCGCTGCCGTTTCAGCTCGACGAGGAGGGCGTGGACGAGACACTCCGCATCCGCTACCGCTGGCTCGACCTCCGTCGCGACCGTATGCAGCGGAACATTCGGACCCGCGCGCGGGCCGTGTCGGCGATCCGCCGGGAGATGGAGGCTGCCGGCTTCGTCGACATCGAGACCCCGATCATGGGCAAGCCGACCCCCGAAGGCGCCCGCGACTTCCTCGTCCCGACGCGGCTGCAACCGGGCCGCTTCTTCGCACTGCCGCAGTCGCCCCAAATCTACAAGCAGCTCCTCGTGATCTCAGGCTTCGAGCGCTACTACCAGATCGCCCGCTGCTTCAGGGACGAGGACCTGCGCGCCGACCGCCTCCAGGAGCTGACCCAGCTGGACGTCGAGATGGCTTTCCCTGACCAGGACTTCATCTTCGAGCTGAGCGAGCGGACGGTGCAGAGCGTCTGGCGTGATTGTCTCGGGATCGAGGTCGAGGCGGCGTTTCAGCGGATGACGTGGGACGAGGCACAGGCGCGCTACGGATCTGACAAGCCGGACCTGCGTTTCGGGCTCGAGATCGAGGACGCGACCGAGTTGACCCGCGGCTCGGAGTTCGGTGTCTTTGCAAACGCGCCGGCCGTGCGCTTCATTCGCGTTCCACAGGAGTTTTCGCGCGCCGACCTCGAAAAGCTCGAAGGGATTGCGAAGGAGTGGGGGGCGAAGGGTCTCGCGTACCTGGTCTTCGACGAGGAGGGCGAGGTCCGCTCTCCGATCGCCAAGTTCCTCTCACAGGACGAGCTCGACTATTTCCGCGCGGAGCCTGCGACGACGGTGCTCTTCGCCGCCGATGAGCCGAAGATGGTTGCCCGGGTGCTAGGCGCGCTCCGCCTTCACCTCGGCCGCGAGCTCGACCTGATCGACCGGGACGCCTGGCGCTTCCTCTGGGTCACCGACTTTCCGTTGCTCGAGTGGGACGAAGAGGAAGACCGCTGGAAGGCCGTTCACCACCCGTTCACGCGGCCAAATGACGACAGCCTCGAGTTGCTCGCCACGGACCCGGGCGCCGCTCGCGCGATCGCCTATGACCTGATCGTCAACGGAATCGAGATCGCCGGCGGTTCGTTCCGGATCCACGAGCCCGAGTTGCAGGCCCGCATCTTTGATCTACTCGGGATCTCGCCGGAGGAACAGCGCGCCAAGTTCGGCTTCCTGCTCGACGCCCTGTCGATGGGGGCGCCACCCCACGGCGGCATCGCCTCGGGCATCGACCGGCTTTCGATGGCGCTTCTCGACGAGCCTTACATCCGGGACACGGTCGCGTTTCCGAAGAACCAGGCGGGCGTCGACCCGATGAGCGGCGCGCCGACGGAGGTCGCGCCGGAGCAGCTCGCCGAGCTAGGAATTGCCGTGATCGCGGAGAAAGACTAAGCGGCAACGGCTGTTCCGCCGATGCAGTAGCCATACTTTCCGAGCTAGTGGCAAGCGAACGAGGACAACAGGCGTCGTTGACGCCGCTCCCGAGCGTCGAAGAGCTGCCGACCCTCCCGGGCGGCGGCTACGACCAGGAGCGCGTCAAGGAGGCCTTCGAGTCGTTCCGGCGCCACACGACGCAGCTGCAGGTGCAGCTGCGCGTGCTCCAGGCCGCCGCCCGCAGCGGCCAGGTCGAGCCGACCGGCCACGCCGTCCGGATGGACGCCCTGCACATGATCCGAGCGGCCGCCGACATGGCCGACACGATCGAGCGCGATGCCCAGACGGCCTCTGCGGCGCAGGTGCGCCGGACCGAGGAAGAGGTCTCGCGCCGCCAGCGCGAGCTACAGGAGCGCGAGCACGAGGTCGAGCGCTTCCGCCAGGAGAGCGAGCGCCAGCGCGCCGAGATGCTGAATGCGGCCCGCAATGAGTCCCGTGAGGCCCAGGCGGAGGCGCAGCGGCATGCGACCGCCGAGATCCGCGAGGCGGAGGCGCGGGCGAACAGGCTCCTCGAGCAGGCACGGCATCAGGCGACCGAGCTGACGAACTCGGCGCGGGCCGAGGTCGAGCAGACGCTCGAGTGGGCGCGCGCGCAGGCCTCGGCGGTGATGGCGAGGGCCCAGGAAGGCGCCGAGCAGCTGCTCGCGGCGGCTGGTCTGGGGGACGACGCGATCTCCGGCGTCGCCGGCAAGATCGTTGAAGCCGCCCAGGCCGCGACCGAGGCGAGCCGTGGGCCGGCAGCCGCGGCCGGCGCATCAGGGTCTTCATCGCCAACTGCATCTGGCACCCCTGAATCCGCAGCCTCACCGACGATGCCGCCGCCCTCCATCGAGCCTCCGACCACGGCGCCGGACGACGAGCCGGACCGCCCTGCCTCGGCGTAAGCCGAGCTAGTCTCTCGGCGTCATGCCGGGACGGATGGGGCCGCGGTTTGCAATCGAAGCGCTCTTCCTGATCGCGCTCGCGGTCGGCGTTGCCTACGCGGATCTCGCGAGCAAGTGGATCTTCGTCGTGATGGCGGGAGGCTGGCTCGTCGTCGCCCTGCTCGAGTTGAGCGCCGACCGCATTTGGGCAGCCGCGCCGCCCTGGCGACGGCCGTACTACGTTCCTGCTTCGCCGCCTCGCGCCGAGCCGGTCGCGGCGCCGCCCGCAGTGGCCGAGCCAGAGCCCGCGGCGAAAGCAGAACCGGCAGCCGAGCCGAAGCCTGTACCCGAGCCCGAGCCCGTGGCCGAGCAGGCGCCTGGACCCGAACCCGAGCCAGAACCGGCAACCGAGCCCGAGCCTGAGCCCGAAGCGGTCACGATGATCGCGGTGCGAGCCGAGCCCGCCGCCGCAGCCGAGCCCGAGGCAGAGCCAGAGTCAGACACGGCAGAGTCCGTTCGTCCGACGTTGGAACCGCTCGAGCCACGCCGGAAACGCGGTTGGTTTCGCCGCCGGGAGCGCGAGGACGCGGAGGCGGAAGCGCCGGAGATCGAGGTGCCGAAGCACGTCCGGCTCCTCCCGCCTTCGGAGCGGACCGACCGCTCGGGCGACGAGGTCGCCGAGCTCTTGGATCTGCCTGAGCCCGAGGAGCGTTCTCGTCCGTGAAGCGGTCGGTCTCCGTCATCCGTCGCCTAGCGGGTCGCCACCAGCGAGAAGGCGCGCCCACGCCCGACGAGCATCCGCCCGATCCTGACACACCGCCTGAGCCGGCACCGCCGGCCCCCGAGCCGCAGCCACCTACGCCCGAGCCGGGGGATCCGCCGCCGCAACTTCGATCAGTCCCGCCCCCGGAGCCCGAGCCCGAACCGACGCTGGACCGATTGGAGCAGCAACCCGTCGTGCGGTTGCCGATTGACGGAGCGGAGCCGCGCGCCTGGAACATCTGGGAGCTCGAGCGCCTCGCGGGCGAGGCCGAGGGCCGCGATCCCGCCCACGACCAGGAGCTCGCCTTTCTTCTCCTGGAGCTGCGGCAGTTCGCGAACGCCGACGGCCAGCTTTCCGTGGAGTTCGACTCCGTCGTGCGCGAGTCGTTCGGCGACCTCGTCTACGCGGCGGTTTGAACCCGGCGCTCGCCTTCAGGGAAGTCGTTCTCGCCGGGATAGCACTGCTCGCGGCGGTGGTGGCGCTTGCGGTCAGCTCACCCCGTGGGACGAACAGCGGGGGCCATTTGAACCCGGTTTTCGTTCCGGGAGGCGGCTGGTACACGGCGCTGGCCGGAGCACAGCCGGTCCGCTACGGGACCCGCACAAATTGCGGCGTGCTGCTGAGACCGACCACGCTCGGGGTCGTCGATTCCGTCCTTCCCTGCAACATCAGGCTCTTCGTCTCGTTCGGTCATAGCCCCCGAATCCTGACCCAGGTGGTCGCCAGGCGACCGGTCGTGCCCGGCCGCCGCTTCGACGTCACGCCGGCGCTGGCGGAGGGGCTCGGCATCGAAGGGATCCAGCGAATCAGGTGGGTGTACGCCCGGTAACCGCCGCGTCGCTTGCGATGCCGCTTGGAGGGCGTGGCCGGCTTTGCCGACGCGCCCGTCTAATCCCGGTCGGTGATTCAGCGGTCCCCAGTCCCACCTGCCGTTAGCTAAGGTCATTTCGTGCTCGACCCTGTGCGAGCTCTGCGTTCTCAAAGTAGAACCAACACCTAGTGAAAGGGAGCCTGCGTTCGGTGAGGGCGTTGCCCGAAGCCGGCAGGGCACCCACCTGGCTGTGCCAGGTTCGCTACGGGCGCGGAGCACCGGCAGGGTGGGGCACATACGCCGCCGAAAGTGCTGCGCACTTTCGGCGGAGGGCGACCATCTCGGCCGTGCACAGCTAGCCTGGATTGATGATCGAGGTCGTAGGGGATTCTTCGCGCGACGGTGACTTTGCGCTCGTTCGGCTGGCGGTTGACGGTGACCGGATCGTCGACGCAGACGCCGAAGGGCTCGAGCGGCCGCTTGGCGGGTTGACGCTGCTCGAGGCGGCCGCAGTGCCTGGCGAGACCCTGGCGGCCGACGCGCTCGCGAATGCGCTCGGCCAGGTTTTTCGGGCCGAGCACGATCAGTCCCGTGTCGCGGTGGCGATGAGCGGCGGCGTCGACAGCGCGGTTGCGCTGCTTCGCGCGGGGCCGCGGGCGATCGGCGTCACCCTGCGGCTCTGGATCGATCCCGCGGCTCCGGGCTCCGAGCAGGCCTGCTGTTCGCCCGAGGCCGTGATCGCCGCCCGCGAGACCTGCCACGGGCTCGGGCTTCCACACGTGACGCTCGACCTCCGCGAAGAGTTCCGCCGGGCCGTCGTCGCACCGTTCGTCCGCGGTTACGCGCGGGGCGAGACCCCGAACCCGTGCAGTCGCTGCAATGGAAGCTTCCGCTTCGCGGAGCTGGTCGCGTTCGCCGAGCGCGCCGGAGCGTCTCGGCTAGCAACCGGCCACTACGCCCGGATCGTCGAGCACCGGGGCCGCAAGCTGCTGGCACGCGCTCGGGATCAGGAGAAGGATCAGACCTACATGCTCGCCCGCCTCGACCCGCGCTTCCTCGACCGAATCTGGTTTCCCCTCGGCGATCAGACGAAGGAGGAGACTCGGGCGGAGGCAGAGCACGCCGGGCTCGAGGTTGCCGGCCGCGCCGAGAGTCAGGAGGCGTGCTTCCTCGGCGGTGGCGACTACCGCGACTTCATCAGTCGGCACGGCGTTGTCGAGGCCGAGGGCGACATTGTCGACGAGCAGGGGCGGCAGCTCGGGAGACACGGCGGGGTTTGGCGGTTCACGGCGGGCCAGCGCCGCGGCCTGGGCGTCTCGTCCACACAGCCGCTCTACGTTCTCCGCACCGATCCAGACGCGAATACCGTAATCGTCGGGCCGCGCGAGTCGCTAGCCGTCGAAACGATTTCCGCCCGCGGACGGTTGTATCTGCGGGTGAACCGTGCCGAAGTCAAATGGAGGTACCGCTCTCCCGCCGTTTCCGCCGCGGTGCGGGGCACCGACGACGGATTCGAGCTCGCGCTCGACGCGCCGGCCTATGGCGTGGCGGCCGGACAAACGGCGGTTCTCTACGAGGACGATGTCGTCGTGGGAGCAGGCCTGCTGTGACGGTCGACCGGATCGTGCTCACGATTCCTCGGAACGAGGGCTACGAGAACGTCGCGCAGCTTGTCCTCGCCGGGGTCGCGGCACGGCTCGACTTCACGTACGAGGTCGTTGACGATCTCGGCACCGCGCTCGAGACCCTGCTCGATTGGCGCGCGGAGGACGGCGACCTGACTGTTGAGCTCGAGGTCGGTCAAGGCACGGTCAAGGCCTTGCTCGGGCCCTTCCACGGCGACGGGCTGCGAGCCGAGCTCGAGCGTCCCGACGACCGCGTCGGGCTCCGACGGGTCTTGGAGACGGTCGTCGATCACTTCGCGGCCGTCGAGCGGGAGGGCGGCGGCTGGATCGAGCTCGAGAAGCGAGTCCCGAGCGTCCAAAGCTCCAAGTGACTCAGAAGAACGACAAGGCCCTGCTCCGCAGGTACCACGAGGAGGGCGACCTCGCTGCCCGCGAGGAGCTGATCGAGCAGTACATGTCGCTCGTCCGCTCGCTCGCCCGGCGCTACTCCTACCGAGGCGAGCAGTTCGAGGACCTCGTCCAGATCGGCGCCATCGGCCTGATCAAGGCAATCGATCGGTTCGATCTCGACCGTGGCGTGGAGCTGACGACCTACGCAACCCCGAACATCATCGGCGAGATCAAGCGTCACTTCCGCGACCGCGGCTGGTCGGTTCGCGTCCCGCGCGGCCTCCAGGAGCTGAACATCCAGCTCTCCCGCCTGCTGGAGGAGAAGACGGTGGAACTAGGGCGCTCGCCCACAATCGCCGAGCTCGCAAAGGCCGCCGAGGTCTCCGAGGAGGCCGTGCTCGAGGCGCTCGAGAGCGGCCGCGCGTACAGCTCGCTCTCGCTTTCTGCGGGCCCCGGTCAGGACGACGACGGCGATCTCGATCCGCTCGAGTCGCTGGGCACAGAGGAGCACGAGTACGAAGTCTCGGAGGACCGAGCCATCCTCGAGCCCGGGTTCCGCGTTCTCGACGACCGCGAGCGGACGATCCTTCACCTTCGCTTCTTCAAAGGGCTGACCCAGTCTCAGATTGCTCAGCAGGTCGGGATCTCGCAGATGCACGTCTCGCGTCTGATCCGGCGCTCGCTCGAGAAGATCCGCGAAGAGATCGCCGAGGACGAGGAGGCGGGCCGACCCCTGCGGTAGGCCGGCCCGCTAGTCGGACGCTTAGTCCAGCGTGAGCTGGGCGGCATCCGAGGTCAGCGACGCGAGCTGCCAGCGGCCGTCGCTGAAGGTGCAGTCAATCTCGACGTTGTCGCCGAGCGCAAAGCCCGAGAGATCCGTCCCCGCCGGCATCCCGCAGTTGACCGGGCCCGTATGGCCGTCGACCTGGATGCCGACACCATCGCCCCGGATCGAGCTCAGGACCCCGTCGAGGTCGAACCATTCTGTAAGGCCGTCGTCGCGGTACGCGAGCGCCGCACGGTCGGACGTGAGCCCGGTCAGGGCGTAGTGCCCGAGCGTCCTGCTGTAGTCGCACTCGATCTCGACCGAATCGCCGACCGCAAAGCCGCGCAGATCCTCGCCGCCCTGCAGCCCGCACACGAGCGACTTGCCCTCTTGCTTCACGGATGTGACCTCCGGGGACTGCACCGCGACCGTCACCGCCGTCGAATTGATCTCGGTGATCGATCCCTGGACGTCGACCGAATCGTCCGCGCCGCCGGCCTCGCCGTCCATCTTCGGGCTCAGCTTCGCGAGCACGAAGCGGCCGTCGGCGTACTTGCAGCTCATTTCGACCGCCTCCCCGACCGCAAAGTCGGTCAGGCTTACGCTTGACGGGACCGAGCAGCGCACCGGCTCGCGGTGTCCGTCGACCTGCACGCCGACCGACGTGGAAGAGAGCGAGCTGAGCACGCCGCTGACGGTGAAGACATGGTCGCCCATATCGACGCCGCCGTCTCCGCCGGTCGATCCGCCACCGGCATCCTCATTGTCGAGGCTGACGAGCGTGAACGCGCCGTCGGACTCGACCTTCGCGTGGAGCGAGATCTCGTCGCCCGGTTTCAGCTCAGGAAGCTCAACGTCGTCCGGAACAGACACCTTGACGAGCCCGCGGCCGTGGACGGCGAGGCTGAGCACGCCATTCTCGTTCGCGAGGTAGATCCCCTCGAGCTCGAGTTGGTCGTCGTGGCCGATGGGCTTGACGGCGTCGCAGAAGAGCTGCGCCTTACCGAACTTTGCAGAGGCGTTGACCCGGTCGCCCGGCCGCACCTTGGAGCCGGCGCTGCCACGCACCCCCAACACGAAGACACTGTCACCCGCTGAGAGATAGAGCTTCCGGCCGGCGCGCTTGACGACCGTCCCGTGCACGCGAGCCTGCTTCACAGCGCGGATCTGCTTCACCGCCGCCGCGGCGAAGGTTCCGTCCGGCAGCTGGCGCGCACGAACGGCGACGAGAGTGCCGACGCGGACCTTGGCAAAAGACTTCGGGGCGCGGACCGTGTGGACAGTTCCGTTCGCGGCTGCGGTGACGACCGCCTTGCGCTTCGCGTTCTTCGCGATCACGACGCCCTGAAAGGTGCCCGCGTTGGCGGCTGCGGGAAGGACGAGCCCGACGACGGCCACGCCGAGAACAAGAGCTCTTTTCATTCGGTTCCTCCTGGGTGCCGGCCCAGTGGCGAAACGCCGGCTGTCGCTGGTTACTGCGGCAGCGGTTGGGCGGCAACCACCGATGTCTTTCATCGGCGCCGGGCCGCTCGACTTGCGGAACTTCCCTCGTGCGAGCCACCGCGTTCGAGCGACGCAGAGACGGCGAGGGCGGCGCCTACAATCGCAATCAAGATGCGCACGACCGCCGAGCTGCGCGAGGGATTCCTCTCCTTCTTCGAGGAGAAGGGCCATCTGCGCCGTCCGTCGGCCTCTCTGATCCCGCGTGCGGGCGACCGCTCGACACTCCTGACGAGCGCCGGCATGCAGCCGCAGATGCCTTTTTTCCTCGGCCAGGAGCCGCCGCCGGCGCCGCTGACGACGACGGTGCAGAAGTGCTTCCGGACACCCGACATCGACGAGGTCGGGCTGGACACATTCCACCTGACCTTCTTCGAGATGCTGGGCAACTTCTCGTTTGGGCAGTACTTCAAGGAGGGCGCGATCGAGCTCGCGACCGAGTTCATCCGCGAGCAGATGCGCCTCGACTGGGAACTGATCTGGGCGAGCGTCCACGCCGGCGACCCAGAGCTGAAGCTCGGCCCCGACGAGGAGGCGATCGCCCTCTGGGAGAAGATCGGGCTGCCGTCGGAGCGGATCGTGCCGCTGCCGAGCTCCGAGAACTTCTGGTCGGTCGGCGGACCCGGCCCCTGTGGTCCCGACTCCGAGATCTATTACGACCGGGGCGAGGAGCACGGCTGCGAACGCCCCGACTGCCGGCCAGGCTGCGAGTGCGAGCGGTACCTCGAGATCTGGAACCTCGTCTTCATGACCTACGAGCTCCACGCAGACGGCACGCTCACACCGCTGCCGAAGCAGAACATCGACACGGGCATGGGGCTCGAACGCGCGGCGACGACTCTGCAGGACGTCATCTCGGTCTACGACACGGACGGGTACCGGCGGATCATGGACTGGATCGAGCAGACCTCGGGCGTTGCTTACGACGACTCCGAGGATGCGACGAAGGCGCATCGCGTTCTTGCCGACCATGGGCGCGGGATGACGTTCCTCGTGGGCGACGGAGTCACCCCATCCAACGAGGGCCGCGGCTACGTGCTGCGGCGGGTGATCCGCCGCGCCGCGCAGCACGGCCGGCGGATAGACCTCGAGGGCCCGTTCCTCGCAAGGCT
>Ga0075435_100003079_pt1 | contig 11252 bp, 12 predicted proteins | sample RhiMethybrSRZTD4_FD_75302 | JGI IMG/M metagenome (GOLD analysis project Ga0075435, IMG submission 75302) | Populus rhizosphere microbial communities from Tennessee, USA - Rhizosphere MetaG P. TD hybrid SRZTD4 | ecosystem: Host-associated > Plants > Roots > Rhizosphere > Soil | place: USA... | reverse complement strand
CGGCCAGCGCCAGCGGCTTGGCGCCCTTGTCGACCTTGATGCCGGGGATGATGCCCTTGCCGGCGAGCGCCTTCGGGAACGGGACGCCGTCGCTCGTCGACTGGCGGATCGTCTCGTCGAACAGGATCACGCCGCTGATGAACTCCTCGACGCCCTCGGTGGTGAAGAGGAGGTCGCGGTAGGCGCGCCGGTTCTCCTCGGTCGACTCGACGCCGATCTTGTCGAACCGCTTCTTGATCGTGCCGGTGCTCTCGTCGGCGGCGAGGATGCCCTTGCCGGGAGCGACGATCGCCCGGGCGGTGGCTTCGAGCTCGGACACATTCATGGTTACTCCCACTCGATGGTTCCGGGTGGCTTGCTCGTGATGTCGTAGGCGACCCGGTTGACACCGGGGACCTCGTTGATGATCCGCGACGAGATCCGTTCCAGGACCTCGGCCGGGAGGCGAGCCCAGTCGGCGGTCATGGCGTCGTCGGAGGTTACCGCCCGCACCACGATCGGGTACTCGTAGGTCCGGCCGTCGCCCATGACCCCGACCGTCCGCACGACCGGCAGCACGGCGAAGCTCTGCCAGATCTGCCGGTACAGCCCGGCCCGCTTGATCTCCTCGATCACGATGGCGTCGGCGCGCCGGAGGACGTCGAGGCGCTCGGTCGTGATGGTGCCCACGACCCGCACCGCGAGACCGGGGCCCGGGAACGGCTGGCGCCACACGATCTCCTCGGGCAGGCCGAGCTCCTCCCCGATCGCGCGCACCTCGTCCTTGAACAGGTTGCGCAACGGCTCGACCAGCTCGAACTGCATGTCGTCCGGAAGCCCGCCCACGTTGTGGTGTGACTTGATGGTCGCGTTCTCCGACCCGCCCGACTCGACGATGTCTGGGTACAGCGTGCCCTGGACGAGGAAGCGCGCATCCTCGACGTCGCGCGCCACCTCCTCGAAGACCCGGATGAACGTCTCGCCGATGATCTTGCGCTTGCGCTCGGGATCGGCGATGTCGTCGAGCGCGGCGAGGAACCGGTCGGCCGCCTTCACGTGGATCAGATCGACATGGAACTGACCGCGGAACGTCTCGGTGACCTGCTCCGCTTCGCCCTCGCGCATCAGGCCGGTGTCGACGAACACGCACGTGAGCTGGTCGCCCACCGCCTTGTGCACGAGGGCGGCGGCGACCGCCGAGTCGACCCCGCCCGACAGGCCGCACAGCACGCGCTCGCCGCCGACCTGAGCCCGGACCTCGGCGACGGCCTGCTCGATGATCGACGTGTTGGTCCACGACGGGCGGCAGCCGCACACGTCGTACAGGAACGCCTTGAGCACCTCCTGGCCGCGTTCGGTGTGCGCGACCTCGGGGTGGAACTGCACGCCGTAGACGGCGCGGTCGCGATCCTCGAGCGCGGCGACCGGGGCGCCGGCCGTCGCGGCCGTGACGCGGAAGCCCTCGGGCGCGGACGTGATCGCGTCGCCGTGGCTCATCCACACGACCTGCTCGTCGGACAACGCGCCGAACAGCGGCGACGCGTCCCCCGTCAGCCGCAGCTGCGTGGCGCCGTACTCGCCCCCGCCCGTCTGTCGCACCTCACCGCCCAACTGTTGGGCGACGAGCTGCGCGCCGTAGCAGATGCCGAGCACCGGAACGCCGGCGTCGTACAGCGCGGCGTCGATCGACGGCGCGTGGTCGACGTGCACCGACGCCGGCCCGCCCGAGAGGATGATCCCCTTCGGCCGCCGGGCGAGCATCTCTTGCAGGGGCATCGTGCGCGGCACGATCTCCGAGTACACGTGCGCCTCGCGCACACGTCGGGCGATCAGCTGCGCGTACTGCGCCCCGAAGTCGACGACGAGGACGGTGTCGAACTGGGGGGCGTCCATGCGGCGCCTAGCGACCCATGCCGACGCCCTGGCTGCGCTGGAGGCTCTTGCCCTCGGTCTGCAGGGAGGGGGCAACCATGACCTCGGCCTTCTGGAAGTCCTTCACCGAGTCGTAGCCGGTGGTGGCCATCGACGTGCGCAGGGCGCCGAACAGATTGAGGGTGCCGTCGTTCTCGTGGGCGGGGCCGACGAGGATCTCGTCGAGCGTCCCCCGCTGACCGGCGTGCACGCGCGTGCCGCGAGGCAGGTCGGGGTGGAACGTCGACATACCCCAGTTGAACCCACGGCCCGGTGCCTCGTACGCGCCGGCGAGCGTGGTGCCGAGCATCACCGCGTCGGCGCCACAGGCGATCGCCTTGGCGATGTCACCGCCGGTGCGCATGCCGCCGTCGGCGATCACGTGGACGTAGACGCCCGTCTCGTCGAGGTGGCGGATCCGGGCGCCGGCGGCATCGGCGATGGCGGTCGCCTGCGGCACGCCCACGCCGAGGACGCCGCGGGTCGTGCACTGATGTCCGGGGCCCACGCCGACGAGGATGCCGACTGCGCCCGTGCGCATGAGGTGCAGCGCGGTCGAGTACGACGCGCAGCCCCCCACGATGATCGGCAGGTCGAACTCGCGGATGAACTTCTTGAGGTTCAGCGGCTCGGTCGTCTTGGAGACGTGCTCGGCGGAGACGACCGTCCCCTGGATCACGAGCACGTCGAGCTCGGCGTCGAGGACGAGCTTGGCGTAGCGCTCGACGCGCTGCGGCGTCAGCGACGCGCACGCGGTCACTCCTGCCGCCTTGATCTCCTGGATGCGGGCGCCGATCAGCTCCTCCTTGATCGGCTCGGCGTAGATCTCCTGCAGGCGACGCGTGGCCTTGTCGGACTCCAGCGTGCCGATCTCCTCGAACATCGGGTCGGGATCCTCGTAGCGGGTCCACAGGCCTTCGAGGTTCAGGCACGAGAGGCCGCCCAGCTCGCCCGTGCGGATCGCCGTCGCCGGAGAGGTCACGCCGTCCATCGCCGCCGCCATGAGGGGTAGCTCGAAGTTGAAGGCGTCGAGCTCCCAGGCGATGTCGATGTCCTCGGGATCTCGGGTCCGGCGGCTGGGGACGATGGCGATGTCGTCGAACCCGTAGGCCCGGCGCCCCGACTTGCCGATCCCGATCTCGACCTCCACGCCCTGTCGCCTCCTGCTCGGTTGACTCTGTCGCCGTCGCAAGCTCCGGCTTCGCGGCCACGGTCGGAAAGGGAAATGCTACCGCCCGCCTCCGGGCAGTCAGAGCGATGCAGTGAGATGGGCGAGGAACGCGACCAGGACGCGCGCCGTCGCGCCCCACACGGTCTCACCCGGCAGCTCGAAGAACGAGATGGCGCGGTTGGGGGACCCCCAGTACTCCTCGTGGAAGGCGTCGTCGTCGAGCAGTTCGGAGAGCGGCACCTCGAGGATCTTGACGACCTCACCGGGATGGGGGACGAGCTGCGGCAGTCGATCGATGATCCCGACGAAGGGCGTGATCGTGAAGCGCGACCCGACGGTGGCGAGCGTGTCGAGCTCGGCGACGACCTCGACTGCCGCCGGCGGGAGCCCGATCTCCTCCTCGGCTTCCCGCAGCGCCGCGTCCCGGAGGGAGTCGTCGACGCCGTCGCGGAGCCCGCCACCCGGGAACGAGACCTCGCCCTGGTGGGTGGGCATGGTGTCGGGCCTCTTGGTGAGAATGACGTGCGCTTCGTCGCCCGCCTCGAACAGTGGGACGAGCACCGCGGCCGGGCGGCTGCCGGGCATCACCAGCGGCGGCGGCTGCGGTGCGGGGAGCGCGGCGCACCGCTCGCGCACCAGTGCCAGCGAGAGCCGGCGCCGGTCGGCGGGGAGATGGCTCCAGGGGGCGGGTCCGCCGACCTGCGCGCCCGGGGGACGGGGGATGCGCTGCTCCCCGCCCCGGCTGCTCATCGCTTCCTCCTGTCGCCGTCGCAAGCTCCGGCTTTGCGGATGCGGTCGGCAAAGCCGCCGCATCCGCGTGAGCGTACGCTGCCGCCATGAACTGGAACTTCGGGACGGTTTTCGAGTCCGTCGCCGACGCGATTCCCGAGCACACGGCGCTGGTGCAGGACGGACGACGACGTACCTGGCGTGAATTCGACGAGCGGGCCTCGCGCCTGGCGGCAGCTTTCCGGGCCCTCGGCCTGGGACCCGGCTCGAAGGTGGCGTTCTACCTGTACAACAGCAACGAGTACCTCGAGATGCTCTTCGCCACCTTCAAGCTGCGGGCCGTTCCCGCCAACGTGAACTACCGCTACACCGAGGAGGAGCTCGCCTACCTCCTCGAGAACTCCGACGCCGAGGTGGTGGTGTTCCACGGCTCGCTCGGGAAGCAGGTCGACGCGGTCCGCGACCCGAAGTTGAAGGTCCGTGCCGCGGTGCAGGTCGACGACGGGTCGCCGCTCGTGGACGGCGCCCTCCGCTACGAGGACCTCATCGAGGCGCACGCCCCGATGGAGCGGATCGAGCGGTCGGGCGACGACCTCCTCTTCCTCTACACGGGCGGCACGACCGGGATGCCGAAGGCCGTCATGTGGCGCCACGAGGATCTCTTCGCCGCGCTCGCGCCCGCGGCCACGGCCTTCTTCGGGTTGCCGATCCCCGAGGACACGACCGGGGTCGAAGCCGTCGTCCGGACTGTCCACGAGTCCGGTTTGGTGCCGGTGCACCTTCCCGCGTCACCGCTCATGCACGGCACCGGTCAGTTCTCGACGCTCCAGGTCCTGTTCCTGGGCGGCACGATCGTGACCCTCGAGAGCCGTCACTTCGATCCCCACGAGTTGTGGCAGGTCGTGCAGCGCGAGCGCGTCACGCAGATCGCGATCGTCGGTGACGCGTTCGCGAAGCCGATGCTGCGCGCCCTCGACGAGGCCGAGGCGCGCGGTGAGCCCTACGACCTCTCGTCGCTGCTGCTCGTGATCAGCTCGGGTGTCATGTGGAGCGAGTCGGTGAAACGCGAGCTGATCGCGCGCCATCCCGTCATCGCCTACGACTCGTTGGGCTCGAGCGAAGGCGTGGGGTTCGCGAACGCGATCACCACCGCCGACTCCAAAGGCGAGACCGCCAAGTTCAGCGTCGGGCCCGACACGAAGGTGTTCACCGACGACGGGCGCGAGGTGAAGCCGGGATCGGGCGAAGTCGGAAATCTCGCCGTGGGCGGCCACATCCCGGTCGGGTACTACAAGGACCCGGAGAAGACGGCGGCGACCTTCCGCGTCGTGGACGGGAAGCGGTACTCCATCCCCGGCGACTACGCGACGGTCGAAGCCGACGGGACGATCACGCTCCTCGGTCGCGGGTCGGTGTCGATCAACTCGGGCGGCGAGAAGATCTTCCCCGAGGAGGTCGAGGAAGCGGTGAAGCAACACCCCGCGGTCGCCGACGCGGTCGTCGTCGGCGTGCCCGACGAGCGCTTCGGCGAGGCGGTCACCGCGGTGGTGGCGCTCGCGCCCGGCCGAACCACCGACGAAGGCGAGATCGCCGGCGCCGTCGAGCGCAGCGGCCTCGCCCGCTTCAAGCGACCGAAGCATGTCGTCGTCGTCGACGCCGTGCCTCGCGGCCCCAACGGCAAAGCCGACTACGCCTGGGCCCGCGAGACGGCGCTGGCCCGCGTCGGTTCGTAGCCCAGGGCTTCAGCTCGAACGCACGAGCGTCGCTGTTCGGTTTCTGGGTATGATTTCGGGCGAATGAGGACGATTGTCCGAGTTCTGCCCCGTTTGGTGCTGCTAGGGGTTGCGGGCGGGGCACTCCTGGTCCTCGCGGAGCGCGCCCAGGCGGCGCACGCGCAGACGCCCGATCCGCCGGCGGCACCGGCCTCGCCGTCGGTCCCGGCGCCGGATCTGCCTCCTGTCACCACGCCGCCGCCCACGACGCCACCGGCGCCGCCCCCGGTCCCCGAGCCACCGCCACCGCCCGCTCCTCCGACGGTCCCGCTCCCCACACCCACCGCGCCGACCACGCCCGCGCTCCCGGGCGTCCCGTCGGTGACGCTTCCCGAGGTGCCGGCACCCGGGCTGCCGGTGGTCCCGTCAGCGCCGCAGCCCCCTGCCGTTCCGGTCGCGCCGGGCGTCCCGGGAATCGACGCCGGGCGCACCGTCGGCGCCGTCGGCAACGGCGGCGCGTTGCCGGACGTGCCGGAGGTCTCGCCGACCGAGGCCGCGTTCCCCGACCTCTCGGAGCTGCCCGACCCGGCGATCCCCCTGAACGGCGTGCTCGATCTCAGCGCCGCGCCCGCGCCCGCGGCTCCCGTTCCCACCGACGCGCTCGACCGCGCGCCGTCCGTGCCTGTCGCCCAGCCGGCTCCGTCGCACGTCGAGTTGGCCGAGACCGGCGAGCTCCTCCAAGGAAGCGACTTCGGATTCGCGCCCGCGCGCGCCCCACCGACCGACCCGCCGGGATCGCCTCACCCGTCTCCGGGCGGAGGGTCACCGCACCCGACGCGCGCGGATCCGGCGGCGTACCTGTCCCCGGGCGCCGACCAGGCGGCTCGCCGGGCCGGGCTGCTCGCCGAGGCGCGCGTGTACGCCTCGACGTTGTTGCGCGACCCGCTCCTTCGGCCTGACTAACGGCTCCTTCGTGCATCGAGACACACCTCGCGCTCCGGCGCGAACCGCACGAAGGAGACGCAATGAGCGAGAACGGCAACGCCGAGACCAACGGCAAAGCTCGAGAGCGCAGGCGGCTGCAGGCCGAGGCATCCGACGACGACCTGCTCACGTCGGCGGAGGTGGCGAGCCTGTTCGGGGTGGACCGCCGCACGGTGGTGCTGTGGGCGAAGCGGGGCCGGATCCCGGCGCTGCGCACCCCGGGTGGGCAGCATCGGTTCCGGGCCGACGAGATCCGCGGCCTCCTCGAGAAGCACGAAGGCGGCGAGGACGCCGGAAACGATTAGTGGGTCGGGCCGAAGGGCCCGACCCACATCATTTCTGGGCTACTTCCCGACCTTGGCCAGCACGTCGCGGCTGGTGAGGATGAGGAGGTCCTCGCCGTCGACGGTGATCTCCGTGCCCCCGTACTTCGAGTACACGACGATGTCGCCCACGGCGACGTCGACGGGGATGAGCTCGCCCGTCTGGTCCGAGCGCCGACCGGGGCCGGCGGCGAGCACCTCGCCCTGCTGGGGCTTCTCCTTGGCGGTGTCGGGGATGACGAGACCACTCGTGGTCGTCTCCTCGGCCTCCTGGGTCCGGACGACGATCCGGTCCTCCAGCGGCTTCAGGTTCATCGTGGCGCCTCCTGGCGGGTGAACGAGAGTTCCGACGTCGTTAGCACTCGAAGGGTGCGAGTGCTAGAGAGCCAAGGTAACAGCCTGCTCCCGCGCCCGGCAAGGCGACGAGGCGGCGATCACCCCTTGTCGGCTCCACCGACTCGCGAGACGGCCGGGCCCGGAGGCCCGGCCGTCTTCGGTCGTGGCTTGGTTGCAGGTCAGCCGGTCAGGTTCGGGCTCGCCGAGACCGGGGTGGCGGGGGCGGCGGTACCCGCGCCACCTGCGCCTCCCGGCCCACCGGCGCCCGGACCGCCGAGGACGTCGGGGCCCGCGGCCCGGCACCGGGACTGGCTCAGGATGACGTCGCCGGTGGCGATCCCGTCCAGGTTGAGCCGCACGTGCACCGCGTTCACCGTGATGCTCGTCTCGCCCCCCGTGTTGGAGACGATCTGCTCGTTGAGCGTGACCGTGATGGCACCGAGCACGTCGATCGTCGTGTTCGGGGCCGGGTTCACGGCCACCGGCGACCCCGCGACCGAGACGCCGACGAGGGTCGAGGAGCCCGACGATCCGTCGCCGTTCGAGGTGCACTGGGAGGAGATGACGTCCGCTGTCAGCAGCGGGCTGCCGCCGAGGGAGGGCGCCAGCGCGCTCAGGAGCGTGGCCCCGGCGACCTGGGCGGAGCTGGTGGAGGTGCCGCTGTGGGAGCCCAGGTTCGTGCCCTGGGTGCTGACATTGAGGAGCCCGGTCGTGAGCACGCCCGGCAGGTTCACGTTCGCGAGCGAGTCGGTGACGGGCCCGCCGCCGCCCGAGGGCAGCGTGACGGAAGGCATGGGACCGCTGTTCACGGATCCGGTGCCGAGGACGGTGACGTTCACGCTCTCGCCGAACGCGCCGCTGCCGCTGACGTCGGTGACGTCGGCAGACGCGGGAACGGCCAGGGCGATCGCTGCACAGAACATGGCGATCAGGACGAGGGCAGCGCGACCCTTCATGGTTCCCCCTTTGCTGGGCCTTTCCCCTGCGCCGAAAGGCCGATATGTGACCTCACGACCACCCTCCGTGCGGCGCGGCATACTACCCAAACCGGGAGATAGCGCAAGGATGGCCCAACTCGGCGGATGCCGACCTAAGAGACCGTCGGCGGATGCCGACCTAAGAGACCGTCGGCGGATGCCGACCTAAGAGACCGTCGGAAGCGCCAGGGAGGGCACGATCCCGGCGTCGAGCGGCGTCGGGCCGTCCTCCTGGAGGCGCCACCAGGCGGCGCCGGCGATCATGGCCCCGTTGTCGGTGCACAACGCCGGCGGCGGGAGGAACACCCGGCGCCCCGAGGCCTCGGCCGCCGCGGCGACTCGAGACCGGAGCTGCGAGTTGGCGGCGACCCCGCCCCCCAGCACCAGCGTCGGCGCCCCCGCCTCGTCGGCGGCGGCCACGAGCTTGGTGGCCAGCACGTCCACGACCGCCTCCTGGAACGAGGCGGCGACGTCGCGGGTCGCGACGTCGGCGTGCTTGCGCACGTGGTTGACCACTGCGGTCTTGAGGCCGGAGAACGAGAAGTCGTAGCCCTCGTCGAGCATCGCCCGGGGGAACCTGACCGCGCCGGGGTCGCCTTCGGCGGCGAGACGGTCGATGGCAGGGCCGCCCGGGTAGCCCAAGCCGAGGAAGCGGGCGACCTTGTCGAACGCCTCCCCGGCGGCGTCGTCGACGGTCTGGCCCATCATCCGGTACCGGCCGTGATCCTCCATGACGACGAGCAGCGTGTGGCCGCCCGACGCGATGAGCACGGCGAGCGGCGGCTCGAGGTCGGGATCCTCGAGCCAAGCCGCGTAGAGATGGGCCTCGAGGTGGTTGACCTGCACGTACGGCAGTCCGGTCGAGAGCGCCAGCGCCTTCGCCGCACTCACGCCGACGAGCAGCGCGCCGGCCAGGCCCGGTCCGTAGCAGGCGGCCACGGCGTCGAGCTCGCCGGCGTCGAGGATGCCCGCCTCCATCAGCGCCTCGTCGACCACCGGGTTGATGAGCTCGACGTGGGCGCGGCTGGCGAGCTCGGGCACGACGCCGCCGTAGGGAGCGTGGAGCTTGACCTGGCTCGACACGATCGACGAGCGCACGCGCCGCCCGTCCTCGACCACCGCGGCGGCGGTCTCGTCGCACGACGTCTCGATCCCGAGGATTCGCATGCCGACTACCAGCGCCGGGGCTCCTCGACCACGGTCTCGCCGTCGATCTGGCGCTCGATCCGGTCGAGCAGCTCGGAGTACTCGGCGCGCTGGGCCTCGTGCGCCCACATGACCAACGCGTCCTCGTTGGTCTCGGCGTAGTAGTTCTTCCGCACGCCGACGGGAGCGAAGCCGAACCGGCGGTACAGCTCCTGTGCGGGGCGGTTCGACAGCCGCACCTCCAACGTGAGGCTCCGCGCCTCGCGGGCGATCGCCTCGCGGGTCAGGACCAGCAGCAGCCGGGTGCCGATCTGGTGGCGCTGCCAGCGGGGGTCGACGGCGAGGGTCGTGATGTGACCGTCGTCGGCGGACATCATCAGCCCGCCGTAGCCGACAACGTCGCGTCCGATGCGGGCGACGAAGTACGCGCGGCTCGAGCGCAGCGCGAGCTCGCTGAGGAAGAGCGACATCGTCCACGGGCGCGGGTACACCTGTTGCTCGATGCGCAACACGCCGCGCACGTGGCGGCGACGCATCGGCACGATGTGCACGACGAGGGGCTCGGGCGTCGGCTCGGGTGTCCGCTCGACCGCCATCACGAGGCCTCTCGTCTCTTCCACTCGATCTCCGCGTCGCTCCGGCGCAGGTAGAGCGGCTGCACGTCCTCCGGCGACACGAAGTCCTCTCTTTCTACGCGGGCGGTCGCCAGCTCGACCAGCGCCGCCGCGCTCGGGAACGCGTACGAGGGCCCGGCCTGCTCGGAGCGATCCCCCTCGGCGAGCTCCTCGCGGTAGAGGAGCGCGCCGTCGCCGGCGAGCAACACCTCGTCACCGGCGGCGACGAGATCGGCGACGAGGTCGGCCGGCGGGCCGACTTCGTAGTCGGTGACGCGCTGCAGCCCGCCGGGAACAGGGCGGTAGCGGGCGTGGAACACCTCGCCCCGGCGGGCGTCGAGGATCGCGGCGACGAGGCGGTTCGTGTGCCGCAGCGGGTACGCGACGAGGTCGAGGCTCGCCACCCCCACCACCGGCACCCGCAGCACCTGGGCCATCGTCTTCGCCGTCGTCACGCCGACGCGCAATCCCGTGAACAGGCCCGGCCCCAACCCGACCGCGATCGCCGACAGCCGCGCCAGCTCCACGTCGAGCTCCCGGCACAGGTACTCGATCGCCGGCGCGAGGAGCTCGGCGTGCCGCCTCCCGCGCCCGAGCCTGACCTCGCCGAGCACGGAGCCGTCGGCGCCGATCGCCGCGCTCACCTGCGGGGTGGCGGTGTCGAGGCAGAGGAGCAGCACGTCAGGCCGTACCCACGGCGAGCTCGGCGGCGCGAGCGCGCCACGTTCGCCCGTGGCCTTCGATCTCGATGACGCGCTCGTCGTCGGTGGCGCCCGGCGCCAAACGGACGTCGAGCCTGTCGGCGGGCAGCAGCCCGTCGATCATGTCGCCCCATTCGACGAGCGTCACCGCGTCGTCGCGCACGAGCTCCTCGAAGCCGAGGTCGTGCAGCTCCTGGACCGTGTCGATGCGGTAGACGTCGACGTGCACGAGCGGCGTCCGGCCGTCGTATTCGCGCACGATCGTGAACGACGGGCTCACGACGGGCTCGGTGACGCCGAGGGCGCGGGCGACGCCGCGGGCGAAGACGGTCTTTCCGGCGCCAAGGTCGCCGACGAGCGCGACCACGTCGCCCGGGCGCAGCAGCTCGCCGACCGTGCCGGCCAGCTCGAGGGTCTCGTCGGTCGAGCGGGTGCGGGTGCGGGCGCGTTCCACGCCGGTCATCGGCCCTCACTCTGTGAGGAGGCGCGTTCGGCCGAGACTCGCCCCAGCGCGCGCTTCACGCGGACGAAGTCGGCGCGGATCTGAGCGAGCGCGGTGCCGCCGCTCCGGAGCACCGCGGAGGGATGAAACGTCGGGATCAGCACGGCGCGCTCCCGGAACGGGAACTCGCGTCCGCGCAGCCTCGTGATCCCGTCCTTGGTCTCGAG
>Ga0075435_100003078_pt1 | contig 11253 bp, 9 predicted proteins | sample RhiMethybrSRZTD4_FD_75302 | JGI IMG/M metagenome (GOLD analysis project Ga0075435, IMG submission 75302) | Populus rhizosphere microbial communities from Tennessee, USA - Rhizosphere MetaG P. TD hybrid SRZTD4 | ecosystem: Host-associated > Plants > Roots > Rhizosphere > Soil | place: USA... | reverse complement strand
TGCAGGCGCTCGCCGAGCGTCACGATCGTCCGCTCGCCCGCGTCGTCGATCATCGTCAGTGCCGTCCGGGTCGGCTCGGCTCGGATCGCCGCGGCGACCTCGACGCCGTGGGCGTCGAGCTCGCCGCGCGCATCTCCGCCGACGCGATCGTTGCCGAGCGCCGTCAGGAACAGGCACCCTCCGGCGAGCCGCGCCAGCTGCGTCGCCGCGACCGCGCCGCCGCCGCCGGCTCCTTCCCAGGCTTCGATCGCGTGCTCGATCCCGCCGGCCGACGGGACCGAGCGGACCCGCGCGAAGCGGATCCACTCGACGTGACCGACGACGACGAGCCGCATCGCGCGACGGTAACAGGGCGTTCGACGCCGCGGAGAACGTGGACCACCGCGCGTCGCGCGCGGAAACGCGTATCGTGAGGCGTATGCCGGACAGCTTCGGGAAGCGTCAGCGCGAGAGCGGCAAGGCGAAGAAGGCCGCCGCGCGCGAGGAACGGCGCCTCGCGCGCGCGCAGCGCGACGCCGACCGAGAGGCCGGTCTGATCGAGGCCGGCACGCCGATCGAGCCCTCCGAGCCTGCCGCGCTCGGGCTCGACGTGGAGCCCGAACCCCGTCCGGAGGACGACGCCCAGGCCTGACGTATCGGCCATCCGGCCTCCGCCGGACGTCGCTTGCTCCCGAGCCTCCCGTGCCGCATCATCGGCCGCGACATGGCCGGCATCTTCGGCAGCAGCGGGAAGACGGCGAACCCGGCCGGGACGATCGGCTCTCTCGTGGGCGTGATCGGCGCGGTGTTCAGCGCGCTCCTGTGGCTGTACCACTTCAACCCCGACAGCACGCTGCTCGGCAAGTACTCCACGCAGATGGCGGCCGGCGGGCAGATGGCCGACCAGCTCGGGTTGCTCGCCTTCTGGTTCGGGGCGATCGCGGTCGTCCTCGGGATCATCGCGGGTCTCGGCGGGCGGGGCGGGGGCACGAGCGTGATGTCGATCCTGCTCGGGATCGCGGCGATGTCCTATCCCGTGCTCACGGCGCTCAACGTCGTCCAGCACTACGTGCCCAATCCGGTGGGCCCGTAGCTCCGTCCGATCCGAGCGCGGCTCAGGCCGTGGCTCAGAAGGAGGTCGGGTCCGGCACCGTGCCCGGCGGCCAGGGATAGTTCTCGGGGAACTGGTCGAACTTCCCGTACGTCTTCACGCGCACGCCGGTGATCGACGGCGGGCGCGGGGTCTGCCGGAAGTCGAAGACGTGCTCGAAGTTGTGGGTCTTCGCGATGCGATCCGTGAGGTAGGGCAGTCCCCAGTTGTCGGCGATGAACCGCAAGGGTGAGGAGAACTCCCCGATCTCGTCGTCGATCGTGCCGCGCACGGTGTACGGGCTGATCGTGAGCATCGGGACACGGAAGCCGAGCCCCACGGGGTCGACGGCGACGGGCCTGACATGGTCGTAGAAGCCGCCCCACTCGTCCCACGTCAGGAAGATCACGGTGTGCTCCCAGGCATCGCTGCGCATGATCGCCTCGATCACGTCGCTCGCCCAGTTGTGGGTGAACGCGCTGCTCCCCGGGGGATGATCCGAGAGCTCGAAGCGCGGCGTGATCCAGGTGACGGCGGGCAGCGCGCCCGCCTTGACGTCGTCGATGATGTTCGCGACGTCGCGCGTGTGCTCGTGCCACAGATCGGTGTGGAACACCTGCGCGACCCCGTTGTACGCGTTCCAGAAGTACCCCGGGGTCCCGGGTGCCGCCGAGTAGAACGCCCAGTCGATCTCGTGCTGGGTCAGCTGCTCGCCGACCGTTCGGAAGTCGAAGCAGCTGTCGTGCTTCGCGAGGAGCCCGTGCTCATCGAGGGCGAGCACGAAGACGTCGTCGCCAACGGCGTCGCACCCCCAGCTCTTGAACGTCTTGCCGTCGGCCATGACGCTCGTCTTGATGTTCTCCGGGTTGTCGATCGCACCGCCCGAGGTGCCGGCGATGAAGAAGAAGTGGTTCGGGTACGAGGGCCCGTTCGCCGACGCGAAGAAGTGGTCGGACACCGCATACTCCCGCGCCCAATGCCAGTAGTTCGGCACCTCGTTCCCGAGGAACTGGGTGTACGCCCACGGGTCGCCGTAGGCGCCGGTCCAGAACCCGTCCTGCTTCCCGTCGTTCCAGCAGTTGAGCGCCGCCGCGTGGTCGTGCGGCAGGTCGCCCGGCAACCAGTCGGGGCAGCGCGTCAGCGGCCGCTCCTTGCCGTCGGCGAGTCCGACCGTCGTCCCCTCGACGCCCGGGAACCTGCCGAACAGGTTGTCGAAGCTCCGGTTCTCGAGCATCAGGTACACGACGCGCTTGATCGGCCACCGGGTCTGGATCGCCGGCGTCGTGTCGGTGACGTGGGGGACGACCTTCCCGCCGGTGCAGGCGAACAGCGCGCCGCCCGCGACCGCCAACGCGGAGCGTTCCAGGAAGCGCCGCCGGGACACGGGGAGCGGGTGCTCTGCTCGGCGGTCCTCGTCCATCGGCCCGCTATCCTCCCAGAGCTTCCGGACCGTTCCGGGGCGCGTACCCGTGCGAACGTTCGTCGCTTTCGTGTGCTGTCTCTCGGTCGGCCTCGTCGCCGTGTCCTGCGACGCGGGCAGCTCGGCGACGACCTCTGCGATCCCGAGTCCGGTCGCGACGAGCTCGGCGACGTCGGTCGCGCCGCCGACTCCGCCGGCCACGCCCACGACCGCGGCGCCGAGATCCGGTGCGAGCACCGCCACGTGCAAGGGCGGGTGGACCATGCCGCCGAAGGGCTCGCCGATGTGGACGACGCCGCTTCAGGTGATCCGCCGAGCGTCCGGCGTGCGCGATCCGCTCGTCGTCGTCGAGATGCGAACCTTCGTTGGCGGCGAGTCTCCGCCGACCGAGAAGAACTACCTCATGGTGATCCGGCGCTGGTACGTGCAGGCCTACGACCCGCGCGACCTCACGTTCCAGGGTCGGTTCCTGGTGGAGGAGCGCCGGTTCGGGAAGGGTCTCGCCGCAGTCGCCCCGTACGACACGCACGGCTTCACGTCCCCGGACTGGGTCGGATTCCAGTACGACGCCGCGAACCGGCAGCGGTACGCCTACGCAGGCCTGCCGGGCACGTGGAGCGGTGACGCGTACGACTTCGTGACGGGAGGGCGCGGGCTCACGTTCCCCGGCCTGCCGGCAGAACTCATCGGCTGCCTCGACGGGACCTGAGCGGGATCACCCGCTCGTCTCCGCCGCTGATCGTGCCGCGGAGCGACGCTCGCAGGCATCGCTCCCCTGAACCGTCCGATCCTCGCGTCGCGCCAACCCGGCGTCCCCCGGCTCCCGTGGCGTGCTCATCATCTATCGTTCGGACCCTCCGGATCGGGAGGTGGGGATGAGCAGGACGGTGTTCCGTGGAGGGCAGGTCTTCGACGGAACGGGCGCGTCGCTCGCCGACGCCGACGTCGCGATCCAGGACGGTCGCGTCGTCGATGTCGGGACGGACCTCGACGGCGACGAGGCGGTCGAGTGCGAGGGAAAGGCGCTCCTGCCCGGGCTCTTCGACTGTCACATCCACCTGATGGGGCGATACGAGGATCGCGAGCTCGACATCGCGCACCGGCCGTTCTCGTATGCGTTCTACCTTGCTCCGGCGAACCTGCGCACGATCCTCGCGCTCGGGATCACGACGGTTCGGGACGCGGGTGGGTCGGACCTGGGCCTCAAACGCGCCGTGGACGACGGCGTGATGCCGGGTCCGCGCATGCAGATCGCCGTCACGATGCTCAGTCAGACCGGCGGCCACAACGACCCTTGGCTCCCGAGCGGCGGCACCTCCGTGGATTGGGGCGTCGTCTATCCGGGATTCCCATCGGGCGTCTGCGACGGCGTCGAGGGCGTCCGCACGAAGGTCCGCGAGGTGATCCGCGCCGGCGCGGATGTGATCAAGATCGCATCGAGCGGCGGCTTCTTCTCCCCGACGGACGACCCGATGCATCCCCACTTCGCGCAGGACGAGCTGGACGAGATCGTTCGGACCGCGGCGGATCTCGATCGACCGGTGATGTCGCACGCACACTCACCGGAGTCGATCAAGCGCGCGGTCCGCGCAGGGGTCCGTTCGATCGAGCACGGGACCTTCCTGGATCGGGAATCGGCCGAGATGATGGTCGAGGCGGGGACGTGGCTGGTGCCGACGCTCACCGCCGGCGACACGACCGAGGAGCTCGCTCGCGACGAGCACCTCGCGCCGGAGGTCAGGGCCAAGTTCGAGGGGCTCGGCCGCCCGGAGTTCGATGCGATGCGCCTGGCCGCCGAGGCGGGGGTCAAGGTCGCGATGGGCACCGACTGCCCGGTGGCGCCGCATGGGTGGAACCTCAACGAGCTCGTGCACATGGCGGCGAACGGGTTCACCCCCGAGCAGGCGCTCGTGGCCGCGACGTCGAGTGCGGCCGAGCTGATGGGGCTGGGGGACCAGCTCGGGACGCTCGAGCCGGGGAAGATCGCGGACGTCGTCGTCATCGGCGGCGACCCATTCGAGTTCGAGAAGCTGAAGGACCGCGTCGAGCAGGTCTGGAAGGACGGCGTCCGCGTCGTATGAGCCTGGGCCCGACCGAACGTGACGTGATCGTCGTGGGCGCCGGCCACAACGGTCTCGCGTGCGCCGCGTATCTCGCCGAAGCCGGCCGGGACGTGCTCGTCCTCGAGCGGCGCGACGTCCTGGGGGGCGCGGCCGTCACCGAGGACATGTGGGACGGGTACCGGATCTCGTCCGCGAGCTACGTGGTGTCGTTGATGCCGGAGCGGATCGTCCGCGAGCTCGATCTCCGCGCGCACGGGTACCGGGTCTCGGTCGTGTCGCCCGACTACTTCGTCCCGTTCCCGGACGGGACGTCGCTGACGCTCTGGGGCGATCTGCGTCGCGACGTCGAGAACATCGCGAAGCTGAACAAGCGCGACGCGGAGGCGTACGTCGCGTTCGACCGGTACTTCGAACGGATCGCGCGGCTCGTGCGGCAGCTGCTGTTCGTCGTGCCGCCGAACATGCGGATGCTCGACCTGCTCCGCTGGGCGCGGGCGGGGACGCGCTTCCGGGGCTGGGGCGGCCGCGACGTCCACGAGATGGTGCGGCTGTTCACGATGAGCGCGGCCGACTTCCTGGACGAGTGGTTCGAGGATCCGCGCGTGAAGGGCGCGCTCGCGACGCAGGCGATCGTCGGCGCGTGGGCGGGGCCCATGACGCCCGGCTCCGCGTACGTGCTGATGCACCACTGGATCGGCGAGGTCGACGGGCACTTCGGCGCGTGGGGATGGGTGCGGGGCGGGATGGGCGGCGTCTCCCAGGCGATGGCGGGGGCGGCGCGCGCAGCGGGTGCGGAGATCCGCACCGGCGCGCGCGCCGCCCGCATCCTCGTGAACGCGAACGGCCGAGCCGTCGGCGTCGAGCTCGCCGACGGCTCGGCGATCCGGGCGCGACAGGTGGTGTCGTGTGCCCATCCGATCACGACCTACCTCGACCTCGTCGGGCGGGACCATCTGCCCTCGGACGTGATCCACGACGTCGAGCGGATCCGGACGAGGAGCGGCTCGGTGAAGGTGAACATCGCGCTGTCGGCTCTGCCGACGTTCCCGGCATGGGACCAGGACGGCTCCGTGCACACCGGCCTGGCGGCCGTGTCGCCGTCGATGGAGTACCTCGAGCGGGCCTTCGACGACGCGAAGTACGGGAAGGCGTCGCAGCATCCGTACGTCGAGATGATGTTCCCGACCGCGCACGAGCCCGAGGGGCTCGCGCCGTCCGGCAAGCACGTGATGCTTGCGTTCTCGCAGTACCTGCCGTTCGACGCGCCGAACACCGACCGCACGCGTGACGCGTGGGCGAAGAAGGTGGTCGCGGAGGTGGAGCGGATCGCGCCGGGGTTCGGCAGCCTGGTCGAGCGCGTCGAGGTGCTCACCCCGAAGGATCTCGAGGACCGCTTCGGGCTGCTGGGCGGCAGCATCGCGCAGGGAGAGCTCGCGCCGGATCAGCTGTTCTCGTTCCGGCCGATCCCCAACTTCGGCGACTACCGGACACCGGTCCGTGGTCTGTACCTGTGCGGCGCCGGGACGCACCCCGGCGGGGGGGTGATGGGCGTCGCCGGGAGGAACGCCTCGACCGTGATGCAGCAGGACGACCGCCGGACCCGAGCGATCGACCGCGCGCGCTCGCTCGTGCCGCGTCGGAGCTGACGGTGGCCGAGTGGTGGCAGGAGATGTTCGAGCTGTCCCCGTGGCAGGCGGTGCAACTCGGGTGGGAGTCGCTCGAGGACTCGGACCAGCAGGTCGATCGCATCGTCAGGGCGCTCGGGCTCGAGCCCGGCATGCGCGTCCTGGACGTGCCGTGCGGGACCGGCCGCATCGCGAGGCGTCTGGCCGCGCGCGGCCTCGACGTGGTCGGCGTCGACATCACCGAGCGCTTCCTCGACGAGGCGCGTGCGGCGGGACTGACGGTCGAGCGGGCCGACATGCGCGAGCTGTCGTTCGACGACGAGTTCGACGCGGTCGTGTGCATGTGGGGTTCGTTCGGCTACTTCGATCGAGACGGTGACCTCGAGCAGGCACGTTCGGCGTGCCGGGCACTCAGGGAGGGGGGCCGGTACCTGATCGACACCCACTGTCTGGAGACGCTCCTGCCGATCTTCGGGGAGGAGGGGTGGTTCGATGGGGACGGCGTCACCGTCTTGCAGCGGCGGACCTACGTGCCGGGCACCGGCCGGGTCGAGACCGACTGGACCATGCTGCGGGAGGGCGAGCGCGTCGTCCAGCGGAGCTCGATCCGGGTCTACGGCCTGCGCGAACTGACCGACCTCTTGTCCGAGGCGGGATTCACCGGCTTCACGGCACTGGACGACGAGCTGGAACCGCTGCGGCTCGGGTCGCACCGGCTGTGGCTGACCGCCACGAAGTGACCGAGGACCTCACGCGGCGAGGTCCCGTCGATCGAAGGCTTCCTGAGCCGGTCGCCGACGACGACCGGGACGTCCTCATGCGTCCGATGGTGGCACGTGGTCGCGACGGGCGGCCGCCGCGGATCGGATCAGCTCACGAGCCACCCGTCGACGGCCACCTTCGTTCCGCCGCCGTCGGCGCCCGATCGTCCGACGACGACGACGACGATCCTGTGCACCCGGTCGGCCAGCCCGCCGAAGGTCCGCAGCACGCCGTCCGTGACGCCCGGAGCGGAGAGGTCGAGGCGGGCGACCCTCGAGCCGTCGATCCAGACCTGAGCCCGCCCGAACGCCGGTCCCGTGATCGTGCGGAACGAGACGGCGGTGCCCCGGAACCGGATCGAGGCCGTGGCCGCCCCGATCCCGCTCTCCAGGTACTCGCCGCCGTCGGCGCTCGCCGCGTCGATGCGCCCCCACCGTGCGTCCGTCGTGGCGGGTGACCGTCTGGTGCCGCCCGTGTCCGCGATCGCGTCGATGCCCGTCGCGGACGGCCCGCCGGCCGCGGACGAGAGCGTGACGACGCGCATCGTGTGCTCGCCGCGCCCCAGACCGGAGAAGGTCTTCGGGACGACGGCGAACGACGAGCGGTGGCGGTCGAGTCGCGTCCGGAACGCGCCGTCGATCTCGATCCGGCTCCGCCCGAAGGTCGGTCCGGCGATCGTCCAGAGCGTGAACGTCGATCCCGAGACGCTGAACGTCGCGGTCGCGCCAGGGCGGCGCTCGAACAGGTAGGAGCCGCCGAAGGCTCTCGGATCGTCGCGGACACCCCAGTGGAAGGCGGAGCCGGGGGCGGCCTCCGGGACGTCGGTCGCGGCGCGGAAGCTCGCGGAGCTGTGGGGGAGCGCGTTCGCGGCGCGGTCTCGGATCTTCGGCGCGCCGGCCGGATTGCCGACGGCCACGTACGACTGCCCGGGGATGAGCGGCTTCGTCGTCCGGAGCAGCGCGCGCGTCACCGGTCCGGTCGTGCACGGCACCCGTCCGTCGGCGGCGTCGAAGCAAGACCGTGTCGCGTCGACCTCCGATCCCCCGGCGACGCGCAGGATCAGGTTCGACGCGTCGATCGCGTGGACGGGCTCGCTGAAGTCGAACCGGACGCGGCCGCTCAGCGTGGTGGGTGGCGTGATCGCGACCGACGGCGGGGCGAGGTCGGCGAACGTCGCCGTGACCGTCCGCGACCGATCGATCGTCACCGTGCACGAGGCCGGGTCGGGTCCTGTGCACGCGCCGCTCCATGAGTCGAACTCGCTCGCCGCATCCGGCTGCGCGGTGAGCGACACGCTCGACCCCGCCGGGAACACGTCGTCACACGCCGACGGACACGAGACCCCCGCCGGCGAGGACGTGACGGTCCCGGCGCCCGGCCCCTGGATCTGGGCGGTGAGGGGGTACCCGAACGTCGCCGTCGCGCCCCTCGCGCCGAGGACCGTCGCGACGCACGTCGGCGAGGAGCCCGCGGACGCGCACGCACCGGTCCACGACAGGAACACCGCCCCGGGATCGGGGGTCGCGGTGAGGGTCACCATCGCCGATGGGTCGTAGAGCGCCGAGCACGTGGTGCCGTCCGCGCACGCGAGACGACCGGTCGAGTCGGTGACCGCGCCGCCCGCTCCGGCATGCACGGTGAGGCGCGAGATCTCGGCGGTGACGAGGTTCGTGCCCCCGAAGCGGTCGCGATCGAGGTCGGTGGAGATGCCGGGAAGACCGGGCTTGTGGGTCCATTGCCAGAAGGTCCAGCCGTCGCCCTGCCAGTCGTTCGCCGGCACCGTCGGGCTGGGCACGTTCCAGTGCGCGAGCCACAGCGGGTAGCCATGGTCGGCGAACCACGTCGAGTCGCCCATGTTCGTCGTCCAGAAGTACGGGCTCGAATAGATCATCGGGTGGACGCCGAGCTCGTTGTTGACGCGGGTTACCCAGCGGCGGACCCACGCCACGAGCTGGCTCGGGACCATCGCGCCGGTCTCCTCGATGTCGAGCGCCGGGATGATGTCGCCGAAGCCGGGGGCGGCGACCTCGAGGAAGTGGTCCGCCTCGAGGCGGGCATCGGTCAGGTCCGCCGTGCCGTCCTTGAGCTTCCTGGGCGTCGCGCGGTGGTACGCGCCCACCTCGAGCCCGTTGGCCTCAGCACCGGCGAGGTTCGCCGCGAAGCTCGGGTCGTCGTACGTGACGCCCTTCGTCGCCCGGATGATGACGAACCTCGTGTCCGTCGTCGCGACGGTCGGCCAGTCGATCGTGCCCTGGAACTCCGACACGTCGATGCCCTTGACGTATGTCGCGGCGAGCGCGGCCGTGGGCGAGACGCTCAGGAGCGTCCCCCCGAACGCGATCAGGGCGAGCAGGGACGGGGCTCGGGGGAAGCGCGCGGACATCCGAAGCAGGATACGGGCTGCCGGGCCGCTCAGGGACCGATCTCGTAGCCGATCTTCCGCGGCGATCCTGAGACGAAGGTCGTCACCCGGTCGGCGCGACGTCCGCCGTCCTCGGCCTCGTCCCGGCGCACGATCGCCGCCTGCACGACGGCTGCTCCCAGCGAGAGGAGCGGCTCGGGCGGGAAGCGGATCGGGTCGCGGTGCACGAGCGGGAGGGACGTGACCTCGTCCTCGATCCCGAGGGCGAGCGCCGACAGGATCCGGCCACCGAGGTGCGTCGGCCCGACGCCACCGCCCGTGTAACCGGCGCCCACGTGCACGGTGCCGGACGCGTCGCTGGTGAAGAAGGGCTGGTGCAGCGCCGTGATGTCCATCGGGCCGCCCCAGCCTGCCTCGAACCCGATGTCTCGCCAGCTCGGGAAGAACCGAGCGAAGTCGTCGAGCAGCGCCAGCATCGTCCGCTCGCCGTAGCGCAGGCGTGGCCCGAGCCCGGTCCCGAGGCCGGCCCTCGAGCCGGCCGCGCCGAACGCTATCCGGCCGTCGGGCGTCGTCCGGAGGTAGTGGAGGGCCGTCCGCCAGTCGCCGATCCCCTCACCGCCCGTCCACCCGATCTCCGCGAGCCGGTCGGGGGCCGGTCGGGTCAGGACGATCGAGGTCGCCCGCGGAACGATCGCCCGATGGAACGCTCGCAGGGAGGCGGTCCACGCGCCGAGGCCGAGCACGGCGTGGTCGGCGGCGATCTCGGCACCGGACGTGGTCTGGACGCGCACCGGAGGACCGGCCGCGAACCGCGCGACCGGCGACGCCTCGTGGATCCGCACGCCGATCGAGAGCAGCTCGCGACGGAGGCCGAGCGCCAGGCGTGCGGGCTGGAGGATCACCCCGCCGGGCTGCTCGAGCCCGCCTCGGAACACCGGCGACCGGCACCGGGTCCGGACGGCGTCGGCGCCGAGAGGGACGAAGCGGCCGTCGGCGACCCCGAGCCGCTCGGCCTCCGAGACGAGCTCATCCCAGGCGCCGTCCTGCGCCGGCGAGGTCGCGATCGTGAGGTGTCCCGACGGCGTCCACCACGCGTCGACGTCGTGCTCCACGAGCCAATCGCCGATCGACGTGACCGAGCGCTCGGCCGCGTGCGCGAGGCGCAGCGCGTCGACGTCGCCGAAGTGCCGCACGAGGGAGGGCAGGTCCTCCCACATCCCGTAGCAGAACCCGCCGTTGCGGCCGCTCGGGCCGCTGCCGCAGATCGTGTCGGCCTCGAGGAGGACGACGTCGAGGTTCGGTTCGCGCTGTCGCAGGAACCACGCCGTCCACATCCCCGTGTAGCCGCCGCCGAGGACCACGACGTCGGCGCGCGCCGACCCGGCGAGCGGCGGGCACCGTTCGGACGCCGCGAGCGCCGGGTCGGCGCGCGCCTCCTCCATCCACCAGCTGACGTCGGCTTGCCGGGGCGGCTCCCGCGGGATCACGGGCCCAGGTTGTAGCCCAGGCGCCGTGGGAGCTTCGCGACGAAGTCGACGAATGGGTTCGGCGTCGTCTCCTCGTCGAGCGCGACGTCGCGACGGTGGATCGCCCGGTTCGCCACCGCGGCGCCGACCGACCGGATCGGCTCCGGCGGGAACCGTCGCGGCTCGACGTCGACGAGCGGCAGCGCGAGCACGTCGTCGTACTTCGACAGGACACGGTGCGCGAGGATCCGCCCGGCGAGATGCGCCGGTCCGACGCCGTTGCCCGTGAACCCGAGCCCGTAGTGGACGTTGCCGCTCTCGAGCGTCCCGAAGAACGGAAGGTGGTCGCCGGACACGTCGATCGGACCTCCCCACGCCGCGTCGATCGGGACGTCGCGGAAGGTGGGGAACATCCGGTGCAGGTCCGCGATCGCGACGCGCACGGACGCCTCGTCGTACGCGAACCGCGGGTCGATGTGGCGGGCG
>Ga0075435_100003077_pt1 | contig 11253 bp, 11 predicted proteins | sample RhiMethybrSRZTD4_FD_75302 | JGI IMG/M metagenome (GOLD analysis project Ga0075435, IMG submission 75302) | Populus rhizosphere microbial communities from Tennessee, USA - Rhizosphere MetaG P. TD hybrid SRZTD4 | ecosystem: Host-associated > Plants > Roots > Rhizosphere > Soil | place: USA... | reverse complement strand
GCCGCCTGCTACGGCGAGATGACCTGGAAGGCGTTCGCGCGCTCCATGGACGGAGCGCTGCGCGTCACCGTGATGGCCTTCCTCGTCATCTTCGGCTCCGGCACGTTCGCGCAGGTGCTGGCATTTACCGGCGCCTCCAGCGGGCTGGTGAACTGGGCGCTCAGCTTCCAGTTGCCGCCGCTGGGCGTGGTCTACGTGATGATCGGCGTCATCATCTTCCTCGGCAGCTTCATGGACCCGCTGTCGAAGATGCTGCTTACCGCGCCGATCTTCTTTCCGCTCGCCAAGACGCTGGGCTTCGACCTCACCTGGTTCGGCCTGATCATGCTGCTGGCCCTCGAGATGGGCTACACCATGCCGCCGTTCGGGCTGCTGCTGTTCGTGATGAAGGGCGTGTCGCCCCCCGGTACCACCATGCGCGACATCTACCTCGCCGGGATGCCTTTCATCGGCTGCGTGCTGCTGCTGATCCTGATGATCATCTACTTCCCGCCGCTCGCCACCTGGCTGCCGATCGTCAGCCACTAGCGCCATGCGCGCGCTGAGGATTCATTCTTACGGCGGTCCTGAAGTCATGCGGGTCGAAGACGCGGTTAAGCCGCTGCCTAAGGAGAATCATTTTTTATTGAAAATCCGGGCCGCCAGCGTCAATCCGATCGACTGGAAGATGCGTAACGGCCTCGTGGCGAAGATCTTTCCGCTGACCTTTCCGCGCATCCTCGGCCGCGACTGCGCCGGCGAAACCGCCGACGGACGTCTGGTGGCCGGGGTCGGCGATCCGCGCGTCGATGGCACGCATGCCGAATTCGCATTGATGAATGAAAAGAGCTTTGCCCCGGTGCCGGAGGGCCTCAGCGCGCCCGAGGCCGCAAGCCTGTGTGTCGCCGGTCTGTCGGCCTACATCCCGTTGGTTGAAGTTGCGTCAATCGGAAAAAATTCGAAGGTTTTGATTCATGCGGGTGCTGGAGGCGTCGGCAGCCTGGCCATCCAGATCGCGCGGCATCTCGGAGCGGAAGTTTGGGCGACAGCCAGCGAGAGAAACAAGGAATTCTGTATCTCGCTGGGTGCGACGGGTGTCATCGACTACCAAACTGAAGCACCGCCAAACGATTCTTTCGACGCCATCCTCGACACTATCGGCGGCGGCACGCACGTCCGCTCGATGGACTATCTGAAGCCGGGTGGCCTGCTGGTGGCGCTGTCCGCGGCGCCGGTGCCTCCCGTGCCGCCGCGGGAAGGCATCCGGGTCGTCATGGCGCAGATTCAGCCCACCCCGAAGCGACTGGCGAAGATCTTCCAGTGGGCGGGCGACGGCGTGCTGCGCCCGCAGGTGACGAAGGCTTTTCCGCTGGACGAGGCGGTGGCCGCCTACGCGATGTCGGAATCCGGCCACGGCCGCGGCAAGGTCGTTATCCTCCCCTAGGTGAAAACGCAGGTCTGCATTGCCGGCGGCGGACCGGCCGGCATGATGCTCGGGCTGCTGCTCGCGCGCGCCGGCATCGAGGTGGTGGTGCACGAGAAGCACGCCGACTTCCTGCGCGACTTCCGCGGCGACACCATCCATCCCTCGACGCTCGAGGTGATCGCCGAGCTCGGACTGCTCGACGAATTCCTCAAGCTGCCGCACCAGAAGGTGCCCGAAATCGGCGGGCAGTTCGGCGAGCTGCAGACGCGCATCGCGGACTTCCGGCACCTGCCGGTGCGCTGCGGCTACATCGCCATGATGCCGCAGTGGGACTTCCTGAATTTCCTTGCGCGCTAGGCTTCGCGCTACCCGGGCTTCACCCTGAAGATGAACAGCGAGATCACCTCACTGGAAGGAATCGATGCGAACCTGATTATCGGCGCCGACGGCCGGCATTCGACGGTGCGGCAGCTTGCCGGCCTGGAGGTGGAGGACTACGGCGCGCCGATGGACGTGCTGTGGTTCCGGATCTCGCATCGCGCCACGGACCCGGAGCTGAGCATGGGGCGCTTCGATGCCGGACGCATTTTCGTGCAGCTCAACCGCGGCGACTACTGGCAGTGCGCCTACGTCATCCCGAAGGGCGCCGCCGATGAAGTCAGGAGCGCCGGGCTGGCCGCGTTCCAGGCCGGCATCGTCCGCATGCTGCCGTTCGCAGCCGACCGCGCCGGCGAGATCCGGGACTGGGAGCAGGTAAAGCTGCTCACCGTCAAGGTCGACCGCCTCAAGCGCTGGTACCGCGACGGGCTGCTCTGCATTGGCGATGCGGCGCACGCCATGTCGCCGGTGGGCGGCGTCGGCATCAACCTCGCCATCCAGGACGCGGTGGCGACGGCGAACATCCTGGCTGCTCCGCTGAAATACAATCAGCTGACGACAGCCGACCTGGCCAAAGTCCAACGGCGCCGCGAGTGGCCGGTGAGGTTGACCCAGCAGTTCCAGCTTGCCGCCCAGAACCGCGTCATCGCCCGGGTGCTGAGATCGGACCAGCAGCTCGAGCCGCCGCTGTTTTTCAAGCTGCTTTCGCGCTACGCCTGGCTGCGCCGGATTCCCGGGCGCCTGATCGGCATGGGCATCCGGCCCGAGCACGTTGCCTAGTCGGCGAGGACGATCCCGGTCTTGGTGATCACGTCGCCAAGGCGCTGGCGTTCGCGCGCCATGAACAATCCGAACGCAGCCGCAGTGTCGCCTGCAGGAACGGCGCCTGTCTTGAGCACCCGATCCTTGAGTTCCGCATTGCCCATGGCTTGGATGATCTCGTCGTTCAGGCGCCGGACGACCTGCGGCGGGGTGCCGGCCGGAGCGACCACGCCCCAGGACTGCGTGATTTCGTAACCGGGCACCGACTCGGCGATGGTGGGAAGCTCCGGCAAGCTGGGATTGCGCTCGGCACCGGTCGTGGCAAGGGCGCGCACGCGCCCGCCGTGCATGTGGGCGCCGGCGGCGATCGGCGAGGTAATGATCAAGTGGGCGTTGCCGGCGATGACGTCGGCCAGTCCCGGCGCCGCGCCCTTGTAGGGAATATGGGTGAGCTTGATGCCGGCAAGAAGATTCAGCATCTCGCCGGCGAGGTGCGCCGGCGAGCCGATGCCGGCCGAGGCGTAATTGAGGCTGCCGGGCTTGGCTTTCGCGAGCTGCACCAGCTCGGCGATCGATCGCGCCGGCAGCGCGTTGTTCACCACCAGCACGTTGGACGACGTGGCGATGCGCGACACGGGGACGAAATCGCGCACCGGGTCGTAAGGCAGGTCTTTCTTCAGGCTCGGCAGGATGGCGTAGATGGTGGTGGTGGTCAGCAGCAGCGTGTAGCCGTCGCCCGGCGACTTCGCCGCAACGTCGGCGCCGAGTGCGCCCGCCGCCCCGGGACGGTTGTCCACGACCATCGGCTGGCCGAGGCCTTCGGCGAGCTTCTGCGCGAGAAGCCGTCCAAGCTGGTCGGGCGCGCCGCCCGCGGCATCGGCGACGATCAGCCGCAGCGGCCTGGCCGGGTAGGCCTGGGCGAAGGCGGCGCTGCTCGCCGCAAGCAGCGCGATTAGGATCAGGGTCTTCTTCAGCATGACGCCTTCCTCCTCAGTTCATATCCGGCGGCTCGCCGGGAGCAGGGGTGTAATTGAGATCGCCGCGAGCGAGCGCCGCCTCGCGACCCCCATAGCGGGCGAGCAGCTCGGCCTGCCGGCGCTTGGCGCGCGCGTCCACTTCGTCGGGATTGCAAAAGCTGCGCAACTCCGCATGCAGAGCGGCCAGCGTCGACGCGCAGGCCGGGTCCGCGGCGCGATCCTCCAGCTCCGCTGGATCGCGCTCCAGGTCGAAGAGCTGCGGCGCGTAGCGCACGCAGTGCACGTACTTCCAGTTCCCCTTTCGCAGCATGGTGATGCCGCTGGTGGAACCGATGGCGTGGTATTCGCTCATCACCGCGCGGTCCGGCGCAGCGCCCGCGGCAAGCGCGAGCGGTGAAATGCCGTGGCGGCCGTTCTTCGGCATGGGCGCGCCCACGCTCTCGAGGAAGAAGGGAAACAGGTCGACATGGCTGGCCGGGGTCGCGCAGCGCGCGCCGCGAGCGACGTCGGGTCCGGCAAGAATCAAGGGCACGCCGGCCGATTCCTCATACATCGTGGATTTTCCCCACAGACCGCGCGCGCCGACGTTGTCGCCGTGATCGCTGGTGTAAATCACGCGCGTGTCGCGATCGAGGCCGGTCTCCTCGAGCGCGTGCAGGACCTTGCCGACGTTGTCGTCCATGAAGCTCACCAGCGCAAGGTAGCCGGCAACGGCGCGCCGCACCTTGACCGGGTCGCCGCCGAATCCCAGGTCGTAGGCAACGCAGGCATCGTAGTCTTGCAGATAGGGATGGCGGGGACGCTCGAGGTACTGCTTCGGAAGCGGGATGCGGTCGAGGGGATAGCGCTCGTAGAACTCGGGCGGCGCGGTCAGCGGAAAATGCGGGCAGACAAAGGAAACAAACAGAGCCCAGGGCCGGTCGCGCGGCGCATCGGCGTGCAGCCACTGCTGCGCGCGGGCGGCAATTCTGCGGTCATAGCGGGTGTAGGGCGTTTCGCCCGGACCGGCGAGCTTGGCGAGCTTGTCGTAGCCGTTGCGCCGGGGGATGTCCTCGCGGATCAGGCCTTTGACGTCGCCGATACCGTCGACCACATGCATCGCCAGCAGTTCCTCGGAAAAACCGTGGTCGTCCCCGGGCAGCCCGCGGAAGTGCAGCTTGCCGATCGACACCACGCGGTGGCCGCGCTCGCGCAGCAGGTGGTGCCAGCTCGGCACGGCGCCGTCGTAGGCGTCGGCGTTGTCCCAGTAGCCGACCTGGTGCGCGTACTTGCCGGTGGCGAAGCCGGCGCGCGCCGGCACGCAGATGGGCGAGGTGGTGTAGGCACTGGTGAAGCGCGTGCCGCGCGCCGCAAGCCGGTCGAGGTGCGGCGTCTGCGCCAGCGCGTGGCCGGCCGCACCGAGGATCTGGGGGTTGTGCTCGTCGGACATGAGGACCAGCAGGTTCTTGGGCGCGAGCACGGGACAAGACTAGTTGTCATGACACCATCATGTCAACGGCTACAATCGGCGTCATGAAGCGCTCCGGCGACCCGCGCTTGCTGCGCGGCCTGCTCTCGCACCGCGTGCTGGTGCTGTCCAATACGCTGGCGCGCGCCGCGTCGCGCTACTATCCGCGCCGCTTCGGCGTGCGCCTGGCCGAATGGCGGGTGATCGATGCGCTGCACGCCGGTCGCGGCATCAGCGCCAACCAGATCAGCCAGTGGCTTCTCACCGACAAGGCCTGGGTCGGGCGCTCGGTTGAGCGGCTGATCGCCGCCGGCTACGTCCGGCGCCGGCCCGATCCCGGGCATGGTCGCCGGCTGTTGCTCACCCTGACGGCCAAGGGGGAGCGTGCTTATGCCGCCATCGCCGCCGCTGCCCGTCGCCGCCACGACAACGTGCTTGACGCGCTGACGACCGCTGAGCGGGCAATGCTCGAGCGAACCCTCGGCAAGCTGCAGGCGCGCGCCGAGGAAATGCTCGCCGAATCGGAGCTTGGCTTCGGCGTCCGCTAGAACGCGCGCGGCAGGCCTAGAACGTGCCCGGCCTGCGCCAGGAACGCATCAGCGCTCGCCCGTGACGATCGGCTGGGCGATGATCCACAGGCTGGTCATCGTGTAGGCCACCATCAGGGCGACCAACGGGTACTGGCTGCGCATGGCGTTCCGGCGCGAGGCAAATTCGCTCAGCGCGACCCGGTGCGCGACCATCACCGCGATCACGTGCCCGATCACGATGGCCGCGACCGAGACGTACCAGACCGTGCGCGCGTCGATCACCGTCGGCCGGATGAACTGGCGCGCGCCGCCGAACAGGTCCCAGCCGCGCCCGAACGGGTCGGAGGCAAGCGGCCCCAGGTATTGCGCCGCGGCGAGAAAGAACGAGAGGTAATGGGCGATGTGATACGCGATGGCGATGGGTACAAGCGTGAGGACAAACAGCCCCGCAAGCCTGGCCAGCGAGCCGCGCGGCGCCCCGCCCAGGTGCGCGGAGGCGGAGCACGCCGCAAGGTACGCGGCCAGGAAAAGCAGGGGTGCAGCCAGCAAGCCCAGGCTCTTGAGGAGCTTTGTTTCTCCGCCAAGCTGTTCGACCAGCGTCGCCCAGGCAGGTGTCTCGAGGAAGCCGTCGAAACTGACCGCTGCCAGAACGAGCACCACCATCACGATCGCGGACGGCGGCAGCGGTTCGCGACGCAGCAAGCCTGCGGCGTAGGGCCTCAGGCTCAACTCGCGGCGGTCGCCGGTTGCTCTCACTTCGAGTGGCGCAAAAGATGCGAGATAACCATAGACGACGCTGAACAGCTCGCCATTCCGCAGCCAGGCATCGCACCCGAAGAGAAGCATGCCGGTCCAGGTCAAAGCCGAGTAGGCGAGAATGACGATGGCAAGCGCGCGCGGATCGTCCGCGTCCGGTGACACCAGTTCCAGCCAGGCGAAGGCCAGGAACAGCGCAACCGCCGGCCATTGGCCAAGCGGTGACGGATAGTGCCGCGCGAGCGCCAGGCGCTCTCCGCCGAACCATCGAAAGAGCGTGCTGAGCGGGTTGACTAGGTTCCAGAGATTGCCGGCCAGCGCGGCTACATAGGCGAGGCCGACCCAGGTCACCACCCACACCATCACTGGCGCGATGTTCTTGAATGCGCGCTGATCGCCGAAAAGACCTGCGGCGACCACCAAGGCGTAAATGGCCACGCCGGCAACCTGCAGGCCAACCGCGAGTCCCCGCGCAGCCAGAAACTTTCCGATGGCGTTGCCGTCGAGGCGGAGCCGCCATGTGCCACGCTGGGCGGCGCCCGGGCGCAGGAAAAGCGCCATCAAGGCGAACGACACCGCGACCACCAGCCCGGAGGCCGAGAGAAACAGCGCCAAGGGCAGCGGCAGCTCGTAGCGTTCGCCAAAGCCGTGCGCCTCCGCCTGCGCGCCGGACAGCGTCAGGGCCGCGGCAAGAAGAATCCGGCTTCCGCGCTGCAATAGCAACGTCGCATCCCCTAGGAAATGACGCGCGCAGCGCCTATTATGGTGGCGAATTTTCCGATGGGGAGGGGTTCATGAAATCAAGCCAGGGAATGCTCGCTTTTGGCGCCGCGGCGCTTGCCTGCGCTCCGCTGCTCGCTTTCGCGCAGATCCACGCCATGGTCAACTACGAGACCAAGTCGCCGGAATCGCTCAAGGTGCTGAAGAATCCGGTTTCGCCCGGCGCGCGCAAGGAAGGCATCGCGGTCATCGACGTCGACCCGAAATCAAAGACCTTTGGCCAGATCCTGCAGGACCTGCCGCTGCCCGCGGATCTCGTAGCCCACCACATCTTCTATAACCGCGACCAATCGAAGGCCTACGTCACGGCGCTCGGCAAGCCCGAGCTACGCGTGATCGACATGAAAAGGAAACCGCTCGCCATGAAAGTGATCGCCGTACCGGGCTGCGCGGTCGGCGAGGATGTCGTGTTTTCGGACGACAACAGCAAGTGGTATCTCAGCTGCATGGGCACGCAAGCGATGGTCGTGGGCGACGCGAAGGCGGACAAGCCGCTCCAGACCGTGAAGCTGCCCAGGCCCTATCCGCACGGCATTGCTATTCACAACGGCATCGACCGCGTGCTGCTCACCAGCACGGTGAGGGCGTCGGACCTGGGGGATGCGGGCGAGGCGATCACGGCCGTCGAAGCGAGCACGGGCAAGATCACCGGGACCTACAAGGTCTCCAAGAAGGCCTCGCCGGCGGGCGAGGCGCCGGTGGAGATCCTGTTCGTGCCGGGCGCGAAGATTCCCGTGGCCTACGTCACGAACATGTATGGCGGCACCCTCTGGACGGCGACATGGAATGCGGCCAAAAAGGACTTCGACGTCGCGCAGGTGCACGACTTCGCGGCACAGAAGGCGGGTGTGCCGCTTGAAATCTATTTCAGCCCCAAATCCGACCGCCTGTATGTCACGACCGCGAAACCCGGGCACTTGCACATCTTCGACATCAGCGCCAATGCCGGAAAGCCGAAGCTGACGAAGACCATCGCCATCGCCGAGGGTGCGCACCACGTCGCATTCACGAAGGACTGGCGCTACGGCTTCGTGCAGAACGCGCTGCTGAACCTGCCGGGAATGAGCGATGGCTCGATCACCGTCGTCGACCTGAAGACGGAGAAGGTAGTCGGCTCAATCGATACGCTGAAGAACCGGGGGTTCAACCCGAACAGCATCGTCCTGCTGCCGGAGTGGAACCACCTGGCCGGGCACTAAAAGGAGCGCGGCAGGTCGAGCACGTGCTCGGCGAGGTAGGAGAGGATAAGGTTGGTCGAGATCGGCGCCACCAGATAGAGGCGCGTCTCGCGGAACTTGCGCTCGATGTCGTACTCGGCGGCGAAGCCGAAGCCGCCGTGGGTCTGCAGGCAGACGTTGGCCGCTTCCCAGGACGCCTTGGCGGCGAGGTGCTTCGCCATATTCGCTTCTGCGCCACAGGGAAGCTTCTGGTCGAATAGTGCGGTCGCCTTGTAGCGCATCAGGTTGGCCGCTTCGATCTCCATGTAGCTCTCGGCGATCGGGAACTGGATGCCCTGGTTCTGTCCGATCGGGCGGTCGAACACCACGCGCTCTTTGGAATAGGAGCAGGATTTGTCGGTAAACCAGTAGCCATCGCCGATGCATTCGGCGGCGATCAGGATGCGCTCGGCGTTGAGGCCGTCGAGGATGTAGCGGAAGCCCTTGCCTTCCTCGCCGATCAGGTTCTCCGCCGGGATCTCCAGGTTGTCGATGAACAGCTGGTTGGTCTCGTGGTTCACCATGTTGCGGATCGGGCGCATCTCGATGCCCTTGCTCTTGGTATCCACGAGGAAAATGGACATTCCCTCGGTTTTCTTGGGGGAGATGGGTGAGGTGCGGGCCAGCAAGATCATCAATTCGGAGTGCTGCAGTCGCGAGGTCCAGACCTTCTGTCCGTTGACGACGTAGCGGTCGCCTTTCTTCACGGCGACGGTCTTGATCTTCGTCGTATCCGTGCCGGCGGTCGGCTCGGTGACGCCCATCGCTTGCAAACGAAGTTCGCCTTTCGCGATTTTTGGTAAATAAAGAGCTTTTTGAGAAGCAGATCCATGCCGGAGCAGGGTGTTCATGTTGTACATCTGGCCGTGGCAGCAGCCGGCGTTGCCGCCCGAGCGCGTCACTTCCTCCATGATCACGCTCGCCTCGGTGAGCGAGAGGCCCGAGCCGCCGTAGGCCTCGGGGATCAGCGCCGACATCCATCCCGCCTTGGTCAGCGCGTCGACGAATTTCTCGGGGTAGGCGCGCTTCTCGTCGACTTCCTGCCAGTAGGCCGAGTCGAACTTCAGGCACAGATCCCTGACGGCATCGCGCAGCTCGGGGTAGTTGTCTCGTCCAAGATTCATTTTTTCAGGTGCCCCGAGGCCTCTTCCTCCACGCGGTCCCAGATCTCGGTGGCCATGGGGTTGCGCGCCTCTTCCAGGAGATGGCCGACCAGGCCCACCGCGCGCGCCATCACGCCCAGGCCGCGCACGCACTTCCAGTCGAGCCCCAGCTCGCAGGCGAGGGCGCCGATGGCGCCGGTGGCGTTGAGCGTGAGGTTCTTTTCCCTGGCCAGCGCTTCCATGCGCTTGCAGTACTTGCCGTAATGGCCGGTTTCGCGCGCGATCTCGAACAGGCGCGCGCTTCGCGGATCGACGGGCTTGTGCAGAGGATGCCCAAGTCCGGGAATCCTTCCAGAGGGGATTGAATCGGTGGAAAGCATTTTGGCTACGCCTTCCATGGAGCCGACGAATACGCTGCCCAGCCCGAGCAGGCCGGCGGCGACGGCCGCCTGCATCGATTCGGGCGCGCCGAGGTAGGTCATGCGCGCGGCGATGGCGCTCGGCGTGACGCCATGCTCGACCAGCGTCACGAGCATCGCGTTGAAAATGCGCGACTCGTTCTTGTCGGGTGTCTTTTCCTTCAACAGGAAAAACGCCATGTCGCCGAGATTCAGGCTGCCGAGAATCTCGCCGGGCAGGTCCTTGCCGCGGACCGTGATGCGGTCCGGGGTCGACCAGGCGATATCGGAGCGCAGCCGCTTTGCCTTGCGTGCCACTACTCGGCCTTGACCCCGGCGGTGTTGATGACCTTCGCCCACTTGGCGACTTCGGTATCGAGGAATTTCGCCGCTTCCCCGGGCGAGTTGCCGACCGGAACGATGCCGATCTCGTTGAAGCGGTCCTTGATGTCGGTCGTGTTGATCGCCTTGTGAGTTTCGGCCGAGAGGCGGTTGACGATTTCGCGCGGCGTGCCGCCCGGCGCCATGAACATCACCCAGGTGGAGGCCTCGAGCGGTGGCCCGCCGGCCTCGGCCATGGTCGGCACCTCGGCCGCGCCCTGGATGCGCTGCGCCGAGAACATCGCCAGCGCCTTGATCTTGCCGCCGCGCACGTGCGGCATCAGCGAGCTTGGCACGTCGACGAGGATCTGGATGTCGTTGGCCATCACTGCGGTCAGCGCCGGTGCCGTGCCCTTGTAAGGGACATGGACCATGTCGATTCCCGCGGTCTGCTTGAGCAGCTCCGTGGTGAGGTGCGCCGCGGCGCCGATGCCCGACGAGCCGAAATTGACCTTGCCCGGATTGGCTTTGGCGTAGGCGATCAGTTCCTTCACGTCCTTGGCCGGAAAACCGGGATTGGCAGTGAGGATCAGCGGCGCGATGCCGGCGAGCGATACCGGCACCAGGCCTTTCAGCGGGTCGAAGGGCAGCTTGCCGGCGTAGAGCGTCACGTTGGCGGCATAGCCGGCGATGACGGTCAGGATGGTGTAGCCGTCGGGCGCGCTCTTCGCGGCGAGGTCCGAGCCGAGGATGCTGTTGGCCCCGGGCCGGTTGTCGACCACGATCGGCTGGCCGAGCGGCGCCTGCATCTTCTGCGTCACCACGCGCGTCACCACGTCGGTGATGCCGCCGCCCGGATAAGGCACGATCCAGCGGATGGGCTTGTTGGGATAGGCCTGCGCCAGCACGGTGCCGGGCAGGGCAATGGTCAGGAGGGCGAACAGGAATCGTTTCATCGCTTGGCGGCCTCGGGATTGACGAAGTTTTTCGGCCGCTCGCCGGCGAGCATGCGCAGCATTTCCTCGGCTGCGGCGACGCTCGCACGTGCCCGCGATTCGCGGGTGACGGCGGCCAGGTGCGGCGTAAGGATGACATTGTCCAGCGAAAAAAGCGCGTCGCCGGGCGAAAGGCGGTAGGTCTCGTAGACATCGAGCATGGCGCCGGCGATGCGCTTCCCGC
>Ga0075435_100003076_pt1 | contig 11253 bp, 11 predicted proteins | sample RhiMethybrSRZTD4_FD_75302 | JGI IMG/M metagenome (GOLD analysis project Ga0075435, IMG submission 75302) | Populus rhizosphere microbial communities from Tennessee, USA - Rhizosphere MetaG P. TD hybrid SRZTD4 | ecosystem: Host-associated > Plants > Roots > Rhizosphere > Soil | place: USA... | reverse complement strand
CTCATCCCCACGGCGACCCAGAACGACGCCGTCACGTCGAATGCCGGCTTCGCACAGCGATTGAAGTGGTTCGGCACGTCATACAACGTCGGATGGAATACGACGCACACCAACAGCAACAGCTTCCTGAACAGCTACAACCCGCTGATTCAGTCGGGGCTGTCGCTTGCGATCTCGCAGCCGCTGGTGCGTGACATGGCGATCGACACGGCCCGGCAGCAGCTCGCGGTCAGCCGCACGAACCGCGACATCGCCGACACGCGGCTGCGCGAGAGCCTCGTCCACACGACGGCCAACGTGAAGTCGACGTACTGGAATCTCGTGTCGGCGCGGGCCAACGTCGAAGCCCGGCGTTCGGCGCTGGCGCTCGCCGAGGAGCTCGCGCGGGTGAACAAGGCCAAGGTCGACGTAGGGACGGCGCCGCCGCTCGATCTCGTGTCCGCGCTGGCGGAGGTCGCTGCGGATCAGGAGGCGCTCATCATCGCCGAGACGGCGGTCAAGCAGGCCGAAGATCAGCTTCGCATGCTGATCTACGACACGACCGTTCGCAGCACGTGGAATCTGAAGCTCGAGCCGGTGGATTCGCCGCCGGTCGCGACAGCGGCCATCGACGTGGACACGGCCGTCACGCGAGCGCTCGCCAACCGCGCGGATCTCGTGCGCGCGCACAAGGACATCGAGAACGCCGACATCAACGTCAAGTTCACGAGCAACCAGAAGCTGCCCGACGTCCGGGTGAACGCGAGCTATCAGGCCAGCGGACTCGGCGGCACGCAGGTTCGCCGGGACCTGACGAACGGCTTTCCGGGAACGATCCTGGGTCCTGGCGCGACCACCGACTTCGGATCGGTCCTGAGCCAGCTGTTCGCGCACGATTTTCCAACGTGGGCGGTCGGCATCAGCGTGTCGTATCCGCTCGGCGAGAGCGCCGAACAGGCGACGTCCGCGCGCGCGAAGCTGGAGCGATCGCAGTCCGCGGAGCGCTTGAAGGGCGCGGAAGGGCGTGCAATTCAGGAGATCCGCGACGCGGGCTGGAAGATCGAGATGAACGCGAAGCGGATCGACACGACAAGAGCGGCGCGCGAGCTCGCCGAACAGCGCCTCGACGCCGAACGCAAGCGGCTCGAGGTCGGCATGTCGACCAGCTTCCTCGTCATCCAGGCGCAGCGCGATCTCGCGCAGGCCAGGACGAACGAGCTCGGCGCCGTGCTCGCGTACGATCTCGCGCTCGTCGATTTCGAATCGCTGCAGGAAGCCGGACCCGCCTCGGGATCGGCGCCCGGCGCGACGCCGTCGGTCACCGCGGCGGCCGTACCGAGCGTCACGAGCGGACTCGGCATCAACACACCGGCGCCGGCGCCGCGGCCGACGACGATTCCGGGGCTGCCACAGCAGTGACGCTGGTCCGCTTCGACGTGGCCGGCGACGTCGGGACGATCACGCTGAATCGTCCCGACAAGCTCAACGCGCTGTCGAACGAGCTCGCACGCGAGCTCGTCGACGCGCTGAAGAGCGCCGCCTCCGAACACCGCGTTCGCGCGCTGGTCATCACGGGCGCGGGACGTGCGTTCTCGGCGGGCGGCGACGTCGATCGGATGCGGCAGCTCGTCGACACCGAGGAGTGGAGCGTCGCGCGGGATCTGCTCGTCGCCGGCGCCGATGTGGCGTGCCTGCTGATGTCGATGCCGAAGCCGACGATTGCCTCGGTGAACGGCCCGGCCGCCGGCGCGGGCGGCAGCCTCGCGCTCGCATGCGACGTGCGAATCGCCTCCGAGTCCGCCTCGTTCGGCCTCGTGTTCAGCCGCCTCGGATTGCTGCCCGACTGGGGTGCGACATATTTCCTGCCGCGGATCGTCGGCGCCGCACGCGCGATCGAGATCGTCGCCGGCGGTGAGCTGATTGACGCCGCCGACGCGTATCGGATCGGCGTCTTCAACCGCGTTGTTCCCGGCGATCAACTCGAGGCCGCGACGCGCGAGCTTGCGGCACGGCTCGCGGCAAAGTCGCCGACCGCCGTGCTGCTGGCGCGTCAGGCGATCTACGACAGTTTCGAGCTGTCGCTGAAGGACATGCTGGATCGCGAGATCGACAATCAGCTGCGCCGCTTCCGGACCGCCGACGCGCGCGAAGGCATTCACGCGTTCCTCGAGAAACGGCGCGCGTCGTTTTCTGGCGAATAAACCTCGCGGACAGTACCGCAACCACGAAGCCACGAAGGACACGAAGTAGCACGAAGAAGACCGTTTAAGTTTTCTTCTTCGTGTTCTTCGTGTTCTTCGTGTTTTCGTGGTTGCAGTACTGTGCGGGAGTAGAATCCGCCCGAATGGAGTCCCTTGGCCGTGCGTTCGTGAGGGTCGCGAAGCGCCAGTGGGGCGCGTTCTGCATGGCCGATTCGACCGGCCGCGAGCTGACCTGCGGACGCACGCTCGTCGGCGCGCTGCTGCTCGCGCGCGTGCTCAGACGCCGCACGGACGGCGAGCGGATGCTCGGTCTGCTCCTGCCCGCATCGGTCGGCGGCGCGATTGCGAACATCGCGACGCTCCTCGCCGGCCGGATCGCCGTCAATCTGAACTTCACGGCAGGCGCGGAGGCGATGGCCGCCGCGATCGAGCGCTGCGAGATTCGCACGATCGTCACCTCGCGCGCGTTCCTCGCGAAAGCCGGACTCGATCCAATCGACGGCATGATTTACGTCGAGGACCTGCTCCAGGAAATCTCCGCGTTCACCCGGGCGTGGATGGCGGCAGCGGCGTTCGTGCTGCCGGCGGCGGCAATCAACCGCCTGTTCGTCCATGAAGACCGCGGCGACTCGCTGGCCACGGTCATCTTCTCGAGCGGCAGCACCGGCGTTCCGAAGGGCGTGATGCTGTCGCATCACAATGTCATCGCGAACATTGTCTCCGCGCGAGCGGTGTTCGAGCTGACCGGCACCGACGTGATGATCGGCGTGCTCCCCTTCTTCCACTCGTTCGGGTTCACCGGCACGCTGTGGCTGCCGCTCATCTGCGGCTTCGCGGTCGCGTATCACCCGAACCCGCTGGACGCGAAAACGATCGGCGAGCTCGCCGCGCGGTACCGCGCAACGCTCCTCATCAGCACGCCGACCTTCTGCATCTCCTACATCCGCAAGATTCCGCGCGAGCAGTTCGCGCATCTCCGCTACGCGATCGTCGGCGCCGAGAAGCTGCGCGAGGCGATCGGATCCGCGTTCGAGGACAAGTTCGGCCTCGATCTCATCGAAGGCTACGGCTGCACCGAGATGTCGCCGATCGTGGCGGTCAACATGCCGCGCCCGAAACCCGGAACCGTCGGACCGCCGCTGCCCGGCGTGTCCGCGCAGGTGGTCGACATCGACACCGGCGCCGGTCCACTGATCGACGTCGAAGGCCTGCTGCTCGTGGACGGTCCGAACCGGATGCTCGGGTATCTCGGCGAACCGGAGCGCACGCGCGACGCGCTGCGCGGACGCTGGTACGTCACCGGCGACGTCGCAGCCATCGACGCCGACGGATACATCCGCATCACCGATCGGCTGTCGCGGTTCAGCAAGATCGCCGGCGAGATGATCCCGCACATGAAAATCGAAGAGCACGTGCAGGCGATCCTCGGCGACGCGCACGCGTGCGTCGTCACGTCGGCGCCGGACGAAGCGAAAGGCGAACGGCTGGTTGCCTTCTACACCGATCGGGATCTCGGATCCGCGGAGCTGTGGGAACGGCTCGGCAAGACGCCGCTGCCGAAGCTGTGGATCCCCAAGCGCGAAGATCTGCGCTTCGTCGACGCGATCCCGACGCTCGGCACCGGAAAGGTCGATCTGCGCGCGGTGCGGCGTCTCGCGCTACCAGCCGACCACGCGGAGCAGCAATCGCTGCCAGGCCGGGGCGAGCAGCCACTTCAACACGACGTCGAGGACGAGCCCGCCGCCCGCCGCCGCTAAGTACGGCCGCACGTCGCCCACCGGTTTCACTCGCGCGACGCGCGACAGCACCGGCACCGACAAGACCACGCCGAGCACGACGAAGCTGATGACGCGAATGACCGCCCACGGATGCCACCCGAGCAGCAGCGTCAGACGCGGATGCGCGCTCTGCGCCGCGAGCGTACCGACGTAATGGCCCATGTAATTCATCAGCACGGCGCCCATCGGCATGGCGAGCACGCTGCCGGTCGCGAGGGCGAGCGCGACGAACAGCAACGTGTGGGCCGCCTGCTCGGGGATGAACTGCGACGGCGCGCTTTCGGCGCCGCGTCCGGTGAGCACCCACGCGAACATCTCCGCGCGGTACTCGGCCGCGCGCAGAAACAGCGTCTCGGTCTGGGCCGGCCGCGCGAACGACAGCAGCGTCGCACACACGCCCATCGCGAGCGCCCATACGATCATTCGCGCGATGGCGAGACGCAGGTCGCCGCGCTTCAAGGCCAGCACCATGAACGGAAAACTTGCAGCGGTGTTCAGCACGGGAACAAGCGCGGGAACCCCGAGCGCCCAGCCAATGCCGTAGGAAAGAGCCGTGCAGAGGACGATCGCGGCGGCGATCACGTCACTGTCGGGACGCGGCCGGGACCGCGAGCGCCCCGAAGTTCTGCTCGTAGCGCTTGCGGAACTCCTCCCATGTATACGAGTGACTCTGACCGCCGAGATGTTCGAGCGCGTACGCCGCTGCGACGCTGCCGAGATGCGCGCACGTGTGATACGGCAACCCCATCGCGAGCCCCTTTATCAACCCGCCTCGAAACGCATCGCCGACGCCAGTGGGATCGATGATCCGATGCGGCGCCACGGCCGGCACGTCGATTCGCCCGCCCGGAGAGATCACCGAGGACCCTTCCTCGCCGCGCGTGACGATCAGCACCTGCGCCTGAGTGAGGATGTCGATCTCGCTGAGGCCGGTCTTCTGCTTCAGGAGCTCGAGCTCGTAGTCGTTCACGATGACGAGCCGGGCGCCGGTGATGCCGTCGCGCAGCTCGTCGCCCGACATGCGCGCGCATTGCTGGCCCGGATCGAAGATGAAGGGGATATCGAGCGTCCGGCACTCCTCGGCATACTGCACCATCGCGCCGGGATCGTTCGGCGAGATGATCGCGAGACCGGCGTCTTTCACAGTGCGGAACGAGAGCTGTCCGGCGTCCGCCATCGCGCCCGTATAGAACGACGCGATCTGGTTGTTGTCGACGTCGGTGCTGCAGAAAAACGACGCGCAGAATTTTCCCGACACCTGCTTCACGTGAAACGTGTCGACGCCGGCGGCCTCGAGCCACTGCCGGTACTCGCCGAAGTCCTCGCCTGCCGTCGCCATCAGGAGCGGCGTCTCGCCGAGGAGCGCGAGCGTGTAGGCGATGTTCGGCCCGCAGCCGCCGCGCCGCTTGTCCATGGAGTCGACGAGAAAGCTGAGACTGACGCGGTCCATGTGCTCGGGCAGGAAGTGATCCGTGAACTTCCCGGGAAACGACATCAGGTAGTCGAACGCAATCGATCCGGTGACGACGATTCTCATAACTATTTCATGTACTTCCCGATGATGGGCGCGAGTTCCTTCTTCGTCTGCTCGGGCACCAGCGGCGCCTGCGTGATGATGGCGGTCGCGAGCGCGTCCTTGCACGCGCACGTGCGCGCATCGCCCAGGCGGCCGACAGCCTCGGCGATCGTCTTCTGCGCGGTGGCGGCGTTCTGCAGCAGGTGCCCGATGATGAGATCCACGGTCACCGAATCGTGATCCGGATGCCAGCAGTCGTAGTCGGTGACGAGCGCGAGCGTCGCGTAGCAGAGCTCCGCTTCGCGCGCGAGCTTGGCTTCCTGCAGGTTGGTCATCCCGATGACGTCCATGCCCCAGGAACGATACAACCGCGACTCGGCGAGCGTCGAGAACTGCGGCCCTTCCATGTTCACGTAGGTGCCGCCGCGATGAACCTTCGCGCCGACCGCTTCCGCGGCGTCGGCCGCAATCGTCGAGAGATCGGGACAGACGGGATGCGCGAACGCGATGTGGGCGACGAGACCGCGGCCGAAGAACGTGCTGATGCGTCCCTTCGTGCGATCGAAGAACTGATCGGGCACGACAATGTCGAGCGGTTTGTACTCCTCCTTCAGGCTGCCGACGGCGCTCGCGGACAGGATTCGCTCGACGCCGAGCACCTTGAAGCCGTAGATGTTCGCTCGAAAGTTCAGCTCGGAAGGGAGAATGCGGTGGCCGACGCCGTGGCGCGCGAGAAACGCGACGCGCCGGCCGCGCAGCGTGCCCACGACGTACGGTCCGGATGGATCGCCGAACGGCGTCGTGATTTTTTTCTCTTCCCGATCGGTCAGCTCGGCCATGTCGTACAGGCCGCTGCCGCCGATGATCCCAATCGTCGGTGTCATGAACGACTCTGCTTCAGTTCGACGAGCACGCCGCCGGTGCTCGCCGGATGCACGAACGCGATCAGCGATCCTTCGGCGCCGGGCCGCGGCTGCTCGTCGATCAGCCGGACGCCGCGCGCTCTGAGCCGGGCGAGCGCACCGGCGATGTCGTCGACGCGCAGCGTGATGTGATGAAGGCCGGGACCGCGCTTGTCGATGTGCCTGGCGATGGGCGACTCGGGCGCCGTCGCTTCGAGCAGCTCGAGCCGGCTCTCCCCGACCGGAACGAAGTGCGCGCGCACAAGCTGCGACGCGACCTCTTCCTCGCCCTCGATCTCGAGGCCGAGCGCGTCGCGATAGAACGCGAGCGCGGCCTGGAGATCCTTCACGGCAATGCCTATGTGATCCAGCGTCGCTTTCATGCAGGTCCCCATCCCGCGATCATCTGCGTACCGCGCCGCCCGCCGCGCGCGCCAGCAGGTCGCTCGCGGCCGTGTACGGATCCAGCTTCCGCTCGGCAATCCGATCGACGATCGCCGTCAGCTCGTTCGGTGCGAGCACGTCGCGCTCGAGATGATCCATGAAGCGCTGTGAGATGAGCTCGCGCAGGCGGTACTCGCTGCGCGTGCGCCGGCGCGCCGCCTGCGTCCGCGCCGAATGCTCGCGGAAGCGCTGAATCGCGTCGACGAGCTCCGCCACGCCTTTGCCGGCGGTTGCCATCGTTTTCAGAATTGGCGGCCGCCACTCGTCCTCGCCGTAGGTCTGCAGCGCCAGATTGGCTTCGACCGCCGATACGAGACGATCGGCGCCCTCGCGATCGGACTTGTTCACGACGAAGATGTCGGCAATCTCCATGATGCCGGCCTTGAGCGCCTGCACCTCGTCGCCGGTGCCGGGGACGAGCGTGACGATCGAGACATCCGCCGTGCGGATGATATCCACTTCGTCCTGTCCGACGCCGACGGTTTCGATGATGATGATGTCCTTGCCGGCCGCGTCGAGCACGAGTGCGGCGTCGCCCGTCGCCCGCGCGAGGCCGCCCAGATGACCGCGCGTCGCCATGCTGCGGATGAACACGCCTTCGTCCTGCGCGTGCGCCTGCATCCGCAGGCGATCGCCGAGCACCGCGCCGCCGCTGAACGGGCTCGTCGGATCGACGGCGATGACCCCGAGCGTCACGCCGGTCTTCCGCAGCTCGAACGTCAGTCGATCGACCAGCGTGCTCTTGCCGGCGCCGGGCGGGCCGGTGACGCCGATGAGATACGCGCGGCCGGTCCGGCCGAAGATGGCGCGCACCAGATCGCCGCTCGAGGGATCTTCGTCTTCGATGAGCGAGATGGCGCGGGCGATCGCGCGCGGGTCGCCGGCAAGCACGCGATCGGCCAGCGGCGGAGTCACCGCGCGAGCAGCTGACGGGCGATGACCAGTCGCTGGATCTCGCTCGTCCCTTCGCCGATCGTGGTCAGCTTGACGTCGCGGAAGTATTTCTCGGCGGGATAGTCCTTCACGAAGCCGTAGCCGCCGTGAATCTGGACGCAGTCGTCGGCGACCCGCACGGCAATCTCGCTCGCATACAGCTTCGCCATCGACGACTCGAGCGTCGTCCGTGCGCCCTGCTGTTTGAGGTACGCGGCGCGATAGGTGAGCAGGCGTGCCGCTTCGATTTTCGTCGCGGCGTCGGCGAGCTTCCACTGAATCGCCTGGAAGCTGCTGATGCTCTTGCCGAACGCCTTGCGCTCGCGCGAGTACGCGAGCGCGGCTTCATATGCGCCCTGCGCGAGACCGACCGCGAGCGCGGCGATGCCGATGCGGCCGGCGTCGAGCACCTGCATCGTGTCGATGAATCCGCGTCCTTCGTCGCCGAGCAGCTGATCGGCCGGAATGCGGCACTGCTCGAACAGCACCTCGCTCGTGTCGCTCGCGCGCATGCCGAGCTTGTCTTCCTTCTTGCCGGGCGTCATCCCCGGCGTGCCGCGTTCGACGATGAAGGCGGAGATGCCCTTGGTGCCGAGGGATCGGTTCGTGACCGCCATCACCACCATCACGTCGCCGACGCGGCCGTGCGTGGTGAACGTCTTCGATCCGTTGATCACCCAGCATGCGCCGGCGCGCGTTGCCGTGGTCCGCATGCCGGCCGCGTCGCTCCCCGAGGTTGATTCGGTGAGTCCCCAGGCGCCGATCTTCTCGCCGCGCGCGAGCGGGACGAGGTACTTCTGCTTCTGCGCGTCGCTCCCGAAGGAGAAGATGTGCGACGAGCACAGGCCGTTGTGCGCCGCGACCGACAGCGCGACGCCGGGATCGACGCGCGCCAGTTCCTCGATGCAGATGCAGTAGTCGATGGCTGACATCGCCGCGCCGCCGTACTGTTCGGGGAACTGGATGCCGAGCAGGCCGAGCGACGCGAGCTTGGGCATCAGCTCGGTCGGAAAGTGCTGCGCCTGATCCCACTCGCGGACGTAGGGCCGGATCTCGGTCTCCGCGAACTCGCGCACCGTGCGCCGCAGCAGTACCTGCTCTTCCGTCGGTCGGAAGTCCATGAACTCTAAAACTGTAGCATGACGGAATTCAGAATGAGGCATTCAGAATTCAGACTGCGTACTCAGCGTCGAACCGTACGCATTCTGAATTCCGAATTCCGAACTCCGAGTGCCTTCGACCAATCGGTGTGCGGCGCGCGGTTCTCGATGATCCAGCCGCGCAGAAGACCGGAGTAGTTCTGCCACCGCATTCCGTGCCGCTCGTAGAACGGGACGAGCGCGCGCTGCAGCGCCGGCAGATGGTAGAACGGCACGCCGGCGAAGTAGTGGTGCTCGAGATGGTAGTTGGAGTTGATGAACGCGAAGTCCCAGAACCAGTGGCCGCGCATCAGCGTGCCCCACTTCCCGGGATCCGACGGATCGATGTCGTAGTGCTGGCCGAGACGGTTCAGCGTGAACGCGATCGGGAAGATGAAGAAGACCGGGATGACGTACGCGCGCAGCGCGGCCGCGAATCCGAACGCGATCCAGAGGACGGCGAGCACCGACAGGTGCGCCACGATCGAGACCTTCCGCTCGAACGCGATCTGCTTCTGCAGCGGCGCGGGATAGGTTGCGTTTTCCTTGCGCGCGGCGCGGAAATAAATCGGAAAGAGTGCCGGCGACGCGTAGAGCAGCTTGTACCAGCGCGCGTTCACCTTCGGCGAGAGATGATGACGCTTCGGATCGTCCTCGTCCGATCCGAGCTCCGCGTGATGATCGAGATGCCAGCGCGTGAACTGGCTCGCCGAGATGCCGCTCGGGACCGCGTACAGCCAGCCGAGGATCCGCTCCGCGCGCGGGTTCCGGTGCTCGAAGATCGTATGGTGCACGACCTCGTGCAGCAGGACGGTGAAGTTGAATACGGTGAAGCCCTGCACGAACACGAGCGGAATCCAGACGAGCGGGTTCGAGATGGCGACCAGCGCCCAGGTGCACAGCCCGAGAATCGCGAACTGCCGCACCGCAATGGCCAGGTGCCGCGCCGCGGTCTTCCGGTGCAGCCGCTGCAGGACCTCACGCGGCAGCGCGCTGCCGAGTTCGGTCCGCAGCGCCGCGGCGTGCTGGCTGTAATGGTGCGATTTCACGGACCCTTTATTGTACTCGCCTTGGCGCGCCGAAGCGCCGCAGGGGCGAAGGCGGCAGGATGGTACGATCAGGCTATGAAACGAGTCTGGTTTGCGGCGGCATTCGTCCTCATGGCTTCGACAGCTCGAGCGGACATCACCGGTTTTCTGGGCGTGAACACGACGCCGGACAACCGCGCCGTTCGCGGCTTTGCCGTGGGCGCCGGCCTGCTGATCATCGGGTTCGAGGGCGAGTTCTCGTATACGCCCGACGACCCGACCTCACTCGCCCCGTCGCTGACGACCGGCAGCGGCAACCTCCTCCTGCAGACGCCAGTCGCGCCGCTCGGCATTCAGCCGTACTTCACCACGGGCGGCGGCTTGTATCACGAGGCGCTCGGCGCGCACACCGATACGAACTTCGCGCTCAATACGGGAGGGGGCGTGAAAGTGACGCTCGTCGGACCGCTGCGGGTACGCGTCGACTATCGCGTGTTCAAGCTCGGAAGCGGCGCGCTCTACTCGCCGGCGCACCGCATCTACGCGGGATTGAATCTGAAGTTCTGAAGCGGACGCGGCGGAGCGGATCGGTCGTTCGGTGCTCCGCCGCGATCGTGGGTTACTTGCCGAGATCCGCAACGAGCTGCAGGTTCACGAAGTTCTGGCCAGACGCGTACGACTCGGCGTACTGCTTGTACAGCGCGTTCACTTCCTGCGGGAACGCTTCGGCGAGAATCGTCGACACCGTGTAGTCCGCGTCCTTCACCGATGGATCGATGACGAACACGTAGAGCACGTTGCCGCCGGCGGCGGGGTCGGGCGACTTGAACACCTTCCAGCTCTTCGCCTGTGACTTGCGTTCCGGTTTGTCGCTCTTGTTCAGCGCCTCTTTCAACTTCGCGACTACGGCCTCGAAGTCCGCCGTCTTGTCAGGCTTGATGAAGTTCAGCACCATTCCCGCGTCACTGGCGAACACGCGTTTGGTCGGCGCCTGCTGCGCCTGCTGCGCCGGCTGTCCGGACGGTGGCTGCGTCGTGGTCGGCTGACCCGCAGGCGGCTGACCCGCAGGCGGCTGACCGGCCGGTGGCTGCTGCGCAGACGACGCAGTCGACAAGCTGACAATCAATCCAAGAACGATCCATCCCAGCCGGCTGATACCAACCGGCGCGGCCTTTCGAAACATCGCGGCCTCCTTCGCGAAAGGGCGTTACTTTAGCGTACTTAGGGCTACACAAAAACCGTCATCACTTCGTGAGCAATCAGCATTCCGGATCGGGTCAGCCTCAGATTCGCCCCGTCGCGGATCAGGTACCCGGCGTCGACGAACCGTTGC
>Ga0075435_100003075_pt1 | contig 11255 bp, 11 predicted proteins | sample RhiMethybrSRZTD4_FD_75302 | JGI IMG/M metagenome (GOLD analysis project Ga0075435, IMG submission 75302) | Populus rhizosphere microbial communities from Tennessee, USA - Rhizosphere MetaG P. TD hybrid SRZTD4 | ecosystem: Host-associated > Plants > Roots > Rhizosphere > Soil | place: USA... | reverse complement strand
GCTCCGCCTGCCGGCGGTCGTTCTCCGGTCGTGCGAGCGGCGTCGACGCCGGGTTCCATGCCGTCAAGAACGCCCAGCGCTGCGATCGATACCGCGACAGCAGCGCGTCGAGCGTCGCGCCGCCGCCGCCAATGCGAAAGCACACCGGTCGGCGGCCTCCGCCGTCGACGCAGTAGTCGGTCTGCTCGTAGGCGCGCCACTTCTGCAGCTCCGAGCGCGCCTTCAAATGGACGTGTCGAAGGGCGAAACAATCGTGCTGGTTGTACTCGAGCAGCGCGTGCCAGTCGCGCTTCGTCTGGCGTGTCACGCGCCGGTAGCGCGGCTGCGCCGCGAGCTGTTTGAGGAGGTGGCGGATCCACTTCGCCGGCGTGGCGCCGCGCAGTTTCGCGGCACCGGCATATCCCGCGAGCTTCGCATACCGATCCAGCGTGTGCTTTGGGTCGAACCGATCCTCGCGCACGATGCGATAGCCGGGGTGCACTTTCGTCCGCCACCGGCGGGCTTCTTCGCGCGCGTTGAAGTATCGCGCCGCCCAGAGCGCCGTCAGCGCCGGATCGACCGACGAGCGTACGACGAGGTCGCGATCGAACAGGCTCCAGCCGACAATCGGCAGGTCGAGATCGACGATCCGCGCCACCACAGCCTCGAGCGTCGCGTAGCGCACGTGCTTCCGCGCCACGACCGCCGGGCGAAGCCGCTCGTCGACGACGACCTGTTCGAAGGATTCCGTGTTTCCCCGATCGACGAGGATCCCGATCAGCGCGGGATGTAACGGGCTCTTCAGCGCCTCGAAGTCGACATACGCAGCGGCCGGGTTCACCGCTCCTCCGGCGGCAGCGTCATCGTCCACACGTTCGCGGTCTCGATCGCGCGCTCGAAGACGATGCGGGAGCCTGTGGACGACCAGGCCGGATACCGCACGTAACCGGTCGACGACTTGAAGAAGGTGACTTGCGTCATCGCGCGCGTGCTGCGCGACACCGTGTAGAGGTTCCAGACGCCGTCGCGCTGGCCGGCGAACGCGATGCGATCGTTGTCCGGCGCCCACGTGTGCAGGAACGACTGGCCGCGTCCGCTGGTCAACAGCACGACCGGGCCGCCGGCGGCGGACACGACGCCGACCTGCGTGGAGTCGCCGCGCTTGACCTCCACCGCGAGCCACGCGCCGTCGCGCGACCACGCCGGGTACGAGACGGCCTCGGGATCCGTCGCGATCCGCCTGCGGGCGCCGTCGAACGAAGACACTGAGACGCTCAGCCTGCCGTCTTGATCGACGCTGAAGAACGCGAGCGACGTTCCGTCCGGCGACAAGCGCGGTGACTGCATCCCGTTCACCGGCGCGATCGACGTCAGCCGCAGCGACGCGAGATCGACCCACGCCAGCTCGCGCCCCGCACTCCCGGCCTCGCCGCGGACGACGAGGATCCGCTTCCCCGCCGGATCCCACTGGGGATCGGTCGCGCCCCCGTCGGGGACGACCGGCCTGCGATCGCTGCCATCGTCGCGCATCATCCACACCGCGGGCAGCGAGCCGACGGCGTTCACCAGGTACGCGACGCGGCCGTCGATCGAATAGTCGGGCCGTGTGTTCCGCGACAGGTCGTCGGTGAGGCGGATCGGTTCGCTGCCGCGGCCGCTCGCGCCGACGTCTGTCGCCCACAGGTTGGCGTCGAGCCCGCGCACCATGAACGCGAGCGTGCCGTTGGCGGCAAGCGACAGTCCCTCGACGATGCCCGCTTCCATCGGTAGCAACGTCTCGAGTGCGCCGGCAGGCTTGCCCTGCGCGTCGATCGCGCGCCTGAACATCCGCCCGTTGCCCGTCCGCGTCGTCCCGCCCCAGATCAGCGCGCGATCGCCGGGGCCGAAGATCGGATCCGAGGCGTACGGCGACGTGTCGACGAAGTTCGTCTCTCCGCTTTCGACGTCGACCGTCCACACATCCGTCTTCCATCCGCCCAGGCTGACGACGAATGCGACGTGGCGTCCGTCGCGCGACCATGCGGGCGTGCGGTGGCCGCCCGGCGGAGTGCCGACCTTCGTCAACTGCCGCCGCTCGCTGCCGTCCCTGCGGATCGTCCATAGCGTCGACTGTCCTGCGAAGCCGCCGGAGTCGGAGGTGAAGACGATGGTGGAGCTGTCGGGGGACCAGGCGGGATCCGAGCCGAACTCGACGACCTGCTGCGCGCCTCCGCCGCTCGAAGGAATGATCCACACGCCGCCGCGCCGGCGCGAGTGGAACGCGATCCACTGGCCGTCGGGCGACCAGCACGGTTGCACGTTGTGACCGCCGTCATTCGTCAGCGGCACTTCCGCGCTTCCAGGCGCGAGGCTGGTCAGGTAGAGCTCCAGCGCGCCGGTCGCGTCCGACGAGTAGACGACGGACCGGCCGTCGGGCGAGAGCGAGGGCGTGCCGGTGAAGCCGCGACGGTTCGTCAGCCGCTTCACCTGGAGCTCGGCCGCGGCTCCTGGCGGCTGCGCCGAAGGCGCCGTGGCTCGAGACAGATAAAAGGTGAGCGCAACCAGCAGCACGAGCGACAGCGCCGCCAGCAGGCCTGCACGTTTCCAGTTTCGGCGCGCGGCAACGATGGCGTCAGGTCGAACCGCCGTGTCTGTGGCGTGCCCGCGCGCCGCGTCGACCGGGACCGCTTCCGGCGCTGCCGATTGCAGAACCGTCACCGGGGCAATGAAGCGGTAGCCGCGCCTGGCGGCCGTTTCGATGAAGCGCGCGTTCTGGCTCTCGTCGCCGAGCGCCTTACGGATCTGCGCGACGGCGCGCGTGAGGACGTTCGGCGTCACGAACGTGCCGGTCCAGACCGTGTCGAGCAGCTCCTCCTTCGTGACGAGCCGGTCGCGGTGCGCGATGAGGTAGGCCAGGACGTCGAACGCCTTGGGTTCCAGCGGGATCGGGACGTTGCCGCGGAGCGCGGCCATGCGTCCCATGTCCACCCGGACGTCGCCGAATTCGTAGATCGAGCGCTCCGTCACCACTTCCTTATGTCGCCGGCGCAACCATCATCGATCCGTCACCGGTCCCTCACGACGCCCACCGCCTCCGCGGCGCACCGTCGCCGTGGAGGTGTCGCGTGCGCGGTTTCATCGTGTCGGTGGTCGCCATGCTGGCGGTTGACCCGGCCTGGGCGTCGGGCCAGACGACTGTCCCGGTCCCGCTGGCCATCGACGACCGCGGCGGAATCGTCGTCGATGTCAGGGTCAACGGCCGGGGCCCGTTCAGGTTCATCCTCGACACCGGCGCCGCACGTTCCATCGTGTCGGACGATCTCGCGCGTGAGTTGCGCGCGCCCGTCGTGGCGAAGTCGGACGTCGTGACGAGCGCCGGGACGGACATGCGACTGGTCGTTCGTCTCGGATCCATCGCGCTCGCGTTTTCACGCGTCGACGGTCTGCTCGCCCCCGTGATCCCCGGCGACCGCCTGCTGCAGCTCGGACCGCGCGTCCGCGGCGTGCTCGGCCAGGATTTCCTGTCGGCGTTCAACTATACACTCGACTATCGCCGCGCCCGGCTGACGTGGGACGACGCGTTGGGGTGCACGGGACCGAACGTGGTGCCGATGGTGGCAGCGGAGGGACGGTTCGTCATGGCGCTGCGATCGGAGTCCGGCATGCCGCTCCGTCTCGTGCCCGACAGCGGGGCCGAAGTCGCAGTCCTTTTCCGCGGCGGGCGCACGCCACCGTCGATGGCTCGCGTGCGTGTTGGTTCTTTCACGCTCGGCGATATGCGTCCAGTTCTCGTCGAGCGAGTCGACGAGCACGCGGACGGGCTGCTGCCGCTGCACGGCTTCTCGAGCGTGTCGTTCGCGGCCGGTGGGGCGTGCGTGGTGGTCAGGCCCTAAGCGGGCCGATCCACTCGCACACGTATCGCCGTTGCGCCTCCGTTTCCGGTGAGCGCCTGGCGCCGTCGGGCGGGGGTTTCCGCAGCTCGGCGATCCGCTCCAGTGCCTCAGGACCTGTCTTCCCTTGCTCGACGAGCCAGCACCCGATCATCGTCCCCGTCCGGCCCACGCCGCCCCAGCAGTGAACGTAGACCGGACGTCCTGCCGCGATCTCGTCTCGGATCGCCGAGAGGACACGCTTCGTCAGCGCCTCGTCGTGTGGGATGCCGAGATCGCGGATGCCGAAGCGGAGATGCCTGGTCTCGATGCCACGCTCCTGCGACAGCTCGCCGAGGACGCGATCGTAGTCGGTGAGGCCGTCCCTGCGTTCCGTCAGATCGATGAACGTGCGGATGCCGGCATCGAGAAACTTCGTCAGCTTCACGCGCGTGCCGGCTTCGTCGGACGTCGCCGGGTATTCGCCGGCGAGCAGCGCGCCTTCGACCAGCCAGTAGGAGTCCGCGATCGGCGTCTTGCGAATCGTTGTCATCAGCGAATCAGGATCGTCCGCGATGCAGCCGCGCGGCGAAGCTCTCGAGCAGGTTCAGTTTCGCGAGCCGCGTACGCCACTCCGCGGGAATGCCTTCGAGACCATAGTATGCACCCGCGAGCTGACCGTAGACCGCGCCGGTCGTATCCGCATCGTCACCGAGATTGACCGCGAGCAATGCGCCATCACGGAACGTAGCGCTCTTCGCGAACGCCCACAGCGCGGCCTCGAGCGATTCGACGACGTAGCCGGTGCCGCGGATGGCGGGCGGCTCGCGGCGACGAAATGAGCCGGACGCGACCGCGTGAATCTTCGACGCGAGTGGCTGCGCGTCCCACAGGTCTGCCACCGGCGTGAAGAGTGGCGAGAGCAGTTCGCCTTTCGATCGGCCCTGCAGCGCGCCGATGATGAGGGCGGCGAGATATCGACAGCCGTCCACCGCTTCGGCCGCGCCGTGCGTCGTCCGCGAGCTGTCCGCTGCCACGGCGATCGCGTGCGCGGGATCGCTCGCGAAGAACAGTGGCACCGGCGCCAGACGCATGATCGATCCGTTGCCGGCGGCGAGCGGCTCGGTGCTCCCCGACCACGCCTCGCTCGTGCGCTCGAATCGCGCGAGCGCCTTCAGGACGGTGCCGCCGACGTCGAAGCAGCGTCCGTTGCTGCTGTTGTGTCCTTCCCGCTTCCAGCGCACGTAGCGGGCGAGCTGGTCGACCGGATCGAATCCCTTGCATTCGATCAGGCTCTCGGCCAGGCACAGCGCCATCGAGGTGTCGTCAGTCCACTCGCCCGGCTTCAGGTTGAACGGTCCGCCGCCGACGATGTCGTCGAGCGGTTGGAAGGTGCCTGGCGGTGAGAACTCCACCGTCGTCCCCAGTGCGTCGCCCGCGGCCAGGCCGAGCAGCGCGCCGCGATAGCGGTCGAGCAGGTTCATGCGTCGATCAATCTAGCGCTTCTTTGATCTCGTCCGGGATCGCGTCCGGCGCTTCGGCCGAGTTCGTCGTTTTTCGGCTGCGTCCTGGTCGTCGAGCGATCGAACGGCCTGCGCGAACTCGAGCATCGCGCTGGCCCGCTCGTTCTCGAAGTCGCGGTAGACGCGCCCGCCCCACCACGCGAAGTCGCGATCGCTGCCTGTCGCAATCCGGACTGCGGCGTCCCGCATCCAGGACTCGGCGATTGACTCCGTCGCCGGGTCCTCCCATGTCTCGTCGAGCGGCATGTTGAATTCCTTCGCCGCCCGTTCCCAGAACGGCTGGCGCCACTCGTCGCCGAGCCAGTTGCCGCGCTGCCTGCCGTCGTGAATCGTGAAGGCACCGAAGTCGCTGACGTCGAGACAGTGCGTGACGAGGGCGAACGTCAGCGTCGGGACGCGCTTCGACAAGCGCTTCAGCAATGGATGCATCTCGACGTTGCGGGTGTGAAAGCGATAGCGGACTTCGGCGTTGCGCCCGCGCCGGACGACGCCCCAGCGCGTCATGTCGAACGCCTCGCCCGGTTGGTCGTCCTTCATCCGCGCCATGGTCCACATGGATTCGAACGAGAACGGCACCGTCTGCTGTACCGTCTCGCCGGCGACACGCCGCGTGATGACGAGGGCAATGCGACGGACGAAATCGTTCACGCCGGCGCGCGGGCCGCTGACGAGGATGTAGTGGAAGTAGTCGACAGCCAGGGTGCCTCCTTATGTAGCGTCGGAAACGAGATGCGACCTCAGCGCGCGGATCGCGCAGCACATCCGCGGACGTCGCGCGGCATTCGGGGTCAGGTCTGTAAAACGGCGGTTCGTGGTGCCAGATCGGCAGAGAATGCGTCACTGGCCTCGCATCGTTCTTGCGGAAATAGTCGATCTGGCACCTTCAACCGTCATTTTGCAGACCTGACCCCAAGCGCGGTTCGGGGTCAGGTCTGCAAACCGGCACCTCGTGGTGCCAGATCGGCAGAGACTGCGTCACTGGCCTCGCATCGTTCTTGCGGAAATGGTGGACCTGGCACCTCCAACAGCCGTTTTGCAGACCTGACCCCCAACTTGCAGACCTGACCCCCAAGCGCGGGCCCATCTTCGCCGCCCAGTGAATGCGCGGCATGAATCAACTCTACCGGGCACCCGAGACAGGGTTGGTCCAACAGTTTCCAGCGACGCCAGCGATCCGACACTCTTCGCAACTCCCAGACTGTGCGCCACTTAGCGGCACCGTTTTTCTTCCTTGCGAATTTGTCGATCGTCCGCGCGGAGGTTCGTCGTGGATGTAGAGGCGCGGCGGCGGCGGGCCAGGAGCCCGCACGACGGCGCCGGCAAGGAGAAGTTCAGATGCAGGTCATCGTGCAGGACACGCCGTTCGTCGCAACCCTTCGCCCGGCTCGGACGCGTTCGGCGTCAGCGCTCTGGGCCGGACGGTTCCTCAGCGGGTTCGCCGCTCTGTTCCTCGTCGTCGACGGCATCGGCAAGCTGCTGCGGCTGTCGCCGTACGTGAACGGAACCGCGGACCTGGGCTATCCGCCGGATCTCGTCGTCACGCTCGGCGTCATCGAGCTCTCGTGCGTGCTCGTCTACCTGGTGCCGCGGACCGCGCCGCTGGGCGTGGTGCTGCTGACGGGGTATCTTGGCGGAGCCGTCGCCACGCACGTGCGGCACGTGGACCCGCTCTTCACGCACGTGCTCGCGCCAATCTATTTCGCCGCGATGCTGTGGGGCGGCCTGGCGCTGCGCGACGCGCGCCTGCGCGCGTTCGCGCGCGGGATTGTGGAGGGCGATCGTGCCGAAGGAACGGTGATGACGACGAAGGTCAGATCCAAGGATGGGACGATGATCGCGTACGAGAAATCGGGCAGCGGCCCGGCCGTCATCCTTGTCGATGGCGCGTTCTGCAGCCGCGCCTTTGGCCCGTCGCAACGGCTCGCGAAGGCGCTCGCGCCACGGTTCACGGTCTATGCCTACGACCGCCGCGGTCGCAATCAGAGCGACGACACGGAGTCTTACGCCCCGGAGCGCGAGATCGAGGACATCGCGGCCTTGATCAAGGAGGCCGGCGGCTCGTCAGCGCTGGTCGGGCTGTCGTCCGGCGCTGCGCTGTCGCTCGAAGCCGCAGCGGCCGGCTTGCCGATCAAAGCCGTGGTCGCTTACGAGCCGCCGTACGTGGACGAAGCCGGCGATCGCCACGGCGCGGCGCACGAGGCGCGACTGAAGCAGCTGCTCGCGGAAGGCAATCGCGGCGGCGCGGCGAAGTACTTCATGAAGGACATGGTCGGCGCTCCCTCAGTCGTGCTCTTCATCATGCCGCTGCTTCCGTGGATCTGGCGCAAGCTGGTCGCCGTCGCGCATACGTTGCCGTACGACGCCGCCGTCATGCGCGAGTTCAAGGTCCCGCGCTCCCGTTTCGCTTCGGTGAAGGTACCGACATTGGTGATGCACGGGTCGAAGACCGATGCGCGGCTGAAGAATGCGGCGAAAATCGTCGCTGATGCCATCCCCGGCGCGCAGCACCGGGAGCTGCCCGGCCAGACGCACAACGTCAACCCTGCTGTCCTGGCGCAGGCCGCGACGGAATTTCTGCGCTAGAAACCAGAGCCTCCGACCTCCCCAGCGAGCGAAGCGAGTAACCGATGCGATACATCATCATCCACAAGACAAATCCCCACTGGGAATCGGGGGCCGTTCCCAGCAAGGAACTGATCGCGCGCGTAGGGGCTCTCATTGGGGAGATGGCCAAGTCAAAGGTCTTCGTCGCCGGCGAAGGCCTCCGCGCCAGCTCTGAGGGTGTGCGCCTCCGCTTCTCGGGCGGCGCGCGCACGATTACGAAGGGTCCGTTCCCTGGCGAACACGAGCTGCCCGCCGGATTCGCCATCCTGCGCACCGGGTCACTTGACGAAGCCGTCGAGTGGGCCACGCGCCAGGCCGCGACTCTCGGCGACGTCGAGATGGACATCCGTCCCATCAACGAGCCGTGGGACGTCGGCATCTGCGAAGCGCCATCCGACCTCACGAAGCGGCGCTGGATGGTGCTGCGGAAAGCGACGGCGGCGACCGAGTCTGGCGAATCGCCCTCAGCTTCGCAGCGCGCGGCCATGTCGCGCCTTGTCGACGAATCCACCCGCTCTCGCGTGCACGTGGCCTCGGAGTCACTGCGTCCCAGCGCGCGCGGCCGGCGCTACAAGAACTCGGCTGACGGACGCCGCGTCATCGACGGCCCATTCACCGAAACGAAGGAGCTCATTGCCGGCTACTGCATCGTCAATGCGTCATCGCTCGAGGACGCGTGCCGCTGGGCGGAGAAATACATCGACGTCGTCGAAACCGACGAGGTCGACGTGCGTGAGCTGGAATGACGTCCGTCCTCACAACGTGACGATCGTCGCGCCTGGATTCTCAGGATCGAGGCGGAACGCCCGCACCGCTGTCATCTCTTGCAGCCGCTTGTGCACGGCCGCCTTGACGCGTCCACCGCTGCGGCCGTGAACGATCCGTATCTCTGCCACACCATCGAGGATGGCGTCGTTCAGGAAGTCGTCAACCAGGTCGATGCTCTCGACGACCGTCTTGCCGTGCAAGTCCAGCGAGCGCGGTGCCGCGACGGCCCGCGTGCTGCCAGTCGCGGCGAGCGGTCGGGGGCTGCCTTCGCGGCGATTCTTCTTGCCCTTCGTCGGTTCAGGCGCCGCACGCTCGAGTTGATTGCCGGCAATGACCAGCGTCCGGCCCTTGATCTCGACGAGATAGCGTCCGCCGTTGCGCGCTTCACGGACGATGCCCGTTCCGATACGGACGACGTGGACGCAGTCGCCGACGACGAAGTCCTTCATCGATCTTCAATCTCAGAGCTTACCCTGCGCGCCGCCTCCCGCTCCGGGTGTTAGAGTGTGCGCGAGGTGACCGATGGCTGTCTTCGTCCAGCGCAACATGGGCCTGCTCGTTCTGGCGATTTGGTTGATCCTGTACGGGTTGTCGGGGCTGGTGAGCCTCGGTCTGCCGGCGCCGCTGCTCGGCATCCTGGCGCTGATTGCGGGCGTGCTGATTCTCGCCGGGCGCTGACGCGCATGCGACGACTCCTCGCGGCCGGCCTTGTCGCCATCGCGTCGACATCGTTCGTCGAGCAGGCGGCCACGTCGCAGACGCCGTCCGCGCAGGCGCGGCTCGACACGGTTGTCGAGCAGATGATCAGTCGTGGCGCTCGCGGCGCTGGCGCGGCGGCTCCAGGTGCCGCGGTGCTGCTGGCGGACCTGCGCGCGATCGACCCGGCGTCGCTCTCCCCGTCGAGCGCCATCGATCGACGCTTTGCCGAGTCCATCCTGGTCGGGCGGCAGCTCGCGGCCGAGCGCCGCGACGGCCCGATGGGCGAGGCGGCCTACACGCGCATGCTGCGCGAGCAGTATCTGCTTCCCTACGATGCCGCCAGCCTGTGGTCCTACGCGCAGTCGGAGTTCGACCGCACCGTCGCGCAGCTCGAGTCGCTGGCGAAGCGGATCGACGGCAAGAAGTCGTGGCAGCAGATCGCGAACGACGTCAAGGCGGATCATCCCGACGGGGCGAAGATGATCGAGGCGCATCAGCAGGTCGTCGATCGCGCCCGCGCGCATATCGTCTCGAAGGACCTGATGCCGCTCCCCTGGCCGGAGCGCTGCACCGTCGTCCCGCGCAAGCCCGGTCCCGGCAATAACCCTTATTACGGCAGCTTCTCTGGCGCCACCTCGAGGCCGCCCGCCGCCGACGGGACTCTACTTGGCGAGTGGCAGATCAATCCGTTCGACCCGTCCTGGGACGAAGCGAAACAGCGTGACTACCTGCTCGAGCACGATTGGGGCGTCATCCTCGTCACCGCACCGCACGAGACCTACGGCGGCCATCACGTGCAGATCATGTATCAGATGCACAACCCATCCGCCCTCCGCCGCGCGATGAGTACGCCCATGTTCAGCGAAGGATGGGGACTCTACAACGAACAGCTGTTCCAGGAGACCGGCTTCTTCCCCGACGAACGCATCCACCTCCGCCAGCTGCAGCTCCGCCTGTGGCGCAACGCGCGCGTCATCTATGACGTCGGGTTGCAGACCGGCCGCATGACCCGCGACCAGGCGATCGCGCTCATGGTGGACCGCGTCGGCTTCCTGCGCTGGGCGGCGGAGGCCGAGGTCGATTCCGCACTCGCACGTCCTGGCTACTTCATCGGCTACTTCATGGGCATGTCCGAGATCCTGAAGATGCGCGACGAGTACCGCGCGCGCATGGGCGAGCGCTTCACGCTGCGCGACTTCCATCAGCGCCTGCTGGAGATCGGCAGCATGCCGCCCGCACTGGTGCGCGAGTCGCTGCTGGCGCGGTAATCGGCGAACGTCTAGTCGAGCGTCCTCGGCCTGAACGTCTCAATCGTCCCTGACGCCTGGGGCTCGGGACCACCCGGCTCCGGCAGGAGCTCGGCGAACTCGAGATCCTTCCTGCCCAGCAGGTAAGTGTGCCCTTCCCAGATGTGGTCTCGAATCGTCTCGAGCGTGCGCACCCTGTTCGCGACGGCGATCACGTCAGGGTGTTCATTCCATCGCGGGCCGGCCGCCAGCCGCAGGCGTTCGAGCGTGGCGGTGTGCTCGTCGATCCGGGCGTCCAGCGCGAGGATGATTTCCTCCCCCTCCATCGCCAGCTTCAGTCCCTTGATCAGCCCTTCCCGCTTGCGGCGGAGGATCGGGCCGTCCAGCCCCACGTGAGTCGTGTCACGACGCATGCTCCACCTCCTCCTGTCCCACGACAGCGTCCGCAGCGGGCTCGCGAGCGCACCGATCGACTGACAACTGGCCGCGCTCGGCGAGCGCGTCTGCCAAGGCATGCACCCCGAATCCCGAGGAGCCGATCTCCTTCGCGATCCGCTCCATGCTGAAACCGATCCTTTCCTCGCGCT
>Ga0075435_100003072_pt1 | contig 11260 bp, 6 predicted proteins | sample RhiMethybrSRZTD4_FD_75302 | JGI IMG/M metagenome (GOLD analysis project Ga0075435, IMG submission 75302) | Populus rhizosphere microbial communities from Tennessee, USA - Rhizosphere MetaG P. TD hybrid SRZTD4 | ecosystem: Host-associated > Plants > Roots > Rhizosphere > Soil | place: USA... | reverse complement strand
GAGCTTGACGAGCACGTCGGCGGCATCCGGCGGGACGACGCGGCGGAGACGAACAATCGGCGTATGGCCGATGGCGTGGAGAACGGAATCGGCGATGGTGGTGGTGGTCATGGTGGACTCGCTGGCTCGCTCAATGCTCCATCGGAATGCCGAAGCAGTAGAGCGTGTTGTCGTAAGTGGTGAAGTAGACGCGGCCGTTCGCGATCGACAGCGCGCCGAAATGCGTGAACGACGAGACCTGGTTGCCGCTCGACCAGAGTTCCTTCCCCGTCGCGGCATCGAGCGCGTAGAGGACGGCCGGCGCTGACTTCTGCGCCCGCACGTCGGCCTGATACAAGCCGCCTTCGCGATCGTTGGCCTGGCGGACCCACTCGCCGCTGCTCAGCGCGAAGACGATGCCGTTGGCGATCGCCGGCGGCGCCGGCGTGATCAGGTTGCGCGAGAGCCACACGGGCGCCAGCGCCGGCTTACCGCTCCGCTCCTCGATCTTGAAGGCGGCGATGCTGCCGACGTTGGCTTCTCCGTTACTGATAGGAAACTTGAACGCCGAATGTTTCGGTCCCCACACCGGCGCGAGCACCCAGCGCGTGCCCTGTGCGTCTTCCCAGCTCGCCAGGCTGCCCCAGGTGCCGGCGCCAGCAAAGTCGATGTCCTCGTTGGAGAAGAGTTCGGAGCGGAATAGCGGCGTGCGGTGATCGGCGCCGCCAAGCGACTGTGAATCGAGCAGGAACAGCCGCCCTTCCTTGCCAGACCCGACGATTAGATCGTGTCCCTTGTAGGTAAAAACGACCGGCGTCACGTTCATGTCGAGATCGCGCTTGAACAACCATTCCGCGTTCGACGGGGTGTACCAGTCCTTGAGCTTCAGCTCTTTCGGCGTCAGCGCGATCACGGAGTTCGCGTAGCGGTTCATCGCCGGGTCGTACTGGCCGTCTCCGGTTTCGGCGTACACCGTGCCGTCGCCGCCGATGGCCGGACCTGCCGTGCCCCACAGGCCGCCGCTACCGGAGCGCCACGACCGGATCGGCCTGGCCGGATCCTCGAGATCGATCGAGTAGACGCTGTTCGGATTGCCGCCGCATCCCTGGCCGGTGATCGTGTAGATGACGTTGTTGTCGAAGGCGAGGCTGTACGGCTTGCCGTTCGGCGGGAGGAACTTGATCGCGGGCGTCACCTCTTCGCCGGTGTTGATGTTGACGTGATGCAGGAACCCATCGCCGGAGAGGGCGAAGATCGGCCGCACCGCGAAGATGTTGCCGCGCTGCGGCGCGCCGCCGGGAGCCGTCCCTCGGCCGCGGCCGGGACCGGCCGGCGCCGGCAGCACCGGCCACGCGGTCAGGCCGCCGGGACACAGGAACGACGACTGCTCCGGCTCGGGCACGTCGGCCTGCCAGGCGAAATGCTTCTTCCAGAACACCTTGCCGAGGTCGGCGTCGATCGCCACGAGATCGTTGTTGGTCGTCGCGACGAACGCGAGTTCCTTGAAGCCGCGATCGGTGATCGCGCGTTCGACGATCAGCGGACCAAAGAGCGAGTAGACCGATCGCTGCTTCTGGTCGAGCGTCACCTTCCACAGCAGCTTCATGTCCTTCAGCGTGTCTTTGCTGATCCGCGTTTCGTTGCGCTGCCAGCCGTCGCGCGAGTTGCCGCCGCTGTGGGTCGTCCAGTCGGCGCCGCGCACTGAAGCGACGGCAAGGCTCGCCGCAAGAAAGACCCACGTCGCTACTTTTCGCATAAACCCTACTCTTCAGCCCGGGCACCGTTTGACGCTGAAAAGCAAGCCCCAGGCCCCGAGCCCCGACAGCGTCAGCACGCGAGACGCGAATCGGGCCGAATGACGCGTGATGATAGCGCAGTAGTATCTCCGGCTGATGTCGCGATTGAGGCTGTCGCAGGTATTCGCCCGCCCGTCCACCGCCGCCGGCCTCTATTCGATCGCGGCGGTGCTGCTGACGTGGCCGCTTGCGTCGATCGCGACCCAACAGATAGCCGGCGACGCGAGCGACACGCTGTTCAACTGCTGGGTGCTGCAGTGGACGAGCGGTCAGGCGATGCGCGCGCTGCACGGTGACCTGTCAGCGCTCCGCCACTACTGGGACGGCAACATCTTCTATCCGGCGTCGCTGACGCTGGCCTACTCGAATCACCTCACGCCGCAGATGCTCCAGGCGCTGCCGGTTCTTGCCGGCACCGGCAACATCGTGCTCGCCTACAACCTGTTGTTCCTCGCGACGATTGTCCTTTCCGGTCTCGGCGTCTATTTGCTCGTTGGCGACTTGACGGGCGAGCCGATGGCCGCGTTTCTTGGCGGGCTGGCGTTCGCGTTCGCGCCGTACCGGATCGATCAGTACGCGCACCTCGAAGTGCTCTCGAGTGAATGGATGCCGTTTGCGTTGTTCGGGCTGCGGCGGTTCATCGTCGGCGGCCGACTGCTGCCGCTCGCCGGTGGCGCCGCTGCCGTTGTCGCGCAGGCGTTCTCATGCGGTTACTACCTGGCCTACTTCGCGCCGTTCGTCGTCGCCTACTGCCTCTGCGAACTGGCGCTGCAGAACCGGCTTCGCGACGGCGGCACATGGCGCGGACTGATCGCCGCCGGCGCGATTGCCCTGATCGTCGTCGGCACGTTCTCGTGGCCGTACGCAGAGGTGCGGCGCCGCGGCGACGTGGGCGTGCGCGGCCGCGCCGAGATCGAACACTTCTCGGCCGACACGCATGCCTTTGCGACGGTCTCGTCGTGGTCGCGCCTGTGGGGATCTCACCTCCGCGCCCTGCCGCGCGACGAAGGCGCCGGATTCCCCGGCTTCGCGATCCTGTGCTTCGGCGGCGTCGCCGTGGCCGCGAGCCTTCGCCGCGCCGCTGGCGAGGCGCGCGAGGCCGGAGACGACACTCGGCCCTGGCAGCGTCGGTTCGCGGTCGGGCTCGCGATCGCGATCGTCGTCCTGGCGGTTCTGCTCGGCCGCGTGCTGATCACCGGGAGCAATGCGTACTCGATTGCCGGCGTCGTGGTCCGCCATAGTGCGCTGCGGCTGCTTGGCGAAATCGCGGTCGTCGTCGCGATCCTCGCCGCGATCTCGCCGTGGTCCCGGCGCGTCATGGCCGGCATCCGCGGATCAGCGGTTGCGTTCTTCGCCTGGGCGGCGTTCGCCGCGGCCTGGATGTCGCTCGGCCCATCGATGTATGCGAACACGCGCGCGATCGGGCCGGGGATCTACGCGCTGTTCTATCGATGGGTGCCCGGGTTCAACGGCCTCCGCGTGCCATCGCTCAACTTCATGCTGGTCGCGCTGATGCTCGCGGTGCTCGCCGGACTGGGTGCAGCGTCGCTGATTCGGTGGCGCCGCAAGGCTGGTCAGCTGCTGACGGTCGCCGGCATGGCGCTGATTCTGGCGGAGGGATGGAGCGTTGCCCCGACTGCGATGGTTCCCGCGCGCGGTGCAGTCTACGACGCGATCGCCGCGTCACCCGACGGAACCGTGGTGGTGGAATTTCCGTTCGGCGATCCCGGCAGCGAAATCGCCTACACATTTTTCGCCGGCGGCCACCGCAAACCGATCGTCAACGGGTACTCCGGATATTTCCCCGCGCACTACATCGCGCTCGTCGCACAACTGTCGCACCTGCCCGACGCCGGCTCGGAGGCCTGGGACGCGCTGGCGGCGTCTGGCGCGACGCACGCGATCGTGCACGAAGGCGCGGACGTGAACGGCGGCAGGGCGACGTCGGAGTGGCTGCGGCGGCACGGCGCGCGTGAAATCCTGCTGTCTGGCAGCGACCGGCTGTTTCAGTTGCGGTGAGGCGCGACCGGCCGCGAGCGTGCAGTTCCAAGTCGCAAGTCGTCAGTCGCAAGTCAGTCGCAAGCCGCAAGTCGCAAGTCAGTCACAGGTCGCAAGGAGTCGCAAGCCGGTCACAAGCCAGTCGACGCTTGCGACTCACCGACTCGAGACTTGTGACTTGCGACTGACTCGAGACTTGTGACCTGCGACTGACTTGCGACTCCCCGACTTGCGACTTGGAACTTTCCCAGCAGCGCGTCGGCATCGCTACGCCAGCGCTTTTCCGTACAGCGCGAGCAGGCGGCTCCACGCCTTCTCGGCCTGCGCTTCGTTGTAGACGCGCGAGTCGGGCGGACACCAGCCGTGCGCCGCGCCGGCGTAGACTTCGATTTCCGCCGGCCGGTTCGCCTTGGCGAACGTCTCCTTCAACACGTTCTTCTCGTCGGGCGATCGCTGATCGTCGTTCTCCGCGATCTCGACGAGGAACTGGGCCTTGGTCTTCGAGGCCTGCAGATGTGGACTGTTCGGATCCTTGGTGACGAGACCGCCGCCGTGGAACGACGCCACGGCGCCAACGCGATCGGGAACGGCCGCCGATGTCCGGAACGCAATGGGACCGCCCATGCAATATCCCTGCGTGCCGACCTTGCGGTTCTTCGCGACCGATGACTGCTGATCGAGCCAGGCGATGAATGCCTTGGCATCGGTCATCTGCGTCGTTTCGTTCAGCCCCTGCGCCAGCGGCATCAGCTCCTGGATCGGCGTCGCCGAACCGTCTGCGGCGGTCGGCGCTTTCTTGACGCGGTAGAACGGATTCACGACGAGCACCGAGTAGCCGGATTCAGCGAGACGCTTCCCCATCTGGCGGAACGCCGGCCGCAGGCCGAAGATGTCCGGCCACACCAGCACGGCCGCGGCGGTGCCGGTCGCCGGATGCACGAAGTAGCAATCGGCCGTCCCGTCAGGCGTCTTGATCGAGACGTCAGACTCGGTCACCGCGACCGCGTTCACGACTCTCGGCAGCAGGATCGTCAAGCCGGCGCCGACGAGCGCGCCGAACTCGCGCCGCGTCACCAGTCCGCGGGCGACGTATTCCTGTTCGTCCCGGTCGAAATGATCCTGGTCGCACATAGCATCACTCCTCGTCCGTTAAGCCCGCAGACCCGCGGACGCGACAACTCTATATCCGCTGCCCGTCCGGGCGGAAGATCCGCGGCGGCGCGTCACTGCGGCACACGGAAGCGTTGCGACGTGTCGACGTGAACGGTCGGCGTCCTGGCAAATCGGGGCGACGACAAGACGTTCGAGACGAGAAGGGCAATGCCGAGGGCCGTCGTGATGCCGACGAGTGTAAACCCGTACGCCCACGCCACGCGGGCCCATGGCCAGGTGCGCGGCCGCCGCCAGTCGCGGCCGAACGAATCGTCGAGCAGCTTGAGGAATTCGTCGGTGATCGGACGGGGCGCCGCCGCGGTCCACAATTCCCACAGCAGCCAGACGGCGACGGCGATGAGCAGCGCGCCGCACCAGTAATTCAGCGCCACGTTCAGCACACCAGTGCGGTAGGCGACGCGTTCACACGGCTGCAGGATCGGCGGCGCCGCATAGCACTTGCTGAAGTCGAAGACCGTGATCACACTGTCGGGCGCCGTCGCGATGAGCCGCGCGCCGAGGCCGCCGGTGCCGCAGATGAGCAGGCCGATCCAGAACTCCCAGATCGCGAGGCTGATCCACCCGCGCATCGACTCCGGCGGAATCGACACCGATTGCCGCCGCCACGGACTCATCTCCGGCAGCCTCCACGGCGGCACGGCTATCTCCGTCTCCTGCGCGCATCGTTGCCGCGTGCCGTCACCGCCGCCGGTTCCTCCAGGGTGACGACCTTGTTCATCCCGCGGGTGCCCCACGGCGGCGGCGTGCCGTCGCCGACGCGGATCGTCAGCACCGGAAACGGCGGCACGTCGACCGGCCACGGCGTGCGGCAGTCGCTGACGATCACGAGCAGATCGATCGGCGCGGTCTTGCGATCGATGAACGCGCGCAGCCCGGCGCCGATGTCGGTCCCGCCACCGCCGTACAACTCCACCTGCGCAGCGGAAAAGACGTGCTTCACGCTCTGCACCGCGCCGTCGCAGCACGCGACGACCACGTCGGCGCCGTACCCGAGCTGCCGGGTGAGCCCGGCGAGCTCGGCGACGGCTCTCGCCAGCTGCGACTCCTCCATCGAGGCGGAGGTGTCGATCAGGAACCCGGGCCGCGGCCGCGGCTGGTGGAATGTCGGCATGATCAGATCGCCGTAGCACGACTGCCGGCGGTGCGGCCGGCGGTAGGTGCGATCGTAGCGGCCGAGCGTGCTGTCGCGCAGCGCTCTGCGCACAGCATGATGAATCGTCGCTTTGTAGTCGATCTTCGGCGCGAGCGTCGCGCGCGCCCAGCGCCTCCAGGCAAACGACACGTCGTTGTCGTACGGCGACATCGCGTCGATCCGCCGCGCGACTTCGCGCCGCACGAGCTCGGCTTTGAGCCGGTCGACGCCAGGCACACCGCCTTCGTTGCCATCGTCGGCCGGCAGCTCCCAGAAGCGCCGCTCACCGTGCGCGCCCGATCCGCAGTCGTCGCGCGACGCAGAATCGTCGTCGGCCGCCGTGCCCCGGCTGGATCGCGGCGGCGCGGGCAGCTGGGTGTAGTAGATCTCGGCGGTGTTGCCGCTCTCCAGCCCGTAGGCGACCGGCAGCGGCGGATTGCCGGGCAGCGGCAACCCCTCGGCGTGCAGATCGTCGTTGATCTCGCAGTCGCCGGCCGTGTTCCAGCGGCGGTGATCGCGCGCGCCGGCGGCTTTCTTGCGTGCCTCGTGATCGCGCAGCAGATGGCCGACCTCGTGAATGAGCAGCGTCGCGTTCTCTTCGACGCTGTGCGCGGCGAGCCATTGCTGGTTGTAATAGAGCCGCCAGTGAACGTCGACCGCCATGCTCGCGATCAGCGTGGTTTCGACCGGCACCAGGTTGAAGAGCGCCGGCGCGAAGTAGCTGCGCTGATGCGCGGCGCGCACGCGTGCCGCCTGCAGTGCGAGCGAATAACCTTCCGGCTTCGTGTCGCCGCGACGCAGCAGACCGGCGAGGCTGATCTTCATGTCATTCCCGCGGCACGAGCTTCGCGACCTTCATCAGCTCGTAAAACGGACGGCACTCCTCCGGCAGCTTGACCGGACCCTCGGGACGGTTCCGCTTGTCGCAGAGCGTCCGCGCCGCGGCCGCCGGAATGTCCGCGTTCTTCCGGCACGCCACGCCGAGCGCGATCATCGCCGACTCCCACCGCTGCGGCGTCCTGTTGTTGATGACGGCGCCGGCGAGCGCGTAGCAGACGGCGTAGGCGCGGTCGACGCGGTCCGGCAGCACGAAGCGGCGCGGATCGGCGAGGATGTCCTCGGGGTCGGGCAGGTTCAACGCCTCGCGGTACTCGAGAAACGGCAGCGCCTGCTCGCCGACCAGGCCGGCGAGCGCCGGCCCATACAGGAGCCGGTTGCCCGGCGACACCGCCTCGATCGCCGCGAGCAGCCGCGACGCGAGATACCACGTGCGGCCCGACGGCCATGGTCCGCTGCGCCGCGCCGGGTCGTCGGGCGGCGCGAGCCAGGCGTCGCGGCCGGCGGCCTTCACGTACGCGGCGATCATCGCGCGCTGCCGGTAATGGTGTTGCTGGAGATAGTCGGCCGGCACGACGGGCAGATCAGCGGGCGCGGGAAAGTCGCTGATCATCATGTCACACCACGTATCGTGGTCCATCGGGAACTCACCGTGCCAGAGACGGTTCGCCATCGGCGGCTGGATCTCCTGGCCGCCCGCGGCCCATTCGACCGCGTTGCTGGCGCACAGGTAGACGACGCCGCCCTTGCCCGGCTCGTAGTTCGGCAGCGTGAGCTCGCCGCACACGTTCTCCGTCAACAGGCGCAGCATCGCCGCCTGCGTCGTCGGCGGGACCGTCGTCAGCTCGTCGAGGAAGACCACCACCATGTAGCCTTCGCCGGCGAGCCGCTGCGCGTCGCGCGCCCAGGCCATCGGCAGCAGGCGGACGCCGTCGGCCGTCGAGACGGGAAAGCCGCCGAAATCCTGCGGCTCACGGATCGAGCCGACCAGGATGAACACTTTACATTTGACGCCGGCACGCGCAAACCCCGCTTCGAGGCTCTTGGTGAACTCGGTCTTGCCGACGCCGGGAAAGCCGGTCATGTGCATCGGGATCCGCGCCTGCAGGCCGATCGCGATGAGCTGCACGAAGTGGGTGAATTCCATCGATCGCTGGAAAGGATTAGACACCTGTTCCGGCGAATTGGCCGCGTAGGCTACACGTCAAATCACCGAGCGTTCGGCTCTTTTTTGAAGCGTAGCGCAGCCCTTCAGGGCTGCCGGGCGGCCGTTCGGCAGGCCTAAAAGGCCTGCGCTACCGTGTGGCCGCCGTGCTTCTGAAACGTTCTTTCGCAATCGTGTTTACCGCGCCACCAGCGCCGAGACGTCGTAGACGATGCCGTCCTTCATCACCCGCGTGACACGGCGCAGGTCCTTGATGTTCTCGGTTGGATCGCCGTCGATGAAGGAGAGATCCGCCAGCTTGCCGGGCGCGATGCTCCCGATGTCGGCGCCGACGCCCATCGCCTCGGCGGACACCGCGGTCGCAGTGCGCAACACCTCGATCGGCGTCAGGCCGCCGGACGCGTAGTTCTCCAATTCCATCAGCAGGCTGAGGCCGTACGGGTTGATCGGCGCGTCGGTGCCGGCGGTCACGCGGCCGCCGCCTTTGACGACGCGGAAGACCGTCCGCTCCTGCGGCGCGACCAGACGCTCGGCATCCTCACGCGCCGCGGCGCTGTCGCCGCGGCCGCCGGTCCGCGCGCGCTCGACGACCGAGGCCGGATACAGCCGGCGAATCCGCGGATCGTCCATCCACGACGAATCGCGCAGCGTCTGCAGCCGGAAGCCGCCCTGGATGCCAATCGTCGGCGTCAGCGTCATCTTCGAGGCGGTGAGCAACTCGATGACGTCCTGGTACGACCGCATCAGCGCGGTGACCTTCGGCGAGTAACCACGGCGGCTCGTGCCGCGGATATGCTCGACGCCATCAGCGCCATAGGCGACGGCCGGATAGAGTTCGTGCGAGGTGACCGGCATGCCCATCGCGTGCGCCGCTTCGATGATGCGCTTCTGCATCAGGTCGGGCAGCCGGACGTACGTCTTGATGAAGTCGTAGCCGAAATCCTTCGCGTGCTGCAGCTCCAGCGGCAGCTGACCGGTGTCGCCGAGCGACGTGCCGCCCGGGTAGTAGATCCGCGTGCCGTCGAACGGCTCGCCGGTCGTGATCAGCCGCGGTCCGACGCGCGCGCCCGACTCGAACGACTCGCGGAACTCCATCGATTCGAACGTGTTCGTCGCCGGGTTGCGCACCGTCGTGATGCCCCACGACAGAAACGCGCGGCCGAGCGCCTCGCCGAAGTTCTCGCTGAGATGCGTGTGGATCTCGATCAAGCCGGGGATCACCGTCTGGTTCGACGCGTCGATCACGGTGCCGTCGTGGTGGCCGCGATGCGGTGCAACCGATGTGATGCGATGGCCCTCGACGACGACGTCGACGTCGCGTTGCGCGCCATTCGTCGTTCCGTCCCAGAGCCGTCCGGCGTGGACGATCGTCTTCGCGCCAGGTCGCCCGGCTTGCGGCGCGATGTACTTTGGCGGCGCCGCCGTCCACGTCAGCTTCGCGTCGACGTCCCGAACAACACGCCGTGCGGCGACGTCGACGAGCTTCAGGCCGGTGTCGGTCTGATACAGGATCTGCCGCGAATCGCGGCTCCACGTCGGCGCGCCCGCGAGCTCCGTCGTCAGCGGCCGCGGCGGGCCGGCCGGTGTCCCGTCGCGGCTGACCGGCCATGCGGCCAGCAGACCGTCGACGATCGCCGCCATCTGGGTGCCGTCGGGCGACCACACCGGCCCGTAGTCCTCGCGCATGCCGATCGACTTGTGCGGCGCCGGATCGAACCAGCGATCGGCGGACCCGTCGAGCGCGACGCGTAGCACCTGGTTCGTTCCCTCGCGGAATCGCGTCGAGTACACCTTCAACGACGAGACGACGACCGCCGTGCCGTCGGGCGACCAGCTGGGACGGCCAGGCTCGTTGAGGTGATCGTGGATTCGGCGTACGGCGCCGCTTTCGATATCGGCGACCTGGAGCTGCCCTTCCGCATCGTTGAACGCAATCCGCGACCCGTCGGGCGACCATGCCGGCATCGTGGCGGCGGAGGCCAGGCGCGTGAGCTGGCGATCGGCGCCGCGCTGCACGTCGTGGATCCAGATGTTCATCGAGCCGCTGCGATCGGACGAGTACGCGAGCAACCGGCCGTCGGGCGACCACGCCGGGTCGGTGTCGAGCGCGGGATCCGATGTGAGGCGGCGCGCCGTGCCGCCGATTGGCATGCTCCAGATATCGCCGAGCGCGGCGAAGGCGATCTGCGCGCCGTCGGGCGCCAACGCCGGGTGCATGATGCCGCGGACCGGCTGCGGTGCTGCGACATCGAACGTGTGGCGTTTGGGCGTGAACGCCGGCCGTGTAAACGATACGTCGGCGCTGAACTCGATCACCCGCGCCGCGCCGCCCCCGGCCGGCCGCCGTTTGATTTTCCCGTCGGCGGTGTACAGCACCTCGCCGTCGGGCAGCCACTGCGGGCGGAACGGAAACACGTCTTCGTCGGCGTCAGCGATGTTGCGCTCACCGACCATCAGCCGGCTGCGGCTGCCGGAGATCGCGTTGAAAGCGGCGACGCCGCCTCCCGGGCCAAACGCCGGCGCCGCCAACGCTCCGTCCGCGGCCTGGACCAGGACGTCGGCGCCGCCCTTCCCGACCGCAGACGCCGCATAGAGTCCCGGCGCGTCGCGCCGATCGGAGACGTATGCGACCTCCGTCGCGCTGCGCCACGACGGCATGAACTCGTTCGACGATGCCGTTGTGATTCGCTGAACCTCGCCTGTCGCCAGCGTCAGCGTCCAGATGTCGTAGCTGCCGCCGCGATCGGATGAAAATGCGAGCCGCGCGCCGTCGGGCGCCCAGGCCGGCTCGCGATCGTCGAAGGGACTCGAGGTCACAGGCTTCAAGTCGGTGCCGTCGGCATTCACGGTCCAGATCTGCCAGGTGCTGTCGCGGTAGGCCTGGAAGGCCAGGCGCCGGCTGTCGGGCGACCACGACGGCTCCCTCGCGTCGAGAAAGATGTCGGTGATCGCGCGCGCGGCGCCGCCCCGCCCCGGCATCGTCCACAGGGTGCCGAGCAGGTCCATCGCGATGGTGCGGCCGTCTGGCGACAGCGCCGCCGCCAGGTTCGTGCCCTCGTGCAGCGTCAGATGTATCGCGCGTGGCGCCGGTGCAGGTATTTGCGCCGCCAACGCCGCGCCAGCGAACAAGATCGCCACGACGATCGTCTTGTGCATCGGCGATAGTTTACAAGCCATTTT
>Ga0075435_100003068_pt1 | contig 11264 bp, 7 predicted proteins | sample RhiMethybrSRZTD4_FD_75302 | JGI IMG/M metagenome (GOLD analysis project Ga0075435, IMG submission 75302) | Populus rhizosphere microbial communities from Tennessee, USA - Rhizosphere MetaG P. TD hybrid SRZTD4 | ecosystem: Host-associated > Plants > Roots > Rhizosphere > Soil | place: USA... | reverse complement strand
TCGTCAGGCGCGCAGTACGTCAGGATCTTCGCCGGCCACTATCCTCAGCAGGTCGTCGGAGTCGTCCTGCTCGACGGCCAGCCCGCCGAAGCGTTCGAGGGTCTTCCCAGCTATCCTGCTTTCTACGCCGCCTTCCGCCGCATCTTCCCCTTGTGGCCGTCGCTGGCCCGGCTCGGCGTCGGACGGCTCCTCCCGAGCGACCCCGATCTACCTCAGCCTGCCCGCGAGATGGAGCACCGCCACCACGCGTCGACGCGGCTGTACCGGAGCCTGCGCGACGAGTTCGCCGCGCTGCCCGTGTCGATGGCGCAGGCGCGATCGTTTCAGAGCCTCGGCGACCGGCCACTGGTGGTCGTGACCGCGGTGCGTGACGCGCAGGCCGGATGGCTGCCGTTGCAGGCCAGGATGGCGACACTGTCCACGAACAGCAGCCACCGCCCGGTCCCCTTCGTACACAACGCGCTCGTCACCGACCAGACCGCCGCACAAGCGTCGATCGGCGCGATTCTCGACGTCGTCCGCGCCGTGCGGTCCGCGACGCCTCTGAACAAATCGTAAGCGGACTAGGCCGTTCCCCGAGCTGAAGCGCTCGTCGTTTCCCGTGCAGCTGTATTGGGCGGCGTGACCAGGCTGAAAATATTGCCGTCCGGGTCCTTGAACCACGCCGCCTTCATCGTCCCGGCGACGTGAATATCACCCTGGCGGACCATCTTCGGCAGGTCGTAGTGCTCGAAGGTGACGCCGCGGCCCTTCAGCGTCCGCACCAGGTCTTCAACCTCGGCGGCGACGAACGTGACGGCCGTGGCCTTGTTGGTCCCGGCGTACGGCGAGCGGTAGACGAAAAGCGTGGATCGTCCCGTCTTGAACGCCACCACTTCCTCGTTCTCCATGACCTTGGTCAGCCCGAGCGTGCCCTCGTAGAACTTCTTCGCCGTCTCGAGGTTCTTGACCCCGACAGTCGCAATCGCATCGTTATCGCTGAGCATACGGTCGCTCCTTTCGAGTGGATGACTGGAACGGACAGCAAGCAACGATCCACACGACGTCACGCAACCTCGGCAGCCCAGCCGGGTCCGTCAGCCTCGCCGCGCTTTCTCGATGGTGGCGATGTCGATCTTCCGCATCGGCATCATCGCCTCGAAGGCGCGCTTCGCTTCGGCGCCGCCGGCGGCAAGCGCGTCGGTCAGGACGCGCGGCGTGATCTGCCAGGAGAGGCCCCAGCGGTCCTTGCACCAGCCGCACGCGCTTTCCTGGCCGCCATTGCCGACGATCGCGTTCCAGTAGCGGTCCGTCTCTTCCTGAGTGTCGGTGGCGATCTGGAAGGAAAACGCCTCGTTGTGCTTGAAGGTGGTGCCGCCGTTGAGCCCGAGGCAGGGAATGCCGCAGACGGTGAACTCCACGGTCAGATCGTCGCCCGCCTTGCCGCCCGGGTAGTCGCTGGGCGCCTTGTGGACGGCGGTGACCTTGCTATCAGGAAACGTGGCGGCGTAGAAGCGCGCCGCGGCCTGGGCGTCCTTGTCGAACCAGAGGCAGATCGTGTTCTTCGGTGTCAACGTGCTGAGCTCCTTCTGTCGGGCGGTGTAGTGCCGCGCCGGCCGAAGAATCTTTACACATTTCCGGTCGCGATCATGCGCTCCCATTCGATCGGGTCGCGAGCCTCGGCATCGGCGATCCCGAGATCGCGCAGCGCACCGATCACGGTCTGCCGGCGGACGACGCCGACGGTCAGGATGTGCGCAATCACGCTGCCGAAGGTGAAGCTGACCGGCGGCGTGCACAGCGCGTCGACGAAGGCGTCGTCCCACTCGTTGCGATCGCGGATCCGCCGGACCAGTGCCGTGAACTGCGGCTGGACCACGGCCAGGCGCGCCTTTAGTCCCGCGATGCTGCAGTCGTCCCGAGGAGGAATGTCACGGCCGCCAATCGCTGCGGTCCACACTTCCTTCGTGAAGACGATGCGTTCGAGCATCGTCCTCACGTCGGGTTCGGGGCCCTCGAAGTCGTGAACGACGAAGCCGGGCCGGACGTGGCGATCGAGGGCGGCGTCGGAGAGCGTCGCGGCCTGCTCGAGCAGTCGCGCGGTGTGCCAGTGGTCGTGCTCGACGAGGCGGTCGGAGAGATCCATGGTCGATGTCCTCGGCTGGCCGGGCAGCAGCAGGCCGCCGGGCGGGTGGAAATGGATGCCGTTGGGCGCGGCGAGCCGGAAGTCGCGCGGTTGGCCCGCGAACCGGCTCGGCGGTACGCCGTGCGCGCGCGTGAATGCGCGCGAGAACGCCTCGACGGCGTTGTAGCCGGCCTCGAGGCCGGCGTCGGTGACGCTGGCGCCGCGGCCCAGCTGCCATGCGGCGCGCTCCAGCAGAAGGCGGCGGCGAAACCCCGCCGGCGGCTCGCCGATGCCGGCGCGCACCAGGCGGTTGAAGTGGAACGGACTGAGCATCGCCCGGGCGGCCAGGGCGCGCCCGTCGAGGCCTTCGTCGAGCGCTTCGATCACGGCATCGATCACGTCGCGCAGGCGATCCGCGTGCGTCACGTCATCGAGTATGTCCCGCGCCGCGCCCGCGCGCATGACCGCGATTGCTCCGGCCTCGCATGGATCCCTGGAAGTGCGCTGCGAACGGCCAGGACGAGATGGTCACCGGATCACGATGGCCGCTCCCAGGGACCAGAAGTTGCCGGTGACGTCGGCCACGGGGCCGCTGGTGGTCTGCAGATCGCCGAGCGCGCCGACGTGCTGCATCGCAAAGAGCTGAAGGCCGAGGCGCGACTTCGTATTGAATTCCCAGCCGCCGCCGAAGACTACCGCCAGCGCCTTCGAGTCATCCGGGTGCGGCCCGATCGTCTGGACCCAGTTGCGGACGAACGCCATGCCCGCGCCCCCCTTGACGAAGAAGCCCTTCGATCCCCACGGCCGGAACTGCGCGACCGCATCGATCGCGGTTGCCCGGATGTGGCCGCTTTCGTTGTGCCATTGCATCCAGAACACGTCTGCGCCGACATCCATTCTCGGACTCACGCGGTAGCCGGCGTTGCCGAGGATGGCGGGGCCGTGGCGGAAAGGAAAGTCCTGAGCGCAGTCCTGGCAGTGGCCGCGGAGGGTGCCCGAGGCGACGCCCGCGACGATCCACAGCCGCGACGGCGGCGTCGCCTGCGCTTCCTGCGCCAGGGCCGACGCGGGCATGAGCCACACGACGGCGCACATCCAGAGCCACTTCATTGGTGCCTCCAGGTCAGGTACGCGCGCAATTGCGGATAGTGGAACGTCTGGGTGGTGCGAGCCGCGTCCTGGTAGTAGCTGCGGCGATGGAAGTATTCCGCCGACGTACCCACGCCGAACCGTCCCCGCAGCGGAAAGAGCAGATCGACGCGCGTATGCTGCAGGAAGTGGTTCGCGCGTACGCCGTCGAGGGAATAGATCTGGCGTCCGACGTAGAAGAACAGCGCGACGTCGCGGCCGTCGCGCGCCAGGCGGGCGAGCGCGCCGAAATCCGATCCGGGTCCGTAGTCGTAGAACCTGGGCCCTTCGGAGACGCCCTGGCCGGCGCTCGGTTCCTTTTCTTCCGGCTTTTCGGTCACGCCCAGCGGCAGCGAGTCGACCGCGCCGAGCACCGTCAATCCGCCCCAGCCCAGGATCCAGAAGTTCGTCCGCGACGACAGGGGGCGCGTCGTGCCGAGTGCCGCGTCGATCGCCTGCGACCCGGTGGAGTAGGCGTCGTTGTTCTGGTAGTTGTAGGTCTGGATCACCGAGAACTGCAGCCCGTGAGCGATCGGCTGTCCGTACAGCCTCCCCCGCACCCGCGCTTCGCTGAACGAGCTGCCGCCGCCGAAGCGCATGCGCATCCAGAACGCGTCGTAGGGCGTACGGCTGCGCCCCGTATTGGTGTCGCCGTAATACGCGTCCACCTCGAGGAACGGATCCCCGGCGGCGTTGAAGGCGCTCGACTGCGATCCGCGCCACAGGACGCCTGCCGATGCCACGGCGCCGAGTGACGAGGGCACGAACTCCGGCGGCTTGTCGGTCACGCGCGACGCGTCGCCGCTCGTGAAGCGGTTGAGCCCGGTGATCGGATCGACCGCGGTGGCGCCGATTTCACTCCACAGCCGCCGCTTGCCGGTCGCCTGTGTATTGCGAATCAGCCATGCGGTGCGATGCAGCATCTCGCCAAGCGTGATGCCGCCGAGGGTGGTGTTGATGAAGTCGTTCAACGAGGCATGGTTGGTCTCGCCGAAGAACTCCCAGGTGGAGCTGCCGAAGGCCGTCAGCGCGGCCGACTCGTAGAAGTTCAGGCCGTTGGCCCGGCCGGAGTCGAAATAGTTGCTGCCCTGATACGGATGGCCGATCTGGTTGACTGTGAAGTCGTCCAGGTCCCACACCATGCCCTGCTGCATGTTCGCCCACCACGACTTTGGCGAGATGTGGGCGGTGACCTGGCCGCGCGCCAGGTTTCCCAGCTCGTAGACCACGTTGATGCCGGTGGTCTGCAGGAACGACCAGCCGACCCGCCGGGCTGGACAGCCGTCGCACGGGCGCCGTGCGTCCCGGGATTCCGCTTTGGGCGGAGGACCCTGAGGATCCGGCGCGGGCGGCGCAGGTTCCTGCGCCGTCACCGGTCCGGCGCCCCCCAGCAGGGCGCCGGTGATGAGAAGGATTGCACTGAAGCGCGTCCGGTCCTGTCGTTTCATGGCGTCCGGGAATGGTCCCGAACACCGCCGACAGGCGTCTATGTCAAAACGGCAAAATTCGCCTGGCCTACTTCACGCGCCACTCGATCAGGCCGAACTCGCGCCAGTCGATGTCTCGCGCCAGGAACATCGCTTCGGGAGGTCCGATCTCGCCGGTCCGGTAATGGCGGGTCACCGGTTCGACCTCGATGCGCACCGCCGTCGTGGTCACCGCGTCGAACGCGACGCGATTGAATCGATCCTTCGCTACGCCGTAGGCGTCACGCGCGACGACCGGCTTCCAGGCGTCGCCGGACTTGTAGACGATCCGCCATGACGTCGGCAGCTTGCAGAAGCGCCTGTCGTCGGCGAAGTACACCTCGCTCGAGCTGATCGACACGGGCCGTGCGAAATCGTATTCGACCCACGCCGGCTGCCCCACGGCCGGGCGCATGCGGAAATAGAGGTTCGACTCGTCAGCTGACGAGAGCGGCGTGGCGCCGTCGTAGACGGCCGCGATGTCGTCGTTCTGATCGTTGTAGCCGGTCCACTTCTTCTCGATGCCGCCCGACGATGCCACCGTCGCGATCGGACGCGGCAGCACGATCGGTGTGGTGCGCGCCTTGTCCGCCGTGCGCGGCAGCCAGACCTGCATCTCACCCATCCCGCGATTCGCCCACGCGTAGTACGGAATCGCGACCAGGCGATGCGGCCGTGTGCGGACCGAGGCGTCCGCCGCGGTGCGGACGACCGCCTCGACCGGGCCGGTAATGACCTCGACACCGCCCAGCAGGTCGGATCGGAATTCGCTCGTCAGCGGCGCGCGATCCGGGACGGCGATATTGAGCGCGTGCCCGCCGTTATCGGGCCATTCGGCGGCGTAGACGAGCGGACCGCGCTCGAGCGCGACGCGCCCCTCATCATCCCTGACGCGCGGATCGGCGAGCACGCGCCGGATCGGCATCGGCAGGCGCATTTCAATCGTGTCGCCCGCCTGCCATTGCCGATCGATCTTCACGAACCCGTTCGCCGTACGCAGCGCGAGCGTCTTGCCGTTGACCGCGATCGTCGGCGATTCGCGCGCGCGATCGGTGAATCGATAGAGATCGCCGGGCGTGACGGTCTCGGCGGTCCAGCCGGGAATCCTCACGTAGACGCTGAATCGCCGCGGCGCGTCGGGGTCGACCGCGATGCGGACCTGGCCGTCCCACGGATAGCGCGTTTCCTGCCGCAGGACGGTGCGACGGCCCTCGGACCCCAGGCGCGCGGTACTGCCGACGAACAGGTTGACGTAGACCTCGTCCCCCTGTGTCGCGTAGACGTAGCGGCCGAGCGACGCGATCAGGCGCACGACATTGGGCGGGCAGCACGGCGTGTTGATCCAGTCGAAGCGCTCGTAGTTGCCGTAGGAGGTCAGCGGATTCTGGTAGAAGAACCGATCCCCTTTCTGCGACACGCCGTCGAGGAACCCGTTGTAGAGCACGCGTTCCATCTGATCGAGGTACTTCGCGTCCTGGTGCAGCAGGAACATGCGGTGGTTCCACACGACGTTGCCGTAGGAGGCGCAGGTTTCTCCCCAGGCGCTGAGATTGGGCAGCTCGTACGGGGCGCCGAACTGCTCGTGGAATCGGATCGAGCCGATCGCGCCGGTGACATACGTCTTGCGGAAGACCGCGTCGGTCCAGATGCGGTCCTCGGCCTGCAGGTATTCCGGGCGTCCGGTCAAGGCGGCGATGTCGGCGAGCGGGATATAGAGGTAGGTCGCGCGAACCGCGTGACCGACGGCTTCGCTCTGCTTGACGACCGGCGCGTGATCCTGCGCGTAGGTGCGGTCGAGCGCGTACTCTCCCTGGCGCGGGTAATCGTCCTTACCGCGCTCGTCGAGGAAGAACTTCGCGAGATCGCGATACCGGGTGTCGCCGGTCTGGCGGTAGAGGCTGATGAGGCCGATCTTCAGGCCCTCGTGACCGGAGATATACGTCTTCTTGCCGGGGCCGTACGACGCGTCGATCGCGTTGGCCGCCTTGATCGCCGCCTCGAGCGCGCGTGTCTTGCCCGTCGCCTGGTAGTAGGCGACGGCGGCCTCGAGAAACGTGCCCTGCGTGCGGATGGCCGCTTCGGGGTCGGACCCTCGCGCGTCGATCCCGGCGGCGATGCGCTCGATCAGATCGTCGACGCGCTTTTCGAGCGCGGGATCGGGACGCTTCGACAGCATGTCGCCGGCGGCCTCGATGAGTTGCGCCGGCGCCCTGCCGCCGCGCTCCTCCGACCTGTCGAAGACGTGCTGGATCGACACGGTGCGATTGGCTTCGAGCTTGCGCGCCCAGAATTCATCGGTGATGTCGACCTGCGCCTGCGGAACGGGACGGATCGGGTAATCCGGTCCGACGTCGGCCAGCGGCCGCTGCGCGACGAGCGCCAGGCTGCCCGCGCACAGCGTCATCGCAACCGCGAGAAGTTTGTACCGCATGCACATCCTCCGTGCGAGCCTCGGGCCTTCTATCGCCTCCCGGCGGAGTACTTGTTGGGCGCACCGGGTGTGGGCAGGTCGCTCGCGACCTGTGCCCCCGCGGCATGCGCCCGTGTCAGTGGACGAGCGAGCGTGATGCCGGTGCCGGCGATTGACGTGCCCGCCGCGTGCGCAAACGTGAGCGGCGCCGTGACGGCGATCGTCGCGCCCCCTCTGCCGCCGGCGGTGGAGGCGACGACCGCCGTCTCTTCGTTCGGGCCGCTGTCGATCGTGATGCGCTGGCCGGCGCTGAAGCCGATCGCGCCGGCGACCGGGATCGCGGTCGCGCCCGCATTGATGGCGGCGCCCGCCGTGGTGGCGCCTGCCGTGCCAACCGTTCCGATGACCGCGCTCTCGAGATTCGCGCCCGTATCGATCGTGATCGCCTGGCCGCCGGAGAAATCTGCGACGCTCGCGACCTTGATATTGATCGCGCCGGCGGCCGAACCGGCCGGCAGCGTCGTGGCCGGCTGCACGAGGAAATCGGTGCAGTTGCTGTCGGTATCTGCGCCGTCCGGGAAGCGGCCGGCACTCCTGTGCGGCGCGGTGACGGGAGGGCCCTGTCCGGCGACGCCGCCGCGGCCGGGTCCGGGCGCCGGCACGCGGCAGCCGCCTTCCCCGGCGCCAGACCTGCCGTGATATCCCTCGGAGGTCCACGGATCGACGAGCAGGCCGTAGTTGAGACTGTCAACGACCAGGCCTGCCGCGTCGCGCAGCACCATGCTTCCTGCGGCGGGTGAAAGGGCAGGGCCTCCGAACCACTGGTTGGGCGCCGGTGGTCCCTGGAATCCCGCGGACGTGACCGCGGCGCCGCGCAGCACCGCGTCGATCGCGTGGCCCTTCGTCAGTGGCTTGTCGAGCGTGATGCCGGTGCCGAGCGGCTGCACCGGCTCGTTGCTCGAGTGGGCGAAGGCCGTCGCCGGCGTGAAACTGATCCCGGTTCCGCGGACGCTGAACGGAAGGTTGGCCGCGTGGGTGAACTTCAGCGGCGCGGCGAGGTCCAGGCCCGTTCCCTGGGCAACGACGAACTCGCGATTGAGATGCGCTTTGGCGAGCGCCGGAGCGAAGTCGACACCGGTCGGGCCCGAACCGCCAACCGCCGTGATGGTCACGGTCTCGTGGTTTGCTGGAGTGCCGATGGTAAGCGTGTCGCCGGCGACGAAACCGCTCACGTTGCGAACGCTGATCGTGGTCGCGCCGGCGCTCGCATTCGCCGCGAGCGCCGTCCGGCTCGATTGGGTACCCACCTTCGTGACCGTGACGGTGTCGATCCCGTGGCCGACGCTGTCGATGTCCAGCCTGATCGTGTCGCCGACCGAGATGCCGGCGACGGACGTCACCTTGATGTTGGTCGCGCCGGCTGGCGCATCCGCCCCAAGGAATGCCTGCGTGCCCGGCTTGCCCACCGCGGTGACGGTCGCGATTTCATACTTCTCCACCGTTCTTGCGACGGCAGGGTAGGCGGCGCCGTAACCGATGGCGATCTTCTCGCCGACGACGAAGCCGGTGATGCTCGTGACGGGCACGTTGGTCGAGCCCGCGGGGATCGTGATGACCGGACCGTCGGGCAGCGGTTGCCACAGCGTCGTGCTGTTGCCGGCCGCCGTCCCGATGCTGACGATCTTGTGCGTCTCGACCCCGGAGCCGGTGCCGATGTCGAGAGCATCGCCAACCGACAGGCCGGCGATGCTCCTGACGTGGATGGTGCTCTCGCCCGCGCGCGCGGGGACCGCGAGTCCGGACGTCGAGAGGCCGAGCAGGTAGAAGCCGCGAGCCGCCAGCCTGGTTTCGGCCGGGATCGTTACGCTCGAGAAGATCGCCTGCTGCGTCTGATGCGCGGTCAGGGTCCAGTTCGAGATATCGACGTCACCGCCGCCGGCGTTGTACAGCTCGATGAACGAATTCGTCGGGTTGGTGGTCGAGCCGTCGCTGACGCGGAATTCGTTGATCGTCACCGGCGAAACGCTGCGCAGTTTCATCACCGCCGTTTCTGACTGCTTCGCGCCTCCCATAGCGGCTGCCCACCGCGCGGTGGCGACGAGATCGCCGTTGAAGGGCGCCTGGCCCGACGTGATCCGGAACGTCGCGTTCACGCTGGCTCCGGGCGCGACCGGATCGGCGAACGTCGCCGGCGTCAACGCCGCCGATCTCCAGCGCCGGTCGGGCGGCGGCACGCTCAGCTCGAGGATGGCCGGCGCGCCGGTCGTGTTGGTGAACCGCACGAAGATGTCCCGCGAGGATCCCGGTGACAGCGTCAGGAGTCCTCCCGGTGGAACCGTCGGGAAGCCCGGCGGCGCCTCCGTTGCTGACGCAGGCGTCAGCGTGAGCCGCGCCACGTCGTACTTCGCTGCCACGACGTTGGCCTGCACCAACTGGTCGGTTGCGTCCGACGGAAACGTTCCCGCGGCCGTCATCGCGCCTTCGTAGAAGGTGCCCTGCGACCCGACGCTGTTGTCGCCGCCGTTGCCGAGGAGGATCGCTCCCTGCTTGCGCATCGGGTCGTAGGTGTGATCGACGCGCGGTCCGTCGAACATCACCGACAGCGCGCCCTTCTGCGCGTCGCCGCCCATCGAGGTCCAGTGATGCGGCTCGCCTTTGGCGATCGCGGTGACGAATCGCCAGGTGATGTTCGGCAAGCTGTCGCAGAGCTTTGACGTGCTTCCCGGGTTGACGCACCCGACCAGGTTGTTCTCCTGGTCCGTCATGATCCACGGCCCAGGCGGGTTGCCGTGATACCAGCCGGTGGCATTCCCGTAGTAGGTGGTCTCCATCGTGCCGTTGTCGTCGTCACGGCTGTCGATCTCCGCGTTGCCGTAGTCGAAGCAGCAGCCGGAGTTGTAATGATGGCCGTTGATCACCCAGTACTGTCCTTCCGCCTGGTCGTCGACCGCCGTCCCCTTCGCGTCGTTCTGGCGAAGGCCCATGCCCGGCGCGATGAAGACGCCGTAGGCCTTGTGGCCCATGATCGTGATCGGTGCCATGTCGGCGATCGGGAGGTTGTTGAACCCGCCCATCGCCGGCCCGCTGAATCCGCCGCGCGGCGCCTGCACCAGATCGTTGTGCTTCGGGGACTGGTCGTAGATCGTCGCGATCCAGCAGGAGGTGCTGGCGCAGAACGCGTCCTGCGCCGCCGCGTTGGCGTAGCCGCCCGCATCCGGAACCGGCGACGCGACCGGACGGACCACGCCGATGTCGAGCGCCTTGCCGTCCGACTGGCGCAGCACGCGGTAGAGCGGCCCGTCATACGCGGCGTACAACGCGCGCGTCGTGCTGTGAGCCGCCACGCAGGGGTCGCCGGCGGCGGCGTAGATGTCACATGGCCCCTGGGGTCTCGGCGGAGGAGCGTTGCGGCCGGCCGGTCCCTGTGTGGCTGTCGTGAACGTGGCGCCGGTCACCGCCAGCGCCAGCGCGAGCATCAGCACCAGGTTGGATCGCGTCTTCATGTGTGACATGGCATCCGTTCTCCGGCCCCACGCGCTCCGGCGCCGGGATGCCACCGGATGATACTGGAGTCCTTGTCACAAGCGGCGGCCGGCTTCGTCCAATATCAGTGAACACCACCATGCGGGCGCTCATCCACGACCCGGCGGAGGACCGTCGCCTGGCTTCGGCCGCGCGGAACGGCGATGTCGAGGCCCTCGACGCGCTGGTCGGCCGTCACCAGGCGTGGATCTTTCACCTCGCTCAACGGATGCTGTGGAACCGGGCGGATGCCGAGGACGCGACGCAGGAGATCCTGCTCAAGGCGGTCACGAGGCTGGACAGCTTCGAAGGCCGAAGCGAATTCAGGACGTGGCTGTACCGAATCGCGAGCAACCATCTGCTCGATCGGTGCCGGACGGTCAAGGCTTTCGAAACGGTCGCCCGCACGCTCGCCGAGATACGCGACGAGGACGTTCCGGATCCTGCCAGCACGTGCGTCGAGACGTCTTTACTGGTCGAAGAAGCCAAGATCGCGTGTACGACCGGCATCCTGCTGTGCCTGGAGCCCCGCCAGCGCATGGCGTTCCTCATCGGCGAGGTATTGGGCGTTCCGGACGATGTCGGCGCGGAGGTGCTCGAGACCTCGCCCGTCAACTTCCGACAGATCCTGTCG
>Ga0075435_100003065_pt1 | contig 11273 bp, 12 predicted proteins | sample RhiMethybrSRZTD4_FD_75302 | JGI IMG/M metagenome (GOLD analysis project Ga0075435, IMG submission 75302) | Populus rhizosphere microbial communities from Tennessee, USA - Rhizosphere MetaG P. TD hybrid SRZTD4 | ecosystem: Host-associated > Plants > Roots > Rhizosphere > Soil | place: USA... | reverse complement strand
CAAGCCCGCCGACCTCCCCGTGGAGCAGCCCACCAAGTTCGAGCTGGTCATCAACCTCAAGACCGCCAAGGCGCTCGGCCTGACGATCCCGCCGTCGCTCCTGCAGCGGGCGGATCAGGTCATCGAGTAGTGGATAGGCGGACGTTCATCGGCGCCCTGACCGGCAGCCTCCTCGTCGGGCCGCTCGCCGCCGAGGCGCAGTCAACGGGAAAGATCGCTCGGGTAGGCTTCTTGACGACTACCCAGGCCTCCGAGCCCGTGGACATGGCCTTCCGTCAAGGGCTGCGCGATCTTGGCTATGTCGAGGGCCGGAACGTCGTGATCGAATACCGATCTGCCCACGGGAAAGTCGAACGGCTCCCCGACTTGGCCGCCGAACTGGCTGCACTGAGGGTCGATGTCGTCGTAGCCGTGACTAACCCGGCGATTGCCGCGGCCAAGCAAGCGACCGCGACAGTCCCCATCATCATGGTCGTGGGTGTGGAACCCGTGAGCGCTGGGTTCGTCGCCAGCACTGCCCATCCTGGCGGCAACATTACCGGGTTGACGTTCGATGTCACGGAGGACACGTGGGCCAAACGCATGAGTCTCCTGAAGGAGACGGTCCCCAAGGTCTCGCGCGTGCTCGTCTTCTGGAACCCCGACTATCCGCCGAATAGGGCGCGGTGGACGACAATAGAGAGCGCTGGTCGCAGCCTGCACGTCACACTCCTTTCGGCAGAGATTCGAGGAATCCGCGATGTCGGGAAGGGGTTCGTTACAGCCTCCGCGGGTCACGCAGGAGCCCTCTTCGTGCCGGGTGATCCTCTGCTCATCTCGCTTCGGTCGGACATAGCGAACCTGGCGGTGCAGCATGGTCTCCCCTCCATGTCTCCATACCGGGAGGGCGCCGAGGCGGGGGGCCTCATGGCTTATGGAGCAAATCTACCCGACCAGCTTCGACGGGCCGCTGCCTACGTCAACAAGATCCTGGAGGGTGCAAAACCCGCCGATCTTCCCATCGAGCAGCCCAGCAAGTTCGAGCTGGTCATCAACCTGAAGACCGCGAAGGCGCTCGGCCTGACGATCCCGCCGTCGCTCCTGCAGCGGGCGGATCAGGTGATTGAGTAGAGCACGAGGGGCTTTGTGACGCACTGAGTCGATCCAAGGAATGCCCCTGCTCTGCAGCCCGTCTAACGATCCAAGGAGGTGCGGCTATGCGCTATCTGCGGATCGCGTTGCTGCTCCTGGCAGTTACCATCGTAACTCAGTCTTGCATCTTCGTGCCTGTGCCTGTCGACGGCGGTGGCGATCATCACCGGCACCGCGACGACTGGCGCTGAGTGGACGTAGTCTGAGACACCTGGATCTGCCCGAAGGGGATGAGCCGCCCTCTTGAGGCTGCCCCTTCGGGCTCGTAGGCTCGACCGGTTCCACCTCCGGCATACGCTGAAGGCACCCCGGAGCTAGATATCCTTCCCGAATCACGCGACGCCAATTGTGGGGAAGCGCGTGCTCAGCGCAAAGGTGTCGCGGCTGCTAAGTTCTCGCCGGATCACGCGTTTGCCGGTGGCACGATGCCTGCTCTACAACGCCTCCACCATGGTTTCTCGAGAGGCTAGCGGGCGCGCGTCGGAGTTGCGCCGCTATGCGCGCCAGATCGGCCCGTGGCCGGTCGTCCTCGAAACACGCGACGGCTGGCTGAGGGTCCCTGTGATCGACCTGAGCCCGGGCGGAGCCAAGGTATGCCTCGTGGAGCCGCTCAAGGACGGCACGAAAGGGCGCCTCTATTTTCTCCCGCCTTATTGGCGTCCTCGGGCCGTCGAGGCGATCGTCTGGCGAACTGATCTGGACGGCATTGTGCTCCTCTTTACTGGGCCGAGCATCACGCCGCCACTCGCCGCGCGTGACGGTCGCCCGGCGGACTCGTGGCGCTGGACCTGGGAGGCCCGCGCTCCCTCGCCACCCTCTTAGGGGCCGCGCCTGTGACCCCGCGCATTACTCCAATCCACAGGGTGGACCGAGAACCCGCGAGGAACGCGGCTGGGGGCCAACACTTGCCTCCGCCCTCGCGACCGGGACGGGCCGTACCCGAGTTTCGCTGATGCGCCCGGTGACCGTGATCATTCCGACGACGGCGACGCCGGCGCGGGAAGCCGTGTTGCATCGGGCGGTGAATAGCGTCTTGGCGCAGCGGGAGGTCGAGCCGACGATCCTGGTGGCCGCCAACGGCGCCGTGGACGCCGGGGTGATCCATCGGCTGGCCCGCCGGCCGGTGCGGATCGTCTGTTGCCCGGTCCCCGGACTGTCTGCGGCCATCGCGCACGCGGTTGGGATGGTCGACACGGAGTTCTTTGCCGAGCTGGATGACGACGACGAGCTGCTGCCGGACGCGCTCGCGCTGCGGCTTGACCGGTTCGCGCCCGACGTCGACGTGGTGGTGACCGCGTTCATCCGGAGTGTCGGTGGCGTCCACGAGGTGATCCGGGTCGGGCCGGCGGTGCAGGACGATCCGCTCCGGGCGATGACCCAGGAGGCGTGGCTGGCCGCGGGCTCGGGGCTCTACCGGACCAACGCCATCGACGCCCACTACTTCCGCGCCATGCCGGCGGGGCTGGAGTGGACCTACCTCGGCTACTGCCTGGCGCTCCACCACTCGATCCATTTTCTGGACGTCCCGACCCTGCTGTACCACGCGGACACGCCGGGCTCGCTCTCGAAGTTGCCGGCGCACGTGTTCCAGCAGCCGGCCGCCCTGCGCCAGGTGCTGGCCCTGCCACTGCCTGGGCCGATCCTGCGGCTGGTCCGGCGCAAATACGCGGCCGCCTTGCATCAGGCCTCCGAGCTCGAGTACAAGGCGGGCCACGGCCGTGCGGCGTGGGACTGGCATCTGCGGTCCCTGATGACGCGGTACTGGTGGCGATACTTCGCCTATACGCGGTGGCTACTCCCCCGGTCGGTAGACTGACCGGCGGGCCCGACCTGCTGCGCGGCCCTCTGGAGGCTGCCCCTTCGGGCTCTCTAGCTAATTCGCAGTTAGGCTCAACGCTGACTCTCGCCGCGCCAGGCGTGATCACGTGGACGAAGTGTTAGAGGGGATCTACCAACGACTCTGCATCCGCGCTCAGGACAGCCAGCACGCAGCGGATCACAGCATGGGCGTGGCGGAACTGCGAGCGGCGCGGCGCTGGGGGTGTCGAAGGCCCTACTGAACGAAGCGCTCTGGCTACTCAGCTTCCCCGGCGACAAACGCATCTCGTTTCCTGCCAAAGACCGAGTGGCACTAGGGCCGGAGTGGATAGAGCGGCGCCTATCCCGCTAGTCTCGCCAGCAGCTCGGCCAGTCGCTTCTCGGCATCCCGCTCTACCATTCAAGGAAATCCCGTCGACCCTATCGCTGGCGGGCAAGGCCGCGAACGCGGCGCGGTGCTTGGCTGCCTTCTCGGCCAACTCCAGCAACTCCTCCCGCCAACGCTGGCGGTCCGTCAGTGGTCGCGGCATTAGGGAATCGTAGGTGCGGGGTCTAGGCACAGGGCATTACACAATCCTGGCGGCGGCCTGTCATGGCGCAAGGGCGGGCGGTGCACGCTGTTCGGAGACGGGGCTACAACTCCCGGGCTTGGGAGGTGCCATCCATGCGATCACTCCTCGCGATCGTCTGCCTGCTCGCCTTCGGGACGTACAAGAGCATCCAGCTGATCCTCAACTTGGTGCCAGCCGATCAACGGAACCGTCCGATGGGGGAAGTACTGCCGGCAGATCAAATGGCCGACTTTAACGACCTAACAGGCTTGATAGAAAGCTACGGCTGCCTCCCCGACACCATTGACCGGCGTGGGCCAAGGGGGAAGTGACAGGGCATCTCTTACGCCCTTGCCGAAGCTGTGACAACCTCCCGGCCCCATGCCGGATGTGCTCGCTGCCCTGGTGGCCTTTGTCGCTGAGCACCATCGGTGCGGCGATCTGGATGGCGGTCGAGACGACGGCTATGTCTGGCTCGCGTGTAGCTCCGGGGCGCAGATCATTCGTCCGGCTAGTGCGCCTTCCCAAGCACCGGCACGACTGCCGGACCACGTCGGGCCGATGTTCTGATTGCTCAGGCCGCTCAGCTTTCCGGCTCTTGAGCCCACTCCGCCCCGCTGGTATAAGGGCTCGGATTGGGCATTCTCATGCAGACACGGCCTGATCGGAGGGTTGGGCAGTGAACCGACGAGTGTTCATCCGCACCGTGGCTTGCGGCCTCCTCGCCGGGCCGCGCGCCGCTCAGGCGCAGCAAGCGAGCGTGCCGCGGATCGGTGTTCTCGCACCGACTACGTGCTCGCATCCGAACTACCAGGCGCTGCGAGAGGGCCTGCGTGCGCTTGGCTACGTCGAAGGCAAAACCATCATCATAGAGTGTCGCGAGGCGGCGGGGCGCTACGAACGAGTTCCCGAGCTGGCCGCCGAGTTGGTCCGCCTCAGGGTCGACGTGCTCGTCACGGACGGGCTGTCGCCGGCGCGGGCGGCCAAGCAGGCGACGAAGACGATCCCCATTGTCATGGGAACCGTCGGGGATCCGGTCGGGGCTGGGCTCGTCCATAGTCTAGCCCGGCCCGGGGCGAACATCACAGGCCTCACGCTGACGACCGCGGAAATGAACACCAAGCGGCTCGAATTTCTCAAGGCAATTACCCCGGGGAGCAGCCATGTCGGCGTGCTCACGAATCCGGGCAATCCGGGCGCCGCCTTGGGGATACGCGAGACCGAGGCCGCCGCCCGATCGCTGGGACTGACGCTTCACGTGGTCGAGGCCCGGGGCGCAGAAGACCTCGAGCGGGCATTTGCGGAGATGCTCAAACAGCAGGCGAAGGCGGTCGTTATCCTCCCGGATCCGATCTTGGCCGACCAGAGCACACGAACCGCCGCCCTCGCAGCCAAGTACCGGTTGCCAGCAGTTGGCGAGGTGCGGAACTTCGCCGAGGCCGGGGGCCTCTTGGCCTATGGACCACGAAGCGAGGAGAACTTTCGGCGCGCTGCATTTCTTGTCGACAAAATTCTCAAAGGTTCCAAGCCCGGCGACCTGCCCATTGAGCAACCCACCAAGTTCGAGCTGGTCATCAACCTCAAGACGGCCCGAGCCCTTGGCCTGACCATCCCCCCGTCACTCCTGCAACGCGCGGATCAGGTGATCGAGTAATGGACCGACGAGCCTTCATCGGCACGCTTGCTGGCGGCCTCCTCGCCGCGCCGCTCGCCGCTGGGGCACAGCAGGCCGCGGGGAGGGTATGGCGTGTCGGCTTCCTGACCCCCGGATTTAGGGAACTCCCAGGATCCAACCCCGGACTCTTCCCCTTGTCGCAAGGCCTGCGTGAGCTCGGTTACGTTGAGGGCCGGAACCTCACCTTGGAGGTCCGTTACGCGGAGGGCCGAACGGAGCGATTTCCGGCAATCGCGGCGGAGTTAGTCAATCTCAAGGTCGACGTGCTGGTTGCGGCAAGCACGCCTGGTGCCCTCGCCGCCAAGCAGGCGACCAGCAAAATCCCCATCGTGATGGCTAGCGTGGGAGAACCGGTCGAAGTAAAGCTCGTCGAGAGCCTAGCCCACCCCGGCGGAAACGTCACGGGGTTGTCCCTCATCGCCCCACAGCTCGCAGCCAAGCGACTGGATTTGCTCAAACAGGCCCTGCCAAGACTTTCGCGGGTGACAGTGCTCTGGAACTCGGCGAACCAGGGCATGCAGGCCAGATTCCACGAAACGCAAGGCGCGGCACAGCAGTTAGGCATGGCGCTCCATTCCGCTACGATCCAAAGCCCCGACGACTTCGACTCGTTGTTTGCGACGATGATTCGAGATCGGCCTGAAGCATTGCTGGTTCTAGCCGATACGGTGACCGTCGCCAACCGACAACGCACCGTCGAGTTCGCAGCAAGGAGCCGAGTGCCAGGGATCTACGAAACGAGGGCATTTGTGGATGCCGGAGGCCTCATGTCATACGGGATTGATGTTTCTGACCACTATCGGCGTGCCGCGAGCTACGTGGACAAGATCCTCAAGGGGGCCAAGCCCGCCGAACTGCCGGTCGAGCAGCCCACTAAGTTCGAGCTGGTCATCAACCTCAAGACCGCCAAGGCCCTCGGGCTGACGATCCCGCCCTCGCTTCTGCAGCGGGCGGATCAGTTGATCGAGTGATGGACCGACGAGCGTTCCTCGGGACCTTGGCTGGTAGCCTCCTCGCCGCGCCGCTCGCGATCGAGGCGCAGCCAGGAAGAGTCTTTCGGATAGGTATTTTGGGGAATTTCCCCGTAACAGACCCTGAGGATGCGCGCCTGTGGGGGGCATTCATCGAAGGGCTACGAGAGCTCGGCTACGTGGAGGGGCGGAACATCACGATCGAGCACCGATCTTCGGAGGGCAAGTTTGCTCGACTCCCGAATCTCGCCGCCGATCTCGTGCGCCTGCAGGTGGACGTCATCGTTACCGGGGGCCCGCCCGCCCCTCTGGTCGCCAAGCAGGCGACCAGCACGATCCCTATTGTCTTCGCCGTCTCAGGCGACCCGGTTGCAGAGGGCCTCGTCGCCAGCCTTGCCCGACCCGGCGGCAACATCACCGGGTTGGCCAGCATTTCAGGAGACGTGGTTGGGAAACAGTTGGCGCTGCTCAAAGACGCCGTCCCCAAAGTCTCTCGGGTGGCCGTTCTCCAGAACCCGAGCAATGAGACCCACGCCCGCATCTTGCGGCAAGCAGAGGGCGCGGCCCAGGCCCTCGGGATGCAGCTGCGCATCGTGCAGGCGCGCACTCCGCCCGAGATCGACGCGGATTTCGCGGCGATCCGTAGCCGGCGCGTAGACGGCGTCCTCGTCCTGCGGGACGCGTTGTTCCTTGCGCAGCGAACCCAGATCGCGGCCCTCGCCGCCAAAGGTCGACTCCCAGCAGTGTACGGGTTCAAGGAGCAGGTGGAGGCGGGGGGGCTCATGGCCTATGGAGCGAGCGTGCCCGTTATGTACGGCCGCGCCGCGGCCTACGTCGACAAGATTCTCAAGGGCGCGAAGCCCGCCGATCTGCCGGTGGAGCAGCCCAATAAGTTCGATCTGGTCATCAATCTCAAGACCGCAAGGGCGCTCGGTCTCACGATCCCGCCGTCGCTCCTGCAGCGGGCGGATCAGGTGATCGAGTGAGTCGGCTGCTCAAGATCCTTGCTTCGTGGGAGAAGCTTGCCGTTTCGCGGAGGAGGTCGTTCGCGCATGTGCATTGGTTCCGAACAGCTGAGACCTGTCTCCGGTGTCGCAAGATTGAGCGCACTATCGCGCGATATAGTGTGATGAACGATGCGCTGGCCGTGATAGCATGCGCTGCGCTAGGCTGCGGCTGCCGCGACCCGAGATGTCCCACGGTCGTCAAGGCTGTCCTCCTCGCTAACGACTCACTCCCACGAGCGGCCGACGGCAATCTGGAACGGACGAAGGACTAGCGAGTGGGAAGTGGTCGTAGTGTGTGATGCGCGAGATGCCCGAACCATCCGCCCAGAAGGTGCTCGACCTAGCCCGAGCCGACCTGTTCAGCCATGCGCTAGTCCTTCACGACAATGTCGTCAGCGACCCACTCGGCCCCACGCAGGCGGGCGTTCACCGTTACCCGGGCACCCTGAGACATGTCGGGGGGCATTACGCTGGACGGGACGCTAACGCGGATTCCTCCGCTGAGGACGATGAACCCTTCGCCTACCTCATGAACGACTCCGCTCAAGATATTCGGCACGTTACCTGGTCTTGCTCGTTTGTCGTACTTGCATTCGTAGCATTCCTGGTGAACGTCGCCCTCTTCAGTGCGATATCGCCCCGAGCCTTCTTCGATGGGAAGATGGCAGATTGCGCAGATGACGGGCTCGCCTACCATTGCTCGGCATTCGCCCCGCTCGTTCTGTGTCGACTTAAAGGGTGTCGCAACCGCGAACAGTCGGAGTAGGGCCTAGCCCTGTTCTAACGTTTCATCGGCCTTGGTCTTCTCGCGCTGCCCCTCAGGCTTCGGGGTACAGGCAGGACACTCACAGTAGGTCCGCGTCTCGCCGCCCGCTCGCTTCAGGACCGACGCCATTAGTCCGGCCGCACTTCGGGCACCTCGGCATTGGTCGGTCCGTCGAGCATTATCGGAGCAAAGCACATGCCGAATGCAAAAGCCGAGATTGGCGGGCCCATACCGGGTGGGAATGGGGAGCAGAAAGTAGAAACTACCGCGGTGCTCTTACAGCGTGGATCGATCTGGCGGCTTCAACCACCGCCGCGATTGTTCTGGAGCGGGCGACGGCACACAGTAACGGCACCTCTCAGCCGCCGGCTTGTTCTGCCCGTCGCCATCCAGACCTGGTCCCTCACGAGCCTCCAGCAGCGGCTATTCAAGACCGGCGGGCGGCTGATCCGACATGCCCGGTACTTCACGCTGCAGCTTGCCGAAAGCTACTTGACACGGCCCCTGTTCCGGCAGATCGTCGCGCGTATCGAGCGGCTCGCGTGGCACCCGACGTGATCGGGTGGACGGTTCAGGCAGGGAGCCGGGTCGGCAGCGGCGGGGGTGTCGCCACGGCGGCGGCCAGCTCTCGGAAGCGGCCAGATCAGGGTGCTGGCGCCGCGAAAGCGAGCCGTTCACCTGCTTACGAGCGGGCAGCATGGCGGTGAGGGTGTCACGTCGCCCGCCCGCCAGGGTGAAACGAGGAAGAAGATGGGTCCAAATCTCAAATCCCAGCGAAGAGCTCCTCACGCCCCGAGCGTGAGCTACGCCTTCCTCGTCGAGACCTACGCGACGGAGCGGGTCAAGACGCTCGGCGTGTGGAGCATGTTCCGTGACGAGGACCTCGACATCCGCCCTCACCCCAACCTCGCGCGCGATCGGACGGCGCACGAGCACATGGTTCACCAGTGCCTGAGCGAGGACAAATGGTTCTGTACGATGTTCGGCATCGACGTGGGCGCGCCGCCCTTGCCGAAGGCCGAGACGCGGCTCGATTTCATCGAGCAGTACGCGACGGACTCGGCTCAGCGGCTCGCCGGCCTCGAAACGCAGGACGCCGCATGGTGGGAGCGTGAGGTGGCGTTCTTCGACACGAGGCACAGTCGCGCGTGGATCATGGTGCGGCGCATCGCGCACACCGCCCATCACCGCGCCGAGATGACGACCCTGCTGCGGCTGCTCGGGCGCCAGGTGCACAGCGTGTACGGCCCGTCCATCGACACGGGTGGCTTGCCGATCAACGGCGCGAAGACGGTCTATGCGTATCCGGACATTCCGTCGCTGCTCGAGGGGGAGCGACGTGGCGGCGCCAAGGCGCCGTTGCCTGGCCCGGGTACCAGGCCGAGCACCGAGCGCCCGGGCACTTAGCACCCGGGCGGCACCGCCGTCGCTTCGATCTCCAGCAGGCATTCGTCCTGCGTGAAGCGGCGGAGACAGAAGCGGCCTGACGGCACCGCCCACAGGTGAAACCGCCCGGGCTTGTTCAGTCGGGCGGGTTTCTTGTTTTTTGCCTCTTAGCGGACATTCGCGCTCAGTATCCCTGGTGGTCCGGAGTCGGCGGGCTAGACGCCGATTGGGGCACTCCAATCTCGACCGAGCCTACCGCCTGGATCGTCCAGCCAGCTCCGCGCCGAAGCGCCGCCTCCACCTCGTCCACCGTGGGCGGCGGTTTCCACTCGCCTAGCAGGGCGATGTGATCGCGGCCTTGGAATCGAATGGTGACGGATAGGCGGTCCCCGATCCGCAGGACATTCGTCAGGACACCTTCAAGCCGTAAACTCGCGGTGTCGCGGGGACCGTCGCGGCCTACAGGAGGCCAGACGTAGGAGCGCCATCCAGTTCGCTTGAGGTAGCGCAGTTGCACCGGCACAACATATAGGCAGACGCAGCCGGATCGCAACGTCTATATCGGGTCGCCCTGTTTACTTATACTGGCTAGGTTGCCCGCTGAGGAGAGGCAGATATGTCTGGCTCCAGTGCGGGCTCATCATGCAGCCGGAAAACGAGCCGCCGTCTCCGGCCACCAAGCAACGGTGAAGGGAACACGACCGAGTGGCCGCTGCCGCGCCTCCCCCAACACCGCGACGACTGCCTGACCACGTCGGGCCGATGTTCTGATTGCTCAGGCCGCTCAGCTTTCCGGCTCTTGAGCCCACTCCGCCCCGCTGGTATAACGGCCCGGATTGGGCATTCTCTTGCAGACAACAGACGGCCTGATCGGAGGGTTGAGCAGTGAACCGACGAGCGTTCATCGGGACGATAGCTGGCGGCCTCCTCGCCGCGCCGCTCGCTGCCGTGGCGCAGCCGGGCGGCAAGGTGTGGCGAATCGGTTATCTCGGCTACTCCTCTCCAGCCCTTGAGCAACATCTCATCGGAGCATTTCGGCAAGGGCTACGGGACCTCGGCTACGTCGAGGGTCAGAATCTTGTGATCGAATACCGATCTGCCGAAGGGAAGCGGGAGCGGTTTCCCGAACTCGCGGCCGAGCTGATCCGGATGAAGGTTGATGTCATCGTGACTCTCGCCACGCCTGCGGCCCTGGCAGCCAAGCAAGCGACCCACACGATCCCCATCGTTGTGGCGGCCATGGCCGATCCTGTTGAAGACGGACTTGTCGCCAGCCTTGCACGGCCCGGCGGGAATATCACGGGTTCGACCTTCCTTGGTCCCCGGTTAGTCCCTAAGCGCCTAGAGCTCCTCAAGCAGGTCGTTCCCAGGGCCTCCCGAGTGGCGGTCCTCTGGCATCCGGGGATATATAGCGAACGCACGATGAGAGACATGTTGCAGGAGACGGAGGGTGCAGCCCGGGCGGTGGGAGTGCAGCTTCAACTAGTGGGGGCCGGAGGTCCCGCCGATTTCGGGAAGGCATTCACCGCGATGCGCAGAGACCGCGCCGACGCAGTCGTCGTGTTCCCGAGCCCGATGCTCTATCTCGAGCACAAGAGCATCGTGGACCTCGTGGCGCAGAGTCGATTGCCAGCGGTCTACCCATGGCGAGAGGCCGTGGATGACGGAGGGCTTATCGCGTATGGCGCGAACATCCCCGACATGTTGCGCCATGCTGCCGCGGTAGTGGATAAGGTTCTGAAGGGCGCGAAGCCGGCTGACTTGCCCATTGAGCAACCGACCACCTACGAACTCTTTATCAACCTCAAGACCGCCAAGGCGCTCGGCCTCACAATCCCCCAGTCGCTCCTGCAGCGGGCGGATCAGGTGATCGAGTAGCCTCGGCCTACGGCAATGCACGTGGACGACGTGGTGGAAGCCATCTTTTTCGCACGCGGGCAATGTTTGAAACTCCGCGAGGATGTGGCT
>Ga0075435_100003062_pt1 | contig 11277 bp, 9 predicted proteins | sample RhiMethybrSRZTD4_FD_75302 | JGI IMG/M metagenome (GOLD analysis project Ga0075435, IMG submission 75302) | Populus rhizosphere microbial communities from Tennessee, USA - Rhizosphere MetaG P. TD hybrid SRZTD4 | ecosystem: Host-associated > Plants > Roots > Rhizosphere > Soil | place: USA... | reverse complement strand
CGACGCCTCCGCCCGTGCCGGTTCCGATGATCACGCCGAACACGATCGGCGCGCCGGCCGCCGCGCCATCACACGCCTCGGAGAGCGCGAAGCAATTCGCGTCGTTCGCAAAGCGCACCGGACGACCGAGCAGCCCCGGCAAATCGTCGGCGAGCGGCCTGCCGTTCAACCACGTGGAGTTTGCGTTCCGCACGAGGCCGGTCGCCGGCGAGATACTGCCCGGAATGCCGACGCCGAGGCTGCCCTGCTCCCCCACGTCCTGCTCAATGGCACGGACGAGATCGGCGATGGCCGCCAGCGTGCGGTCGTAGCTTCCGCGCGGCGTGTGCACTCTGCGCCGCACGCGCACATTTCCGTCTTCGTCTATGGCGATCCCTTCGATCTTGGTGCCGCCGAGATCCACACCGATGCGCATGCTGCCTATAATCTATGGCATGACACGTCTCTGCCTGTTCGTCGCGCTGTGCGGCGTCGCGGCCGGATGCACGCGCGGCAGCGCCTCGTCGGCCCCGACGGCCGCCGATATGAAAACGTTCCTCGACGACGCGAATCAGACGACGCTGAAGCTCGGCGTCGCGGCGAGCCAGGCCGGCTGGGTGCAGCAGACGTTCATCACGGACGACACCGAAGCGATCGCCGCGCGCGCCAATCAGGCGGCGAACGAAGCCGGCGCGCGCTTCGCGAAGGCCGCGACGAAGTACGACCACGTCGAGGTGCCGGCCGACGAGCGGCGGGAGCTCAATCTGCTGAAGGTGTCGCTCGTCCTCGCGGCGCCGTCGGATCCGAAAGAGTCCGACGAGCTCTCGAAGATCATGGCGCGCCTCGAGTCGATGTATGGCAAGGGCAAGTGGTGCCCCGACGCCTCGAAGCCCGACACGTGCAAGAACATCGACGACGTGACGCGGATCATGGCGGCTTCGCGCAACGAGAAGGATCTCCGCGCGGCGTGGGAAGGATGGCACACCATCTCGCCGCCGATGCGGAAGGACTACACGCGATTCGTCGAGCTGTCGAACAAGGGCGCGAAAGAGCTCGGCTTCGCCGACACCGGCGCGATGTGGCGATCGAAGTACGACATGTCGCCCGACGACTTCACGAAGGAGCTCGATCGCCTCTGGGGCCAGGTGCGGCCGCTGTATTTGAAGCTTCATGCCTTCGTGCGGATGAAGCTGCATCAGAAATACGGCGATGTCGTGCCGGCGAACGGACCGATCCCGGCGCACCTGCTCGGCAACATCTGGGCGCAGGACTGGTCGAACATCTATCCCCTGGTCACCCCGCCGAACGCCGATCCCGGCTTCTCGCTCACCGACATCCTGAAGAAGCGCAGCATGCCCGCGCTCGACATGGTGCGGACCGGCGAGCGCTTCTACACATCGCTCGGCTTCGCGCCGCTGCCGAAGACGTTCTGGGAGCGGTCGCTGTTCGTTCGCCCGCGCGACCGCGACGTCGTCTGCCACGCGAGCGCGTGGGATATCGACTTCGAGTCCGACGTGCGCATCAAGATGTGCATCGAGCAGACGGCGGAAGACTTCACGACCATTCACCACGAGCTCGGGCACAACTTCTATCAGCGCGCGTACAAAGATCTCCCGGTACTCTTCCGCGACAGCGCGAACGACGGGTTCCACGAAGCCATCGGCGACACGATCGCGCTCTCGGTGACGCCCGAATATCTCGTGCGGATTGGTCTGCTCGACAAGGCGCCCGACACCTCGCGTGATCTTGGTCTGCTGATGACGCGCGCGCTCGAGAAGATCGGGTTCCTGCCGTTCGGACTGCTCATCGATCAATGGCGATGGCAGGTCTTCTCGGGAGCGATTCCGCCGGCGAACTACAACAAGGCGTGGTGGGATCTGCGGCTGAAGTATCAGGGCGTCGCGCCGCCGTCGCCGCGCGGTGAAGAATTGTTCGATCCCGGCGCAAAGTATCACGTGCCCGACAACACGCCGTACACGCGGTATTTCCTCGCAGACATCCTGCAGTTCCAGTTTCATCGGGCGCTGTCGAAGATCGCCACCTGCACGCTGCCGCTCAACCGCTGCTCGATCTACGAGAGCAAAGAAGCGGGACGGCGGTTGAACGCGATGCTGTCGATGGGCCAGTCGCGTCCGTGGCCCGACGCGCTCGAAGCGCTCACCGGTTCGAGGCAGATGGACGCGACGGCCATCATCGATTACTTTGAACCGTTGTCACGATGGCTCGACGATCAGCTGAAGGAAGCGGCGGTAGGGTGGTAGATTGGCCCTTGTGAGGGCCGCCTTCCAGAAAGGACGCGCCATGACAGTCCTGGATTTGATCGGCTCGCGTTCCGACGTCTACATGATCCGCGACGACATGACGGTGCACGATGCCGCGCGCTACCTTCGGGATCGCGAGGTTCGATCCGTCGGCGTCACCGATGCGTCCGACCGGCTCGTCGGCGTTGTCTCGCAGAGCGACATCTCGGACAAGGTCGCCGCCGAAAACAAGTGCCCCGCCTGGATGCGCGTGAGCGAGATCATGAGCACGGGCCTCGTCATGGTGACGCCCGATCGCTCCCTGCCCGACTGCCTCCGGTTGATGGAACAGAACAGCATCTACCACCTGCTCGTCGTCGACGGGAACGGCAAGTATCGCGGCATGCTGTCGGTGAGCGATCTCCTCCGGGTCATCGCGTCGGATGAGAAGGCGCGCGCCGATATGTTGGAGGCATTCGCGTTCGGGTAGCGCAAATCGAACCGGGCGCCCTCGAACCGCGTCTGATATGTTCAGTCCCATGCGTCGGGCCCTGGTCGCCTTATCGTCCCTTTGCGCCGCAGCGTTGCTCGTCGCCGCGGCGCCGCTCCCCGCCACCGACCTCGACGATCTCATGCGGAAGGTGCTCGCCTCCCGCGACGAGAACTGGAAAAAGCTGCAGCAGTACGTCCTCGACGAACGTGAAGTCATCGATTTGCGCGGCCCGGGGAACGTGCCGGTGTGGGGCGAGCGCCGCGAATACACGTGGTACATCCGCGATGGGTTCTTCGTCCGCAGCCCGCTGAAAGTGAACGGTGTCGACATCTCCGATTCGGATCGCCGCAAGGCCGAGGCCGAGTACCTGAAGCGACAGCAGGAACGCGAGCGGCGCGCACGCCAGGGTCAGGTGGAGGAGATCGCGCCGCCCACTGACGTCGACGGCATTCTGAAGCAGACGCGGCAGCCGCAGTTCATCTCATCCGCGTATTTCCTCCGATTCAGGTTCGAGGAGGGCAAGTACGCGCTCGTCGGCCGCGAGACCCTGGATGGACGCGACGTGCTGCGCATCGAGTACTACCCTTCGCGCCTGTTCCGCGGGTCCGACCGGCGCCGGAACAGCGAGACGTCCGACCGCGATCGTGCGTATGAGGCCGAGCTGCAGCGGCTGATGAACAAAGTCGCGCTTGTCACGCTCTGGGTCGAGCCGAACGCTCATCAGGTCGTCAAGTACACGTTTCAGAACATCGGCTTCGACTTCCTGCCCATCCAGTGGCTGGTTCACATAGACGAGGTCCGCGCCACGATGAACATGGGGCAGCCGTTCACAGGCATCTGGCTGCCGCGCGATCTCGAGGTGGCGGCCGCGATGACGGTCGCGGCCGGTCAGTTCGACGTCCGCTACGCGCTCGATTACCACGATTACCGCCAGCCCGACGTCACCACCAAGGTCAAGATCCGCTGACGTGCTGCCAGCCGCGCTGTTGTGCGCCGCGCTCGCTTGTGGCGCAACCCTCTCCGGGTCGCGCGCTTTCGCCATCGCCGCGCAATCGGCCGAAGTGATTTCCGCGATCCAGATACACGGCAACACCGCGACGAGCGACGACGAGATCCGTCGTCTCGCGGGAATCGAGGTCGGCGCGCGCGTCGAGGCAACGACCGTCGACGACGTGGCCGCGCGACTGCGTGCGACGAAGCGCTTCCAGAGCGTTCAGGTGCTGAAACGCTTTGCGTCGATCGCTGATCCCTCGCAGATCGTTCTCGTCATCGTCGTCGATGAAGGGCCGGTGAAGATCGAGCTCACCGACGATCCCGATCATCCGACGCGCGTCGTCCGCAGCGGCCGTCCCAATCTCATGTTCCTGCCGGTGCTGGCGTTCGAGGACGGCTACGGCCTCACATACGGCGTCCGGTTCGCCAGGCCGGACATCGTGGGCAAAGGCAGCCGCGTATCGTTCCCGTTGACCTGGGGCGGCGACAAGAGAGCCGGCGTGGAGTTCGACGCGCCCGTCCGGCGCGGTCCGATCGATCGTGTCCTCGCAGGGGCGTCCGTGTCGCGCCGGGAGAACCCGTTCTACGACGAAGACGACGATCGCCAGCGAGCATGGGTGCGCGGCGAACGCGAGATCGTCCGGAACGTGCGAGTCGGCGCCACGGGCGGCTGGCAGCGCGCGTCGTTCCTCTCGACTACCGACACGTTCGGGCAGATTGGCGCCGACGTCGTCGTCGACACACGGATCGATCCGCTGCTTCCGCGCAATGCGATTTACGCGCGGGCCGCATGGGAGCATCTGAGCCTCGGCCTCAACCGGCGCGACTTCGATGTGCGCGGCTACGTCGGCGTTTTCGGGCAATCGGTTGTCGCGTTACGGGTTCAGCGGGAGGATTCGAATCATCCGCAGCCTCCGTACCTGAAGCCGATCCTCGGCGGGATGCCGAACCTTCGCGGCTTCGAGGTCGGCGTCGACGCCGGCGACATCCTGGTCGCGACCTCTGCCGAGCTGATCGTTCCGCTCACGTCGCCGCTGAGCATCGGCAAGATCGGCGTGAGCGGATTCGTCGACGCAGCAACGGTCTACGACTCCGGCGAGCAGCTGGCGGATCAGACGTTGAAGCAGGGATACGGCGGGTCGCTGTGGTTCTCGGCGGCGTTTCTGCGATTCAACGTCGCGGTCGCGCATGGACGCGGGGCGTCGACCCGCGTCCATGTCGGTGCGACCGTGTCGTTCTAAGATCCGGTGTCCTCCAGGTGAGGCGCTACTTCTTCGGGCCGATCGTGATCTTGTCGATGACGCGATCGACGCCCTTGGTGGTCTTCGCGATCTCCACTGCCCTCGCGCGTCCCGCTTCAGACGTCACGGTGCCGCTCAGCGTGACGACGTGATCCTTCGCGTCGACGTGAACGTCGCTGCCCTTCAGCGTATCTTCGTTCACCATGCCGGCCTTGATGGTGGTCGTGATCCATGTGTCGGTAACCACCTCTCCGGTCTTGCTCGCGGCCTTCTTCGTCGCGTCAACCGCCTTCTCGCCGCCTTCCTTGGTCTTCTCTCCAGCCTTCTCGGCGCCTGACTTCGTCGCGCCGTAGGCAGCCTTGGTGCCTTCCTTCGTCTTCTCTCCAACCTTCTCGGCGCCTTCCTTCGTGTCCTTCTTCAGCGTGCCGGCGGTTCCGGTCGTGCCGGCGTTCAGATCGACGACGATCTGGTTGTCGACGCGAGTCACGCCGTCGACCTTCGCAATATCCGCGGCCTTGGCGCGATCCGCTTCCGTCGGAACCGTTCCAGTGAGTGTTGCGACGCCGTTGTCGACCGATACATGGATGTTGTACTTCTTCAACGTAGGATCGGCTTTCAGTCGCTGATCGATCCGCGCGTCGATGTTCTTATTCGCCGGCTTCGCCGTCGTCGGTGCCTGAGCGGCGAAGGTCGACACCGGACCGAGCGCGACGAGCGCGGCCGCGCACACGATGGGTCCCAGGAAGTTCTTCATAATCACACTCCTCCACCGTATGGAAAGAGCAAGCCGCGGACCAATTAAAACAGTCGGGCTATAGTTGAACGGGATGACGATGCGAGCGGTAACCGTCGGGCTCGTGATCGCAGCCGGTTCCGCGTTGTTTGCGCAGGATCGACTGAAGACAATGCCCGGCTACGAGCGTTATCAGCAGGTGCTTCGCGACGGCCCGCGCGCGGCGCGATCGGGTGCTCTCGCCGCGATATGGATTGATGGCGGGAAGGGTGTGGAGTTTACACGCGATGGAAAACGTTACCGTTTCGACGTCGCGACGAAGCAGGCAACGGAACAGCCGATCGCTTCGGCCAGCTCAGGCAGATTGTTTCGGTCGGGTGAAGAGAACGGCGAGTCGCCGGATCGCGGACGGCAGTTCACGACCACGCGGTCGCCGAACGGACTGTTGAAAGCCTCGTATCGCAATCGCAACGTGTTCGTGAGCGCGGCGGATGGAACGAACGAAACAGCGGTCACCACCGACGGCAGCACAACGACCCGCGTGAAGTACGGCACCGCGTCCTGGGTGTACGGCGAGGAATTCGATCAAGTGACGGCGATGTGGTGGTCTCCCGACAGCAGCAAGCTCGCGTACTACCGCTTCGACGAGCAGCGTGTCCCGGATTTCTATCTCGCACTGAATCAAACGTTGCTGCAGACCACCCTCGATACGGAAGCGTATCCAAAAGCCGGCGTCCCCAATCCCGTCGTCGATCTGTTCGTGTACGACGTGGCAACGAAAACCTCCGTCAGAATCGACGTCCGCAGCGGCGCGCCATTCGACGATTCCGTCGTAGGTCATTACGTGTACGCCGTCAGGTGGTCGCCGGACGGCCGCGAGCTGCTGTTCCTCCGGACCAATCGGCGGCAGAACATCATGGACGTTGCCGCTGCGAATCCGACGACGGGTGCATGCAGGATCGTGCTGCGTGAAGAGTGGCCGACCGGCTGGCTGAACGACGATCCGCGGATGATCTTCCTCGCCGACGGCCGGCGATTCATCTGGGAATCGCAGCGAAACGGGTGGGACAATTTCTATCTCTACGATCTGAGCGGCACGCTGATCGCTCCCCTTACGTCGCACACGGGATACGAAGTCGGCACGGTGATCAAAGTCGACGACGATGCGGGCGTGGTGTTCTATACGGCACATGATGGCGAAAATTACCTGAAGCTGCAGCTGCATCGAGTGGCGCTCGACGGCAGCGACGATCGCCGGTTGACCGACTCTGTGTTCTATCACACGGTCGGCAGCTGCCTGTCCGGCGTGCACGCACGCATCGGACAGCCGACACCGTCGTCGCCGTGCGGTGTTTCCCCTGACAACAAGTACTTCGTCGACGTCTACCAGACGCACGACACGCCGGCCTCGACGCGCATCGTCGACGCGGAGAACGGCCGCGTCGTTGCAGACCTCGCGGCCGGAGATCTCGCCAGGTTCAATGAGCTGGGTCTCAGGAAAGCGGAGATGTTCACCTTTACCGCCGCGGATCGCACGACGACGCTGCACGGTATCGTGCAGTTTCCGTCGACGTTCGATCCGGCGAAGAAATACCCGGCGCTTCTCAGCGTGTACGGCGGCCCCGAGTTCACGAGCGACACGGCACGGGAGACGTTCGTCACGCCGAATGCGCTCACCGAGTTCGGATTCCTGCTCGTCACCGTCGAATCGCGAGCCGTCCCCGGCCTCGGCAAGCGTCTGCTCGATACGATCTACATGAAGCTCGGACAGGCAGAAATCGATGACATGGCCGAAGGCGTGAAGGCGCTGTGGACGCGTCCGTACTTCGACAAGAGCCGCGTCGGCGTGTTCGGCACGTCGTACGGCGGATATACCGCGTTGATGGAGCTGTTGCGGCATCCCGAGGTGTTCGCAGCCGCATCGGTGTCGTCGCCGCCGACCGACTGGCGGAATTACGACTCCATCTACACGGAGCGCTACATGTGGACGCCGCAGGAGAACAAGAGCGGCTACGAGGCCGGCAGCGCAATCACGTATGCGCCGACGCTGAAAGGCCGGCTGCTGCTTTACTACGGCACCGCCGACAACAACGTGCACCCGTCCAACTCGCTGCAGCTGATCAAAGCGCTGGAGGATGCCGGCAAGAGTTTCGACGTGCAGGTCGGACCCGATCACGGTCACGGGGCTGTGAATCAGGAGCGGATGCTCGAGTTCTTCGTCGACGCGCTGCGCCCGTGAGCGCGCGCGCGCAGGGGTTAGGGAGCGGGGATCGCGGAGTAGGGATTGGGGTGTGGGGATTAGGGATTGGGGATTAGGGATTGGGGATTAGGGATTAGGGATTAGAAGGGATTAGGGAGCAGGGATTAGTAGGGATAAGGAATAGCGATTAGTCGGGATTAGGGATTACCGGGTTGCCGATGAAGAACAGCGCAGCGCCCAAGGTGAGTCGGCCACGTCTGCCGCGGGAGTACGGCGTCCCGCGGAGCGGCACAAAAGGACTGCTGCCGTGGTCGCACGTGAGCGAGCGGATGGCGCGTGCGAAGCACTACTGGGTGTGCACGGTCGATCCGGATGCGCGGCCGCATTCGACGCCGGTCGATGGATTGTGGATAGACGACTGCTTGTATTTCGGCGGCAGCCCCCAAACCCGGCGTCACCGGAATCTCGCCCGGAACCCGGCCGCCTGCATTCACCTCGAGAGTGGGGCCGACGTCGTCATCCTCCACGGCGACGCGCGTCTCGAGCGGCCCGATCGCGCGCTGGCGACGCGTCTCGCGAAGGCGTCGAACGAGAAGTACGGTTACGGTCACAAGGCGCAGGATTACGAAAAGGGCGGCGTCACCGCCTTTCGTCCACGCGTCGTGTTCGCGTGGGCGAATCTGATGAAGGACGCGACCCGCTGGCAGTTCTAGTGCAGTTTCCAGATGCGTGTAGCGCGGCCCTTTCAGGGCCGCGTCGCGGGGGTGAAAGCCCCGCGCTACATCAATATGGAGAACGCGCTAGTCCCGGAGCTCGCCCTTCCGCAGCTCGGCTTTCGCAATCGCCTCGCGGTGCACTTCATCGGGACCATCAGCCAGCCGGATGGTGCGCGTGTGGGCCCATGCAGCGGCGAGCGGGAAATCGTCCGACACGCCGGCCGCGCCGTGCGCCTGGATGGCGCGATCGAGGACGCGCAGCGTCATACGTGGCACGACCACTTTCACCATCGCGAGCTCGTTGCGCGCCGCTTTGTTCCCGATCGTGTCCATCAGATACGCCGCCTTCATCGTGAGCAGCCGCGCCTGCTCGATCTCCATCCGTGACTCCGCGATGTCCGCGCGAATGGTTCCCTGCTCGGCGAGCGGCTTACCGAACGCGATGCGCGTTTGCACTCGCCGGCACATCGCTTCGAGCGCACGCTCGGCCAACCCGATCGATCGCATGCAGTGGTGAATGCGTCCGGGACCCAGACGCCCCTGTGCGATCTCGAAGCCGCGGCCCTCGCCGAGCAGCATGTTCGCCGCCGGCACGCGCACGTTCTCGAACGTGATCTCCGCGTGCCCGTGCGGCGCATCGTCGTAGCCGAACACCGGCAGCATGCGGCGGATCGTGACGCCTGGAGTATGCATCGGCACGAGAATCATCGACTGCTGTTGATGTCGCGGCGCCGAAGGGTTCGACTTGCCCATGAAGATCGAGATCCGGCAGCGCGGATCGCCGGCGCCGGAAATCCACCATTTGCGACCGTTGATCACGTACTCGCCGCCGTCGCGCACGATGCTCGATCGGATGTTCGTCGCGTCCGACGATGCAACGTCCGGTTCGGTCATCGCGAAGCACGATCGGATATCGCCCGCGAGCAGCGGCTCGAGCCACTGCTTCCGCTGCGCCGGGGTCCCGTAGCGGACCAGCACTTCCATGTTGCCGGTATCCGGCGCCGAGCAGTTGAACACTTCCGCTGCGAAGCCTGGAACGCGTCCCATGATTTCGCAGAGCGGCGCGTAATCGACGTTCGTCAACCCGGCGCCGTACTCGCTCTCGGGAAGAAACAGATTCCACAATCCGGCGGCGCGCGCTTTCGGCTTCAACTCCTCGACGATCGGCGGTGGCTGCCAGCGTTTCCATTCCGCGATCGGGCGATCACCGATCTGCCGGTGGAACGCCGCTTCGTTCGGGTAGATGTGTTCGTCCATGAACGCGGTGAGCCGCCGCTGCAGATCGCGCGCCCGCTCCGAATGGTCGAAGTGCATGGCGCGCATGATAGCCTTTTCCGCATGCACGACGATGCACGCGCCGTGCGGACCGGCGAGCAGCTCGATTGGCCGCGGCTCACGTCGTGGCTGCGCGATCGCCTGCCGGCGTGCGGCATTCCGGGACTCGACGTCTCGCGCGAGCCGCAGGTCGCGCAGTTTCCCGGCGGTCATTCCAATCTCACGTATCTGATCCGCTTCGGCGAGAACGAGGTCGTCGTGCGGCGTCCGCCGTTCGGTCCCGTGGCGCCGACGGCGCACGACATGGCACGCGAGTTCCGCTGGCTGTCGGCGATGCATCGCGTGTTTCCCCTCGCGCCTCGCCCGTATCTGCTCTGCGACGATCCCGGCGTGATTGGGTCCGTGTTCTACGTTATGGAGCGCCGTCACGGGCTCGTCATCCGCGCGGACGAACCGCCGGAGGTGTCCGATCCTGCGGCGAGACACCGCGTCAGCGAAGCGTTGATCGGCACGCTCGCCGCGCTGCATGCGGTCGATGTCGCCGCGAACGGTTTGATCGGACTCGGCAAACCCGCGGGATTCGTCGAGCGGCAGGTTCGCGGGTGGACGGAGCGGTGGCATCGATCGAAGACGACGGCGCTCGGCGACATGGACGCGCTGGCCGACTGGCTGCTCGCGCATCTGCCGCCGGATCCCGCAGCGCCTGCTGTCGTGCACGGCGATTTCAAACTCGACAACGTGATGCTCGACACCCGCGATGTCGGCCGCGTCGTCGCGGTGCTCGACTGGGAGATGAGCGCGCTCGGCGATCCGCTCGTCGATCTCGGGATCGTGCTCGCGTACTGGGCGCCGACGGCGCCGCCCACTCAGCGCGACGCGCTGACGACGGTCACGCATCGGCCGGGCTACTTCAGTCGCGACGAGCTCGTCGATTTCTACGCGGCACGGTCGAGCCGGGATCTCACGAACATCCGGTTCTACGAGATCTTCGCGGTCTTCAAGATCGCGGTCGTCATCCAGCAGATCTATTTCCGATGGGTGCAGGGTCAAACAACCGATCCGCGATTCGCGACGTTCGACGCACGTGTTGCATATCTCGCGCGTCAGGCCGCAACGCTCGCGACAGTGACGTAGAATCGGAATAGAGGAACGCGAATGAAAGCATCAATGGCAACCGCCATCACCGCGATCGTCGCATGCGGCGCGCTCGGGGGCTCAATCCTGCGCGCGCAGCAGCCGCCAACGTCGACCACGACGGCGCAGCCTCCGACGACGACGCAGCCTCCGACGACGGCGCAGCCTCCGACGACAACGCAGCCTCCGACGACGACGACTGGAACGTCGGGCAGCTCGGAACCGAAAACGACCTGGAGCGGGGTGTACTCAGAGGCGCAGGCAAAGCGCGGC
>Ga0075435_100003058_pt1 | contig 11281 bp, 9 predicted proteins | sample RhiMethybrSRZTD4_FD_75302 | JGI IMG/M metagenome (GOLD analysis project Ga0075435, IMG submission 75302) | Populus rhizosphere microbial communities from Tennessee, USA - Rhizosphere MetaG P. TD hybrid SRZTD4 | ecosystem: Host-associated > Plants > Roots > Rhizosphere > Soil | place: USA... | reverse complement strand
GCCGGTGAACAGGAGCTGGTCCACCCCCCACGCGCGCACCAGGCGCTCGAAGCCCGAGGAGTGGAACGCGCTCATGGTGGTCTTGTTGAGCCGCGCCTCGTGCGGCGCGGGGGCGAGGTCGTCCAGGATCTCGTGCTCCCGCCGGCCGCGGGTGTTGCCCACCGCCTCCGCCATCGGCCGCATGTGAGCCGGCAGGTCGCTGAAGTCGGGCATCTCCGAGCCCACCGTGAGGTACACGATCCGCAGGCCGCGGGCGCGGAAGAACGCGAGCAGCCGCCGGATCGTCGGCACCACCACCGATTCGATGCGATCGAAGCGCGCCGCGCCCTGCTCGGGCTGGCCCTGGTCCTTCAGCAGGCGGCCGAGACCCTCGTGGCGGGAGGCGCTCGCGTACTGCATGTCCACCACCACCAGGGCCACGCGGGCGGGGTCGAGGCGGAAGCCCGGATTGAACTGGCCGGCGTAGTCGGTCATGCCGCGAGGCGGATCAGCAGGCCGGGCGGCGCAGCACGGCCGGATCGATGCGGCGGGCCACCCACTGGCCGTCGCCGGGGCTGCCGAGCAGCCGTCCGCTCTCCGCGATCACCTTGCCGCGCAGGAGGGTCATGACCGGCCAGCCCTCGACCGCCCAGCCCTCCCACGGGCTGTAGTCGGTGACGTGGAAGTCCTCCTTCGCGAGCGTCTTGCGAATCGTCGGATCGATCAGCACCAGGTCGGCGTCGCTGCCCGGCGCGATCACGCCCTTCTTCGGGTAGAGGCCGAGGATCCGCGCCGCGTTGGTGGCGGTGACGTCGGCGAAGCGGGTGAGGGACATGCCCCGCCGGACCACGCCCTCGGTGAAGCCGATGCCGATGCGCGCCTCCGCCCCCACGTTGCCACCGGTGACGTCCTCGATGGTGCGCCCGCGCAGCTTAAGCTCGAGGCTGGTCGGGTACTCGTCGGTGGCGAGCGTGGAGAGCCCGTCCCGCACCAGGCCGTCCCACAGGGCCTGCTGGTCCTCGGGGAACTTCAGCGAGGGATAGGTGTGCGAGCAGAAGCCGCGGGGAGTCTTGTAGTACTCCGCGTTGAAGCACGCATACTGGTGCAGGGTCTCGCCGTAGACCGGCAGGCCCTGGCTCCGCGCCTCCGCCACCGTCTCCACGCCCTCGCGGGCCGAGACGTGGACGAAGTAGACGCCGGCCCCGCTCGCCTCGGCGAGCGCGACGGTTCGGCGGAAGGCCAAGAGCTCGGAGAGCTTGGTGTGGACCAGGTGGAGGTTGCTCCCCTCCATCCGGCCCTCCTCGCGGAAGCGCTCGTAGTTGAACTGGACGAGATCCTCGTCCTCGCCGTGCACCACCATGATGCCGCCCGCCTTGGCCACCTTCTCCATGGCGAAGTGGATGCGCCCGAAGTCGATGCGGTTGCCCGCGCGCTTGGGATGCGGCGGCAGCACGTTGGTGGTGAAGACCTTGAAGCTCGGGTGGCCGGCCTGGATGGCCTCGGCGATCTGGTCGAAGATCCGGATCGGCAGCGCCCCCGCGAGCGTCAGGTGGAAGGCGTAGTCGACGTAGGAGTTGCCCTTCCAGCGCGCCGCGCGCTGCTCGATCACCGGCTGGATATCGGTGCCCGGCCGCACGTAGGCGAAGTCGATGTGGGTGGTGGTCCCCCCGCAGGCCATCCCCCGGGTGTCCTCCTCGGGACCGAGGGTGATCGACGGCTGCTCGGGGTGCGACATGATCCCGTGCGCGAGGTGCGCGTGGGGCTCCACCCCGCCGGGGGAGACGATCTTCCCCGCCGCGTCGATGACGCGCGCCGACTCGGTGGGGAGCGTGCCGGGCGCGGCCACCACCGCGATCTGCTCGCCGCGCACGCCCACGTCCCACACGCCCACGCCTTGCGGCGTGATCACCTGCCCGTTGCGGATCACGAGGTCGAGCACGATCGGAGCCTAGCCCAGGTCGCTCAGGCCGTCAACGAATGACGTGGGCATCACGCCGGCGTCACCCGAGCGCGGGGCGGCGGCGGTGCCAGGTGGTGGCCTGCTCGTAGGCCGAGCCCAGGCGCAGCAGCGTGGCCTCGTCGAAGGGCCGCCCCACCAGCTGCATCGCGAGCGGCCGGCCGTCGGCCGCCGCGCCGCACGGCAGGGAGAGCGCGGGCACGCCGAGGGCGTTGAAGGGCCGGGTGAGCCGCGAGAAGCGGCCCATGCGCCCGATCACGTCCGCGGTGGCGCCGGCCTTGACATGGGCCAGGGCCGGCGCCGGCTCGGGGATGGTGGGCGTCACCACCACGTCGACGCGAGAGAACACCGCGTCGATGAACTCGCGGGTGAGCTGGGCGCGCAGGCGCTGACCCTGCAGGTACTCGGTGGCGGACACCGTGAGGCCGGGGGCCATGCGGTCGCGCACCGCGGGCTGGAGCTCGCCCGGCCGCTCCTTCAGGATGCGCGCGTGGATCACCGCGCTCTCCGCGCGCACCATCACGTTGCTGCACGCGGCCACGATGGGACCCGGATCGGGCACCGCGACCGGCTCGACGCGCGCGCCCGCCGCGCCCAGGATCCGCACCGCCTCCGCCAGTGCGGCGGTCACCGCGGGATCGAGCCCGTCGGCGTAGAAGCCACCCGCCACCCCGAGCCGCAGGCCCGCTACCGGGCCGTCGAGCGCGGCCACGTAGTCGGGCACCGGCTGGCGGCTGGTGGTGGCGTCGAGCGGGTCGACGCCGGCGATCACGCCCAGCATCAGGGCCGCGTCGCGCACGGTGTGGGCGAGCGGCCCCACGTGGTCGTAGGACCAGGAGAGCGGCATGACCCCCGCGCGGCTCACCCGGCCGTAGGTCGGCTTGAGCCCGACCACGCCGCACGCCGCGGCGGGCAGGCGGATCGAGCCTCCGGTGTCGGTGCCGAGCGCGCCGGCCGCGAGACCGGCCGCCACCGCCGCGCCGGAGCCGCTGCTGGAGCCGCCCGAGACGTGACCGATGCGCCAGGGGTTCTGCACGTCGCCGTGATGCGCATTGTCGCCGAAGGGTCCGAGCGCCAGCTCGGTCATGTTGAGCTTGCCGAGCGTGAGCGCCCCCGCCGCGACGAGCCGGGCCACCGCGGTGCACGGCGGCGCGCCCACGAAGTAGTCCGGGGTGCGGGTCCCGCACGAGGTGGGCAGGCCGGGAATCAGGCAGAGGTCCTTGTGGGCGAGCGGCACGCCGTGCAGCGGCCCGCGCCACGTCCCCGCCGCGGCCTCGCGATCGAGCCCGGCGGCGGCCGCGAGGGCGCCCTCGCGATCCACCGTGATGTAGGCGTGCAGGGTGGGACCGAGGCGCTCGATGCGGTCGAGGAACGCGCCGGTGGCCTCGACGCAGGAGACCTTGCGCGTGCGGATCGCCAGGGCCAGATCGGAGAGGGGCAGAGACGTCACGTCGTCCATGAGGAACGCTCCTTACATGCCGAGATACGCGCGCTGCACGTGCTCGTTGTCGAGCAGGTCGCGGCCGGCCCCGGAGAGCACCACGCGGCCGTTCTCCAGCACGTAGCCGCGCCCGGCCAGGGCCAGCGCCTGCCGGGTGTTCTGCTCCACCAGCAGCACCGTGGTGCCGGCCCGGTTGATCTCGCCGATGATGCGGAAGATCTCCTGCACGATCTTGGGGGCCAGGCCCAGCGAGGGCTCATCGAGCATCAGGAGCCGGGGGCGCGCCATCAGGGCGCGGCCGATCGCGAGCATCTGCTGCTGGCCGCCCGACATGTTGCCGGCGGCCTGGCCGCGCCGCTCGGCCAGGATGGGGAACAGGGCGAGCACGCGCTCCAGGCTCTCGCGCCGGTGGGCCCGCGCCGCGCGCACGTAGGAGCCGAGCTCGAGGTTCTCCAGCACCGTGAGGCTCGGGAAGATCTTGCGACCCTCGGGCACCTGCACCACCCCCCGCTCGACCACCGCGTGGCTGGGCAGCCGATCGAGCCGGACGCCGTCGAGCAGGATCTCCCCCGCCCGCGGGCGCAGCAGGCCGGAGATGGCCCGCAGCATGGTGGTCTTGCCCGCCCCGTTGGCCCCCACCACCGAGAGGATCTCGCCCGCCTCGATCACGAGGTCCACCGCGGTGAGCGCGGGCAGGTCCCCGTAGGCGACCTCGACGGCTCGGAGCGCCAGCAGGGTCATCGCGCGGCGGCCTCCCCGCTCTCACCCAGATAGGCCTCGATCACGAGCGGGTCGCGGGCCACCGTGGCGGGCGGCCCCTCCGCGATCTTCTCGCCGTGGTGGAGCACGACCAGGCGGTGGGAGAGGGCCAGGATCGCGCGCATCACGTGCTCGATGACGAGCAGGCTCACCCCCCGCGCGTGGATGCGGCGGATCAGGCCGATGATGGCCTCGATCTCGGTGGGGTTGAGCCCGGACATCACCTCGTCCAGTAGCAGGAGCCGGGGCTCGGTGGCAAGCCCCCGCGCGACCTCCAGGCGCTTGCGGTCGGGCAGCGTGAGGTGTCGCGCGGGCACGTCGCGGCGCGGCCCCAGCCCCACGAACTCCACGATCTCGGCGGCCCGGCGGCGCGCCGCGCCGACGTCGGGCGCGCGGTTGAAGGCGCCCACCATCACGTTCTCGAGCGTGGTGAGACCCGCGAACGGCTGCACGAGCTGGAAGGTCCGGGCCAGCCCGAGCCGGCAGATCGCGTGCGGCTTGAGCCCGACGAGGCTCGTGCCCTCGAAGGCGATGGCGCCCTCGGTGGGCGGGTAGAAGCCGGCCACCACGTGGAACACGGTGGTCTTGCCCGCGCCGTTGGGGCCGATCAGGCCCACGATCTCGCCCGGGGCGACGGTCAGGTCGAAGCGGCTCACCGCGACCAGGCCGCCGAACCGCTTGATGAGCCCGCGGATCTCGAGCCCGGGCGCGCTCATCGGCGTCCTCCCGCCGGGGCCCGCCGGGCGCGGATCCACCCCACGAGACCGTTGGGCAGGAACGAGATGACCAGGATGAGGACCAGGCCGTACAGCATGATGTCGGCGCCGGCGCGTCCACGCAGGGCCGCGCGGGTCAGCTCCGAGATCGGGGTCAGCACGAAGGAGCCGAGCAGCGGACCCGTCACCGTGCCCGCGCCGCCCACGATGGCGGGCAGGAGCCCGCCGATGGAGATGGCGGGCCCGAAGGTGAGGCTCGGGTCGATGTAGGAGAAGTACTGGGCGTAGAAGGTGCCGCCCAGCGCGGTGAGGAAGGACGAGAGCGCCATCGCGGAGAGCTTGGTGGAGAGCGCGTCGACGCCGGCCGCCTCCGCCGCGTCCTCGTTCTCGCGGATCGCGGCGAGGGCGTAGCCCATGCGGGAGCGCTCCATCGCGCGGGTGATGACGAGCGCGCCCACCGCCATCGTGAGGATCACGTAGTAGTAGGGCAGCTTCTCCGCGAAGAGGAACAGCGCGGGGGCCGAGCCGCGGTTCGGCACCACGAGGCCGAGCGAGGAGCCCACCGCCTTCCAGTTCACCGCGACGACCCGGAGCATCTCCGCGAAGGCGAGCGTCACGAGCGAGAAATACGGACCCCGCAGGCCGTAGCGGAACGACAGGTATCCCGCGAAGAGCCCGAAGCCGGCCGCGAGGAGGCCGCCGGCCAGCATGCCGATCCAGGGGCTCACGCCCCAGTGGAGGAACAGCAGGGTCGACGTGTAGGCCCCGAGGCCGAAGAAGGCGGCGTGGCCGAACGAGAACTGCCCGCCGTACCCGCCCAGGATGTTCCAGCACGCCCCGAGGTAGCCGAAGAACAGGATGCTGATCAGCACCTCGAGCGCGTACTTGGGCATGAGCGGCGGCAGCGCCACCAGCGCCGCCGCCGCGAGGAGCGGCGCGAGCCTAGCGGCCACGGCGCGTCCCGAAGAGGCCTTCCGGCCGCAGCAGCAGCACGACCACGAAGAGCCCGAACACCACCAGCTGCTTGAGCGAGCCGGGCAGGAACGCGGCCCCGAGCGATTCGGCCAGGCCCACGATGAAGCCGCCCATCAGCGCGCCCAGGAAGTTGCCCATCCCGCCCAGCACCACCACCACGAAGGCCATGATGTTGAAGCTCTCGCCCACGTCGGGGGCCACGTAGAAGAACGGGGTGACGAGCGCGCCCGCCACCGCCACGCACGCCGAGCCGATGCCGAAGGCCACTCCCCGGATGCGGGCCACGTTCACGCCCACGAGGCGGGCGCCCTCCGGCTCCTCGGAGAGGGCCCGGATCGCCTTGCCCACGTCGGTGGTGCGCAGGAACCCCCACAGGCCGAGCGCGATCAGCACCGCCCCGCCCGCCGCCACCAGCCGCGGGACCTCGACCAGCACGTCCGCGACCAGGAACGACGCGCCCGAGTACCACACCCGCACCGTCCGGAAGTCGCCCTGCCAGAGGACGAGGGCCAGGTTCTCGAAGAAGAGGGCGACCCCGAGGGTGAGGAGCAGCTGGTTGTGCTCGGCCGCGTCCCGGTTGGGCTCGATGACGATCCGCTGGATGAGCACCCCGATCCCGAAGAAGAGAGGGCCGGTGACCAGGATCGAGAGGTAGGGATCGACCCCCAGCAGCACGAACAGCCAGTAGGAGGCGTACATGCCGAGCATCATCACCGCCCCGTGGGCGAAGTTGATGATGCGCAGCACGCCGAAGATCAGGGAGAGGCCGCTCGCGACCAGCCCGTAGACCCCGCCCAGCAGCAGGCCGCTGACCACGGCCTGCAGGAAGAGCCAGGTCACCGCGGCCCGATCACGTCGGCCCGATCACTCCGGCCCATTCAGTTGCGCCCATTCAGTTGCGAAGGTCGGCTAGCCCTTCCACTTCGCGACCGGGAACACCGGCTTGGCCTCGAGGAACCGCGCCGGGCCCACCACCACCGGCTTGCCGCCCTGCACCTGCAGCAGGGCGGGCGTCGCGTTGACGCTCTCACCCGCTTCGTCGAAGTGGATCGCGTCCTGGGTGAGGATGTGATCGGTGAGGTTGGTCTTGGCGATGGCGTCGCGCACCTTCTCCCGGTCGGTGGAGGCGGCGCGCTCCAGGGCGTCCTTGAGCACGAACATCACCTGGTAGCCCTGCACCCCGTGATTGGACATGGTGGAGTTGAAGCGCTTCTGGTACGCCTCGAACACCGCGCGGGCCCGGGCGCTCTGGGGATTGTGCCAGTAGTTCCCGTCGAAGAGCTGGTCGGTCAGCTCCCGGTTCTCGGTGATGAACTTGGGGTTCGAGTAGGCCGCGTTGGCGAGCCCCACCAGCGCGTTCACGCCGATGCGCAGCTTGGCCGCGGTCTCCGCGATGATCTTGGAGTCGCCGTAGTAGCCGCTGATCACCAGCAGGTCGGGACGCGAGGCCTTGACCTTCGACAGCTCGGGGGTGAAGTCGGGGGAGCGCAGGTTGTAGGGCACGCGCTGCACCAGCTCGTAGCCCATCTTGCCCGCGAAGGCCTCCACGTGGTTGCCCATGGTGGTGCCGAAGTTGCCGTCCTCGTGCATGATCGCCACGCGCTTGATCGGGGTGCCCGCGTTCTTGGCCATCTCGATCATGTTGCCCACCGTCAGGGTGGCCATCGCGCGCGCGTTGGGCTGCATCCGGAAGCAGTAGCGCAGACCGCCCTCCAGCACATTGTCGGCGACGGTGGCCAGGAGGAGGAACGGGGTCTTGTTCTTCTCGGTGACCTGGCGGACCGAGAAGGCGACCAGGCTCGAAAAGGGCCCGATCAGCGCGGTCACGTTCTGGTCGATCAGCCGCGCCGCTTCCGAGTTGCCGAGCTCGACCTTGTTCTGGGTGTCGCCGGGCAGCAGCGTGATCTTGGCCCCGCCGAGCGACTTGATCCCCCCCGCCCCGTTGATCTCGTCCACCGCGAGCTGCAGGCCGTTGAGGGCGAGCTGGGCCTCGAACGCGAGCGGCCCGGTCACCGGCAGGATGTAGCCGACCTTGACCTCACGGGCCTGGGCCCGGACGAGCGCGGGCGCGGCGAGGGCGGCGGCGGAGACCGCGCCGACGGCGGTCAGGAAGCGGCGGCGCCCGATCGGCGCGGTCATGGAGATTCGCTGGTCGTTCGACATCGTGTCCTCCGGCCGGAAATCGAGTGAGTAGGGGTGTGTCGGGACGCGGCGAGCCTAGCATCCACCCCCTACCCTGTCAACGCGCGGCGGCCGCTCGACGCGACGCGCGGTGTAGAATCGAGCGCGCATGCCCGATCGCCCGTCCCTCGACCTCGTGATCAAGAACGTGCGGCTGGTGCGCCCGCGGCACGCGTCGGTGGAGGCGCGGGATCTCGGCGTCGTGGATGGGCGCTTCGCGCGCGTGGAGCCCGTCATCGACGGGTCGGAGGCGCGCGAGATCTACGACGCGCGCGGCCGGCTCGGCTTCCCGGGCGTGGTCGACGCCCACACCCACGTGGGCATCTACGCCCCGCTGGGCGACGACGCGGTGTCCGAGAGCAAGGCCGCGGTGAGCGGGGGTACCACCACCGTCCTCACCTACTTCCGCACCGGGCAGTACTACCTGAACCAGGGGGGGCCCTACGCCGCGTTCTTCCCCCAGGTGCTGGCCGTCTCGCGCGACCGCTACTGGTGCGACTACGCCTATCACCTGGCCCCGATCCAGTCGGGGCACATCGGCGAGATGGAGTGGCTCGCCGCCGAGCAGGGCGTGCCGTCGTTCAAGATCTTCATGTTCTACGGCGGCCACGGGCTCCACGGCCAGGCCGACCGCGCGGCCCAGCGCCGGTTCCTGATGGTGGGGGACGACGAGAGCTACGACTTCGCTCACTTCGAATTCATCATGCGCGAGGCCGCGCGCATCCGGCGGGCGCGCCCGGATCTCGCGCCCCACGTGACGGTGAGCCTGCACTGCGAGGTGGCCGACATCCTCGACGCCTACACCCGCCGGGTGGCCCGCGAGGGCACCCTGACCGGCCTCCGCGCCTACAGCGCGGCCCGGCCGCCCCACGCGGAGGGGCTCGCGGTGTGGATCGCGGGGTATCTCGCGCACGAGACCGAGTGCGCGGGCATCAACCTGCTCCACCTCTCCTCCCGCAAGGCGGTGGAGGCCGCGCTGGCGCTGCCGCGCGTCTTCCCGCACCTGGACGTACGTCGTGAAGTCACCGTCGGGCACCTGCTGCTCGACTGCGACGCTCCCACCGGTGTCCTGGCCAAGGTCAACCCGCCCATCCGCCCGCGGGAGGACGTGGAGTTCCTGTGGCAGGCCCTCTTGAGCCGCCAGCTCGACTGGGTGGTGAGCGATCACGCCTGCTGCGCCCGCGAGATGAAGGTGGCCGCCGAGCGGCCGGACGACATCTGGCTCGCGCGCTCCGGCTTCGGCGGCACCGAGTACCTGCTCTCCGGCGTCTTCAGCGAGGGCCGCCGGCGCGGCATGGACTACTCGCACATGGCGGAGGTGCTCGCCTGGAACCCGGCCCAGCGCTTCGGCCTCCGGCACAAGGGCGACGTCGCGGTCGGCTTCGACGCGGACCTCGCCCTGCTCGACCCCGACCGCCGCTTCACGGTGCGGGCATCGGAGTCGCCATCCGGCCAGGGCTACACCCCCTTCGAGGGACAGGAGCTGACCGGACGCGTGAGCGCCACGTTCCTCCGCGGGGCCCTCGTCTACGACGGCGCCCGCGTGGTCGGCCCGGCGCGCGGGCGGTACCTGAAGCGACCGCTCTAGCCGCCGCACGGCGGCGGCGAGCGAGATGACCGCGCTCTGGACCTCGTTCCTCGTGGTCGCCCTCGCCGAGATGGGCGACAAGACCCAGCTGGTGGCCCTCGCCCTCGCGGCGCGCTACCGGCGACCGTGGACGGTGATGCTCGGTATCCTGCTCGCCACCACCGCCAACCACGCGCTCGCCGCGACGGTGGGCGTCTGGGTCTCGCGGGTGCTGCCGCCCGGCGTGCTGGCGTGGGCGCTGGCGCTCAGCTTCCTCGCCTTCGGCGTGTGGACGCTCTTTCCCGACCGGGCGCCCGAGGCCGCCGCCACCGGGGGCTGGGGTCCCCTGCTCACCACCACCGTGGTGTTCTTCCTCGCCGAGATGGGCGACAAGACGCAGCTCGCGACGGTCGCGCTGGGCGCGCGCTTCGAGACCGCGGCCGCGGTGACGGCCGGGACCACGCTCGGCATGCTGGCCGCCGACGGCCTGGTGGTCTTCGGCGGCTCACACCTCACCCGCGTGATCTCGCCTGCCCTCCTGCGGCGCCTCGCGGCCGCGCTCTTCATCGTCCTGGGCCTGGTCGCCCTGGTCGGCGCCGTCGCCGCCTCCCGCTGAGCCACGATTCATCCACAGCTATCCACAGGTTTTCCCGCATCCCCAGCCTACCCACATGTTGGGGATAAGTGGCTCGGCACCCCCAACTCGTGGGGGGTGAGGGGAGTGGGTGGAGAGCCGAAAAGGTACATGTTGACAGGGGTTTAAGCTTCTACTAGAGTGGGCGAGCTGCCCTCAGCAGCGATCAAGTCCCCACGGAGGCGGAACGGGCGATGATCACGGTTCCCGCGCACCGCGTGAAGCAGTTCGGGGTCGAGTTCTTCCAGGCGTCGTTCTCCGCGAAGGACATCGACCGGCTGGTGAAGTTCGAGGTGCTCGGCTACGGCGGCGGCGAGGTCCAGCCGGCCACCAAGGCCAAGCAGCGCGCGAACCGCGCGCGGGTGAACTGGGAGGCCCTCGAGAAGCGCATCGGCGAGAGCGAGGTCGCCTACCAGCGCCCGGTGATCCGCCGAAAGATCGACGAGCTGGTGAACTACTACCGGGACTGCAAGGACGCGGGCACGCTGCCCGCCATCCCGGGCGCGGTCATCATCACCTCCGAGAAGCGCTTCACCTTCACCCCGATGGCGAGCCAGCACGACCTCGGCCTGCTGCAGATCCCCGAGGAGCACGGGGTGCTGCGGGTGCTGGACGGCCAGCACCGCCTGCTGGCCCTGCACGCGCTCACCCAGGCCGGCGAGAACCTGGGCATCGAGGTGCCCGCGGTGCTCTTCGACCGCCTCGACGCGCGGCAGATCGTGGAGCTCTTCGTCACCATCAACGCCAAGCACACGCGGCTGAACCCCTCGCACATCGTGAGCCTCGCGGGGCGCAAGCTCTACCCGGACCCGAACCAGGCCCTGGCCCACGACGTGATCCGCTCCCTCAACGAGGACGAGACCTCGCCGCTGGCCGGCGAGATCAAGATGCTCGGCACCGGCCGCGGCCGCGTCTCGCAGGCGCCCCTCGCGGAGGAGATCGTCGAGTTCCTGGAGACGGTGGAGAAGATCGGCGGGGGCGCGCGCATCAACGAGGTGCGCCAGCACGCCAAGCGCTTCTTCCTGAGCTACATGAAGGCGGTGGCGGGCGTGTTCCCCACCGCGTGGGCGGG
>Ga0075435_100003057_pt1 | contig 11282 bp, 8 predicted proteins | sample RhiMethybrSRZTD4_FD_75302 | JGI IMG/M metagenome (GOLD analysis project Ga0075435, IMG submission 75302) | Populus rhizosphere microbial communities from Tennessee, USA - Rhizosphere MetaG P. TD hybrid SRZTD4 | ecosystem: Host-associated > Plants > Roots > Rhizosphere > Soil | place: USA... | reverse complement strand
TCGAACCGCGAAGGCGATGGAGTATCGCTTGAAGCCGCTCCGCGCGTTTTTCGGATCACGCCAGATCGGCCAGATCAAGACCGCGGATGTCGAGGACTTCATCGCCGAACGTCGACAGCGTCGGCGTGTCAACCGTCAACACGATCGTCTCCTTAGCCCGGTGTCGATCAATCGCGATCTGCAGACTCTGAGAGCCGTGTTCAATTGGGCGATTGGCCGCGAGTATCTCGACCGGACGCCATTTCGCCGCGGCTCGCAGACACTGATTCGGCTCTTCCGAGAAGACAATACGCGGCGCCGCCGCATCTCGGAAGACGAGGAGGCGGCGCTGCTGAACGCGGCCGCTTCACACCTGCGCGCGATGATGATCATCGCGCTCGATGCAGGACTCCGGCGGGGCGAGATGCTGGCGCTCGAATTCAGGGACATCGACTGGACGAATCAACTGATCACGGTGCGCGGTGAAACCGCCAAGAGCGGCATCACCCGCCACGTGCCGATCGCGACGATGCGACTCAGGGCGGTTTTGGAATGGCAGCGGCTCGACGCGGCCGGCGAGCACAAACCGAACACCGCGCTCGTCTTCAGCGACGACGCCGGCGAACCGATCGTCACGTTCAGACGCGCGTGGGTGACCGCCGTGCTGAAGGCGCATGGGGTCCAGCCCCGTTGGAGTAAACACGCCGGCTGGAAGGGCCTGACGTCGGAATGCCAGGAGGCGTTTCAACGCATCAACCTGCACTGGCACGACCTTCGGCACGAGTACGCGTCCCGACTGGTGGAGCGGGGAGCCCCGCTCTCGCAGGTTCGCGATCTACTTGGTCACGCGTCGATCACGACAACTGAGCGATACGACAACCAGACGATGGCCGCGCTCAAAGCCGCCGCACACCTCCTCGAGTCGGGCAAGCGTTTCACATTTGTTTCACATTCGGCCTCGCCGAACGACAAAACCGCACCCGAATCGAAGCGCGAAGAATCTCAGAAGTCGCTGGAAGATGAAGACGTTACTAGCTTGGCTGGGAGGCAGGGATTCGAACCCCGATACCGTGGTCCAGAGCCACGTGTCCTACCGTTGGACGACCTCCCAGTACCAGCCTGGCGTGCGCGACGGCCGGAACTTTCGATTATAGTCGCGCGAAAGTTGGGCCGGCAAGCGCGTCAGACCGGTACCGGATCGAACCGTGTCGCGTGTCGCGTGCCCTACTGGCCAGGGAAGTCGGTCACCGCGCCCTGCGAGGCAGTGTCGCGCGGGTTTTCAAGCGCGCCCGTCTCGCCTTGCTGCTGCTTGCGACGATGGCTTGCCATGCCACCTTTGCGGCCGGCTTCCCGGGCCTCTTCGCTGGTCCACTCGTGGGCCGTCCCTTTCTGATGTGCGGCCTTGCCGCCCTTGCTCGCGATCTCTCGCTGCTTGTTCCGGTCCATCGACGCGAATCCACGATCCTCTTTAGCCACCGCACCCTCCTACCCGGGACCCCATACGCGCCCAGGTCCTCCTCGCACGTGTGTAGTCGTGCTCGCGAACACTCGGGCTGCAACGCACGTACCACCATCCGCCTGTAACCCTCAGCAATATAAGGACTTAGGAAAACATTTTCCGCCAGCCCCGCACGCGGGCGGGGCAAAGTGGAAAACCGACCGCCCCTGCGACCGAAGCCGCCTCAGGTCAGCAACTTGACCGAGGGAAAAAGAAGGGAACGATTAGGAACGCGAGTCGGAGGCGAGCGTCACGGCATGCTGGACGCGCGCGCGCGTTGTGTCACGGCCTACCAATGCGAGCACCTCGAACAGCCCAGGGCTTACCGACTTTCCCGTCACTGCTACACGGACGGCATGAATGAGCGAAGCCGCTTTCACACCCCGTGCTTCCGCCGTCATGCGAAGCGCCGCCTCGATCGATTGCGCATCGAACGTCGCCAGCGCCTCGAATGCCTCATCCAGCGCCGCAAGATGCTCGCGCACCCCGTCGACGCGCAGGTATTTCTCGACCGCAGCCGGGTCGTAGTCGGGCTCGCTCGTGAAGAAGAAACGGCCGTGCGCGACGAAATCGTCGAGCCGTTTCGCACGCGACTTCAGCAGTTCCAGGATCGCGAAGAACCACGCGTGGCGATCCTCGACGTACTCTTCCCGCCAGAGCCCGGCCGCTTCGAACGAGGGGCGGACGCGCCGCGCGAGTTCGGCCGGCGGGAGCGCAGCAATATGCTGCTGGTTGAACCATTCCAGCTTGTCCGGGTTGAAGACGGCGTTTCCGCCGCTGATGCCTTCGAGCGAGAACGCATTCACGAGCTCGTCGGCCGTGAACACCTCCTGATTCGTCCCGGGCGACCACCCGAGAAGCGCGAGGAAATTCACCATCGCCTCGGACAGAATTCCTTGTCGCGCGTACTCCATCACGGAGGTGGCGCCGTGACGCTTGCTCAGTCGCTTCTTGTCCGGACCGAGGATGAGCGGGACGTGCGCGAACTGCGGCAGCTCGGCGCTAACCGCGCGGTACAACAGGATCTGTTTCGGCGTGTTCGAGATGTGATCGTCGCCCCGCACCACATGCGTGATCGCCATCTCCACATCGTCCGAGACGACCGAGAGCTGATATGTGGGATGACCGTCGGACCGAAGGATGACGAAATCTTCGATGTTCGCGCAGTCGAACGTGATTGGGCCGTGGACGAGATCCTCGAACTGCATGGTGCCGTCGGGCACCTTGAAACGGATCGCGCGCGGCACGCCGTTCCGCTCGCGCGCGGCGATGTCGTCGGGCGTCAGACCGCAGCATGTGCGGTCGTACTTCCAGCCGCCGCTCGATTGCTCCGCGGCGTCGCGCCGTGCTTTCAGTTCCTCGGGCGTGCAGTAGCAGTAGTACGCATGACCGCTCGCGACGAGCCGATCGGCCATGGCGCGATACCGATCGAGGCGCTCCGATTGAAAGTACGGGCCGTAGGGTCCGTCGATGTTCGGGCCCTCGTCCCAATCCAGCCCGAGCCACCGAAGGCCGTCGAGAATGCCTTCGACCATGTCGGTCGAGGATCGCTCGACGTCGGTGTCCTCGATTCGCAGGACGAACACGCCGCCGGTCCGCCGGGCGAACAGCCAGTTGAAGAGCGCCGTCCGCGCGCCGCCGACGTGCAGATATCCGGTGGGAGAAGGGGCGAATCGAACGCGGATCAAAGGGACGTTAACTTACGAACTCGACATGTCGTGCCGTCCGTTCCCGCGGCTTCGCCGCTTCGGCGCGACAGACTTCGCTGTGTGTTATGAGCTCGCTGGCTTGCCACGACGAGGCTCGCCGGAAGGCCGGGCGAAGTCTGGCGGTGAGGCAGGGATTCGAACCCTGGGTAGAGCTTTTAGGCCCTACAACGGTTTAGCAAACCGCCGCCTTCAGCCTCTCGGCCACCTCACCTGACGGTAGAAGTCAGCCGCCGGCGACCGGCGACTGACGACCGTTGTAGCTTACCGCACTGAAGGCTGGACGACTAGCGACGACCGCCCTTGCGACTCCGCTTGCGGCCGCCTTTGCGCGACCCGCCGGCCTTGCGCGACCCGCCGGCCTTGCGCGCGCCCTTGCGCGCGCCCTTCTTCGCCGCGCCGCCGGCCTTGCGCGAGCCGCCCTTCCGCGACCCGCCGCCGCCCTTGCGGGAGCCGCCGCCTGACTTCCGAGCACCCCCCGAGGACTTCCTGGCGCGCGCGCCGCCGGAGCGCCGTCCGGTTTTGGCGCCGCCTTCCTCGGCTTCAGCGCCTCCAGCCCCCGCGTCGCCGGCGTCTGACATCGCCGATCCGCCGGTCAGCTCGTCGTCGGGCATCCCCATTCCGTTGTCGAAGTCGTCCTGCATTTGAGCCTCGTATTGAGAGAGTTTCGCGGGTCGCTAGTCTGCTTGATGCGGTGACGCGCGTCAAGGGTGCGCGTACAAGTCGATGATCGCATCGATCGCGCGTCTGCACACCGCGCAAAACGGGACGTTGTCTCGTGTAAACATGATGCAATCGGTCTGCGGCCGGAAGAATCCGCGCGCTTCGTAGTTCGCGCCTTCGAATGCGCCGACTTTGCCGGCGTACCGCCCTTCGTTCAACAGCGCCGTATCGCGTTTTTCCTCGTCGCGAAAAAGCGCATCCATTTCCGACTCCGGACGATTGTTCGCGCGAATCTCGCGCCGCTTCTGCTGAATCTCCTTCGTGTATCGCTCGAACTCTTCCTTCGGCCACGGTGTTGGAATCGGCATCGCCGGAGCGACGAGATCCTTCCATTTGAGCGACGACGGATCGACGAGCGCCGTGACATTCGGTTCCCACGGCTCCACACGATCCGCTGCGGGGAGATACGCGACGTCGGACGTGTAGTACTCGTCAGCGAGTCCGGCGATGTGATGGCCGAATTCGTGGACGAAAATATACGGCGCCCATACGCTGTCCGCCGCAACCGTGCTGTACAAACCAAAAATGCCGCCGCCTCCGTACGTGGCGCTGTTCACCAGAATTTCAACGGCGTCGTACGGCGCGTTGCCGGCAATCTCGCGGAACGCTCGATTCTCGAACGTCAGCACGTAGCGTTCCGAATCGAACGCATCGTACGTTGCGCCGAGCGGCGTCCGGCGATGGATCTGCTGCGAGGGACGCGAGATGCCAGACTCCGCAGACGCAGGACACAATCCCCACACGTTGATGTCGGGCTGACGCTCCTTGAACGGCGAGGTCGCGAACAGCGTCTTCACGAGACGCTGCGCGTCGCGCTCGAATTTGCCGCGTTCGGCGGCGGTGTACCCGTCGCCAAGAATCAGCAGATCGAGTTTCTGCGACGGGTCTCCGCTTTCATGCAGCTTGATCAACGCGCCGGCGGCGGGATTCGCGCGAACGGGCACGACGAACTTGCTCGCCGGATCCACGTTGAACGACCACACGTCCTGAAACGCATTCTTCGCGTCGCGCTTTCGGATGACGACCTTCACCGGCGCATCAGGCGCCGGAAAACGCAGCGACTCCGAAAACGTCCTGTTGATTGTTTTGGCTTCCTCTGTGGTTTCCCATTCGCCGTAAATCGAGCTGAAGCCGCGGGAGTAGATCGGCGCACCGGTTTTCGCGTCCGACACTTCGAAGAAATACTTCCCTCGATTCGTCGTATCGAGCGGACGCGATGGATTGCCGGGCCACGGCAGCGGTTCGATGACGATGCGATCCATGCCGAAGCGCTCTTCGTGGTCGTTGCCGGTGTGGTAGTAGTCGACGCGCATCGTGCGCGACGCGGCACTGGCCGTCGCTGCGAAGAACAGGAGGATTGCCGCGACGATTGTCGCTCGACTCATGACTGCGCTCCGCGCCATCGTCCGAGCACGTACACGACCGCGCCGATCGCGACGAGCAGCATCGACAGGCCGACGACCTTCACGACGAAGAACGTCTTGTCGGGCTCATCCTCGGCCGGAATGCACGACAGCACGATCGATACGGCGGTGACGACGAAGCCGACGGCCGCGAGCAGGATCGCGACCGGCTTTCCGCCCGGCACGCGAATGACGTCAGCTCCGGCAGGCTCGCGCTGCAGCACGATCATCGACGCGAACATGAACAGGAACGGAATGAAATACGCGATGATGCCCATGCTCACCAGCGCCTCGTACGCACCGTGCACGGAGGTTTTCGCCTGCCCGAGAAAAATGAACAGCGCGGCGATCGCCGCCTGCACGAGCAGGGCGACGTACGGCGTTCTCCACGTCGGATGCAGCCGGCCGAACGCCTCCGGCAGAAACCGATCGATGCCGGCGACGAACGGCAGACGCGCCGTTGCCGCGAACCATCCGCCGACGCCGCCGAGGGCGTTGATCGTGACGAGCACTGCCGCGAGCGGCACGAGCGACACGAGACCCAGACGCGCGAGAATCGACTGAATCGCCTGCATCGCGCCCTGGAGTCCGGTCACCTGCTCTTTCGGGATCGCGAGCAGCACCGCGAGCGTCGCAGACGTATACAAGAACGTGACGATGACGCCGGCCGTGAGGATGGCTCGCGGAATGGTCCGCCGCGCATCGCGGATTTCTTCTCCCATCGTCGACCCGGCCTCGACGCCGCCGAATGCGAACGCGATCGTGGACCAGAAGATGACGTCCTTGAGGCTCGTGCTCGGCGTCATCGTCTCGATCGTGATCGGCGTGGCGGAGCCGAAGCGGCGCCACGACACGAAGCCGAGCGCCAGCAACATGAGCGCGGCGATCCAGCCTGCTGCCGCGCCGAAATTGTTCAGCCACTTGCCCACATCGAGGCCGACGACGTTCATCGCCACCGTGATGATCAGGCCGATCATCGCAAAGACGATGAAGTAGCCGCTGTTGCCCGCAAGCGTCTGCCACGAGGCGCCGCCGATGAACAAAGCGTTGGCCGCCGCGAAATACAGCAGGCCGGGAAAGTACGGCAGGTTCGATCCCCAGTACGTCCAGCCGGTGATGAAACCGGCGAACGGCCCGAACGCACGCTTGCTCCAGACGTAGACGCCGCCTTCCTCGGGATAACGCGAGGAGAGCTCGAGCACCGTGAACACGAGCGGCACGTACAGCCCGAGCGCCGCGATGATCCAGATCACGATCGCGCTCGGTCCAGCCGCCGCCGCCGTCGCAATCCATCGGAGGCTCAAGCTCGTGACAACGTAGAAGAGGAGGAGATCGCGGAAGCCGAGCGCCTTGCGCAGCTGTGTGGTCGTCGCTGTCGTTGTTGTCATCTGTGGTCCCGCGCGTCCGTTGCGTCCGGCGCCTCCGCGCGCCATCGGCGGTCGACGAGCACGAATCGCGTTTCGGATGTCGCCTCGTCGCCGGCGGGCTGCGGGTGGAGTGGATCGCCCGGCAGCAGCAGCATGCGGACGCCGTTCCGCTCGAGCGCTTTGGGCTCGCGCCGCACGACGCGCCGGCCGCGCGCCCACGCGAGCGCCTCGTCGACGGTCGCGAACGGCTCGATCTCGCGAATCGTCGTCCACGTCGGTGGCGGCAGGATGATGTCGCCGGCCACCGCGCTCGCGATCGCGTCCGACGCCGTCAGCCAGCTGCTGTGTGTCGTCTCGGTGTCGTCGTGTGCCGGCGTCTGATGGGGCGGCACGCGCGTGATGAAGAATCGTGTGTCGAAGCGCCGCGTGTCGACCGGCGGCGTCACCCAGTGCGAGAAGTGAACGAGCGTGTCGAGCGCAAGGCGCAGCGCCTCGCGCTCGAGAACGGCACGCAGCGTCAACGATCCCGCGTGAACCTCGCCGCGATACTGTTTGAATCGCGCGTGACTGTCGGCGTCCGCGAGCGATACGAAGGAGCCGCGCGCATCGCGAGCGAGCAGGACGCCCGCCTCCTCGAACAGTTCGCGCGCCGCGGCAACGTGATACGCCATCGCGTCCGCGGCCGGCATGTCGGCGAGCTGCGATGCGGCATATTCGACGCCGTCGCACCAGGCCTCATCCGCCGTTTCCCGATCTCCGGCGTCGACGCGTCCGCCTGGAAACACGTGCGCGCCTGCCATGAACGCCGTGCCTTCATGGCGCCGCACCATGAACACCTCGGGGCCGGCTGGACTGTCGCGCAGGACGAGCACGGTCGAGGCGGGCTGCGGCACGAGCACGCGCGGGTCGGACGGCACGGGACAATATTATTAGATGCCGCGCGCCAGCTCAGGCACGGACATGAACGGGAAGATCGCGGCGCTGCTCCGCGATCTCGCCGCCGTTCAAAAATCCAGGCAGAGCATGTGGGGCTACAAGCGGGCGGCGGCTGCAGTCCTGGCGCTCGACGAACCCATCGAATCGTTCCTGCGACCTGACGGAACTCTCAGGAAAATCCCGAATATCGGGCCCTCCTCAACGAAAGTCATCCTCGAAGTGTTGACGACGGGAGCGTCGCCCACAGTCGAGCGGGTGATTGCCGAGAGCGGATCGACGAGCGATATCGAGCGCGGCCGTGATCTGCGCGACCATTTCCTCAGCCGCGCGCAGGTCGTGGCCGCGCTGCGCAACGACAAGCTGGCCGGCCCGGCGCTGTCGGACTATCACGGGGATCTGCAGATGCACTCGGTGTGGAGCGACGGCAGCCAGACGCTCGAAGACATCGTCGAGGCGGGCATCGCGCGCGGGTATCAATTCTGCGGCGTCACCGATCACTCGTACGGATTGCCGATCGCCGGCGGCGTGTCGATGAACGAGCTCTTCGAGCAGCATCGCGCGATCGATCGGCTCAACAAGAAAAATCGCGGCAGGTTCCGGCTGATCAAAGGCATCGAAGCGAACATCCGCGCGGACGGTTCGGTCGACATGGAGCCTCCGGAATTGCGGCAGCTCGAGCTCGTCGTCGCCGCGCCGCATTCCGCGCTCCGTACGACGAACGATCAGACGGCCCGCATGGTGAACGCGGTCGAGACCAGAGGCGTGCACATCCTCGGACATCCGCGCGGCCGCAAGTACGGCGCGCGGCCGGGCGTCACGGCGAACTGGGATCGGGTGTTTGCGGCGGCAGTGAAGTCGGGCGTCGCGATCGAGATCGACGGCGATCCGTCGCGCCAGGACGTCGATTACGATCTCGCGAAACGTGCGGTCGACGCCGGATGTCTGTTCGCACTCGACAGCGACGCGCATTCAACCGTGGAGCTGCAGTACGCGGAGACGGCCATCGCGCACGCGCGCCTGGCCGGAGTCCCGCGCGAGCGGATCATCAATTGTTGGAGCGTCGATCGGCTGCTCGACTGGTTGTCGTCCAAACGGGCGTGATGGAAGGATGTCAACCGGACCAGAGCGACCGTCCGGTGATCTCTCGATGGTCCAGTCCTGCGGCGCGATCGAGTTTCGCGACAATCGGCGGCAGCTCCATTTTCACACGCCATTCATCCGCGCGCCCGCCCATCGACGCGAACGTCTCGCGCCATCGATTCCACCACGGCGCAACGAATCCCGCGAGCGGTTCGACGACCAGAATGCGATCGCCTCGCCCCGCGCGCTCGACGAGGCGGCCCATGACGTCGTGCCTCGCTTCGTCCGATAACTCGTTCATCGTGAACGCGGCAACGACTGCCGACCGCGCCTTCGGGAGGCGCACGGTCGCGATGTCGTCCTGTCGCACGCGGCCATCGAGCCCGAACTCACGATACGTGCGGATCGCTTCCGCAGTGGCCCACGGATTCCGGTCGATGCCGAGAACGGTTCGTGTTCCGGAAGCGCTGGCCCACGCTGCGCCCGCCGCGCCGGTGCCGCAGCCGAGGTCGACGACGACATCGCTCGGCGCCGCGGCGAGTGGCAGCGTTGCAACGATGTGACGGATGAGAAGGAAATGAAGAGGCCCGTAAAACAGCGCGAAGGCGGCGCGTTTGCCCGCGCCCGATAATGCTGCGCCCTCCGCAATCTTTCGCCGCCGCTCGACGTAGGTCGCGGACAACGCGCGCAGCGCGCGTGCAACTTCGGGAAAGGTGAGATCCGCCGTGTGCCGCGCCTCGAGTTCCTCAAGCCAGCGGCTGAACGTGTCGGGCACGACGACGTCATCCTACAATGCTGAGGTTTTTCGCGGTATCCAGATTGCTTCAGTTCTGTCACGCACGACCGACTCGATGGAGGTTCCGATGCCGACTGTACGAAGACTTCTTATCGCCCCACTCGCTCTGCTGACGATCATGTCCTCGTCTGCGTTTGCCGATCCGCAGCAGCATGTCATCGATCCAAGTCAGCTCGCCGCGACGATCGGGCAGAACGTGGCGAAGCAGGACGCCGACCGCGCGGCCATTCGTGAAGCGCTCGCACGGCCGCAGGTCCGCGAGGTGGCGACGAACATCGGCGTCGATCTCGCAAAGGCGTCGGCCGCCGTCGACACGCTGACGGGATACGAGCTCACGCGCGCGGGCGATACTGCCCGTCAAATCAACGAGCAACTCGTCGGCGGCGCGTCGAACGTCGTCATCTCCACGACGACCATCATCATCGTGCTGCTCCTGCTGATCCTGCTCATCGTCATCGTCAAGGCGTAGATGCTCACGGCGCTCGTCGCTGCGCTGTCGCTCGCTTCGTCCGTGACGCTCGACGTTCCGTACGTCCCGCAGACGGATTTGCTCTGCGGCGGCGCGGCGGCCTCGATGGTGTTCCGGTACTGGGGCGACGCGCACGCCGACGTGCAGCAGTTTGCCGCGCTGGTCGATCGCCGCGCCGGCGGCATTGCCGACGCGGCGTTGATCGACGCCGTCGAACGGCGCGGGTGGCGGGCCGATCGTTTCACGGGATCGATCGAGGCGCTGGCCGCGCGCCTGCGCGAGCGCGAGCCGGTCATCGTGCTTCTCGCCGACGGCCGCAATCGCCTTCACTACGTCGTCGTCACCGGCGTCACGACCGACGGCGTCATCGTTCACGATCCGTCGCGCGGGCCCTCGCGATCGATTCCGAACGCGGAATTCGAGCGACTGTGGAAGCCGTCGCGCTTCTGGTCGCTCGTCATCCTGCCCGGCGACGCGGCGACCGTCCGTTCTGAAAGCGCACAAGCGTCCAGCATCGTCGCAGCCCCGGCCGGCAACGTGTCCAGGTGCGACGAACTGCTCGAGACCGCGATCAGCGATATCCGCCGCCGCGGCATCTCGGAGGCGGACGTGATTCTCGACCGCGTCCGCGCGGAGTGCCCGGCGGCGGCAGGACCGATCCGGGAGCTTGCGGCGGTTCGCTTCGCGCAGCATCGCTGGTCCGAGGCGGCATCGCTCGCGCGCCGCGCGCTCGATCGCAGTCCTGATGACGCGTATGCCTGGGACGTCCTCGGCTCGAGCCTCTTCATGCAGCACGACGACGTGGCGGCGCTCAGAGCGTGGAATCACCTCGACAAGCCCAGGCTGAATGTCGTGAAAGTGGAGGGACTGGCACGCGCTCGATATCAGTCGATCACCGCCGCGTTGGCGCTCGATCAAAAGTCGCTGCTCACCGCAGACGCGTTCGAGCGTGCCCGGCATCGCCTCGACGAACTGCCTGACCGCGTCACCGCACGGCTCTCGCTGCGGCCGGAGGCAGACGGCTTCGCGACCGTCGACGTCGTCATCGTCGAGCGTGCGGCGCATCCGAACGGCGCTGCGGAATGGACGGCCGCAGCAGCGCGCTCGGTTGTCGATCGTGAGATCACGGCGGCCGTGCCCGGCGTCACCGGCCAGGGCGAGCTGTGGACTGCGAGCTGGCGCTGGTGGAACGAACGCCCGCGGGCTGCGCTCAGCTTCGCGGCACCGCGAGCGGGATGGCTTCGGGGCGTATCGCGCGTCGACGCAAGTTGGGAAGAGCAGACGTACTCGTTCAATTCGGCCGGCGCGCTCGTTCGCGAATCGCG
>Ga0075435_100003056_pt1 | contig 11284 bp, 9 predicted proteins | sample RhiMethybrSRZTD4_FD_75302 | JGI IMG/M metagenome (GOLD analysis project Ga0075435, IMG submission 75302) | Populus rhizosphere microbial communities from Tennessee, USA - Rhizosphere MetaG P. TD hybrid SRZTD4 | ecosystem: Host-associated > Plants > Roots > Rhizosphere > Soil | place: USA... | reverse complement strand
GCATCGCCAGGTCCCGTACGACGAGCAGTACCACTTGGCCACCATGACGCGCCAGCAGCTGCGCCAGCGTCAGCCACAAATCGCTTGACATGCATCAGAGAAAGTCTCGGCGGCGAGCGGTGCGGCGTGGAGGACCGCACCCGTGCCAGCGAGGAACGTTCGCCGGTCTATCACTGGATCACCTCATCCGCCCGCCCCAGCAACGACGACGGGATCGTCAGCCCGAGGGCCTTGGCGGTCTTGAGGTTGATGACCAGCTCTAGCCTGTCAAATCTCTCGACCGGCTGCTCCGCGGGGCTGGTGCCCAAGAGCACCCGGTGGACGTACTTCGCCGCCAGCCGCCCGACCGCATAGTAATTCACGCCGTAACTGGCGAGCCCCCCTGCGACCACAGCCGTCCGTTCATAGAACATCGTGGGCAGCTTCCTGGTCCTCGCCGTGTCCACAATGAGCTGAGACTGACTGCCCACCGTCGCATCCGGCACGAGGAATATGCCATCCGCTTCCCCAGCCTTGAGCTCTCGCAAGCCCGCGCGCAGCTCGTCCACCGAGCGAACATGCCGCTCCACCAGCTCAATCCGGAGCTGCCGGGCCGCCTCGCGGGCCAACGGCACGCTTTCACGGGTGTTGGGATTGCCCGGATCATAGAACACGAGAGCGCGACGGACTTTCGGGACAGCCTCTTTCAAGATCTCAAGACGCTTGGCACCCAGATCCACGGCCCGCGTGTTGACACCCGTGAACCTGCCGCCGGGATCAGCGAGACTCTTTATCAAACCGGACCCGACAGGATCGCCCCCCAGGTAGAAGACAACGGGAACTCTCGCTGTCCCTCGCCGCACTGCCAGGGTGACCGAGTTCCCCGTTGCGAATATCACGTCGACCTTTTCCTGCTCAAGATTCTTTGCCGTCTCGGCCACGGCGCTGAGATCCCCCTTCACGTCCCGGATGTGCAGGACGTACTGTTTACCCTCCTCGAACCCAAGCTCCTGGAGGCCAGCCCTCAGCCCGTCAATCGCGGCGTAGGAGTACGGCCCCCCTTCCAGCACGACGCCGATCCGATAAACTTTCCCCGCCTGCTGAGCCTCGGCGGCGAGCGGCGCAGCAAGGAGCACCGCACCCGCACCAGCGAGGAACGTGCGGCGGTCCATCAACGCACCCTCCGGCTCAGTTGAACCATCCAGCTTTCCGAAGGCGGAACTCCTCCGCCAAGAGCCACTTGGGGTGTTCGCGTATCTCGGGCCAGTCTGCGGGCGACCACGGCATCGTGTGCGCGGCCCGGATCAGCATCAGGCGGCTGGCGCTGGCCGGGGCGGCGCAAGGTGAAGTAGGTTCTCCCGGATCAGGTCCTCGCCTGCGCCGCACGCTGGGCAAGGCCCGGCCTCGGGGCGCTCCGCGTTGCAATGGGCGCAGGTCCACCAGATCACGCGACGAGGCTACCACGACCACGAGCAGCGGCAGCAGCGGCTCGGCCCCTCTCAAGACAGCCCGAGAGAGGACCGCGCCACACTACGAGGGCCAGTCCCAGCTTGCGGGTTAGTCGACAAGACCTCCAAGGGCGCGAAGCCGGGCGACCTGCCGTTCGAGCAGCCCACGCGGTATTCCCTGGTGATCAATCTCAAGACCGCCAAGGCTCTCGGCCTCACCGTCCCACCCGCGCTCCTGCGTCAAGCGGAAGAAGTGATCCAGTAGAAGCCTGGTCGACGATTCAGCTAGAAGACGAAGACCCCCTTCCCCGTGGTTTGGGTGTCGAAGAGCTTGTAGGCGCTCTCCGCTTCGTCCAGCTTGAACCGGTGCGTCAGGAGCTTCTTGAGCGGCACCTTCTTGTCGACGATGAAGCGGGCGCACTCGGCCTGGCCCATGGCGCTGAAGGTCCACGAGGCGTGGATGGTCAGCTGGCGCCGCAGCATGTGCTGGCTGATGTCGAAGGCGGTGGGGCCGCCGCCTTCCCCCACGAGGGCCACGCGTCCCCACGTGCCCGCGCTCCGCACCGCGGCCACGCGCGCCTCGGGCACGCCCGTGCAGTCCATGGTGGTCTCGGCGCCCTCGCCGTGGGTGAGATCGTGGATGGCCTTCACGGGATCGGTGGCCTTGGAATTGACCACCTCGTCGGCCCCGAACTCCTTGGCGAGATCGAGCCGCTCCTTCGAGACGTCCACCGCGATCACGCGGGCGCCCATGGCATGCCCCAGCATGGTGGCGGAGAGCCCCACCGGACCCTGGCCGAAGACGGCCAGGGTGTCACGGCCCGAGACGTCGATGCGCTTGAGGGCGCCGTGGGCGGTGCCGGTGCCGCACGAGATGGCCGCGCCTTCCTCGAAGGAGAGCTCGTCGGGCAGGGGGACCATGGTGAAGGCCGGCGCCTTCATGTAGGGCGCGTGCGCGCCGTGGCCCGTCATCCCGTACACGGTGATGCCGTGACGGCAGAGCTGCGACCAGCCCACACGGCAGTGCTTGCACTTCCCGCAGCCCTTGTAGTGGTGGTTCATCACGCGCGTGCCGACGGGCGCAAAGTCCGCGGCCACGCCGGGCCCCAACGCCTCGACCACTCCGCAGGGCTCGTGCCCCGCGATGACGGGCCCGCTGCCCCCCAGGCCCAGGGAGGCCGCGGCGTTGCCGGCGGCGCGGTAGGGATGCAGATCGCTCCCGCACATGCCCGAGGCCTTGATGGCGATGACGATCTCGCCGGGGCCCGGCGTGGGATCGGGAAATTCCTGGATCTCGAGCTTCCGTTCTCCGAGAAAGACGACGCCACGCATGTGATGGGCCCTCCTGTGGGTTTCGTGGATGCCGACCGCCGTAGACTACCACCGGCCGTCGTGCTCCCGCGCGGTAGCGGGCGCGGTTGACTCCGACGGCGGCCCTCCACAGAATACGCCGCGGAGAGCGCGATGGAGAGCGTGGTCAGAGGCGTGCTGTGGATCCACGTCCTCGCGGGCAGCGTCGCCCTCGTGGTCGCGCCGGTGGCCCTCCTGACCGCCAAGGGCGGGCCGACCCACCGGCGCTGGGGTAAGGTGTACTTCTGGGCGATGGCCATAGTCGCCGCCACCGCGCTCCTGGTCGGCTACTGGCGCTCCATCCTCTTCCTGGAGCTGGTCGCGGTCTTCAGCTTCTACGCGGCGCTGTCCGGCTATCGCGTCCTCTTCCGCAAGCGCCCCGATCTCGGCCAGCGCGCAGGTCCTCTCGACTGGATCGCCGCGGTGGTCACCCTCTCTGCGAGCGCGTCCCTTCTCGTCCTCGGCATCGTCAAGCCCACGCCGCGCTTCCAGGAGCTCTCCACGGTGGCCATCGTCTTCGGCCTCGTTGGTCTCTCCATCTCAGGCCTCGACGTCTGGCGCTTCCTGAGCCCGCCCACCGAGCGCATGGCCTGGTGGTACCGGCACATGGCCAACATGATCGGCTCCTACCTCGCCGCCGTCACCGCCTTCTCCGTAGTCAACTTCACCTTCCTCCCCACCACGGTGCGCTGGCTCTGGCCCACCGTCGTCGGCACTCCCCTCATCGCCCTCTGGATCACCTACTACAAGCTCCGCTTCAACAAGCCCACCCGAGCCACCGACCCCGCCTGAACCAAGCCAGGACCAGCCGATCAGAGGCAGTCACCACGCGCCAAGGGTGAGGGTGGGGCGTGCTCTCCCCAGACCCCTATCTTCTGCGCGCGATCGAAGCCGTCAGGCAAGGTCTCGTGGCGGGCCAGAGTGGCCCGGGGGATTGCGACTCAGGGTGGTCTGGGGAGGGCATGCCCCACCCTCGCCCGCCGAAACAGACGCAGACCTTCCTCGCGCCGGCCCGAAGAGGAGTCGCACGTCCACATCGACGCGCGCAGAGAGGGAAGGGTGGGGCGTGGTCTGCCCAGGCCCGTATCTTCTGCGTGTGGTCGAAGCCGCCAAGCTGATTCTCGTGGCTCGTCAGAGAGCGAACGCGGAATGCGAGTCAGCGTGGTCTGGGCGGGCCACGCCCCACCCTTCCCCCGGGTATCAGGCAGAATCTACTTCGCGCCGCGCTGAAGCAGCTCGAAGATCCGCGCCGAGGTGAGCGGCACGCGCGTGACGCGCACGCCACGATCCCAGAGCGCGTCCTCCACCGCGTTGCCGATCACCGCCGCCGGTGAGACCACGCCACTCTCGCCCACGCCCTTGATCCCGAGCTCGTTGATGGGCGACGGGAAGTCGAGATGGTGGATCTCGAGTGGCGGCATGTCCTCCGCGCGCGGCATCGGGTAGTCCATGAAGGTGCCGGTGAGGAGCTGCCCCGCCTCGTCGAAGATCAGCTCCTCGCCGAGTGCAGTCCCGATGCCCTGGGCGAGCCCGCCGTGGATCTGCCCCTCCACGATCATGGGATTGATCGGCCGGCCGCAGTCATGGGTCGCCACGTAGCGAAGCAGGGTGAGCGCACAGGTCTCCACGTCTACCTCGAGCACGACCGCATGCACGCCGAAGGCCCACGCTACCGTGCCGGGATAATGAAAGGCGCAGGCGTTGAGCCCGGGGCCGCTCGTATCCGCCAGCGCGGGACTTCGCACCGCGGCCTTGGCCACCGCGGCCAGGCTCAGGCTCTTGCTCGGCACGCCGGCCACCATCACGCGGCCCTGCTCGAGGACCACGTCCTCGGGCGCGCACTCGAAGAGGCTCGCCGCGACCAGCCGCGCCTTCTGCGCGGCGGCGCGGGCCGCGCGGGAGACGGCGGGTCCCGTCACCGCGGCCACGCGGCTCGCGATGGTGCCGAGGCCATAGCCGAGGAGCTGGGTGTCGCCGCCGCGGATCACCACCTGCTCGAGGGGCACGGCGAGCGCGTCCGCGCAGATCTGGGCGAGCGTGGTCTCGTGCGCCTGCCCTTGCGAGGAGACGCCGATGTCCACGAACACGGTGCCGTTGGGATCCACGCGCACGTTGGCGCCTTCGTAGGGGCCGATCCCCGTACCCTCGACGTAGGCAGAGACGCCGAGCCCGAGGGGCCGCGCGCTACCCCGGCGCTTCGCCTGTTCCGCACGCCACTCCGCATATCCCAGGCGCTCCAGGGCGAGGTCGAACATCTTCACGTAGTCCCCGGGGTCGTAGGCGATGGCCACGCCGTCGCGGTACGTCAGCCCCGTCCGCCACGGCATCTCCTCCGTGCGCACGAGGTTCTTCCGCCGGAGCTCCGCGGGGTCCATGCCGATCTGCCGCGCGGCGCGGTCGAGGAGGCGGTCGAGGACGAAGTTCGCCTCCGGACGTCCCGCCCCGCGGTAGGCGGCGATGAAGGTCTTGTGGGTGACCACGTTGCGCCCGGTGCCCGCATAGTTCGGCACGCGATAGGGACCGACGAGGTGGTTGATGGTGTTGTAGCTGATGGCCGCCCCGAGGGTAGGGTGCGAGCCGTGATCGCGTGTGAAGTCCGTCTCGAGGGCGACGATGGTGCCGTCCCGCGCGACCCCGAGCCGCGCGCGGTGGCGCTGGTCGCGATCGGCGGCGGCGGCGACGAAATGCTCGTGCCGTGTCTCGATCCACTTGACGGGCCGGCCGAGTCGCCGCGCCACCGCCGCAACCAGGATGTCCTCCGGGTATACGTGGCCCTTCACGCCGAAGCCGCCGCCCACGTCGGGCGCGATGACCCGCACCTGCTCCTCGGCCACGCCGAGCACGGCGGCGATGCCGCTCCGCACGCCGAACGGAACCTGGGTCGAGAGCCACACGGTGAGGAGGCCCGTCGGCGGATCGACCGCGGCGAGCACGCCGCGCGGCTCGATGGGCATGCCCGCCACTCGGGGATAGTAGAGCTGCATCTCCACGGTGACCTCGGCGCGGGCGAAGCCGCCCGCAGCGTCGCCGGTGCGCGAGGCGGAGATGCCCGCCAGATTGTCCGGCCAGTCCTCGTGGACGCGGGGGGCGCCGGCGGCGAGGGCGCGCTCCGCCGACACCGCGGCGGCCAGCGGCTCGTAGTCGACGGCCACGTGCTCGACGGCGTCCGCGGCGGCGTACGCACTCTCCGCCACCACCACAGCCACGCCCTCGCCCACGTGCGTGACGCGCTCGGCGGCGAGCACGGGATGGTGGTAGCGATGGAACTCGGGCGCGGGCACCAGCGGCGGGACGGAGCCCGCACACTCCGGCAGCTCGGCGCGCGTCAGCACCGCGACCACCCCAGGCATACGTCGGGCCGCCGCGCCGTGGATGGCGCGAACGCGAGCGTGCGCGTGGGGACTCCGAACGATGGCCATCCAGAGCATGCCGGGGAGGGTGACGTCGTCGGTGTAGCGGCCGGCGCCGCGCAGCAGACGATCGTCTTCCTTGCGCCGTACGGAGGCGCCGACGAGCGGCCCGCGGGAATCCAGGGGAGGGCTCAGACGCCGGTGGGCTTCAGATGCGCGTCGCGCTGCTTGGCGAGCTCGGGATCGGCGTACGACATGAGGCCGGGTTGGCCCGCGCCCAGCATCACCTGGAGATACGCGCCCTCGATGCCGACGTTCTCGAAGCCGTGGATGACGTCGGCCGGGCAGGAGATGCAGTCCCACTTGCCCAGCACGGTCTCCGCGCGCCCGCCCTTGCCGTCCTCGAGGAAGACCTTGACCTTGCCTTCCAGGATGAAGAACGCCTCCTCCACGGGATGGGTGTGCGCGGCATTGCCCTGCCCCGGGGGAACGTACATGATCGACAGCGTGAAGCGCTCGGCAGGAATAGCGCGGGCGTCACCCTTGCCGGAGGCGCCGGCGCCGATGTAGCGATGCTGGGCGCGGCGGAAGCCCTCGATCCTCGCGTCGGCGAAGGCGTCCCAGTCGGCGACCCGATCGACGAAGCGGGCGACGCGGCGCTGCAGCAGCTCCTGGATGTCCATGGCGTCCTCCGGGAAGCAGGTGGTGGCGATCAGTCGTACCACAGCGACCGGGGAATGTCGACGGGGCGAGGCGCCGCGGAGGCGCGTCAGCGATTCGTGCGGGGACGCGAGCGGAGGTCGCCGGCGGCCGCGCGGTGCATCGAGGACGGCAGCCGGTACACGAGAGCGGCGCGCACGGTGGCGCGGAGCTGGGCCAGCGTGAAGGGCTTGGTGAGGAAGGGTTCGCCGGGCCCCAGGCGCACGCGATACTTCTCGATCGAGGCAGGGCTGTAGGCCGACATGAAGAGGATCTTCACGCTGGGGCGAATCGACCGGAACTCCTCGGCGAGGTCGCGTCCCGTCATGACGGGCATCACGATGTCGGTGATGAGGAGGTGGAGCGGCCCGCTCCGGGTACGCGCGATGCGGATGGCCTCGAGCGAGTCGCCCGCGCTCAGCACCGTGTAGCCGATCATCCGCAGCATGTCGGCGGCCATGGAGAGCACTTCCGGCTCGTCGTCGACGACGAGGATGGTCTCAGCGGGCTTCGACGATTGCGCGGCCATGGTGCTCCTGTCCTCTCTCGAGATCCGGTACCTGGTAAGTGTAACCATCAGGTTGCCTCTAGGGTAGACGAGACACCCCGGGAATCCCTCACTTCGCGTGCAGCCCAGGGCGCAGGCACGATCTCGGGTGATCACTGACCACTATCAATTATTTCAATGTGTTAGAGTTACTCCATGCGCGGCCTCCTCATCACCCTCGAGGGCGTGGAAGGCTCCGGCAAGTCGACCCACACGCGGCTGCTCGCCGACTGGCTCCGCGTGCGCGGCCGCCGGGTGGTTGCCACGAGCGAGCCGGACGGGACCGGACTCGGCTCCGCCATCCGCACCCTCTTCGAACGCGAGGGGCCGGCGCCCACCGCACTCTCTCAGACCTTCCTCTTCATGGCGGCGCGGCAGCAGCACGTGGCGCAGGTGATCCGTCCCGCCCTCGCCGAGGGCGCCGTTATCATCTCCGATCGCTACGCCGATGCCACCCTCGCCTATCAGGGCTTCGGCGGCGGCATGGACCTCGAGACCATCCGCGATCTCAATGCGCTGGCCACGGGCGGAGTCATGCCCGACCTGACGCTGCTCCTCGACCTCGATCCCGCCGAGGGCATGCGGCGGATCAGCGACCGCGCGCTCGATGCCTTCGAGAAGATGGACCCGGCCTTCCATCGTCGCGTGCGCGAGGGCTATCTGGAGATCGCGCGCGCCGAGAAGAGCCGCTTCGTCGTGCTGGACGCCGCCCAGCCCAAGGACACCCTGCACGCGGCCAGCGTGCGCGCCGTCCAGGAGCTCCTCGATCGCCGGGAGGCGCCCCGTGGCGCTTGAGACGATTCGCGATCAGGCGGAGGCGGTCGAGATCCTGCGCCGCGCCATCGACACCGGCCGCGTCGCTCACGCCTACGCCTTCATCGGCCCGCCTGGCGTCGGCCGCCGCACCACGGCGCTCGCCTTCGCCAAGGTGCTGGTGGCGCCATCGGGAGGCGCCAGTGCCGCCCGGGTCGATCGCGGCCTCCACCCGGACGTGCAGGTGATCGGGCCCACCCCACCCGCCAGCAATCCCAAGGGCGTGGCGGCCATCCGCGTGGACAATGTCCGCGAGCTCGAGCGCCGCGCCGCCCTGCGTCCCGCCGAGGCCTCCCACAAGGTCTTCATCGTGGACGAGGCGGAGTCCATGACGGGCGCCGCGCCCCAAGCCTTCCTCAAGACGCTGGAGGAGCCGCCCGCCCGCACCGTGATCATCCTCATCCTGAGCCAGGCGCGCGCGCTGCCCGCCACCGTGCTCTCGCGCTGCCAGATCGTCCGCTTCCGCCCTCGGGCGGCCGAGGGCGTGGCGCTGCTTCCCTCCGGCGCGGGGGAGGAGCGCGAGCGCGCGCTCGGCTGGCTCGCCCAGGCGCAGTCGCGCGGGCCCGAGGCGATACTCCAGATCGGCGAGGCGGTGGGCCGCGACCGCGAGGTGGCCGAGGCCGCCGTGGAGACCTGCTGGCTCTGGTATCGCGACCTGCTCTGCGCCCACGCGGGCGGCGCCGTCGAGCTCGCCGTCTTCGCGGGCAGGGCCGCCACGGGCCGCCGCACCCTCGACGAGATCGTGGCCGGGCTGTCGGCCTGCCGCGAGGCGTGGCTGGCCATTCAAGGTAACGTCTCACCTCGGCTCACCGTCGAGGTGCTGCTGAGCCGCCTCACCAGGGCGGCGTAAGGACACCATGAGCGAGACCATCGAGACGCCCGAGGCGACGCCGTCGGAGCCCGAAGCCAACCTGCCGTACCTGATCGGCGTGCGCGTGCGCGAGCCGCTGCAGGCCGAGGACTACCAGACGGACATGGAGGACCTGCACGTTGGCGACTTCGTCCTCGTCGAGACGGGGCAGGGGACCACGGTAGGCGAGGTGCGCCGGCCCAGGCGGCCGCTCCCAGAGTTCAAGCGCGGCCGCCTCTATCGCAAGGTGATCCGCCGCGCCACCGAGGCGGAGACGGCGGAGTGGCACGAGCGGCGCGAACGCGAGCTGCGTCACGCCGAGACCTGCCGCCGCCGCGCCGGCGGCCGCGGGCTCCGGCTCAAGATCGTGGACGTGGAGATCGATCCGCGCCACCGCCGCGTCACCGTGCTCTTCAGCGCGGAGGAGCGGGTGGACTTCCGCGATCTCGTCCGTGATCTCGCCCACGAGTTCCACGCGCGCATCGAGATGCGGCAGATCGGCGCGCGGGACACCACCAAGCTCATGGACGGCATCGGCCCTTGCGGGCGCCAGCTCTGCTGCTCGTCGTATCTCAAGGGCTTCGATCCCATCTCCGTCAAGATGGCCAAGGCCCAGGACATGCCCCTCACGGACAGCCGGCTCCTCGGCAACTGCGGCCGGCTCAAGTGCTGCCTGCTCTACGAGTTCTCCACCTACGATCAGCTGCGCAAGCACCTGCCCAAGGTGGGCACGGCCTGCCAGGCGGACTGTGGCAGCCAGGGCTGCATGACGGGCAAGGTGCGCTCGCTCCGCGTGCTCAAGCAGACGGTGGTGGTGGGCTTCCAGGACGGGACGGAGGCAGAGGTGCCCCTCACCGCGCTCACCTGGGAAGGCCGCCCCCACGTCAAACCACTCTGAGGAGAGCTTCATGCTGACTCGCGTCCTCGCGCTGCTCTCGCTGCTCGCCCTGGCGTCCGTCCCCGGCGCATCCGCGCAGGAGCAGCCGCGCCCGGGCGGTGTGCTCAAAGCAGGGCTCATCGGCGAGGCGCCGACCCTCGATCTCCACGCCACCACCGCGGTGATCACCCAGCAGATCACCTGGCACATCTACGAGACGCTCTACACCTACGACAAGAACCAGATCCCCATTCCCATGCTCGCGGAAGGCCATACGGTGAGTGACAACGGCCGTCGCTACATCATCACCCTGCGCAAGGGCGTGCGCTTCCACAACGGCAAGGAGATGACCTCGGCCGACGTGGTCGCCTCCCTCCAGCACTGGGCCAAGCTGGGCACCACGCCCAAGGCGATCTGGAAGAACGTGGAGGCGCTCGAGGCGAAGGATCCGTACACCGTCGTCATCTACCTCAAGGAGCCCTCCGGCTCGCTCCTCTTCGCCCTGGGCTCCCCCAACAACGGCGGGGCGATCTATCCCAAGGAAGTGGTGGCGGCGGCAGGAGACGGCCAGGTGAAGGAGTACATCGGCACCGGCCCCTATCGGTTCGTCGAGCACAAGCCCGACCGCCACGTGCGCCTGGCTCGCTTCAAGGACTACTCGGCGCGCTCCGATCCGCCCAACGGCTTCGGCGGCAAACGCACGGCGTACATCGACGAGATCTACTTCATCCCGGTCCCCGAGGCCTCGGTGCGCCTCGCGGGCACGGAGACCGGCGAGTACAACTTCGCCCAGAGCATCCGGCAGGACCAGATCGACCGCGTGAAGAGCCAGCCCAACCTCGAGGCGCAGATCTCCAAGCCGTACGGCTGGATCACCGCGGTGCCGAACCACAAGGAAGGCGTCATGGCCAACAAGAAGATTCGCCAGGCCTTCCTCGCCGTCCTCGACATGGAGCCGATCATGGCCGCGGGCATCGGCAACAAGGCGTTCTACCGCCTCGACGGCGCGCTCTTCTATCCGGAGCAGGCGGCCTGGTATTCCGACGCGGGCCTCGCCTCCTACAACCAGAAGAACAAGGCCAAGGCGCGCCAGCTCTTGAAGGAAGCCGGCTATAACGGCCAGCCCGTACGCTGGGTCACCACCAAGGAATACGAGTGGATGTACAACACGGCCCTCATGGCCTCCCAGCAAATGGAGGACGTGGGTTTCAAGGTCGATCTCCAGGTGGTGGACTGGGCCACCCTCGTGCAGCGGCGCAACAAGCCCGAGCTCTTCGACGTCTTCTCCACCGGGTTCACGCTGGGGGCCGACCCCGCCATTGCCACGAGCATCCAGTGCAACTGGCCGGGCTGGTGGTGCAACGAGGAGAA
>Ga0075435_100003055_pt1 | contig 11287 bp, 8 predicted proteins | sample RhiMethybrSRZTD4_FD_75302 | JGI IMG/M metagenome (GOLD analysis project Ga0075435, IMG submission 75302) | Populus rhizosphere microbial communities from Tennessee, USA - Rhizosphere MetaG P. TD hybrid SRZTD4 | ecosystem: Host-associated > Plants > Roots > Rhizosphere > Soil | place: USA... | reverse complement strand
GATCGAGCGCGCGGGCATCGCGCGCGCGACCGCGGCGCGTTCCGCCGACGACGCGTTCAACGCCGTGGACGAAGAGGCGCTGCTGCAGGCGTCGCTCGAGAAGCGGCTGCGCGGCCGCGGCGCCATCGCCGACGATCGCGAGCTCCAGCGTTTGTATCGCTATCTGATCGGACAGGGTTTCGAATCCGATCGTGTACTGCGTGCGCTCGAGGCGCGGCGGCGGAAGCTGTAGGGCGCAATGCGCTCTAGAATATTCTGATGCGCGCGAACGACATCCGCTCGTCCTTCCTGAAGTACTTCGAGCAGAACGGGCACCGCGTCGTGCCCAGCTCTCCGCTCGTGCCCGGCGACGACCCGACGCTCCTGTTCACCAACGCCGGGATGAACCAGTTCAAGGACGTGTTCCTCGGCCGCGAGAAGCGCGACTACAGGCGCGCGGCGACGGCGCAGAAGGTGATGCGCGTCAGCGGCAAGCACAACGACCTCGACAACGTCGGACCGTCGCACCGTCATCACACCTTCTTCGAGATGCTCGGCAATTTCTCCTTCGGCGATTACTTCAAGAAGGAGGCGCTCCGCTACGCGTGGGGACTGCTCATCGACGTCTGGAAGATGGACCCGAACCGTTTGATCGTGTCTGTCTTCAAGGGCGAGAACGGCATTCCCCGCGACGACGAGGCGCACGCGATCTGGCGGGATCTCGGCGTGCCGGCCGACCGCATCCTCGAGCTCGGCGAGGACGACAACTTCTGGCAGATGGGCGACACCGGACCGTGCGGCCGCTGCTCCGAGATTTACTACGTGCGCGGCGGAAGCGGCCACGACCCCGAGATCGAGATCTGGAACAACGTGTTCATGGAGTTCGAGCGGACCGCCGGCGGCGTGCTCAAGCCGCTGCCCGCGCCGTCGATCGACACCGGCATGGGGTTCGAGCGGATCACCGCGGTCCTCCAGAACAAGGAGTCGAACTACGACACCGACATCTTCACGCCGCTCCTCGCGGAGATCGGCTCGATGGCCGGTCTCACCTACCGGGGAACGATGGAGGCGTCAGACGTGTCGATGCGCGTCGTCGCCGATCACATCCGATCGACGACGTTCCTGATCGGGGACGGCGTGATCCCGTCGAACGAGTTCCGCGGCTACGTGCTGCGAAAGATCATGCGGCGCGCCATGCGGCACGGCAAACATCTCGGCTTCAGCGAGCCGTTCCTCCACGGGCTCGTCGCGGTCCTCGATCGCGAGATGGGCGACGCCTACCCCGAGGTGCGGCGCACCCGCGAGATGATCGAGAAGACGATCCTCGCCGAGGAGCACCGGTTCGAGGCGGTCTTGACCGACGGGCTGCCGCGGCTCGAGGCGGAGCTCGCGAAGATCTCCGGCACCAAATCGAAAGTCCTGTCGGGCGACGTCGCGTTCCGCCTGTACGACACGTTCGGCGTCCCGTACGAGTTCATCGAGGACACCGCGGCCACGCAGGGCATTACGGTCGACAAGGCGGCCTACGACGCGGCGATGGAGGCGCAGCGCGACAAGGCGCGCGCCGGCAGCGCGTTCGGCGCGAAGAAGGCGGAAGGGTGGACGCTGCCCGCCGGCGATCTCGGCGTCGGCGACGTGTTCGAGGGGTACTCGACGACGCGCGTGAGCGGTGTGCCGATCGTCGCGCTCTTCGACGACCGGCGGCAGCCGGTCGAGACGCTCGCGGCCGGGACGCACGGCTACGCGGCGCTCGCCAGGACGCCGTTCTATCTCGAAGCCGGCGGCCAGGTCTCCGACTCCGGGCGCATCGTCGACGAGGCGACCGGAGCGGCGGCGACCGTCGAGGGGCTTGCGCGCATCCAGCAGGGGCTCCCGCGCGCGCACCGAGTCCACGTCACGTCCGGCGAACTGCGCGTTCGCGATCTCGTGACGGCGGAGGTCGACGCGGACGTCCGCGACGCGACGCGCCGCAATCACACGGCGACACACCTCCTCCACGCGGCGCTGCGCAGCGTCCTCGGCACGCACGTCAAGCAGGCCGGATCGCTCGTCGCTCCGGATCGGCTCCGGTTCGACTTCCACCACTTCCAGCCGGTGACGCGCGGCGAGCTCGATCGCATCGAGCGGATCGTGAACGAGCAGATCACGCGCAACACCAGGGTGACGACCGAGGTGCGATCGACGCAGGAAGCGATCGCCGCGGGCGCGATGGCGCTCTTCGGCGAGAAGTACGGCGACAAGGTCCGCGTCGTCAGCGTGCCGGGGGTCAGCGTGGAGCTGTGCGGCGGGACGCACGTGAGCGCGACGGGCGACATCGGGTTCTTCGCGATCGTCGCCGAGAGCGGCGTCGCGATGGGCGTGCGCCGCATCGAGGCGTTCACCGGCGCGGGCGCCGTCGCGTGGGCGCAGCAGCAGCGCGCCACCGCCGCCGCCGTCCTCGACGCGCTGCACGTGCCGGCGGAACAGGCCGTCGAGGCGATCGACAAGCTGCACGGCGACGTGAAGCGGCTCACACGCGAGGTCTCGCAGCTGAAGACGAAGATGGCGATGGGCGGCGGCGCGGCGGAAGCGGGCGGCGACGCCGTCGACGTCGGCGGCGTGAAGCTCGCGCGGCGCCGCGTCGCGGATCTCGACAAGGACGCGCTGCGCAATCTCGCGGACTCGCTGAAGGCGAAGATCAAGAGCGGCGTCGTCGTCCTGGCGTCGGAGAACGACGGGAAGGTCCAGATCGTCGTCGCGGTGACGGCGGATCTCACGCAGCGCGTGAAGGCCGGGCAGATCGTGAAGGAGATCGCGCCGATCGTCGGCGGCGGCGGCGGCGGACGGCCGGATTTCGCGGAGGCCGGCGGCCGCCAGCCGGAGAAGATCGACGAGATGCTCGCGGCCGCCGAGGGGGTCGTGAAGAACCTCGTCGGGGTCCGGGGCTGAGGGCTGACCCGCCCTCGCCTCGCGTGCGGCGGCTAGCCCACGAGCCGCGACTCTTCGCGCCGATTTGCACGGTTTCGCATGTTTCGACATGCACCGCGCAACGCGGCGCGCCTACTGCCCACCAGTGCACCACCCGATAACTTAAACTGTTGACCTTCCGACACATGCTCAGCCGCAGCCTGTTCGCCAGGCCGATCGCTATCCGTCTGCTCGGCGCATTTGTGGCCCTCGGATGGGCCGGGACCGCGCACGCCCAGATCTACTCGTGGCGCGATGCGAACGGCACGCTCGTCCTCTCGAACCGCCGTCCGGCGGGCGCCGGCGAGATGAAGACGTTCGAGGTGCCCAAGGCCCCGGAGGTGCGCGCGACGCGGTACGTCGCCGCGAACCGCATCAACGTGTACGACGACCTGATCGTCGAGCACTCGCGGCTGCAGGGCGTCCGCCCGGATCTCGTGCGCGCCGTCATGCAGGTGGAATCGGGATTCAACCCGTACGCGCGGTCGCCCAAGGGCGCGATGGGCCTGATGCAGCTGATGCCGGGGACGATGCGCCACTTCGGGGTGAGAAACCCGTTCGATCCGTCCGACAACGTGCGTGCCGGCGTCGCGTATCTCCGCGAGCTGCTCGACCGCTACGAGAACGACGAAGAGCTCGCGCTCGCGGCGTACAACGCCGGCCCGGGCGCCGTCGACAAGCACGGACGCGCCGTCCCGCCCTACCGCGAGACCAAGAACTACGTCGTGAAGATCAACGGATTGGCATCGGCCAGGCGGCCGATCGCGGCACCGGGCAAGTCGCTCTACAAGACCACCGACACGATCGACGGCCGCGAGGTCCCGCGCTACACCGACCGCCGCCCGGCGACCGGCAGCTACGAAGTCGTCAACGGGCGGTAGGGCCGGCCGGCCCCGTCATTCGACCCGTTCGATCGCGGTGAGATCGAGCGCCTCATACGCAGGCCCGAGCGCTTCGGTCGCCAGCAGCACCTCCACCGCGACGCTTGCCGCGCACACGACCGCCGCAGGCACGAGCGCCGCCGGTCCGACGAAGATCCGCAGCGCGAACCAGACGATCGCGGCGGCAATCGCGCCCGGAATCAGGCTGACGATGAGCAGCAGCCACGTCGCGCCGAGCATGATCAGGCGCTGCCCCATCGCGTCGAGCCCGCGCGGCCGCTGCTGCCCGAGCGGCACCCACGCCGGAAAGATGAGCGCCGCCGCGTTGTGAATCGTCAGCTGCGCAAAGATCAGCGCCGGCGCGATGATCGCAACCGCCGCTGCGGCCGAGAGGAGCCACGACAGCCGCAGCCGCGCGAAGAGCGTCGGGCCGGCGAGCAGCGCCGCGATCGCGAGCGCAGTCCACGCGGCGGCCGTCAGAATCACGCCCGGCCAGACGAGCTCGCCGCGGACGATCGCCGGCGCGCGCACGGGCCACGTCTTGAGCACCTCGAGATGGCGCAGATCCTCGCGCATGTCCACGCGCAGCACCTGCGGCGCCATGAGGACGACAAATCCCGTCATGGCGAGCGCGAACGAGCCGGCGAGCGCCCTCAAACCGTTTCCGCGCCCAACGGTCGTCGCGGCCGCCGTCATCGCGACGACGAGCACCGCGACGCGGAGCACGGCGAGGCGATCGACGCCGCGCAACGTCTGCGTCGCCGCCTTCCACGCGAAGATCGCTTCGGCGCGGCCGAACGGCGCCAGCGACAGGCTCGTCCGCGACGCGCGGTACGGCGCAGCCTGCGCCGCCGCGTCGGCCGCCCTGCGTTCGGCGGCCGCGGCAGCCGAGTCTTCGAGCGCCGCATCGGTCTGCAGCACCCATGCGATCGCCGCGGCCAGGACGACGGTCGACGCGAGGAGACCCTCGGCGTACTGCGCCGCGCCTGCGGCGAAGATCGGCCGCGCGAGCGCCGCGAATGGCCACAGCGCGATCCCGGCGGCGCCGGCGGCGGTCGCGCCGGCGACTCGCTCCAGCAGATCGTTGAGCGACGTGGGCGAACCGGCCGCGAACGCGCGATACAGCGACGCCGCGACGACGAGCGCCGCGGCCGCGAGCGCCGCGAGCGGAAGCCATGCCGCGCGTCTCGCGCCCGCCTCGTGCGACGCCAGCTTCGTGCGCGCGAGCGACACGCCGGTGAAGTACACCTTCCCCGCCGAGAGCAGCAGCCACATCGCGATACCGGTGCGCAGCCGTCCGTACGCCGAGATCGACGGCGTCGCGATGCCGATGATCACGCCGCCGAACAGCAGACCGATTTGCGATCGGATCATGCGGTGCACGAGCAGCGCACGCCGCGAGACGGGCGCGGGGAAGAGGAACTGGATCTCGGCGTCCGAGAACGCGAGCAGGCCGCTGTCGAACGGCAGGATCCACGCGAGCAGCGCGACGGCAAGCAGCAGGAGGCCGACCAGCCCCGCCGCGCCGGCGCGCAGGGAGCCGAGCGCGAGCGGCACCGCGGCGGCGCCGCGCCTTCGACGCGCGCCGCCTGCCGAGCGCAGCCGCGCGAACACGCTGAAGTACAGGTACGCCGCGCCCGCGATCGCGCCGACGAAGTACCGTGGCTCGCGCAGCCGCCGCAGCCGCATCAGCAGCCGGTTGCGCGCGCTGCACACGACGATGTAGAGGCTGGCGGCGATCATCGTCGCGTCAGGCTCCGTGGCCTGTGACGCGGAAGAAGATCTGCTCGAGGTTCGACCCCGCGGCCGCGAGATCCGCGCGCGTCGCCAGCTCCTCGAAGGTGCCGTCGGCGATCTTCCGCCCGCGGTCCATGATGATCACGCGCGAGCAGATCTCCTCGACCAGATGCAGCAGGTGGGACGAGAGCAGAATCGCTGCGCCCTGCGTGGCGCGAGCGGCAATCGTGTTGCGCATGCGCCGGATGCCGATCGGATCGAGGCCCGTCAGCGGCTCGTCGAACAGGAGCGTCGTCGCCTCGCGGACGAGGCCGCACGCGATGACGACTTTCTGCCGCATGCCGCGCGAGAGCTCGCCGGGAAGCGAGCGTTCCTTGCCGGCGAGCTCGAGCTCGTCGAGGAGCGTGGCGGCGCGCCGATCGAAGTCGCCGACGCCGTAGAGCCGCGCGACGAGGCGCAGATGCTCCGCGACCGTGAGGTACTCGAACAGGTGCGGCTCGTCGGGCATGAACGCCAGCCGGCGCTTGGCCTCGATCGGGTCGGCGACGATGTCATGGCCGTCGATGCGCACGACGCCGGCGGTCGGCTTCAGAATGCCCGCAATCGAGCGCAGCGTCGTGGTCTTGCCGGCGCCGTTCGGGCCGATGAGCCCGACGATTTCTCCCGCCGCGACGGCGAACGACAGATCGTCGACGGCGGTGAACTTCCCGGATGCGGCCGGATACGTGCGGCTGAATCGGTCGACCTCGAGCGCCATTGTGATAAGATCAGCGGTTTGCGGAGGTTAACGACGACGTGGCTACGCACGCATCCGCGCTCAAGGCGCATCGGCAGAGTGTAAAGAACCGCGAGCACAACCGCCAGTTCCGCTCGCGCCTGCGCAGCGCGCTGAAGGACGTCCGCGCGGCGATCGCCGGCAACGATCTCGCCGGCGCGAAAACGGCGCTCAAGCAGACGATCTCGCTGATCGACAAGATGGCGAGCAAGGGCATCATCCACCGGAACGCGGCCGGACGCTACAAGTCGCGGCTGACGACGCGGCTGGCGGCGCGCTCCTGACGCCGCGCGCGTGTCACGCGCGCCCCGGTGGCGCGCCTACCAGCGGCGCGCCGCGCGCTTCCCGCCGCACAGTTCCACGACGAGCCGTTCCAGCAGAATCCGCGCCTCGCCGGCCGATCGCTTGAGATCGACGTCGGTGCGAAACAGCGCGTCGACCGCCGGCTGCAGCTGCGCGGGTGCGAGCGCCGGGAACTTCGCGCGGACGAGCCATCCGAGCTGCCCGAGGACTTTTTCCGCCGGCGCGCCGGCGTCCATGATCAGCGCGAGCTGCCGCAGCGCCTCGCCCGTCTCGCCCGCCTCGATCGCGTTGGTCATCGCCCAGTCGTCCTGGAGCGCCGCCGGTCCGGTGACGGCGCGCACGTCCTCCACCGTGATCTGCTTCTGGCCGAGCGCGTAGAGGAGCAGCCGTTCGACGTCGGCGCGCAGGCGCCTGACGTCGACGCCCGCGCGCTGCGCCACGAGTCGAGCGGCGGCGGGGTCGATCGCCGCGCCGGCAGCGGCGACGCGCGTCTGCACCCACCGCTCGGCGTCGGCCGCCGTTTCGAGGACGCCGCACTCGACGACGGTCGCGTGCTTCTGCAGCGTCCGGAAGACGCGGCTCCGCTTGTCGACAGCGCTCGCGACGAGGACGAGCGTCGCCGTCGGGTCGGGATTCTTCACCAGTTCCTCGAGCCGCTCGATGGCGCCCGCCGCCGCTTCGCTCTCGCGCCTGGGCGCGATCACCATCTCGGCCTGCATGACGACGACCACGCGGCGCGGCGCCATCATCGGCAGCGTGCGCACGGCGTCGACGATGCCGGCCACGCCGTCCGCGAGCTTGTCACCGGTGGTGTACTCGCCGGCGTGGATGCGCTCGACGTTGAACGCGCGGAGGCCCTCCTCGACCAGCGTCGAGAACTCGGCCGCGAGCGCCGATTTCTCGATCTCGTCCTCGCCCGCGAGCAGGTAGACGGCGTCGACGCGGCCCGACTCGATCTGTTTGCGGACGGCCGACGCCGTGAGCGCCGGCATCAGAACGCTTCGAGGATCGCGCTGACGATCGTTCGCGCGAATTCAGTGGACATGCGCTCGAGGCTCGTCGCGTCCTGCTGGAAGAACGCGGCCGGATCGGTCGCCGTGCGGCCGCTGGTCGCCTCGTACTCCTGGCGGAACATCACGCTCGGGTTCTCCCACAGCACCTTGTTCTCGCGCACGTCGCGCAGCTCGATGCGCGCGGTCATCGTGATCGCGTAGCGCGACGCGAGCTGCTGCGTGTTGAAGCTCGCGGGAACGATCGAGACCGCGCTCACTTCCCCGGTGAGCAGCGCGTCGACGCCGGTGTTCTGCGGCAGCACCTGGTACTTGCCGCGCCCGATGAACTCCGCGCGCACTTTCTGCGTGAGCTGCGTCTCGAGATTGAAGACCGTCGTGCGGTTCGCGAACGTCGGGATGCCGATCGTCCGGATATAAGCGGGCAGGAACGAACCCCGTCCCGCGAGCGAGTAGCCGCAGCCGGTGCCAAAGAACGCGCACGCGCCGACAAGGACACAGAGGCGTACGGCAATCGCGCTGATTCGTTCATCCAGGCGTCCTACTTGCCGCTCATCACGGTCGTGCACCATTCGTGTTCCTCTGCGCCCTCTGTAAACCTCTGTGTCCCCGAGAGGCGGTCAGGAGACGACCACTGAAACCAATGGTCCCTTCCCGACGACGACCTTGCGGATCGTCTTGCCGTTCGTGTGTCCCTGCACGACGGCATTCGCGAGCGCCAGTTCCCGGAGGCGATCGTCCGACGAGTCGGCGGGCACGACGATCCGCGCGCGCACCTTGCCGTTGATCTGCACGGGCACTTCGACCTCGTCCGCTTTCGCCACCTCAGCGTCGAACGACGGCCACTTCGCTTTCGCGAGGCCGCCGACGTGGCCGAGCATCTGCCACATCTCTTCGGCCGCATGCGGCGCGAACGGCGAGATCATCAGCACCAGCGCGTCGATCGCCTCGCGCAGCGCCGCAATCGTCTGCGGCCGCTCGATGCGGCCGGCCGGCGGCTCGCCGCGCGCCGGCGCGCCGTGGGCCGTGCCCTCGCTGAACGAGTAGAGCTCGTTGACCAGCTCCATCAGCGACGACACGGCCGTGTTCAGGTGCATCCGCTCTTCGATGTCCGCCGTCACGCGCCGGATCGTGTCGTGCGTTTTTCTGCGCAGCGCGCGCTCCGCCTGGCTGCACTCCTCGGTCTTGCACGACGGCATTCCCTCGCCGCCGATCGTCTCCGCCCAGTGATCGACGATGCGCCAGACGCGGACGAGGAACCGGAAGCTGCCTTCCAGGCCCGCATCGCTCCACTCGACTTCCTTTTCCGGCGGCGCGACGAACATCACGTACAGGCGCAGCGCATCGGCGCCGTACTTCTGCAGCATGTCGTCGGGGTCGACGACGTTGCCGACCGACTTCGACATGACCGCGCCGTTCTTGAGCACCATCCCCTGCGTCAGCAGACGCGTGAAGGGCTCGTCGAAGTTCACGAGGCCGACGTCGCGCAGCACGCGCGTGAAGAAGCGTGAGTACAGCAGGTGCAGAATCGCGTGCTCGACGCCGCCGCTGTAGAAATCCACCGGCATCCAGTACGCCGCCGCGGCGGGATCGAACGGCAGCTCGCCGTTCTTCGGATCCGCGAACCGCAGGAAGTACCACGACGAATCGACGAAGGTATCCATTGTGTCGGTCTCGCGCCGCGCGGGACCGCCGCACGTCGGGCACTTCACGTTCACCCACGACTCGACGTGCGCCAGCGGCGAGTCGCCGCGGCCCGTGAACGTCGTCACCTTCGGGAGCTCGACGGGCAGATCCTCGTACGGCACGGCGACCACGCCGTCCTTCTCGCAGTGGATGATGGGAATGGGCGTGCCCCAGTAGCGCTGCCGCGAGATGCCCCAATCCTTCAGCCGGTACTGGACCTCGCCCTTGCCGATGCCGCGGCGCTCGGCGTCCCTGATCATCTCGGTCATCACGGCGGGCGCGTCGCGGCCGTCCCACGGGCCGGAGTTCACCAGGCGGCCGTAGTTCGTCGTCGCGACGGTCATCTCGCCCGACGCCGCCGGCGTCTCGTCCGACTGCACGACGATCCGGATCGGCAGGCCGTACTTGCGCGCGAACTCGAAGTCCCGCTCGTCGTGCGCCGGCACGGCCATGATCGCGCCGGTGCCGTACTCGGCGAGCACGAAGTTCGCGATCCAGATCGGCACCGGCTCGCCGGTGAAGGGGTTCACCGCCGTGCGGCCGGTGTCGAAGCCCTCCTTCTCGATCGCGCCGGTGAGGCGCGCCTCGCGGTCGAGCGCGCGGAACTTCGCGACGCGCGCGCGGAACGCCTCGGGGTCGGGGCTCTCGCGCGCGAACTGCTCCACCATCGGATGCTCCGGCGCGAGGACGACGAACGTGGCGCCGTAGATGGTGTCGATGCGCGTCGTGAAGATCTCGATGCCCTGCCCGGCCGCGCCGGCGACCGGGAACGTCAGGCGCGCGCCCTCGGATCGGCCGATCCAGTTCCGCTGCATGACGACGACTTTGTCCGGCCACTCGCGGAGCGTGTCGAGTCCCTTCAGCAGCTCGTCGGCGTACTGCGTGATGCGGAAGAACCACTGCTCGAGGTCGCGCGCGACGACGGTGCTGCCGCAGCGCCAGCACTTGCCGTCGATCACCTGCTCGTTGGCCAGCACGGTCTGGCAGCTGGGACACCAGTTCACCGTCGAGCGCCTGCGGTACGCGAGGCCGCGCTCGAACATCTTCAGGAAGATCCACTGGTTGAACTTGTAGTACTCGGGCGCGCAGGTCGCGATCTCGCGCTGCCACGCGTAGCTGATGCCGAGCCGCTGCAGCTGCCCCTTCATGTGCGCGATGTTGGCGAGCGTGGAGGTCTCCGGGTGCGTGCCCGTCTTGATCGCCGCGTTCTCCGCCGGCAGGCCGAACGCGTCCCACCCGAACGGGTGGAGGACGTTGAACCCGCGCATCCGCTTGGTCCGGGCCATCACGTCGCCGATGATGTAGTTGCGGACGTGCCCGACGTGCGCGTGCCCGGACGGGTAGGCGAACATCTCCAGCGCGTAGAACTTGTCGCGCGACGGATCGATGCCAACCTCGAAGGCGTTCGAGGCGGTCCACTCCTGCTGCCACTTCTTATCGAGCTGCTGCGGCTTGTACTCCGTCATCCCGTTCAATTGTACAATCCGGCGTCGAAAGGCGGGTGCAGCCATGCAGAAGACGCTCGGTGCGGGACTCGTGGTGGCCTCGGCGCTGGTCTGGAACCTCGCGGCCCAGGACGCGAAGGCGGTGATCGACGGCGCGTCGCGCGCGATGGGCGTCGACGCGCTGAAGACGGTGCAGTACTCGGCGACCGGCTACGACTTCGCGCTCGGGCAGGCGCCGAACCCGGCGTCGCCGTGGCCGAAGTTCGTCAACAAGAGCTACTCGCGCGCCGTGAACTTCGAGACGCCGGCGTCGCGCGTCGAGCGCGTGCGCGCGCAGGGCGAGAACCCGCCCCGCGGTGGCGGCCAGCAGCCGATCGTCGGCGACCAGCCGGTGAACCAGACGATCGTCGCCGGGCCGGACACGCCGTGGGCGCAGCAGCTCGAGATCGTCCTGCTGCCGCACGGCTTCCTGCGCGCGGCCGCGCGCCGGAATGCGACCGTCGAGGCGAAGACCGTCGGCGGCAA
>Ga0075435_100003054_pt1 | contig 11288 bp, 7 predicted proteins | sample RhiMethybrSRZTD4_FD_75302 | JGI IMG/M metagenome (GOLD analysis project Ga0075435, IMG submission 75302) | Populus rhizosphere microbial communities from Tennessee, USA - Rhizosphere MetaG P. TD hybrid SRZTD4 | ecosystem: Host-associated > Plants > Roots > Rhizosphere > Soil | place: USA... | reverse complement strand
GTGCTTGCGCAACGCGGCGCCACCACGGTGATCGGGATCGGTTACGGCCCCGGCCGGCTGGTTACCCCGGTCGCGGACGCCTTCGCCGCCGCGGCCGTGCAGCGCCGCCTGGAGATGCGCGAGCTTCTCCGGGTCGAAGACAGCCGGTACTGGTCGTACCTCTGTGCCAACCCCGGGTGCTGCCCCGCCGATGGGACGGTCTTCGACTACCCGTCCCATCCGGCGGCGGCCGCCATGACCGTTGCCGGGCTCGCCGCCTACCCGGACCGCGCCGCCGTTGCCGCCACTCTGGGCTCGCTGACCGGCGCGGCAGCATGGTCCATGGACCAAGCCATCGAGCGAGCTTGCTTGAAGGCGCAGTCGCTGATGGACCGGGCGCAGCGCAAGGGGCCCGGCAACCCGCTGCGGCTGGTGATCAGCCAGGGCAGGCGTGCGGTGCGGGACGCGATCGGTGTGTATCGCGGTGGCGGACGGATCACCGACGTGGACACCTTCGCCTGGCTGGCCGTCTGCCTGGTGCACCTTGCCGTGCGTGATGACGCGTGGGCGCGCATGGTCCCCGAGCACCGCCAGGCGCACCTGGCGCTGTGGGCCGACCTCGTCCGCCGGGCTGATGGCCCGTGGCTGACCGCTCCCGCCTCATTGCTCGCCTTCACCGCGTGGCAGGCCGGCGACGGCACGCTCGCCAACATCGCCCTTGACCGGGCCCTGGCCGCCGACCCGGGTTACTCCATGGCACTGTTGCTTCGGGACATACTTGCAGCCGGGGTACCCCCTTCGCAGGCACGGCTGCCGATGACTCCGGAGGAGGTGGCGCGGAGCTACGCGCGCGCCGAGGCACCCGCTCCGCCAGCGCCGGGCCGGACCGGGAAGCGGAAGGCGGCTCCACGCAAATGGACGGCTCAGGGGAGGCGGTGGACGACCCCGGGGGAGGGGCGCCCGGGCGGCCAGCCCCGGCGGCGAGCGGATCCCGGTGGCTGACCGGCGCAAGTTACCCCACGGTAGACTCTGTCCGCCTTGACCTGAGTGGTGGGAACTTGCCGCCTTGGGCCAGGCGCAGTAATCCTCGATGGAGGGGCCAGGCCCGTCCAGAGCAGGGGCCCGCCTGTGACAGAAGGGAGAGGTGGCATGACCGATGCCGCAGTGGGCGCGGGACATTTCGGCTCCGCCGGGCACGCCACGGCCGCACCGGTGGTGCAACTGCCCAACGTGGTGGCGGCGGAGCATCGTGCCGCCGTCGCCGCGCTCCGCGAGTCTTATGCCGCTCTCCCCGCCGGGGCCCCGGTCCGGCTGGCCAAGCGCACTTCGAACCTGTTCCGGTTCCGCGAGCCGGCGCCCAAGGCGCCAGGCCGCCGCGGGGAGCGCCGGACGGGGAGCGCAGCCGGGCTGGACGCCTCCGCGTTCGGCCGGGTGCTGCACGTCGACCCGGCGGCGCGGGCTGCGGTGGTCGGCGGCATGACCACCTACGAGGATCTTGCAGACGCCACCCTGCCGTACGGCCTGATGCCCCTGGTCGTCCCGCAGCTCAAGACGATCACCCTCGGCGGCGCGATCACCGGTCTCGGCATCGAGTCGACCTCGCTGCGCAGCGGCCTGCCGCACGAGTCGGTCACCGCCATGGAGATCCTGACCGGGGACGGAAGAGTGATCACGGCCACGGCCGAGGGCGAGCATGCCGGGCTGTTCCGCGGCTTCCCGAACTCCTACGGCACGCTCGGCTACGCCCTGTCGCTGACCATCGAGCTTGAGCCGGTGGCGCCCTACGTGCACCTGCGGCACTTCGCCTTCACCACACCGGAGGCGGCCATGGAGGCGGTCGCCCAGGTCGCCGCCGAAGGCAGCCTGCACGGTCACCGGGCTGACTTCATCGACGGCACTGCGTTCGGTCTGGACGAGATCTACCTCACGGTCGGCGCTTACAGCGAGGTGGCGCCCTGGCGCAGCGACTACAACGGCCAGAACGTCTACTACCAGTCGGTGCGCGGGCCGCGGGAGGACTTCCTCACCATCCGCGACTACCTATGGCGGTGGGACACCGACTGGTTCTGGTGCTCGCGGCCGTTCGGCGTGCAGCACCCGCTGATCCGCAGGCTGTGGCCACGGCGTTACCGGCGTTCTGACGTCTATCGGTCGCTGGTCGCCTTCGACCGCCGCCACGGGCTGTCCGACGCCCTCAACGCCAAGCGCGGGCATCCGCCGCGGGAGGTGGTGATCCAGGACGTGGAGATCCCGGTAGACCGCGGTGCCGCGTTCCTGCGCTTCTTCGCCGCCGAGGTGGGAATGAGCCCGGTGTGGCTGTGCCCGTTGCGCCTGCGCAGCGACAGTTCCTGGCCGCTCTACCCCCTCAACCCGGGTGAGGTGTATGTGAACTTCGGCTTCTGGGGAACGGTGCCGCTCCCACACGGCCGCTCGGACGGGTATCACAACCGCTTGATCGAGGCGGAGGTGGGCGCACTGGGCGGCCACAAGGGCCTGTATTCGACGTCGTTCTACTCCGAAGAGGAGTTCTGGGCCGCCTACAACGGCCCGGCCTATGCCCGGCTCAAGAGCGCCTACGACCCAGAGGGAAGGCTGTCCGGGCTCTATGAGAAGTGCGTGCGCGGCCGGTAGCCACGCGCGGCAGGTAGCGAAGGGATGGCGGCATGGCGCTGGCCAAGGTGTTCGAGCAGATCGCGGGGCCGGACGCTCCGGTGGAGTTCCGGGCCTATGACGGGAGCGAGGCGGGGGTCGCGGGGGCGCCCGTGCGGATCACGATTCGCTCTCCCGTCGCGCTGTCCTACATCGCCCAGGCACCGGGTGAGCTCGGGCTGGCCCGCGCCTACGTCTCCGGCCATCTCGACGTGGACGGCGACATGTACACCGCGCTCGCGCGGATGGCCCACGCGCTACGGGTGCACCTGGATCTCAGCGAACGGCTCCGCGTCCTCGGCGAACTGGGCGGGCCGAAGCTGCTCTTCCCGCGGGTGCCGCCGCCCCCGCAGGAGGTGCGGATCCGGCGCCGCTGGGTTGGCGGCCTAAGGCACTCCAAGCGGCGGGACGCCTCGGCCATCGCGCACCACTACGACGTCTCTAACACCTTCTACGAGTGGGTGCTCGGGCCGTCCATGGCCTACACCTGCGCCTGCTACCCCGACGAGGACGCGACGCTGGAGCAGGCGCAGGCCTACAAGCACGAACTGGTGGCGAGGAAGCTCGCGCTGCGCCCCGGGATGCGGCTGCTGGACGTCGGCTGCGGGTGGGGCGGGATGGTCCGGCACGCCGCGCGCGAGCACGGGGTCAAGGCGCTGGGGGTGACCCTCTCCGAGCAGCAGGCCGTATGGGCACAGCAGGCCATCGAACGCGAAGGCTTGTCCGGCCTCGCCGAGGTGCGTCACCTTGACTACCGGAACGTGACCGAGACCGGGTTCGACGCCGTGAGCTCCATCGGCCTGACCGAGCACATCGGCAAGGCCCAGCTGCCGGCTTACTTCTCCTTCCTGTTCGGCAAGCTCAGGACGGGCGGCAGGCTGCTCAATCACTGCATCACCCGGCCGGACAATTCCGAGCCGGCCCGGCGGGCAGGCGGTTTCATCAACCGGTACGTGTTCCCGGACGGGGAACTGGAAGGGCCCGGCCACTTGGTGTCGGTCATGAACAGCGCGGGTTTTGAGATCCGGCACGAGGAGAACCTGCGGGAGCACTACGCGCGGACGCTCGAGGGCTGGTGCGCCAACCTGGATGCCCACTGGGCCGAGGCTGTCGCCGAGGTCGGGCCGGGCACCGCCAGGGTGTGGCGGCTGTATATGGCGGGCTCGCGCCTCGGTTTCGAGCGCAACGTCGTCGAACTCCACCAGATCCTCGGAGTCCGGCTGGAAGCCGACGGAGAGTCCCATATGCCGCTGCGGCCCGACTGGGAGTCCGCGCCCGCCGCGGTCGTGGCCGGCTAGGTGTCCTGCCCCGGAGTAGGACACTTCACCCGGTCCGCCAGGCCGACAGCACTCGGACCGGTGTCGCTAGGTGCCCGCCCAGACGCCGCTGGGTCGGTCGGCGCTGACCGGAGCCGCTGGAGCGCCCTGCTCGGACGCTGCGGGGCTGGGCAAGGCCGCCTGGACTGGAGCGGCTCGGTGCCCGCCCGGACGCCGCGGGGCCGGCCCGGACGCGCCCATCCTTGGCTGGGTTCGCGGTCCTGCAGGTCAGGTGGCCATGGGATCGGGGGGTCGTGGATGAGGGCAGAATAACGGCGTGGAATCCTCGCGCTCGCGGCCTCGGGACGTGATACTGCTCGGCTCGACCGGCTCAGTGGGTACCCAGGCAGCCGATGTGATCCGGCGCAACCCGGGCCGGTTCCGGGTCACCGGGCTGGCCGCCGGGGGCGGCAACCCCGACCTGCTGGCCGCACAGGCCATCGAGTTCGGTGTCGCCGTGGTCGCCGTGGCGCACGAGTCGGCCGTCAGCGGCGTGCGGGAGGCACTGAAAGCGCATGCTGCCCGGGCGGGCAGATCGCGCACCGGGCCGCCCCCCACGGCGCTGACGGGGCAACGCCTGGCACCCCCGGCCCGGCCGACGCTGTCCCCGGCCGGTGGGCACGGGCTGCCGGCCGCAAGCGGGGACGGGCGCGCGCCCCTGCCGACCGTTCTGGCCGGGGCGGACGCCGTCGCCGAGGTCGCGGCCTGGCCCGCCGATGTGGTGCTCAACGCGGTCACCGGGTTCAGCGGCCTCGCCGCCACGCTGGCCGCGCTGCGGGCCGGCCGGGTGCTGGCGCTTGCTAACAAGGAATCCCTGATCACCGGCGGGCCGTTGGTCGCTGGGCTGGCGGCACCCGGCCAGATCGTGCCGGTGGATTCCGAGCACTCCGCGATCGCGCAGTGCCTCCGCTGCGGGAGCGCGGGCGAGGTCGCGCAGCTGGTGCTGACCGCGAGCGGTGGCCCGTTCCGCGGCCGCGACCGGGCCGAGCTGGCCGGCATCACGCCCGAGCAGGCGCTCGCCCACCCGACCTGGAACATGGGACCGGTGATCACGATCAACTCGGCCACCCTGGTGAACAAGGGGCTCGAGGTGATCGAGGCGCACCTGCTGTTCGGGCTTGGTTTTGACAAGATCAAGGTAGTCGTCCACCCGCAGTCGGTTATCCACTCCATGGTCGAGTTCACCGACGGATCCACGATCGCCCAGGCCAGCCCGCCCGACATGCGGATCCCGATCGCCCTGGCCCTGGGCTGGCCGGACCGGGTGCCGGGCGCCGCGCCGGCCATCGACTGGACCTCCGCGCACACCTGGACCTTCGAGCCACTGGACGAGGACGCGTTCCCCGCGGTCAGCATCGCCCGCCAGGCGGGGGAGGCGAGCGGGACCGCCCCGGCCGCTTATAACGCCGCCAACGAGGTGTGCGTAGATGCCTTCATGGCGGGCAACCTCCCGTTCGTCGCGATCGTGGACACGGTGGCGCAGGTAGTCTCGGAACATGATGGCCGCGCGGGGGAAGCGGTAAGCCTGGCCGACGTGCGGGCCGCTGACCGGTGGGCGCGGGCCCGGGCGACGGAACTGGTCACCGCCGGGGGGCAGCGCACCCATCACGCTGTGGGCACGGCACCGAAGAGGGGAGAGACCGCCGGATGAGCTTCCTGCTCGGCGTCGCCATCTTCGTCGTGGCCCTGCTCGGGTCGATCATGCTGCACGAGGCGGGGCACTTCGCGACGGCCAAGTGGTTCGGCATGAAGGCCACCCAGTTCTTCGTGGGATTCGGGCGGACGATCTGGTCGCGCCAGAAAGGCGAGACCGAGTACGGCGTCAAGGCGATCCCGGCCGGCGGTTTCGTGAAGATCGTCGGCATGACCGACCTGGAGGAAGTGGATCCGGCCGACGAGCCGCGCTCATTCCGCAGGCAGCCGGGGTGGCAGCGGATCATCGTGCTCGCCGCCGGGTCGTTCATGCACTTCGCGCTGGCCTTCGTGCTGCTGTTCATCATCGCCGCGGGCATCGGCCTGGAGACCGGCAGCGCCGGGACCACGGTCGGGGCCGTCGAATCGTGCGTCCCGGCCAATGTGAACCTGGGCTGCGCCAAGAGCGACCCGAAGTCACCAGCCAGCGAGGCGGGCGTCCGGGTTGGCGACAAGATCGTCAGCATCGCAGGCATCCGCGTGACCTCCTGGACGCAGATGGGCAAGGCCATCCGTGCCCAGCACACTGGCAGCGCCGTCCCGGTCGTCGTGGACCGGCGTGGCCAGCTGATCACGCTGCACGCCAAACTGGCCAGCCTCACCGGCCACGGCGCCTACCTGGGGGTCTCGCCGCTGGCGGTGTTCCAGCGCGTGGGCCCGACCGGGGCCGTCTCGTACGCGGGCCACGAGTTTTGGACGATGCTGTCCGGGTCGGCCAGCGTGGTCGCCAACCTGCCCAAGGCCATCCCGGACCTGTTCGCGAAGAATCGTGCCGACACCCCCGGTGGGCAGGTCACCAGCGTGGTCGGCGCGGGAAACGTGACCGGCCAGGTGCTTGAGGCCCGGATCGGCTGGCAGCCCAAGGTCGGCCTGGTGCTGCTCATCATCGCGTCCCTCAACATTTTCGTCGGCGCCTTCAACTTGCTCCCGCTCCTGCCGCTCGATGGCGGCCATCTCGCCGTGGTGATCTACGAGAGAGCCAGGGCCTGGCTCGCCAGGCTGATGGGGCGGCCGGATCCAGGACCCGTCGACTACCGGCGCCTGGTCCCCGTGAGCGTCGGCGTGTTCGCGCTATTGGTCGGTGTAGGTTTGCTGCTGATCATGGCTGATCTCGTCAACCCGGTACACCTCCAGTGAGGCACTGAGCAAATGACGACAGACCTTGGCATGCCCGGGCTTCCCGCGCAGCCGGTAGCAGAACGCCGTAAGTCCCGCCAGATTGTGGTGGGCAAGGGCAAGCACGCGGTACCGGTGGGCGGCGGCGCGCCGGTGTCGGTCCAGTCGATGACGACGACGCTGACCGCCGACGTGAACGCGACGCTCCAGCAGATCGCCGAACTCACCGCGACCGGCTGCCAGATCGTCCGGGTGGCGGTGCCCTCCCAGGACGACGCGGACGCCCTGCCGGACATCGCCCGCAAGTCGCAGATCCCGGTTATCGCCGACATCCACTTCCAGCCCAGGTACGTGTTCGCCGCGATCGACGCCGGCTGCGCCGCGGTCAGGGTGAACCCGGGGAACATCAAGGCGTTCGACGACAAGGTCGCGGAGATCGCGCGCGCCGCCGCGGCGGCGAGCGTGCCGATCCGGATCGGCGTCAACGCCGGTTCGCTGGACAAGCGACTGCTCGCCAAGTACGGCCGGGCGACGGCCGAGGCGCTGGTGGAGTCCGCGCTGTGGGAGTGCTCGCTGTTCGAGGAGCACGGCTTCACCGACATCAAGATCTCGGTCAAGCACCACGACCCGGTCGTGATGATCAACGCCTACCGTCAGCTTGCCCAGGCCTGCGACTACCCGCTGCACCTGGGCGTGACCGAGGCCGGTCCGGCCTTCCAGGGAACGGTCAAGTCCGCAGTCGCGTTCGGCGCGCTGCTCGCGGAGGGGATCGGGGACACCATCAGGGTGTCGCTGTCGGCCCCGCCGGTCGAAGAGGTGAAGGTCGGCATCGCGATCCTGGAGTCGCTCGGCCTGCGCGACCGGGGACTGGAGATCGTGTCCTGCCCCTCGTGCGGGCGCGCTCAGGTGGACGTGTACACGCTGGCCGACCAGGTCACTGCCGGACTGGAAGGGCTGGACGTGCCGCTGCGGGTCGCGGTGATGGGCTGCGTGGTGAACGGCCCCGGCGAGGCCAGGGAGGCCGACCTGGGCGTCGCGTCGGGCAACGGCAAGGGCCAGATCTTCGTCAAAGGTGAGGTCATCAAGACCGTGCCCGAGTCCCAGATCGTGGAGACGCTGATCGAGGAGGCCATGAAGTTGGCCGAGGCGGCGGACTTGGCCGCCGGTGAGGGATCCCCCAGCGTCAGCGTGACCTGACACCGGCGGTGCCGTCTTGCTGGGCCGGCCGCGCTTTGCCCGGCAGGAGCGCTTGCCCGGCTGGCCGTCTTGCTGGGCCGGCCGCGCTTTGCCCGGCAGGAGCGCTTGCCCGGCTGGCCGTCTTGCTGGGCCGGCCGCGCTTTGCCCGGCAGGAATGCTTGCCCGGCTGGCCGTCATGCCGGGCTGCCGCGCTTGCCCCGCGGGCGAGGCTGCCCGGCGGGCGGGGTTACTCGCCGGCGATAATCAGCTGGCCGACCCGGTCGGCGAGAGCGGTCCGCGCCTCGTCCGGGAGCCCGCCGTCGGTGATGAGCGTGTCCACGTCGCCGAGGTCGGCGAACGAACTGAGGCCCACGATGCCCCACTTGGTGTGATCGGCGACCACCGTGACCTTCCGCGCCGCCTTCACGAAGGCGCGGTTGGTTTCCGCCTCGGCCAGGTTGGGCGTGGTCAGGCCGGCCGTGGGGTCGATCCCGTGGCAGCCGAGGAACAGCGTGTCGAGGTGCAGCGAGCGGATGGTGAGGTCGGCCACCGGACCCACTAGCGCGTCGGACGGGGTCCGGGCCCCGCCGGTCAGCACCACGGAAAGCTGCCGCACCCGGGGATCGGCGCTCGGCCCGTCGGTGAACAGGCTCATAACCCGGACCGAGTTGGTCACGATCGTCAGCCCCGGGATGCCAAGCAACTGCTCGGCGAGGCCAAACGTCGTGGTTCCCGCCGACAGCCCGATCGCGCTGCCCGGAGTGACCAGGCTGGCCGCCGCCCTGGCGATCGCTGCCTTGGCCGGCTGCTCCAGACTGGACTTCGCCTCGAAACCAGGCTCGTGACTGCGTGGCGCCCCGGGCAGCACCGCGCCCCCGTGTACCTTCTCCACCAGCCCTGACCTGGCCAATACCTCCAGGTCGCGGCGGATGGTCATGTCCGAGACGCCGAGACGCTGGGTAAGGTCGCTCACCCGGGCGCTTCCGGTGCGGCGGATGTCCTCAAGGATCAATGATTGCCGGTGCCTGGCGAGCATCCGTGCGCCTTCCTCTGCTTCGGACGGCGACCACATCCGTACAACCCCTCATCTCCGCGGAGCCACGGCAGTGTTTCTATTGCGTGCCCGATCCGTTATCAATCGGTGACTTGTTAGCGTGAACATGTTTGGATGTGTTCGGTTGACCCTAGCATGGGCCAGGAGAATTCATGATCATCGTGGGCGGTCGGGCGCGCTCGGGGGCGCGCTCAAACCGGCCCACGCCTGGGCATGATGGCTTTCGGCAGCCGCGCTCGGCGGGCCTTACCGGACAGGGCGTGACCATTCTCGAACCGGCAACCGGGCACGGCGTTGCGGCCATTGGTCACGGCTCGATAGCGGCATCTGCGCGTCGTCTTGACATGCGATGATGAGCGGCCTTAGCGTCGGGCCGGGGTGCGGGGAGGCACCGGGCCTGGCCTTTATGCGTCCAGCGAGCGGCCTAGCTATCGGCCAGGGGAATCCGCGGCCGCCAGTCTTGAAACGGGGACAGGCGATGTGTCAGCGGCACCGGGTGTCGAACTGGCAGCGCATGACGGTGCCACCCCTGGTGTTTCGCTGCGAGAGCCAAGATCTGGTGACCACCGCGAATGTGGCGCCCGCACGGTGCGGGATTACCGTTTCCCGGGCCGGCCGTGAGGGGATGATGCTGGCGCAGCACGCCAGGTCGGCCCCGGTCCGTACGCACCTCGTGGGGCAGAGCCCTGCCTCACAGAACTCTTCTGGAGGATCGCGATGAGGAAAATCGACCCCGTAGTCGAAGAGGCGGTCGAGACGCTGAACATGAAGGACGGGCCGACGCGGCGCAGGCTGCTGGCCGGTACCGGGCTGATGAGTGCCAGCGCCGCGGCCGCAGCACTGCTCACGGCGTGCGGCTCATCCAGCACCACGGCGAACGCGGCCAAGAGCACGGTAGGCGACTTCCCGAAGACGCCGGCGTGGAAGTTCGCATTCGTCAACCACGTCACCACCAACCCGTTCTTCGTGCCCACCCAGTACGGGCTGGCCGACGCCGCGGCCCTGCTGGGCATTCCCAAGCCGTCCTGGACCGGGTCGCAAAATTCCAACGTGCCGCAGATGGTGAGCGCTACGAACGCCGCGATCTCGGCCAAGGCGAACGGCATCGCGGTCGCAGTGATCAGCGCCACCGCGTTCACCACCCCGGTGGCCAACGCCATGCACGACGGCATTCCGGTCGTCTCCTACAACGCCGACGGCAACACCGGGGACCCTGGCACCAACCGGCTCGCCTACATCGGGCAGGACCTGTTCGTCTCCGGCCAGGCCCTCGGGCAGCGGATCGCAGCGTCCATGTCCAACGGCGGCGACGCGGTCGGCTTCATCGCCACTCCCGGTACCGCCAACATCCAGCCCCGGATCGACGGCGCCAAGGCCGCGATCAAGGCCTCCGGCAAGAACATCAACTTCACCTCGGTGGCGTCCGGTGCCGAACTGCCGCAGGAAAACACCACGATCAACTCCTACGTCCTCGCGCACAAGTCCAGCCTGAAGGGCATCTTCGCGGTGGACGCGGGCTCGACGCAGACCGTCGGCGCGATCGTCGCCAAGTACGGCCTGCAGCACCAGGTGGCGTCGGGCGGGTTCGACCTCACGCCGCAGACGCTGTCGGCGATCAATAGCGGCAGCCTCGGCTTCACCATCGACCAGCAGCCGTACCTCCAGGGCTTCCTGCCGGTTCTGTCCCTCTACCTGTTCAACCTTTCCGGTGGCCTGGTGAACCCGCCGGAGACCAACACCGGCCTGACGTTCGTCACGAAGTCCAACGTCAGTCAGTACCTGCACACGACGTCCCGGTTCGAGGGCTCGAGCACGCAGCAGAAGCTCATCACGCGCTCCGGCGCGATCGCCTGAGCGTCACGACCGAACCGATCCGCGCTTGGCTTACCGCGCTGGCGGCGGGAGACTGGACCTGTAGGAACCGGTCCAGTCCCCGTCGGCCTGCGCGGTAAGGACCGCGGGAGAGGCAGGGAACGAACGTGAGCGAGACAGCCGAGCGTGCCCCTGAAGAAGAGGTCGCTGCTCTGCCGCCAACGCCTGGGCTCGGCGGGGGTTTTTGGGGCGGCGTGAAACGCGTCGGGGCCGTGCTCGCCCAGCAGCGCGAGGCGACCGTGTTCGTGGTCGCGGTCCTGCTGGTCATCTACTTCTGGCGCACCGCGCCGTCCTTCCTCACCAAGGACAACATCGTCAACATCTCGCAGATCACCGCGCCGGTCGCGATCATCGCCATCGGCGAGGTATTCCTGCTGGTCTGCGGCGAGATCGACCTGTCCGTGGGGTTCATCTTCGCCTTCTCGCCGTTCCTC
>Ga0075435_100003049_pt1 | contig 11294 bp, 9 predicted proteins | sample RhiMethybrSRZTD4_FD_75302 | JGI IMG/M metagenome (GOLD analysis project Ga0075435, IMG submission 75302) | Populus rhizosphere microbial communities from Tennessee, USA - Rhizosphere MetaG P. TD hybrid SRZTD4 | ecosystem: Host-associated > Plants > Roots > Rhizosphere > Soil | place: USA... | reverse complement strand
GAATTCGGTGATCTTGGCGACCGACGGGACGCCGGGTTGCTCGGACGACGTGTCGGAGTGCGCGGGCACCGTCGCGCGGTAGACCGTGTTCGAGGACGCGTCGTAGGCGGAGAGGCTCGTCCTGTTCCAGACCACCTGGACGTCGCCCGCATCGGACTGAAGCTCGAGCCGTCCGCGCCCGTCGTTCGTCGCCCAGAGCCGGCCCGAGGCGCCCGACATCAGGGCCGACCCGACCTGGCCCGAAAGCGCACCCGAGGGGAAGAGCTTGTTCGTGAAGGTGATCCGCGCGGTGACTCCCTCGGGTGCGGGGCCTGCGAGCGAGTCGTGCAGTGCGTCTGGGAGGGGCTTCGGCGGGGGCGTCGGGCCGCTGCCTCCGCTCGCCGCGACCGCGATCGCAGCGCCGCCCGCCGCGACCACCACGACCGCGACGATCAGCGCCACGAGGCGCGACGTTGAGAGCGTGCGGAGGAACCTCACGCGTCCGTTGTAGGCACGGACTCTGAGAGATTCCTGAGAGCAGGCAACTCGATCGTGAACCGCGAGCCTTTGGCGTAGGCGCGCCCGCCGTGGCGCTCCGCTGTGGCGCGGACGATTGCAAGGCCGAGGCCCGAGCCCGGCTCGCGGTGCTCGCCGCGCCAGAAACGGGCGAACGCCTGCTCGGGATCCTCGGGCCCCGGCCCTTCGTCCGAGACGCTCACCCTCGCGACGCCGTTGACGGCTTCGGTCGCAAGCGTGATCCGGCCTCCCGTCGGCCCATAGAGCTCGGCGTTCCGCACGAGGTTCGCGAGCGCACGCTCGAGGGCCGCATGGTCGCCGTACACGGCGACGGGCTCGGGCGCCTCGACGTCGGCGTGCGCGTACGCCGCGGCCGCTGAGCGAGCGAGGACGTCGAGCCGCACCGGTTCCGTCGGGGCCGCGGCCGACTCCTCCCGCGAGAGAGTCAGCAGGTCGTCCGCCAGCACCGCGAGGCGCTCGGCGTCGGCCTCGAGCTCGGCCACCAGCTCAGGAGTCGCTCCGTAGCGGGCAAGGTAGGCGACGTTCCCGCGAAGCGCCGTCAGCGGCGTGCGCAGCTCGTGCGAGGCGTCCGCGAGGAAACGGCGCTCGGCATCGCGCGAGCGCTCGAGGCTCGCGAGCATCGCGTTGAGCGTTGCCGCCAGGCGCCCTACTTCGTCCCGTTGCGCAGGCTCCGGCAGGCGGCGGCTCGGGTCGCCCGTCCGCTCGACGTCGGCCGCGGCGCCCGCGAGCCGTTCGAGCGGGACGAGCGCTCGCCGCATCAGGACGGCCACGGCGGCTCCGGCCAGCACGGCGGCGGCCAGGCCGGCCGCGAAGAGAAACCACCGCAAGCTGGCGAGCGTCTCGTCGAGATCGTGGGTCGAGCCCGCAACGACCACGGCGCCGCCCGCGGCCGGGCCGCCGACATCCGCAAGCGGAGCTGCGTAGGCGCGCAAGTCGTCCCCGGCGCTCTCGATGTTCGCGTAGCCCGGCCGGCCGCGCCCGATCGCACGTCGCACGAGCGACTGGGCGGGCAGCACGCGGCCACCGAGCGCAAGCGAGCGCGCGACGAGGCGGTCGCGGCTGTCGACGACCTCGATCGAGAGCTGCGTGCTGCCGAGCGGAGCGTCGAGTGCGCCGGGTGTCGTGAGCACCTTCGGCGCCGACGCCGCCAGTTGCGCGACCTCGACGGCGCGCGCGTGAAGCGTCCTGTCGAGCGAGCCGTGGAGGTGCCGCGAGACCAAGACGTCGACCCCCACCCCGACGACGACCACCGCGAGCACGATCGCCGACGCAGCCGCGGCGACGGAGCGCCATCGAAGCGAGAGGCGGCTCATGTCAGCCGGAAGCCGGTACCCCGGATGGTCTCGATCAGCGGCGGGTCGCCGAGCTTCCCTCGCAGGTATGAGACGTACCGGTCGACGACGTTCAGGCTCGCCGCGGCCGGGCTTCCCCACACTCGCTCGAGCGCGAGCTCCCGGGTGACGACCCGGCGGCGGTTGAGCAGGAGCAGCTCGAGCAGATCGGCCTCCCTGGCGCTGAGGCCGAGATCCCGTCCGGCGCGGGTCGCGGTGCGCGCGCCGACGTCGAAGACGAGCTCGCCGTGGGCGATCAGCTCGTCGGGCTCGTGCCCACGGCGCAGAAGTGCCCGGACGCGCGCGAGCAGCTCGTCGGCTGCGAAAGGCTTCACGAGATAGTCATCGGCCCCGGCGTCGAGCCCGGCGACCCGGTCAGGGACGCCGTCTCGCGCCGTCAGCATCAGGATCGGGACCGCGAGCCCCTTCTGCCGCAGCCGCCGCGAGACCGCCAGCCCGTCGAGCCCCGGCATCGCCACGTCGAGGACGACGAGGTCCGGAGCCGATCGCTCCACCGCCGCCATGGCACTCCCGCCGTCCGCCGACGACGAGACCGAGTACCCCTCCGCGGCAAGCGTCCGCTCCAGCATCCGCCGGATCGGGGCGTCGTCGTCGACGACGAGGATCGCGACCGGAGTCACGTTCTGAGGGTAGCCCTACGTTTTGTGTACTGAGACGAGGACGTCGCGCTCGAGCGGGCCCTTGACCGTCACTTCCTTGACCGTGCCGATCCCGCGCACGTAGTACTTGTGGTCGAGTGTCCCGGGCTCGAGCGGCGTCCACTCCTTCGTGAGGACGGCACGGGTCGAGCTCACGTAAGGCACCGAAACCCGGGCGCGGACGCTGACCACGGCGAAGTGGTCCTCGGCGTGCCCCTTGTAGTACTCCTGGCGCCCGGTCTGCCCGACGTGCGGCCGAGCGGGCATGTAGATGCCGGCCCGCGCGCCGTTGCGGCCGGCGAGCCAGCTCCCTTCGGTGCTGGTGACGTGCCCGGAACGATCGAGCTCGGCCGTCGCCTCGCCGAAGTACCAGACGTTCCCGCGCCGATCCTGCGCGTACCAGTCGGTCGTGCGCTCCTCGAGCCGCCCGGCGAGGTAGAGCCGGTCGCTGACCGAGGTGCACCGGACGCCCTGGATCATCTTCGTGGAGTGCAATACCGTGAAGACGTCGCGAGCTGCCTTCCCGTCCTTTACCCCGCGGTAGACGAACGTCGTCCCGGGGGTCAGCGGGAACCAGGGGTTGTCGACGCGAGGCGCGAACCCGGCCGTGGCGCCGCCCGACCCACCGGCGAAGAGCGCCGCGACGATCAGTGAGAGCACTCCGATGGTGACCTGCCTCATCGCGAAACGAACGTTACGACGCGGGTCTGAGACATCTCTGAGAGCCGGCGCTAAGGTGCTCGCGGGCCCCCGTAGCTCAGTGGATAGAGCAGCGGTTTCCTAAACCGCGTGCGCAAGTTCGATTCTTGCCGGGGGCATCAACAATTCCCAGCAAATCGAACCATTCTGGGTGACGGACGTTTCCTCCCCGAAACGCTGAACGACGCACTCGGACGCGGCTCGCAAGGGCAAAACAAGGGCAGCGGCGCGACCCAGATGAAACGAACATGCGGCTTGAACCAGCCGGGCGGCGAGCCGAACCAATTCGGAACGGCGGCGCTGCAACCGGGCGACAAGCACTCATCGCGTAAAGCGGGCGATGAGGAAGGTGTCGCGGCCGTGTCGCTAGCCGTCGAGCTGCGCCTTTTCGGAGCGGAACCGGCCCGAGCGTAAGGGCGACTATTGGCTGGATCGACGCCTCCGTTGCGAGCCAAGCCTCCCAGCACGCGCACGTGCCTCGTCCGGATGGTCGGGCGGAAGGCCGATGCGTGCCGCCCGCTCCAACAACCGGTTGCGTTGTTCCCCTTTGCTCGTGCCAGCAGCGGCAGACTTCGAGCTCGAGCTCGGCGTCGTCGAGCTCTGGCCCGTGGCGGCGAGCACGATCGCGCCAGAGACCGTGGCGGCGATCACGATCGCGGCGAAGACAGATGCTCTTACGCCCACTCGCCTTCGAACGATCGACCGCGAACCCCTCGACCGGCACATGTCGCCGCAGCGATAGCAACGAGCCGTTGCCTCGCCAGACACGACCGGATCGCCCACCTAGCCTCGGGACGGGACGGTCGATTGACAGCGCCTAGGCAACACATCAGGCTTTGGGGCGCTGCGGCCATAGTCCACCGTGAGGAGGGAGATCGCGATGTTTGGGCTGTTTGGACGGGTCGTGGTGACTCTGATCGCTGGGTCCCTTGCTGTTCAGGTTGGTCTTCGATTGCCTCGGCTGCGCGGTCGGGGTTCAACCGGCGGCCCGATCGGCCCAGCAGGCAACCTCGAAATCGGACTTACGAAAGCCACCTGCACAGGAGCAAACTACGAGTACCACACCGCGTGCACCACTAGCTGGTGGGAGCATTGGTGGGACGGCATTCAGTATTGCTCCGACGCAAAGGCGAATTGCGAACTCCACGGCGGCAAGTGGGTGATAGACGACTGACGCGCTTAGTCGTCGAGGACATGGCCGGATGAGCGTCTAGGGGGACGGCCCCGTCGACGCATAGGTTCCTGCTCGGCCGGGAGGATGGGAAGCGCGGCCGCGCTCGTCCCGCCGCCCGGCCTCTTGGCCGCCAAGTCGAGGTAGGCACCGAGGTAGGCACGCCACGAGCATTTCCGACGCCGCCGGCACGTCTGAACGGCTTAGTTGAGCCGAGCGTCGCTGCGTTCGCTGGCCGGAATGGGCGCGGCTGGGATCGAACCAGCGACCACCCGCGTGTGAAGCGGCCCCGGCGGAAAGCGCCCGAGACCGCAGCGAAGGAGGCACCCGAGAACAGCCACTGCGATCACGTGGAGCGGACGACTCGAAGACACCGCTCTTCCTCCTCGCGCTCTGGCTCTTTACGAGCCTACGCCCACCGTGAGGCCCGCCAATAAGCTTTGCCTTAGGCGGCGATGGGGGCATGACGGCACGAGCGGCCCTCACACCCTCAGCAGGTTTTCGCGACACAGCTCGCCTGGCAGAATCAAGGCGTCGCTCGACCCGATTTCTCTTGAGTTTGCGCCTGATGCGCAGTCGCTAGCGCGTCTTCACGGGCGATCCTCCTAGGTCCAGTTACTGCGTGCCCATTTGACCAGGTTCACAAGAGCAAGGCCTGCTGCCGCTGCGTTGTCGTCCTCGATCGTCCACCAAAGGAAGGTGATTTTCTCGCCTCCGCTGTGGGTACCCACCGCATAAGGACCTTCTGACCAGAACCCGAAGACAGGCCCGCCTGAATCTCCCGCAGTTGCGTCGGCGTAATACTCCAGTTCATCAGCGAAGAACGACGCGTCATCGTCGACGATCGGAAACCACATCTGCCGCGAAGGGCGGCTTCCTCCCGCTACAGCGGCGGGGTAGCCGGCAAGGGTCCAGTAGTTACCATCCTCCCAATCATTGTTGTAGACCTTCGCTCCGAAATAGCCGTACATGGAGCCGAGCGGGGTATAGAGACGGAGTACCGCCATATCCCAGCCAGAGACGTGGCCGATGTTGAAGCCTTGATAGTCGCTCACCCAAGATGCAACACCCCGTCCGAGCGTAGATGCACCGTCGTAGTACGCCGGAACGAATCTCATTGCCCAGTTGTTCGACCCCCATGGGCACATGTGCCCCGCAGTCAAGACAACGCGTCCCCCAATGAGAACCCCAGATCCCGACCATTGCGGATTGGGATTAGAGAAGTCCTCCCAAACGAAAATCTGACCAATGCAAGTCCAGGGATAACCAGAAGGGTAATAGACCTGCCGGTCGTCCGGTCCAAACACTCCATAATGAGGCTGAATTGGCTTGCCGTTCACTCGACGCATACGTGGACGACGGTAGGACGTCAGTTTGGGATGCGGTGTGAAATCGAGCCAGTTTGGTCGCGATGGTTCAGCGTTTATACGTGCCTTTATTCCCCGCTTCAGTTCTTCCTCTGATAGCCGGCCGTAGCTGACGCCTGGGACGCCGGCACGAGCGTCTTCCGGGAGGACGACCTCCCACGCTTTCGTTTCAGGATCCCACGACGCCTCGTCGAGTGGGTTATCCCGCTTACTTCCAACGTGAATACTCAAGCGCCCTCTCCGGAGCTCCTCCACTTCTTCTGGGGCGTCGCCTTCTCCTGCCTCGTTATCGAGGCTCAGAAGCTCGTCGCTCAACATCGGTGGTGGTCCCTTATCGGCGCTCCGTCGCCTCTTACGGGATGCCTCAGCTGCCATTGGTCCCTCCTTCCGGCGTGCCCAACGCGCGTGCCCGGCGCATTGGCAGCGCTACGAAATCGCTCGATCACGAATGCTTCGCTGGCTGCTGCCATCGCAACGCCCGAGCCTTGCCAGTCGGGGCGAACGGCGACGGCCGGTTCATCACCTCCTAGCGGCGCAGGTTTGCCTTGTTGCGCCAGCTGGCCCGCGTGGAAGTCGAGGAGTAGCCGCAGAAGACTCGGCGGCCACCGCACGTGGCTCTTTGGCGCAGATCGAGTCTCCCACCTGCACCATGTACGAGTCAATGGCGTGGCACCAGCGGCGGTGTCGACCCCATCCCCGGAGAGCCGGGCGTTCAATGGGCGGCTTCTCTTCCGACGATCCGCGCAAACGCGGCCACGCCGAGACGCAGCCGAGCCCCTTCCTACAAAGAGCAGGCCGAGTCGAGGATCGGGTGGAGCTCAATCGCGTTCGGTGCCCGGCCGGTAACGGTGTGCTGGCGGGCTGCCCAAGCCTCGTCGAGGAGCCGTAAGCGGCTTAGACTGGATGGACCGTCCGGCCCCGGAGAGGAGGCCGGATGTTCACTTACAAGCTGCGGGACGCAGGCTGACGGCCGCCGATCCGTCGGCGATTACGCGCGCCGTCCCGAGCATGCGGGTCGGCGACACGATCCCGCTTGGCGGGGGCGAGGCGTTCCGGGTCGTCGGAGTCGTGGCCGGGCGAGCAGGGCCGGGACGGAGCACCTAGTCTACGTCGCTACCCCACTCCGGCTAAGCGCCCACGAACTCGCTCAGAGGCTCAATGATGACAGCCACGACATCGGCGTTCGGGCCGTTGACTTGCCCTCGGGAGAAGCGCAGAATGGCATTGCGTCAAGCTTCGCGCGGAAGCCGCTGGAGATGCGGCCTCCCGACTCCCACACGGGCCTTGCGCGATCCGGCGGACGCGCGAGCTGTGGGCCGCGCGGCAGGCAATCCGACCACAAGGGAGTTTCACATGACAGAGGTGGCCAGCATCCCGAGGCCGGGGTTCGGAACTGACATTGTCATCGAACCAGACATCAAGGTTCGCCCTCTCGCGGACGAGCTGCAGTTTTCGATCACGACCGACAGCGTTGTCGCAACGGTCACGGTAACGCCGAGGGGTTCCGTGAGGAAGATCCTGATTGCGTGGGGAGACGGAGAAACCAGCTCCCTGTACTCGAGGCCGGGTCTCCCGCCTTCAGAAGCGACAGTCGTCGACTTTGATGAAGAGGACGATCCCCTTCCAGCGGGCACATACCGACTATCTCATGCCTACCCGGAACCTGAAGATCGAATGCCAACTGAGTATTACGCCGTCCTGCACGTCTTCGATTGGAGTGGCGGGGAGCAGATAAGCATCGCGAGGGTGGAAATCACTCCTCGGTACAAATGCACTAACTATCGAACCAGAGTGCGGCTGACGGGCCCCTGCGACCCGCCAACTGAATCGACAAGCGAATTCGACATCACCCTGTTCCTCGACGGGAATGACGTGCACCACTGGCACTGGGAGCCATCCAACAACTTCTTCGGTGAATCACAGTTCTTCCTTCTGGAAGACAGCCAGGTTTCGCGAGAACTGACTGTGGCCGATGGTCGTTTCGAGGTGAGTTTCGTCTTTACGGAAACGGATCTTCTCCTAGACAATGTCTTGCGGCTTCAGGCAGACCTGAGTGCGCTTAATGAGAGTGAGACAGTAAGCAGGAACGTGTATGAGGCAGGCGGAGGTGAAAGCCTCTTCGGCGGCGAGTGCGACCTAATCGCAAGATATGACCGGGAGGTCTCGCTGATCGTCCCCCTCCCAGATAGCGGACATCAGGTGGTATACGACGCCTAACGCCGGGCTATCGCGCGAGCGCGTGCGCCAGGCGGGTCAAGAGCAAGTGAGCTAACCCACAGCGGCTCGAAAGGGGCCTTCAAGCCCGACTGGGGTCTTGCACGTGCCCTTGCGTGGTGTCAGAGTCGCGCCGTGGCGCCGCAGACGGCGCTGGTTAAGAGAAAGGGGAGAGCATGTTCCGGAGACTGTCCCTCCTGATCGCGCTGAGTGCAGCTGTCGTCGGCTTCGGGGGCGTCGTCAGCGCGGCTGTGTCGCCGCTCACGCTCGTATCGGGTCCGAGTCCGTTTGCGGCGTGCACGATCGGCGGACCGGGCACAATCAACGTCAACGCGGAGGTCGAGCCGTTCCTCGCTGTCGACCCGACCGACGCTAGCCACATGATCGGCGTCTTCCAGCAGGATCGCTGGGACAACGGCGGCGCGCACGGCCTAGTCGCGGCGTTCACGCACGACGGCGGGGGGACATGGGGGGAGACGTCGGCACATTTCAGCCTCTGCTCCGGCGGCACCGTCGCGAACGGCGGCGATTTCGAGCGGGCGAGCGACCCGTGGGTCACGTTCGCGCCCAACGGTGACGCGTACCAGATCGCGCTCACGCTCAACGGAAGCGACTTCGCCACTGGCGTCCTCGTCAGCAAGCAGGCGCACGGCACGGACACGTGGAGCGAGCCGGTAACGCTGGCCCGCGACACGTCGCCGTTCCTCTCGCACGACAAGGAGTCGATCACAGCCGACCCGACCGACTCGCGCTACGTCTACGCCGTCTGGGACCGCGCTCGGAAACCCGGCGAGAACAACAGCCTCAACGCCGGTCACTCCTTCGCATTTCGCGGCGACCTCATGTTCTCGCGGACGGCCGATTCCGGTGCGAGCTGGTCGCCAGCGCGAAACCTCCTGCCGACGAACGCGAACCTGTTCACGAGCGGCAACATCGTCTCGGTGCTGCCGGATGGAACGCTCGTCGACGTCTTCGAGTTCGCCAAGGGGTCAGGAAGGCAAGGGTCGCCGAACCAGTTCAGCGAATCGCTGATGCGATCGACGGACAAGGGGTTGACGTGGTCGCCCAAGATCGACATCTCGACCGACCAGTCGGTGGGCGTCCGCGATCCGGATACCGGAGGACCCGTGCGGACTGGCGCCGGACTGCCGGACGTGGCGGTCGCGCCGGACGGCACGCTGTACGTCGTCTGGGCCGATTCCCGCTTCAGCGGCGGCGTCCGCGACGACATCGCCCTGTCGAAGTCGACTGACGGCGGCCTCACCTGGTCCACGCCGATCAAGGTCAACCAGACGCCGGTCCCGGTTGCTGCCTTCACGCCCGCGGTCGATGTCGCCGGCAACGGCACGGTCGCGGTCACCTACTACGACTTCCGCAACAACACGACCGACCCGAACACGCTGCCGACCGACTACTGGATCGTCTACTCGACGGACGGCGGCGCGACCTGGGGCGGCGAGCAGCGAATCACGCCGAGCTCATTCGATCTGGATACGGCGCCCGTCGCACCTGCCAGCCGCGGGCACTTCGTCGGTGACTATGAGGGCCTGGCGCATGCCGCTGACACATTCCGACCGCTGTTCGTCCAGGCGAACAGTGGCAACACGGCGAACCCAACGGACGTGTTCTTTACGAGCGCAACGCCGTAGCGCGACTACCGGGGGCGGCCGCGCACTGAGTCGGCCGCCCCCGGCAATTCGGCAACCGGCAGCCCGGGTCGAGGGACGCGGCTCGGCACGGCCACAGGTGGGCGGGTTCGCATTGGCAAGGGCAGGACAAGGGCAGCGGTCCCCAAATATCCGCAATAGCAGGGCAAACTCAACAGTGAAAGAGGTTTCCTAAACCGCGTGCGCAAGTTCGATTCTTGCCGGGGGCATCCCGTTCAGGCTTCACAGACTCCCTCCATGGTAAGGAGGGGTCGACGTTCGAGTCCGTCAGAGGGCTTGCAAAAGCCCCGGTAACGGGGCTTTTCTATTCCGATCAAGTTGCAGACCACCGAACGTGGTGCAGGAATGGAGCCCGTTGTGGGGCGTTCAGGTCGGAGACGCCGCTCGATACCTACGGGAACGCGCAGTTAGAGCCTTCGCTAATCCGCGGCCAGGCGGCGCTGAGAGCTCGCCGACGTCGGCCTGCGGCAGTGCTGTAAGGCGTTCGCGCAGATGAAGGAGCCTCGGGGATCTCATACGCTGTTTGGGTGAGCGTGAGCGCGAACGGCAACCACCTCGCGCGGCTCCAGGCTGTTACCGACGCTGCGCTTGCGCATCTCGAGCTGGAGGAGCTCCTTGCCGAGCTGCTGCTGCGAATCAAATCCGTCCTCGATGTCGACACCTGCGCAATCCTGCTGCTGGACGAGGCCAGCGACGAGCTCGTCGCGCGCGCCGCTGTCGGAATCGAGGAAGAGGTCGAGCAGGGCGTACGTATCCCTGTCGGTGGCGGTTTCGCCGGCCGCATCGCCGCCGAGCGTCGACCGATCGTCCTCGCCGACGTCGACCAAGCGCACGTGCTCAACCCGATCCTGTACGAGAAAGGCATCAAGACCCTGCTCGGCGTGCCGCTGATCGTGCGCGACACCGTCATCGGCGTGCTCCACGTCGGCACGCTCGTCCACCACCGCTTCCGCCCAGAGGACGTGCGGCTGCTCGAGCTCGTCGGGGAACGCGTCGCGCTCGCGGTCGAGAGGGCGCAGTTGCACGAGGAGACGAGGTGGCTCGACGAGCTCAAGCTGAACTTCGTGGCGGTCGCGTCGCATGAGCTGCGGACGCCGGCGACGTCGGTGTACGGAGCGCTGGCGACGTTGCGGGCCCGCGAACTCGAGCCGGACGTCCGCGCCGCGCTGGAGGAGACGGCGTGGAAGGAAGCGAACCGTATGCGCCGGTTGATCGAGCAACTGCTCGATCTTTCCCGCCTAGACGCGAGATCGGTGCGGGTACGGCCCGAACCAATCGTCCTGCGCCGAGTACTGGAACAGGTCATCGAGGAAGGCGGCGGCGATGTGGCTCTGGACGTCGAGCCGGACCTGGTCGTCGTGGCCGATCCGCTCGTCATCGAGCGCGTCGTCTCAAACCTCCTCGCCAACGCGAGAAGCCACGGACGGCCACCGGTGCGCATCTCCGGCAAGCAGCAAAACCGGTATCTGCGGATCGCGGTCGAAGACGCAGGCGAGGGGGTGCCGAAGCGGCTCCAGCCCCGTCTGTTCGAACGCTTCGAGCGGGGGACCGCCGGAGAGGGGACCGGACTCGGACTGGCGATTTCAAAGGCTTACGCCGTAGCGCACGGGGGTGACCTCACTCACGTGCCGACCGAACGCGGCGCGCGATTCGAACTGATTCTGCCCGTG
>Ga0075435_100003048_pt1 | contig 11294 bp, 11 predicted proteins | sample RhiMethybrSRZTD4_FD_75302 | JGI IMG/M metagenome (GOLD analysis project Ga0075435, IMG submission 75302) | Populus rhizosphere microbial communities from Tennessee, USA - Rhizosphere MetaG P. TD hybrid SRZTD4 | ecosystem: Host-associated > Plants > Roots > Rhizosphere > Soil | place: USA... | reverse complement strand
TCCCTCGCTCTCTCGTCTCGGCCGCCGTCCTACCCTACGCCCGCCGGGACGGCCGTGCAGCGGAACTCAGAGGAGCCCGGTGCCCTCCACGCCGTAGAGCGCCTCGGCGTGGGTGAAGCCGTCGCCGTATCTGGCCTTCAGCTGGTGGATCAGCCCCTCGCGGGAGAACGACCGCTCGGCCAGGTGCTGCTTCGCCGCCCTGACGGCCTGCAGGTTCCAGTCCACCGAGAGGTGGTCGACCGCGTAGACGGCATCCGCCCTCGGGAAGCCCTCTCCGTGCTTCGACGAGAGCTGCTGGATCAGGCCCGAGCGGCTGAACGCGCCCATCGAAAGGTACTTTTCCGCCGCTTCGATCGCGTTCGCCTGCGAGACGGTCATCGTGGTTCTTGGGTGTCGTCGTGCATCTCGCTCTTATAGCTCTTGTGCGATGAAGCGTATGCGTGCAGGTTAAGACCACCGTAAGAACCTGGGCCTCTCTGGCCCACGCATAGAATCACCTGATGCCGCTCCAGCTCGTCCTCGGCCCGGCCAACTGCGGCAAGATCGCCCTCCTCCTCGACCGGTTCCTGGAGGCTGCAGACGCCGGCGCCGACCCCTTCCTGATCGTGCCCAATCGGCCGGATGTCGAGGCCGTCGAGCGCGAGCTCGTGCGCCGCCGCGGCGTGCTCGTCGGTGGCCGCGTCGGGACGTTCGACGACCTGTTCGAGGAGGTGCTGGGCCGCTGCCGCGAGGCCCGCCCGCTCGTCGGCGACGTCCAGCGCCGCCTCCTGCTCGCAGACGTGGTGTCCGGGACGCCGCTTCACGCGCTGGCGGCGTCGGCCCGCTTCTCCGGCTTCGAGGACGCCGTCGGCGCGCTCGCCGACGAGCTGTCGGCCGCGATGGAGGAGCCGCGCCCGGCCGCCGACTCGGCCCGGGCCCAGGAGCTCTCGGCGCTCGTCGCCGCCTACCGCGCCGCCGTCGACGGGATCGGCATGCACGACCGGCCCGGCCGCCGCGCCGTCGCCGCCGGTCTCCTGGAGGGCCGCCTGGGCGCCTGGGACGACCGGCCGGTGCTCGCCTACGGGTTCGAGGACATGACCCGCGCGCAGGTGCGGGCGCTGCGCGCGCTGGCGGCCCGCTGCCCGGTTACGGTCTCCCTCCCCTACGAGGTCGACCGGCCCGCCTACGCGGCCGTGCGGCCGCTGGTGGACGCGCTCTCGGCCGGCGCGGAGCTCGAGGAGCTCCCGCCCGCCGCCCACCACGACTCCCCCGCCCTCGTCCACCTCGGCGCGACCCTCTTCTCCGACCGGCCGCCGCCGCCGGCGCCGGACGCCGAGGGCGCGGTGACGCTGCTCGAGGCCTGTGGCCGCCGCGGCGTCGCCGAGCAGGTGGCGGCCGAGGTGGCCGCGCTCGCCCGCGACGGCCTCGCCCTCGACGAGATCGGCGTGATCGTGCCGTCGGTGAGCACCCACCGCGCGGCCCTGGAGGCGGCGTTCGCCGCGGTGGGCGTGCCGCTGTCGATGGAGGTGCGAGTGCCGCTCGACCGCACCGCGTTCGGCGTGGCGCTGCTCGGGGCCCTGCGCTTCGCCTGGATGGGCGGCGAGCGGCCCGACCTGTTCGCGTTCCTGCGCAGCCCCTTCTCGGGCGTCCTGCGCCGCCGGGTCGACTATCTCGAGGGGCGGCTGCGGGGACGCGGCGTCACCGGTCACGACGAGGTGGTCGCGGCCGTCGCCGAGCTGTCGGGGTCCGAGTCGTTCCCGGCGCTCGACCGTCTCGCCGCCGAGCCCGACCCCGTCACCGGCCTTGCGGTGCTCGTGCGCGACATGGTGCGCGCGTCGCGCTCGCTCGGCGCGAAGTTCGTGCCGGAGCACGCGCGCGCCGAGATCCGGGCCGCCCGGGCGGTGATCGAGGCCGTCGACGAGATCCGGGCGCTCGGCCGGCCGGTGACGCGCGAGCAAGTGCTCGAGGCCGTCCAGCGGCTGCGGGTGCGCACCGGCGCGGAGGCGGAGCCCGGACGGGTGGCGGTGCTCGACCTGCGCAGGGCGCGCACGCGCCGGTTCCAGGTCGCCTTCGTGCTCGGCCTCGAGGAGGGCTCGCTGCCGGGAAGCGGTGCCGAGCGGCGCGTGCTCGACGCCGCGGCGGCCGCCGAGCTCGGGGTGGCGGGGCCGGATCCGGCCGAGCGCGAGCGCCACCTCTTCACGATCGCCTGCACGCGGCCATGGCGGACGCTCTACCTGGCCCGGCAGGCCGCCACCGACGACGGCCGCCCGCTCGAGCCCTCGCCCTTCTGGGCCGAGGTCGTGCGCGTGCTCGGCCCGCAGTCGGCCGGGCTCGTCCGCCGGCGCGGGCTGGCCGACGTGAGCTGGCCGCTCCCATCCGCGCCGAGCGACCGCGAGCGGCTGCGCGCCCTCGCCCGCCAGCTGCGCACCGACCGCGACTGGGCGATGGACGTGGGCGCGATGATGGGGTGGGAGCGAAAGCTCCGCCGCGCCGCCGGCGCCACCCTGCACCCGACCCACGTACGCGACCCCGAGCTGCTCGCCGAGCTGGCCGCGGGGGAGCGCTACTCGGTCACCGAGCTCGAGCGCTACGGCGACTGCTCCTCGATGTGGTTCGTCGACCGCGTCCTCTCGCCGCGCGAGATCGACTTCGAGCTCGACGCCCGCATGCGCGGCTCGATCGCACATGCCACCCTGGCCCGCTTCTTCACCCTGCTCCCGGCCGAGCTCGGTCTCGAGCGGCTGGGCGAGGACGACCTGCCCGCTGCCTATCCGCTCATGCGCCGCTGCCTGGCCGAGGCGCTCGGCGGCCAGCGCGTGCCGGACAGCGTCGCCGGCAAGGAGCTCGCCCGCGCCCTCGAGCGCGACCTGGACGCGTTTCTGCGGGCCGAGGCCGACCTCGCGCTGCCGCTCGTGCCGCGCCGCTTCGAGGTGCGCTTCGGCGGGCCGATGGCGGCGCCGGGCCTGAAGGACGGCCTGCGCATCGGCGACTTCGCCGTCTCGGGCCAGATCGATCGCATCGACATGGATCCCGGCATGTCGCCGCGCGGCCTCGTGTGGGACTACAAGTCCGGCGCGAGCGCCCACTCGGCCGGCGAGATGGAGCGGGAGGGCCGGCTCCAGATCCCGCTCTATATCCTGGCCCTGCGCGACCTGCTCGGGGTCGAGCCGCTCGGCGGCATGTACCGCGCCCTGGCCGGCAAGCGGGCCGCCCGCGGCCTCGTCCTCGCGGGCGAGATCGACGCCGACGGGATCGCCTCACGGGACAAGCTCGCCGCCGACGACTTCTGGGCCCAGGTGCAGCGCGCCGCGGAGGTGGCCGAGGCGGCGGTGGCCGGCATGCGGGCCGGCAAGGTCCGCCACGACCCGCGCACCGGAGAGTGCCCGGGCTGGTGCCAGCTGCACACGATCTGCCGGGTGCCGCGGCCGTGACCGCCGACCGCTGGAACCCGGAGCAGCGCGCCGCCGTCGACCGGCGCGGCCACGTGTTCGTCGCCGCCGGCGCCGGCACGGGCAAGACCGCCGTGCTCGTCGAGCGGGTGCTGGCCCAGGTGCTCGGCGGCACCCCGATCGACCGCCTGCTCGCGATCACGTTCACCGACCGGGCGGCCTCGGAGCTGCGCCGGCGGGTGCGGGAGGGCCTCGAGCTGGCCGGCGAGATGGAGCGGGCGCGGGCGATCGACTCCGCCTGGATCTCGACGATCCACCGCTTCTGCCTGCGCGTCCTGCGCGCGAACGCCTTCGAGGCAGGCCTCGACCCGCGCTTCTCGGTCGCGGACGAGATCGGCGCGCGGCTGCTGCGCTCCGAGGCGTTCGACATCGCGCTCGAGCGGTTCCTGGCCGAGGCGCCGCCCGACGACGGTGGCCGCCGCCTCGACCTGCTCGCCGCATACGGCCGCCGCCGGCTGCGCGAGACGATCTCGGAGGTGCACGAGCAGCTGCGCAGCGCCGGCCGGCCGCTCGAGCTGCGCCCGCACCGCCTCCCCGACCTGGCCGGCGCCGCCGAGGCGGCGCGGCGGGCCGCGTCCGCCGTCGCCCACGAGCGCGCCGCAGCCCTCGCCGGGGCCCTGGCCGGACCGCTCGATCCGGCCGTCCTGGCCGATCTCTCCGCCTATCGGCTGCCCGGCACCGCGGCCTACAAGGAGGCGAACGACGCCCGCAAGGCCGTGGAGCAGGAGGCGCGCGACACCGCCGCCGTCGCCGACCTCGGCCTGCTGCAGGAGCTGCTGCGGCTGCTGGACGCCGCGTATGCCGAGCGCAAGGACGCCCGCAGCCTGGTCGACTTCACCGACCTCGAGCTGCGCACGCGCGCGCTGCTCCTGGCCCGCCCCGACCTGGCCGAGGCCTACCGGGAGCGGTTCGCGTCCGTGCTCGTCGACGAGTTCCAGGACACGAACCGGCTCCAGTGCGAGCTGATCGACCTCGTCGCCGGCGGCGAGCTCTTCCTGGTCGGTGACGAGTTCCAGAGCATCTACCGCTTCCGCCACGCCGACGTGTCGGTCTACCGCGAGCGGCAGCGGCAGGCGGGCGAGGGCGAGATCGCGCTGCGCCGCAACTACCGCTCCCGCCCGCACGTGCTGGACGCGGTGAACGAGGCGTACGGGCGCGAGTTCCCCGACCGCTACCACCCGCTCCTGGCCGAGGGCGTGTTCGACGGGCCGGCGCCCGCGGACGGGCGAGTCGACCTCCTCCTGACCGACAAGGTCGGCTTCCGCACGGCGGGCCACAGCTGGCGCGAGGCCGAGGCCCGCGTCCTGGCCGGCCGCATCGCCGAGCTCGTCGACTCCGGCGAGTGCCGGCCCGGCCAGATCGTGCTCCTCTTCGAGGCGGGCACGGACGCGGCCCGCTACGAGTCGGCGCTGCGCGAGCGCAACCTGGCGACGGTGCGGGCGACCGGCCGCGGATACTACGCCCAGCAGCAGGTCTCCGACGTCCTCAACTACCTGCGCCTGATCCGCAACCGCTACGACGACTACGCGCTCCTGACGGTGCTGGCGTCGCCGCTCGTGGGCATGTCGAACGACGGCCTCTGGCACGTGCGCCGGGCGGCGATCAAGCGGCCGATCTTCACGGCGCTCGAGCGGGACGAGCCGCCCCCCGGCCTGGACGCCGACGAGCGCCGCCTGGTGCTCGCATTCGGGCAGCGGTTCGCGCGGCTCGTGCGGGCGTCGGCGGAGGTCTCGCTCGAGCGCCTGTGCGACCTGATCGTGGCGGAGCACGACTACGACCTGGCCTGCCTGGCGATGCCCGACGGCGACCGCCGGATCGCCAACCTGCGCAAGCTGGGCCGGCTGGCGGCCGAGTTCGAGGCGGTGCGCGGGCCCGACCTCGAGGGCTTCGTGAACTTCTGCGACGAGCAGGCCGCCCTGCAGGTGCGCGAGGGCGAGGCGGCGACCGCCGAGGAGGGCCGCGACGCGATCGTGCTGATGACGGTGCACTCGGCCAAGGGCCTCGAGTTCGACGTGGTCGCGCTGGCCGACTCCGGCCGCGAGCGGGCCGCGCGGGCGACGCGCGACATCCTGGTCGCCGGGGACGGGTCGATCGCGCTGCGCGCCGCCGATCCCGCCACCGCCCTGCTCGGCCCGGCGCTCGGCTACCAGGAGGTGGCGGCCGCCGAGCGGGCCGCCGAGAGCGAGGAGGCGCGCCGGCTCCAGTACGTCGCGATGACGCGGGCCCGCCATCACCTGATCGTGAGCGGGGCGTTCGAGCCGGGCGAGGAGACGGCGATCGCCCACCTCTGCGGCGTGCTCGGCGTCGACCTCGAGTCCGACGAGGAGGTGGACGCCGGCGCCGCCCGGCTGCGGGTGCGGGCCGAGCGCCCGGAAGAGGACGGCGCGGTGTCGGCCAACGGCGCGGTCGACATCCCCGCCCCGGTGCCTGCGGCGACCCCGGTGGGCGAGCAGCTGGCGCTGTTCGGCGAGGGCGGCCGCACGGTCGAGGCGCCGCCGGCGCTGGCCCCGATCCCGGCGGCGGCGCCGGTGCCGCTGCGGCGGCTGAGCTACAGCGCGCTCTCGCTCTACCGGCGCTGCGGCTACCGCTACTTCGCCCAGCGCGTCCTCGGCCTGCCCGAGCCCGAGCGCGATGCGGTCGAGGGCGGCGGCCTCGACGCACTCGAGCTCGGCGACGCCGTCCACCTCGAGCTGGAGCGGGCCGACGGGCGCTGGCGCGACCGCTACCCGCACGCGACGCCGGAGGACGACGAGCGGATCGGCGTGTTCGTCGCCTCCTGGGCGGCCTCGCCGCTGCGCCGCCGGGTGGGCGAGCTGACCGATGCCCGGAACGAGGTGGCGTTCGCCTTCGAGGTCGACGGCGTGCTCCTGCGCGGCCGCTTCGACCTCTTCGGCCACCTGGCCGACGGCACCGTCGTGATCGTGGACTTCAAGACGAACCGGCTGGGCGAGCGCACCGCCCAGGACGTGATGGACGGCGCCTACGCCGAGCAGGTGAAGACCTACGCGCTGGCGGCGCTGCGCTCGGGCGCGCCCGCCGCCGAGATCGCCTACGCCTTCCTTGAGGATGCCGAGGCGGTCGCCGTGCGGCGCTTCGAGGCGGCCGACGTGCCCGGGCTCGAGGCCGAGCTGCGCTCGGCGATCGACGCGATCCGGGCGGGGCGGTTCCCGGCTCGGCCGGGGCCGCACTGCCGGGAGTGTCCGGCGCTCGACCTGCTCTGCGCCGGCCCGGGCCTGGAGTGGGAGGGGTGAACGCCGAGCGCCGCCGCAGGGCGGCCGAGATCCTCGACCGGCTGGCGGCGGAGCATCCGGACGCATCGATCGCGCTGCACTGGTCGACGCCGCTCGAGCTGCTGGTGGCGACGATCCTCTCGGCCCAGTCGACGGACGTCGGGGTGAACAGGGTCACGGAGACGCTCTTCCGCCGCTTCCGCACGCCGGAGGACTACCTGGCCGTGCCGGTCGGCGACCTCGAGATGCTGATCAAGCCCACCGGGTTCTTCCGCCAGAAGAGCGCCGCCATCCGCGGCTGCTGCGCGGCGATCCTCGAGCGCCACGGCGGCGAGGTGCCGCGCACGACTGCCGAGCTCGTGAAGCTGCCCGGGGTCGGCCGCAAGACCGCCGCGGTGGTGGCGTCGAACGCGTTCGGCGCGACCGAGGGGATCGCCGTCGACACGCATGTGCGGCGGCTGTCGAAGCGACTCGGGCTGACCCGGCACACCGACCCGGACAAGATCGAGCGGGTGCTCATGCAGCTCTACCCGCGCACCCGCTGGCTGCAGGTCTCGGACGTCCTGATCTTCCACGGCCGCCGCATCTGCCACGCCCGCGCCCCCCGCTGCGAGGAGTGCGCGGTGACCGACCTGTGCCCGTCCGCCTTCCGCGTGGGCGTCAATCGGGGTCAGACCCCGAAGCGGCGGCGTGGCACATCCGGCACGGTGTCGTGACACGCGGGGCGTAGACCCGTGACGGGCCGGCGGCGGATCATGCCGGCATGCCCCGGATCGAGCTCGAGCTCTACGCAGACCGCCTCGCCCGGCACGCCGAGCGCCTGCGCGACGACGTCGACGGCGCCCGGCTGCGCCTGGTCTGGGAGGAGCTCGAGGGTCGGGTGCGCGCCGAGCTCGGCGCCCGCGACGCGGCCGTGCTCGAGGCGCTCGGGGTGCTCGTGGCGGTCGATGCCGCCGGCGAGAGGCGGCTGCTCGAGCGCAGGCTGCGTCAGCTGCAGGCGCTCGAGCGGCTGCAGTCGCTCGTCGAGCGGGAGCTCAGCGAGATGCGATCAGGATGACGGCTCGTGCTCGGGCTGCCCGTTCATGTCCGGCGCGAGCGAGGCCATCAGGCCGCCGTCCTCGTCGTAGGCCGGGAACAGGTCGATGCGCACGCGTTTCTCGCGCCCGGAGTGGTGGCGGAGCGTCACATGCTGGTCGAGCTTGCGGACGCCCCATTCCAGGACGACCGGGATCGGATCCGACCCGTCGTCGAAGTCCGAGAAGCCGAACGCCTCGCCGAGGCTCTTGCCCATCACCTCCCGCTCGGAGTAGCCGGTCAGCTCGAACACGCCGCGCCCGCAGGAGAGCACACGGCCCTCCTGGTCGCACGTGACCATGCCGGCCCCGGCAGGGGGGAAGAAGTCCTCGAGCAGCTCGAACAGATATCCGAACCCGCACTTCTCGCAACCGACGGGCTGGTGCGTGAGGCCGGCCTTGCCGTCGTCGTCGAGCGCGCGGGTCGTGCAGTTAGGGCAGATGAAAAATCGCATATGGCTGAAGTGTATGGAACCGCCGGCGTGCAACCATGTGGCATGCAATCCCACGCCACTCGCCCGCGCACGCTGGCCGGCCGGGCGCCGGCCGAGCTCGAGGGCCTGTTCGCCCGCGGCGTGCCGCCGGAGCCGCCGCTCGACGGCCGCTACGACGGCGCGCTGCTCCACCTGACGCTCGGCCCGGGCGCCGATCGCGCTTTCCAGAGCCTGTTCCGGCTGTGGCTGCCGTGGCTCGGCAAGCGGTTCGACGCCGAGGCTGCGAGCGGCGAGAACGTCTTCGACATGAGCGCCTACCGGGCCGGTGAGCGGCTCACGCCGGCGGCCTACCGGGCCTGGTGGCCCGAGGACGAGTCGAGCTACCGGGCGCTGCGGTTCCGGACGTCGGTGACGACCGGCCGGCTCGATCCCGGCGTCGAGGTCTCGCGGATCGACTACGACCTGCCGGAGAACCCACCGCCGCTGCGCCGCATCGTCGACGAGCTGGTCGCGGTGCAGGCCGGCGTCTATCTGGGCCAGGCGATCCTGCGCCGGGGGGACGGCGGCAGGCGCCTGGCCTGGTTCACGCTCGAGTAGCGGCCATCTCCGGCGGATCCTCGCTGTGGCCCAGCCAGCGCTCGGCGTCGAGCGCCGCCATGCAGCCCATGCCCGCCGCGGTCACGGCCTGGCGGTAGACGTGGTCGACCACGTCGCCGGCGGCGAAGACACCGGGGATGTTCGTCTCGGTCGAGCCCTCCTGGGTGACCAGGTAGCCGGCCTCGTCCATGTCGAGGATGCCGGAGAAGAGCCCGGTCGTCGGATCGTGGCCGATCGCGACGAACAGGCCGTCGGCCTCCATCTCGCGCTCCTCGCCCGTGACCGTGTCGGTCAGCTTGACGCCCTTCACCTGGCCATGGTTGGTGCCGAGCACCTCGCTCACGACCGTGTTCGTGACGAAGTCGATGTTGTCCTTGGCCCGCGCCCGGTCGGTCATGATCGGGGAGGCCCGGAACTCGTCGCGGCGGTGCACCAGCGTCACCCTGGTGGCGAACTTGGCCAGGAAGGTCGCCTCCTCCATGGCGGAGTCGCCGCCGCCGACGACCACGACGTTCTTCGCCCGGAAGAAGGCGGCGTCGCAGACGGCGCAGTAGCTGACGCCGCGGCCCTGGAGCGAGACCTCGCTCTCGAGGCCGAGCTGGCGCGCGGTCGCGCCGGTCGCGACGATCACCGAGCGGGCCCGGTGCTCCTCGTCGCCGACGTACACCCGCAGCGGGTGCTCGGAGAAGTCGACCCTGGTCACGTCGTCGGCCACGAGCTCCGCGCCGAAGCGCTCCGCCTGGGCGCGCATCGTCTGCATGAGCTCCGGCCCGAGGATGCCGTCCCGAAAGCCGGGATAGTTCTCGACGTCGGAGGTGATCATCAGCTGGCCGCCGTAGGCGAACCCCTCGAACACGAGCGGGTTCAGGTTCGCGCGCGCGGCGTAGAGCGCAGCCGTGTAGCCGGCCGGCCCGCCGCCGATGATGATGACCTCGCGAATGTCGTTTGTCATGTGGCTCCTTATGAGTTCCCAGAGCCCTCTTCGGACCCTTCATCTACGTTAACGATGGAGACGCGAAAAGATTCCTGGCACCGCTCGCACCAGCGGCTCCCGTCGGCGAGCCGGTTCCCGAAGAACGAGCCCAGGGGCTCGCCGCAGAAGGGGCAGTAGCGCGGCTCGGGCTCGCTCATGACTGCGTCAGCCAGACGCCGGCCAGGATGGCGGTGAGCGTGAGCACGAGCATCAGCGCCGAGGCCGTCAGGCGCGCGTTCCGGCCGCGGACGTAGGCGTGGCCGCCCAGCAGGACGATCATCGCGACCAGGATCGCCTCCTTCAGCCCGACGACACCGGCATGGGCCTTGGCCGAGCTCTCGTGGCGGGCGAGGGCGATCCCGCTCGCGGCGACCATGAGGAGCGCGGTGCCGCCCACGATCGCGAGGCTGCGGCCCGCCTTGCGGACGACCTCGCGCACCTGGTCCGGGGGCAGCTGGCGCCGGAGTGCCGGGACGAGCACGAGCAGCGTCACCTGGATGCCCAGCCAGACCGCGGCGCCGGTTACGTGCACGAACCGCACGAGCGTCCATGTCCACATGCCCGGCCAATATAGGCGCTGTTCCGGCGTTCCGGCCGTCGCTATCATCCGACAGAATGGGCAAAGCCAAGAAGCAGCTCACGAACGAGCGCCGCGCGAAGCGACTCGGGACGGGCGAGGGCATCGCGCCGAGCAAGGGCAAGAGCGGCGGCATGCCCGGGTGGGCGTTCATGGTCAGCGGCGCCGTGCTGCTGGCCGCGGTCATCATCGCGGCGGCCTTCGTGGTGACGCGGGCGTCGTCGAGCGCGAATGCCCAGAGCTCGTCGGTGATCCAGGACCGATTGACCCATTCGAAGATCGACTTCATCGCGGCGGGCACCTGGCCGCCGAACTACTCGAACCTGGACGCCGCGCTCACCAAGCTCGGCATCTCGCCGGCGAACGAGGTGAACCCGGTCGTCCACTACCACTGGCACATCACCGTCTATGCCGACGGCCGCAAGGTCGTCGTGCCGCGCAACATCGGCCTCCAGAACCCGCCGGCGATGTCGTCCGAGATCCACACGCACTCGATCCAGGTCGACAAGCACTCCGGCATCATCCACGTCGAGTCGCCCGACGCGAACTTCCGGGCCACGGTGCTCGAGCTCTTCGACGTCTGGGGCGTCTACGCCACGAACAAGTGCCTCGGCGGGTACTGCGACGGCGTCAAGGTGTACGTGAACGGCAAGCTCGCGCCCAAGGGCCTCGAGACGAAACCGGGCGAGCACGACGCCGTCACGGTCGTCGCCGGCAGCCTGCCGCCGGGCGTGAAGCCGGACGTGAAGTTCACCGGCTTCACTCCAGGCGAGTAACGAGATGACCGGCTCCACGCCCCCGCACGCCTGGACGTCAGGCCGCTAGCGGAGGTCCGATTCGCGGTCATCTACGGTGTCTCGTCGTCGGCGAAGAGGTCGACGGCCCCCATCCGGCCGACCTTGGGGATGACCTCGAGCTCGCCGGGATAGCTGTAGTACAGCCGCCGCGGAGTGCCCGTCGCCATGTACGGCCGGTCGAGCTC
>Ga0075435_100003047_pt1 | contig 11295 bp, 7 predicted proteins | sample RhiMethybrSRZTD4_FD_75302 | JGI IMG/M metagenome (GOLD analysis project Ga0075435, IMG submission 75302) | Populus rhizosphere microbial communities from Tennessee, USA - Rhizosphere MetaG P. TD hybrid SRZTD4 | ecosystem: Host-associated > Plants > Roots > Rhizosphere > Soil | place: USA... | reverse complement strand
CCTTCCGCCAGTAGATCGACCATCGGGCGCTCGGCGTCGACGCGGACGAAGAGGTGCTCGGGATCGAATCCAAAGTGCACCAGCGTCACGATCGACTGGTGGCCCTCGGACCGATGCATCGCGCCGGCGGTCTCGCGGATCTCCAGGCCGCCGGCGCCAAGCCATTCGAAGTAGCTCGTCTCGTCTCCGTCCAGCGTCGGCGATAGCCATGCCGTCGGCTGCGTTTGGGTTTCAGGAGACGCCGTGCGGCTGATGTTGCTGATGAACAGCTCGTCGGGCGTCGCCTTCTGCATCAGCCGATAGGCGTTGCGGACGTGGCGCCGGAACAGGTCGTCGAACTCGAGATCGTGGGCCGACGAGTGATCGTCGCCGTACCACCAGAACCAGTCGCTGCCTTCGGCAATCAGGATCTCTTCGCGGGCGCGGGCCAGCGCTTCCGCATCCACGTCTGCCGTCTCGAGCGCTTCCCGCGCTTCGGCCAGCTGGCTCCAGGCCTTCTGGTCGTCCGCGTGACCGATCCAGATGTAGAAGTTGGCGTCGATCCACGACCCGGGAAAGATCCCGGCCAGCTCGCGCGTCGGCTTCCGGCAGGCTTCGGCCATCGTGACCGTCTGAAGCTCCGAATGATTCGACAACCGTCCGTACAATGCGCGCAGAAACGGCCGGCCGCCGCCCTCGAAGTGCTCCCAGGCGTTTTCGCCATCGAGGATGATCGGGATGAGCGCGTCTTCCCCGCCGGCCCGATCCCGGAATCGCCGGCCCGCCTCCACGAGTCGGCTGACGAAGTCCTGCGCCGCAGCCTCGGCGCTCCACCCGGAATAGGTGAAGCCAATCAGATCGGACAGGGCGTGATCGCGAAAGGCGCAGGCGATCGACGCGCCGCCGGCGCGAACGGTATAGGCGGTGTAGAGCCGTTCGGGATGGTCGACCTGTCCCCGGGCGTCGCGGGAAAACGTGGCATTCACGGTGCGGGCGAGAATCAGTTCGTCAGTCGCCATCCAGGCAAAACCGGCGGCAGCGGCCAGCGGCACCATCGCATCGGAGACCGATCCTTCCGATGGCCAGAGGCCGACCGGGTGCTGCCCGAACAAACGCGCGTGTAGCTTCACGGCGCGGTCGAGCTGTTCCACCGCGTCCTCGGGATGGACGAAACGGCGCCGCGGCATGCGCGAATCGGGATGGGTCCGCAGATAGATGTCGGTGTCGCACAACAGCGGAAGAATCGGGTGGTAGAACGGCGACGCCGACAGCTCGATCTGCCCGCGGCTGGCCGCATCGCGGTACTCCGGAATCACCTTGTTCAGTAGTTCGAGCTCGACGGTCCGGAGCAGCACCTTGTCGTCCTCGGTGAAGTCACGGCCCTTGGCAATCAGACCGCGAACCCGCGCGTCCCGGTCGACATACAGCGGGTCGATCCACACCAGTTTCTGCCAGACCTGGAGGTCGCGAAGATCGTCACTGTTGAAGCGCGCGGCGGCCCGCCGTTCGCCGGTGACGCTGCCGCGCCGCGCCAGCAGCTCCGCGTATCGCGGGTAGACGTCGATCATCCGCTGCCGTTGCGCGTGGAAGAAGTTCTCGAGGATGAATTCGATGTCGCGGTCGTCCAGCAGCTCCGCCGGCTTGAGGCTCAATTCGAGATAGCGATCGTGCGCCCGGTTCTGCGCGAACGCTTCCAGCTGCACGAGCAGCGACGGCACCAGGTTGAACGTCATCTTGACCCGCGGGAATTCGCGCAGAATCGCGACCATGCCGTAGTAGTCCTTGAGCGCATGCAGACGGACCCACGGCAGGAGGTGCTCGGCGGTGAGCAGATCCTCGTAGAACGGCTGATGCATGTGCCAGAGGATGGCGACGCGCGTCATACGGTGTAGTCTAGTCGCAGGTCCTCGATACCGACTGATTGATGCCCAGGCTCCTCGATCGCTATCTCGTCCGCGAGATCCTTCTGCCCTTCTCTCTGTGGCTGCTGCTCTTGACGTTCGTCCTGATCATGCCGCCCATCTTGCAGAACGCGGAGCAGCTGATCGCGAAAGGCGTGGCATGGCCCATCGTACTGCGCGTGCTGGTGACGCTCCTGCCGCAGGCGCTCGGCATCACGATTCCAATGGCGCTGCTGCTCGGCATCCTGATCGGGCTGGGCCGGCTGTCCGCGGACCGCGAGTTCGTGGCGCTGCAGGCGTGCGGCGTCAGTATTTTCCGCGTCATGCGTCCGATCGTCGTGCTGTCGCTCGCCGCGCTCGTCGCGACCGGCTACGTCATGATCGTCGCGCTACCCAACGCGAACCAGACCTTCCGCAACATCACGTTCAACGTCATCGCGTCGAAGGCCGAGAGCGACATCAAGCCGCGGGTCTTCTTCGATCAGTTCCCGAACCGCGTGCTCTACGTGCGCGACGTGCCGCCGTCGGGAGGCTGGCGCGACGTGTTTCTCGCCGACGCCACCCGCACCGGCGAGACGACCGCGTATTTCGCGAGGCAAGGGCGGCTGAACGTCGACCGCGTGAAGCAGACGGTCGAGCTGGTGCTCGAGCAAGGCACACGGCACACGACGTTTGCGGACAAGCCTGAGGAGTACGAAGGCAGCTCGTTCGATCGGCTGGTCCTCAACATGGACGCGGACACCGTATTTCCGCGCACGCAGCTGATGAAGGGGGACAACGAGAAAACGATCGCGGAGCTCCGTGCAACGGCCGCTGACAACGCGAAGCACGGTGTGCCGACCGGAAGTCAGTACTTCACGATCCAGCAGAAGTTCTCGATCCCGACCGCCTGTCTCGTGCTTGCCCTGATCGGCGTGGCGCTCGGCGTGAGCAACCGGAAGGACGGCAAGCTCGCCGGATTCGTCGTCGGTATCGGCGTGATCTTCGTCTATTACGTGCTGCTCTGGACGTCGCGCGCCGGCGCGATCAGCAACCAGCTGTGGCCCGCCTTTGCTCCGTGGATCCCGAACATCGTGCTCGGCATCGTCGGCATCGGCCTGGTGATCTGGCGCGCGGGGTCGGCGGATCAGCCGATCCGCATCAGCGTCCCGACGTTTGCGCGCTCGCGCCGTGCCGCGGCGGCGACCGCTGCCGGCGCCGCTGTCCGGAGTCGGGGCGCCGGTAAGCGCGTCGTGCTCGTCATCCGTATCCCGCACCTGGATCTGCCCCGCCCGACGCTCCTGGATCTGTACGTCTCGCGCGAGTACCTGCGCGTATTCGTCGTCTCGTTCGTCTCGCTGGTCGGGCTCTTCTACATCTCGACGTTCATCGACCTGGCCGACAAGCTGTTTCGAGGAACGGCGACGTCCGGGATGCTGCTGAGATATTTCTATTGGCAGACGCCGCAGTACGTCTACTACATCATCCCGCTGGCGGGGCTCGTCGCCACGCTCGTCACCATGGGTCTGCTCACGAAGAACAGCGAGCTCATCGTGATGCGCGCGTGCGGCATCAGCCTGTACCGCTCGGCCCTGCCGATTCTCGTGTTCGCGGCGATGTTCAGCGGCGTGTTGTTCGAGCTCGAAGAACACGTACTGGCCACCTCGAATCGCGAGGCGCAGAAGCTGAACGCGACGATTCGCGGATGGCCGGTGCAGACCTTCGGCGTCCTCGACCGGCGCTGGATCGTGGGTACGGGCGGCGACATCTATCACTACGAGCTCTTCAACCCCGCGGTGAACCAGTTCAGTCGTTTGTCGGTGTTCCGTCTGGACGACGCGGCGTGGCGGTTGAATTCTCTGATGTACGCGAGGGATGTCGATCTGGTACGCCAGCCGGACAACAGCGGCCAACCGTCGCTGACGTGGGTCGCGCATCAGGGATGGATGCGCGAGTTCAAGACCGCGCCACGCCACAACCGTGTTGAAACCGTCGTCAACTACGCCGCGTTCACCGACCGCCCCGTGTCGCTCGAGCCGCCGAAATTCTTCAACACGCCCGAGCCCGACGCCGATCGCATGACCTACGGCGAGCTGAAACGCTATACCACGCAACTGAAAACCAGCGGCTACTCCGTGATCGGCTACATGGTGCAGTTGCAGCGAAAGATCGCGTTCCCGTTCGTCACCGTGATCATGACGCTGCTCGCGCTCCCCTTCGCGGTCACGACCGGCCGCCGCGGCGCGCTCTACGGCATCGGCATCGGCATCGTGATGGCCATCGTGTACTGGATCGCGCTGAGTGTCTTTGCGGCGCTCGGGTCCGGTGGTGCGATGTCGCCGATCCTCGCGGCGTGGGCGCCGAACATCCTCTTCAGCGCCGCCGCCGCGGTCATGCTGCTCACTGTTCGGACCTGAGGCCTCTCTAATGTTGAAGCGCCGCGTGCTTGATCCAGATCCGTCCTGACGACTCCCGTTTCGTGTTCACAGGATCGACGACGAACAAGAGGCTGCGGATCCGATCGAGCGCCGGCCTCACCGTCTGTGTCGGGGCGATTGGCGACACTTCATCGAAGTAGACGACGCGTTCCTCAGTCGTCGGGCTCACGTAGATCGATCGCTGCCAGCGCTCCACTTCCCCACCCTCGCGCGGCGCTCGCAGCTGCACCGAGATTCGCATCGGACGGTCCGCGCGAATCGTCAGCGCCAGGCGATCGTGCGCGGCGATGCCGTCCGGCGTGTCGAACGCGAGCGCGGTGAATGGCGTCGGCGTGATCTGCGCCGACAACGCGTAGCGAAATCGCAGCTCGGGTCCCGCGAATATCGGCGCGAGCTCCACGAGGCCAGCGGACGTGGAATCCTGCTCGACTCGCCAACCGGACACCGAGGTGCCGTCGAAGATCGATTGTGTCGTGCGGGCGGGCGGACGCGGCGTTGGGGCCGTCAGCGGGTCACGCGCGCGCACGTAGATTGGATTGCTTCTCACCCAGACCAGCTCGGGAGTCCGGCCAGTCGATCGAATGCCGACCCAATAGACGGCAGATGTGCCAGGCAGCGTGATTGAAAACTCCTGGTCGTGATGATCGCCGGACACCAGTTTCACGCCGTCCCAGACGGATGTCGTGAATGACCGCGGCGCGTTCGTGCGAACGCGCATCGTCACCGGACTTCCGGCGGTGAGCTCGTCGCCGGCCGCCGCTGTTCCTGACTTGTTTGAAGCGGTCACCTCCAGCGACGGCGGGCTCGCCACGCCGTCAACGGCCGCATAAAGGCGACCCGCTCGAATCGCACGAGTCAGGATGGCCCCATCCTCGGATGCGTTCCCCGACAACGCGCGCTCCGGACGAACGTGCACCGACAACAGCCGGAACGACGACTCGTAAGCAGGCAGCGAGAGCGCGACCCCCTCCCCCGGATCGGCGTTGCGCAGCGCGAGCTTCGCGTGCGCATCCGCGCCGGCAATCGACACGATCCGCCGGCGTTGAGCGAGCGCCGCCCAGCGCGTCGACAGATCCTCGGTTTCGCGCAGCAGGCCTGCAATCGTCTCGGCCGGCCGGAACGGATAGTCGACGATCGCCTCGAACAGCTTCAGCTTCGGACGCCAGCCTGCCTCCTGCGCCCACATGCGCCAACTGCTGTCGGGGTTGAGCAGCTCGATGCCGTCGAACGGCGCCGCCCAGTCGCGCCATCGAAGCTCCAGCTTCGGCGAGTCGGGATGCGCGACGATGCCGAATCCGCCCAGGCGATGAACGTCCTCGACGACGTCGCGCGGCTCGCCCCCAAGGGGATAGGGCGCCTGCGGCATGTCGAGCGCGATGTAGTGGCCGCCGCTGGTGCTGATCTCCACGCCGTCCAAACAGAGCACGCCGGAACGATACGTCGGCGGATCGGGACGGCGCGTCCCGTCTCCGTGATCGGTGAGCGCGATGAACTTCAGGCCCGCACGCGCCGCGGCTGCGGCGATTTCGTCGGGACCGCTCAGTCCGTCAGATCGATTCGTGTGGATGTGGATGGCGCCGGGCAACGTGCCGTCGTCAATCGGCGTAAGCGTCAGTCGTCGTGGTTGGATCGTGAGGAGGACAAAAACAGCAACGGCGGCCGCGAAGGCCGCCGTCACCAGCACAAGCTTCTTCACCGAGCGCTACACGCCGGCGGCGGCGCGAAGCGCGGCTGCCTTGTCGGTCCGCTCCCAGGTGAACTCGGGCTCGGTGCGGCCGAAGTGGCCGAACGCGGCGGTCTTTCTGTAGATCGGCCGACGCAGATCGAGCTCCTCCATGATGCCGCGCGGCGTCAGCCTGAAGTGATCGCGGACGATCTGCGTGATCTTCTCTTCGGGAATGCGGCCCGTTCCTTCGGTGTGGACCATGACCGACACCGGATCGGCGACGCCGATGGCGTACGCCAGCTGCACGAGCGCACGCTCGGCGATTCCTGCCGCCACGACGTTCTTCGCGATGTAGCGCGCCATGTAGCACGCCGAGCGGTCGACCTTCGTCGGATCTTTTCCCGAGAACGCGCCGCCGCCATGGGGCGCGGCACCGCCGTAGGTGTCGACGATGATCTTGCGGCCTGTGACACCGGCATCGCCGTGCGGCCCGCCGACGACGAAGCGGCCCGTCGGGTTCACGTAGACTTTCGTTTTGTCGTCTCGGAGATTCTCGGGGATGACGCGGTTGATGATCTTCTCGACGATGTCTTCCTTCATCGTCTCCTGTGTGACCAGCGGGCTGTGCTGGCTGGAGACGACGACGGCGTCGACGCGGATCGGCTTGGCGCCGTCGTATTCGACCGTGACCTGCGATTTGCCGTCGGGACGGAGGTACTCGAGGACGCCGTCACGCCGCGCGCACGAAAGGCCCTTGGCCAGCTTGTGCGCGAGCATGATCGGCAGCGGCATCAGCTCCTCGGTCTCGGTGCACGCGAAGCCGAACATCAGACCCTGATCGCCCGCACCGCCGGTGTCGACGCCCATCGCGATGTCGGGCGACTGGCTGTGGATGGACGACAGCACTGCGCACGTCTCGCCGTCGAATCCGTACTTGCCGCGGTTGTAGCCGATCTCGTTGATGGTGGCGCGGACGATGTCCTGGAAATCCACGTACGCGCTCGTGGTGATCTCACCGGCCACGACCGCCAGACCGGTCGTGACCAGCGTTTCGCACGCGACGCGGCTCACCGGATCCTTCGCGAGAATCGCGTCGAGAATGGAATCGGAAATCTGATCGGCAATCTTGTCCGGATGCCCCTCGGTGACCGACTCAGAGGTGAAAAGATGCCGTCCCTTACCGCTCATTTTTCGTGCGCTCCTTCAGTCCGGCTGACGCCGGACACGACGTACTTCCGGCCGACGCCGGACGCGATCTGTGACTGAAAACACCAGCCGTTTAAACGGCTAAGTCTAGCAGATTCATGGCCGCGGATGAAACCGATCGTAGACGGTGCGCAGGCGTGCCTCGAGGACGTGCGTGTAGATCTGAGTGGTGGAAAGATCGGCGTGGCCGAGCATCATTTGAATCGCACGCAGATCGGCGCCACGATCGAGCAGATGCGTCGCGAACGAATGACGCACCACGTGCGGGCTGAGCGTGCGCGGCAGACCTGCTTTGCGTCCGTGTCGCTTGAGAATCTTCCAGAACCCGACGCGCGACAGCGCGCCGCCGCGCGCGTTGACGAAGAGGACGTCGCGAACGCCGCGAGCGTTGCGAATCAGATCGGGGCGCGCCTCGCGCTGATAGCGGCGGATCCACTCGGCGGCCTGGTCGCCAATCGGGATCAGGCGTTCCTTGCTCCCCTTTCCGATGCACGTCATGTATTGCTCATCGAGGTGAAGATCGGACGCTCGCACTGCGACCAGCTCGGAGACGCGCAGGCCGGTCGCGTACAGCAACTCGATCATCGCGCGGTCGCGCAGACCCAGCGGCGTCGTGACGTCAGGCTGCGCGATCAGCGTGTCGACTTCGTCGAGCGACAGAAACTTCGGCAGTGCCGGCCACGCGCGCGGCGGCGTCAGATCGTCCGCCGGGCTGTGTTCGAGCCGGCGATCGAGCACGAGGAACTTGTAGAAGCCGCGTACCGCCGCGACCATCCGCGCGACCGATCGCGGCGACAGTCCGCGGGTGCGCTGCTGGCGCACGAAGGCCTCGAGGGTTGCACGATCGAGCGTTTCCGGACGCCGTCCCGCGCCCGCGGCAAATTCCGCCAGCGCCCGCAGATCTCGACCGTAGCTCTCGAGCGTGTGATCGGCCAGCCGGCGCTCGACGCGGAGGTGATCCAGGTAGGCGTCGATCATGCGTCTCGCTATGATAGTATTCGCGGTTCGTTCGCGAGGGTTCGCCCAGCATGCCTGTCCGTTCCAAGTGGCAGTCTCTTCCCACCGAGCAAATCAATCCCTCCACGCTCGGCATCGACAAGCTCGCGGCCGCCGACATCGTCGAAGGCATGCTGAACGAGGATCGCAAGATGATCGCCGCGGTGGCCCACGAGAAGGCCCGCATCGCCGTTGGCGTCGACATCATCACGCAGGCGCTCAGGAAAAACGGCCGGATCGTCTTTGTCGGGGCCGGGACGAGCGGCCGTCTGGGCGTGCTCGAATCCGCGGAGATGCCGCCGACCTTCGGCACCAAGCCGGATCTCGTCCAGGCGATCATGGCCGGCGGCAAGAGCGCGGTGCTGCGCGCGCGCGAAGGCGTCGAGGACAACCACGAGGAGGGGGCGCGGTCGATCAACCGGCTGCGGCCGACCAAGAAGGACGTCGTCATCGGCGTCTCGGCGAGCGGCATGACTCAGTTCGTTCGCGGCGCGCTCACTCGAGCGCGGCGCGCCGGCTCGAAGATCATCTTCGTCACGTGCGACCCGAGCACGGAGCTGCAGACCTTCGTCGACCTGACGATCGCGCCGGCGGTTGGTCCGGAAGTCATCGCCGGTTCGACGCGCCTGAAAGCGGGCACGGCCACCAAGCTGGTGCTCAACATGCTGACCACCGCCGCGATGATCCGCATCGGCAAGACCTACGGCAACCTGATGGTCGACGTGCAGATGGGTTCGGAAAAGCTCCGCGATCGCGCGCGGCGCATCATCACCATCGTCACGGGACTCGAGTACGACGAGGCGGACAAGCTGCTGCGGCGCGCGCACTGGGATGTCAAGGCCGCTATCGTGATGCAGAAGCGCGGCCTCAGCTACAACGAGTCGCTGTCGCGCCTTCGCGACGCCGACGACTTCGTTCGTGAAGCGATCGGCGAGGACGTGGAGCCGCGCTTGAAAGCGCTGCTCAAAGTCGGCTAGCCGCGGCGCGATCCAGCCAGACTTCCGCGTGCCGGTGCAGCTGCAGGAACGACGCCGGAACGTGCGGCGTCACCGGGCCCTGAACCATTCGCGCCACGCAGCGCGCTTTCGACGCGCCCGTGGCCAGCAGCACAATCCGCTTCGCGTGAAGAATCGTCGCCATTCCCATCGACAGCGCGTCGTGCGGCACCGCGGCGAGACGGCCGCCGAAGAGCGCGGCGTTCGCACGGCGCGTCGCGGCGCGGAGACGCGCGCCATGCGTGCGCGCCACGAGCGCCCGCGCCGGCTCGTTGAAGCCGATGTGTCCGTTCGCGCCGAGACCCAGAATCTGCAGATCGATGCCGCCGGCGCGGTCGATCGCGCGTTCGTAGCGCAGGCATTCGCGCTCGACGTCGCGCGCCATGCCGTCGAGAAAATGAATCCGCCGCGGCCGCAGATTGACGCAGCCGAAGAGGTGACACTGCATGAACGCGCGATAGCTGTGCGGGTCGGATGCCGACACGCCACGGAATTCGTCGAGGTTGAACGTCGTCGCGCGCGAGAAGTCGACGCGCCCCGCCCGATGCAGTCGAACCAGCTCGCGGTAGAGTGGGATGGGTGTGCGGCCGGTCGGCAGGCCGAGCACGAGACGCGGATCGCGCGCGAGACCGCGTGCGATGTCATGAGCCAGCAGCCGCGCCACCGCGTCCGCATCGGCAAGCACATGCACTCGCATTACGTCTTATAGTGCGGAATCTGCGCGCCTTCCCGCGCTTCGGCGAGCGCCAGCCAGACCGCCCCGACCGCCGGTTCCTCCTCGAGCAATTGCACCTGGCAACGCGGCGCGACCTCGACCAGCCGCTGCGGCAGCACGATCGCGACCGACGGCACGACCTTGAACACGCCGCCGGCGAGGTAGAAGGTGAACGTGTCGCCACGCATCTCGAGGCGCGTCGCGACCGACAGCGCGGCGAGCACGAGCTCGTCGACCGTGCGCTCCAGAATGCGCATCGCGACAGCGTCGCCGACTGCCGCGGCGCCTTCGACAATCGGTCCGAGCGCGGAAACGCTCATCCGCGGGACTTCGCGGTCGTAGACGATCCGCGGCAGTCGTGACACGTCGGTGACGTCGAAGTGCGCGAGGATGTCCTCACTCAACCGCGTCGCCGGACCGCGGCCGTCCGCCGCACGCATCACCGCGGCCACGGCTTCGCGGCCGATCCAGTAGCCGCTTCCCTCGTCGCCAACCATGTGACCCCAGCCGCCCGCGCGCGCCGCCTGCCCGCCGGCGTTGCGCCCGTACGCGATCGATCCGGTTCCGGCGATGATCACGATGCCGGGCGCGTCGCGCGCGCCGGCGACGAGCGCGATCAGCGCGTCGTTGACGACGACGACGCGCGACTTGTGGCCGAGGCGACGCATGATCGCGCGCACCGTGCGCGCCTCGTCTTCGCGATCGACACCGGCGATGCCGAGACAGATGGCCGACGGCGTGATGTCGCGATCGCCGATCGCCTCCTCCATCACTTCGTGGAACACCTTCTCGACCTCGAGCTCCCCGGCCGCGTGCAGGTTCGCGCCGGGACCTCTCCCCTCAGAGACGATGTTTCCGCGTTCATCGGCAAGCAGGCATACGGTTTTCGTGCCGCCCGCGTCGATCCCGAGCACGTGCATGAATCGTCGATTCTATGTTATTAGAACCGCCTCACTGTGGTCCTTACCTGGATCGACTACCTCGTGATCGGCGGCTACCTGCTGGCGATCACGGCCTTCGGCTCCTACTTCGCACGCTTTCAGAAAACCACTCGCGATTACTTTCTGACCGGCCAGTCGGTGCCGTGGTGGGCGATCTGCTTCACGATCGTCGCGACCGAGACGAGCACGCTCACCTTCATCAGCGTGCCGGCGACCGCGTACGCCAGCGACATGACGTTTCTGCAGCTCGTGTTCGGCTACGTCATCGGCCGCATGCTGATCAGCGTGCTCTTCATCCCCGCCTACTTTCGCCGCGAGCTGTTCACCTCCTATGAGCTGCTGCAACGCCGGTTCGGTCCGCGCGTGAAGAATCTGTCGGCGTGCATCTTTCTCGTCACGCGCGCGCTCGCCGACGGCATCCGGCTGTTTGCGACCGCGCTCGTCATCTCGGTCGTCACGCACGTGCCGGTGACGTGGGC
>Ga0075435_100003045_pt1 | contig 11303 bp, 10 predicted proteins | sample RhiMethybrSRZTD4_FD_75302 | JGI IMG/M metagenome (GOLD analysis project Ga0075435, IMG submission 75302) | Populus rhizosphere microbial communities from Tennessee, USA - Rhizosphere MetaG P. TD hybrid SRZTD4 | ecosystem: Host-associated > Plants > Roots > Rhizosphere > Soil | place: USA... | reverse complement strand
ACCTTGCATCGGCCCGGCGTGTCGGTGCGGCTGCCGGCGACGTCGATCGTCCAGATCCCTTCTTCCGTGCACTGCATGCCGTTCGCCGACAGGCCGGGCGCCTTGAAGAGATGTTCGATCTTTCCTGCCGGACGGCTTGGATATCCGGGCTTCGGCGCGGCCGGTGTGTTCGCCTGACCTGCTTCGGCGATTGCCCCCCATTCGGTCGCGGCGACAACGCCTCCGGCCGTGGCGGCCGCGCGGAACCACTCTCGACGGCTGATAGCTGCCATGGCGACATGATCGCACGAAGACATGGGTGACGCAGGCACTGTGCTTCGTCCCGGACTATATTCTTCGAAGCATCGAGGAGGCTGCATCATGCCGCACGCACGGTGGGTTCGCATCGCGGCCGGCGCCATCTGGTTCGCGATCGTCTTCCAGCAGTCCGCCGGCGAAACGGGCCACGCTCAGCAGACCGGCGCGCCGGCCGAGACGCTCGGCTTCGTCGGCAAGACGGCGACGCTCGACACGACCGGCTACACCGTCGGCCGCAGACTCTTCGCGCCCGGCTCGCACAACGCGACGTGGCACATGCACGCCGCCGGTCAGCTGATTTACGCGGAGTCGGGGCACGGCCGCTATCAGATCAAAGGTCAGCCGATCCGTGAGCTGTCGCCTGGTGACACGGGTTACATCCCCGGCGGCACGATGCACTGGCATGGTTCGGCGCCGAACGAGAGCTTCACCATGACGTTCGTCACCATGGGCGCCGGCGCGACGACGCAGGGTGAGCCGATCACCGACGACATCTACCTCGGGAAGAAATGACGGCATGGTTCTTTTCGAGAACACGCAAGAGTATTTGACGACTTCCAGACGATCTTCCAGGCGTACGTCGACGGCCGCAGTCGCTTGGCCTTACGAGCGCGGCGTAGGATACGTGATGCGAGCGCGCTGCATCGCTGCATCGCTCCGAGATCGTGAGCAGAGCGAGCGTTTTTACCACCGACTGACACGACGCGGGAGCTGCGAGGTATCGAGCGTGACGCGAGGGCGCTGCTCCCGGTCACCGTTCGAACCGACGGCGCGACGCCGCCCTGGTTATGTAGAACGTCTTCGCGGGCTCGAGACGAAGCGGTGGTCGCCGGCGTGGTTGTCGACGAATCGGAAACCGCCAGCGAAGCGCGCGGCCGGGCGCTCGAGTCGGTTAGACTGCACGGCCGTAACCGCAGGAGCTTGAATGATCGCAATCATGTGGCACTTCGATGTCAAATCCGGAAAGGAAGCCGAATTCGAGAGGCTGTACGGAGCCGAAGGAGAGTGGACAGCGCTCAACCGCGATACGCGCTCTTACCTGGGTACCTCCTTTCTCAAGAATCAGAATCAATCGTCGCACTACATCGTGATCGAGTACTGGAGCGAGATGTTGGTGTACGAAGCGCATCGCTCGTATCGTTCCAGCGCGATCGATGCGCTGGAACAAAAGCGCAACGCCCTGATCCAGTCAGTCGACCCTCTCGGCGTGTTCACCGCACTCGATGTCCCCGATCGAACAGGCCCTACGTGGTCGCAGCGAAAGGGCGTGAAACGCTAAGGCGTTCGGCCCTTTATGTCGCGTTTCACACGCGTCCTGCAGCCGATCCTTCTTCTGTTCCGATGTGGCGTCAAGCTTGACGATGTCAACGTTAAAGCCGCACGGTGGAGCGTCAGGTGAAGCCACGTGGTGCTGACGTGCGACGCGCATCGTGCTTAGCCCGCCATGATCCCGACGACGAGGTCGTCAACGTGCTCGATTCGGCCCGGCGCGTCACCGCGCCTGATAGGTCTTCGTGAAGTTGTTCCTGCTGTTGCTGATGGCGTAGCTCCCGTCGGGACCGACATCCACCCTGATCCAGTGGCCGGAGCACTCGGCGGATGACTCGGTGTTGGCGATCATCTCGTCGGCCGTGTTGTGCTCCTTGTCGCTTGCGAGCGCGAGGTGCGATTGCCACAGCCCTTCGAGTCCGTGGACCTTTTGGATCCGCTCGAACGCCGAGGGCGCCATTCCCTTCCGCGGGCCGTTGTTCGCGATCACGGTCTGAGGCTGAATCGCCCACAGCAGGGCGGGCGCGCCCGATTGATCGTTGAAGAACCCGTGGTGCGTCGCCAGCAGGAGGGAGACGCGGCCGAGTCTGTTCGCCGGACACGCGAGGTCCATTTCCTTGTCCCACGTCAGATCGCCGACGTCGAGAAAGGTGAAGCGCCGAAACGAGACGAGCACGCCGGTCGTCTGCGAGTTCTCGGTCTTGTTGGGCTCCTTCCGCTCGGCGTCACGGCAGTACGGATTCGGCGCGCCGCCGCCGTTGATCGGTTTGTCGATGACGCGACCGCTCGATGCGACGACGTCGACGCGGACACCGCGAAGCGGAATCGTATCGCCCGCCTTCACGATCGTTCGCTTGCCGGCCGCGATCTCGAGATAGGCCTTGTAGCGATCCTCGATGCCTCGATTCTGCTCCCACCGCGGGTCCATCTCGCCGTGATCGAAGAACCGCTCGAAATGCGCGACCGCGTTGGCCGCAGGCGCGCCGCCGACGTGGTCGCTGTCGTAGTGGGTCGTAAAGAGGTAGTTGATCTTCGTGAGGCCCGCGGCCTGCATCGCGTCGGCGATGCGTTTCGAGTCGCGCTCCGCCGCGGGCCCCGGGCTCCCGCTGTCGATCAACATCGAATCGCCCGACGGGGCGATGATCAGCGTCGCACCGCCGCCTTCGACGTCGAGGACACAGATTTGCAAGCCATTCGCCGGGCGCGTCTGCACCACGCCCACAACCGCGGCAACCAACAAGGCCGACCAAGGCTTCATCGCGCCAGCTTAGGACCGCGCGTCCGTTTCCGCAACCCTGAGCGATCGTCCGTTCGATTCACGATCTTTCCGCGGAGGCTTGCAGTGCTCCTGTTCCGGTGATGGTTGAAACCCTTCGCAAAATCTTAAACGCTCGCGGACGACGGGCGCTTCACGTTTGTGCGCGTCCGCTACGACCCGGCGCCCGGCGGCTTCTGGCCTGGCCGGCGGCCGTCGTGGATCCACGGCTACCCGCTCGCCGAGCGCAACCTGATGAAGATAATGAACGAGATACGGCGTGACCCATCGACGACGACAAATTACGGCTTCCTGAACTTCAGGTGCCGTAGACTGCTGCGAGAATCCCGAGGCTGCCCATGCGTGTTGCGCGAACGCTCGTCTTGACATCGCTGCTCGTGCCGGCCCTGGCCGCGGCTCAGAGCGAGCCGCGACCGATCGTCATTCGCGCGTCGACGGTTCTGGATGGAAAGGGCGGTATCCTCCGAGACGTCGCGATCGTTGTCGACGGCACCCGCATCGTTCGTATCGCCCCGAATGCCTCGGCCGCCACCTACGATCTGCGTGGCCTGACGGTAATGCCCGGCTGGATCGACACGCACACGCATATCGCCGCTCATTTCGATCGCGAGACGGGCCGGGTTCACAGCCGCCAGGTCAACGAGACTCCGCAGCAGGCGATGCTGTACGCGGCCGAAAACGCCTACAAGACCTTCATGGCCGGATTCACTACGATCCAAAGCCCTGGCGCAGAGCTGGACAAGGACCTGCGCGACTGGATCGCCGAAGGCCGAATTCCCGGTCCACGTATCCTCACGTCTTTGCGAGCTGTCACGGATCAAACCGGCAATCCCGCTCAGATCCGCGCGTTCATCCGGAAGGCGATTGCGGACGGCGCCGACTTCGTGAAGATTTTCGCCACTGCCAGCATCCGCGAGGGCGGTGCGCAGACCATGACCGACGATCAGATCCGCGCAGCGTGCGACGAAGCGAGAGCGCTGGGGAAGCGTTCGATCGTCCACGCGCAAGGTCCGGAGGGCGCGAAAGCCGCAGTGCTCGCCGGCTGCACGTCGATCGAGCACGGCAACCGGCTCACCGACGAAGTCCTCGATCTGATGGTCCAGCGCGGGACGTACTTCGACTCGAACAATCATCTGCTCCTGCACAACTACATCGAGAACAAGGCGCGGTACCTCGGCAGCGGGAACTTCACCGAGGAGGGGTTCGCGTACATGGAGAAGGGCCTGCCGATCGGGAACGACACCTTCAAGCGGGCGGTCGCAAAGAACGTCAAGATGATCTTCGGCACCGACGGCGGCGCCGGTGCCCATGGACGCAACTTCGAGGAGCTCGTCTATCGCGTGCGCGACGGCGGGCAGCCGCCGATGGACGCCATCGTCAGCGCCACGTCGCTGTCGGCTGAGTCGCTGCGGATGCAGGACCGGATCGGCTCGATCGCTCAGGATATGGAAGCTGACATCATCGCAACCGACGGCAATCCGCTCGACGATATCACCGCGGTCGGCCGCGTTGTCTTCGTGATGAAGGGCGGGAAGGTTTACAAGAACGAAGGCGGCCGCCCGCAGCCATGAGCACAGCTCGATTGAACGCCGGACTCGTCACCAGTGTGCTCGCCGCCGCCACACTCGTTCTCGCAGCGCAGCAAGCGGCGCCACCGCGGCCCACTCCGCCCACGCGCGATCCACACACGCCCGGGTACGTCACCGCCAGGGAATTGCCAGACGGAGCGGTGCCGCCGGTCGACGCTGACGGCAACTTTATCATCGGGCCAACCCACAACGCGGCACCTGACATGACCACGAACGAGGCGACGCCGCACGGCATCATCTACAACTTCGAGATGAGCTCGGCCGACAGCAAGATGTATCCGGGCGTCGCCCGCGACGCCGGCACGTTCGGCAAGCCCGATCCCGCCGATCCAGCCAAGCTCGTCGTCACCACCAGTCATCCGGCGCCGTACACGCGGAAGATCGCCGTGTATGTGCCGAAGCAGTACGTCACGGGCGCCACCGCCCCATTCATCGTCGGCGCCGACGGCCCCGATCCGTTGCTGTTCGCCGCGATCGATAACCTCATCGCGCGGAAAAAAGTGCCGGCGATGATCGCGATCTCGATCGGCAACGGCAGCGGCGACGCGCAAGGCAGCGAGCGCGGTCTGGAATACGACACGATGTCGGGCAAGTACGCCGAGTTCGTCGAATCCGAGGTGCTGCCGCGTGTCGAGAAAGAAGCGAACGTCAAGCTCACGAAGGATCCCGACGCGCGCGCAACGACGGGCTGCAGCTCCGGCGCGGCCGCAGCGCTCATCATGGCGTGGTATCACCCGGAGTGGTACCACCGCGTGCTCTCGTATTCGGGCACGTTCGTGAATCAGCAATGGCCGTCGAATCCCGAAACGCCTGGCGGCGCGTGGGAGTTTCATCGCACGCTGATTCCGAACACTCCTCCTAAGCCCATTCGCCTCTGGATGGAGGTCGGCGATCGCGATCTATTCAACCCGGGCGTCATGCGTGACAACATGCACGACTGGGTTGTGGCGAACGAGAACATGGCGAAGGTGCTCGCCGCGAAGGACTATCACTATCAGTTCGTGTTCGCCCGCAACGCCGGCCACTGCGATCGGCCGACGAAGCTGCAGACCCTGCCCGAAGCGCTCGAGTGGGTGTGGAGGTGATTCAAAGGCTAGCGGCCGTATCTCTCCGTCGCAACCTTCAGTGCGGTGCGTGGTTTCTGCGGAACGCGATTCCCAGCGCGACTGCGGTGCCGAGACGCAACCAGGTTCCCGGTTCCGGCGACAGTGCAGGGCCAGGGCTACCGCTTCACTACATACAAATCGAAAATGCTTCAGCTGTTCAGGTGACAAGCGCATAGCGGGCGATGTGTTCGTCATGAAAGTGATTAGGTAGCGCGTGTTCAGAAGTCTCTGCTTCGTCGTCGTGGTGGCCGTCGCGGTCGTCCCGCAGCAGACGGGTAGGGCACGGAAGACGGTTGTCAGCATTCAGGGACGGGAGTTCTTGATCAACGGACGCCCGACGTACGAGAGGCGCTCATACGACGGGATGAAGGTCCAGGGGCTGTTGTTCAACTCACGGATGGTGCAGGGTATCTTCGACGATCGCAACGCCGAGACACGCGGAAGGTGGAATTACCCGGACGGTCCCTGGGATCCCGAACGTAACACGCGTGAGTTCATCGACGCCATGCCGCTCTGGAAGGCGAAGGGTCTGCTGGCCTTCACCGTCAACCTTCAGGGCGGCAGCCCCGAGGGATACAGCCGATCGCAGCCCTGGGTGAATTCTTCGTTCGAAGCGAATGGCGCGCTGCGGTCGGACTACATGTCGCGGCTCGAACGAATCCTCGATCGCGCGGACGAACTGAGCCTCGTCGCGATCGTCGGATTCTTCTATCAAGCCCAGGAGCGGCGGATGGACGATGCGCAGTCGGTCATGCGCGCGGCCGACGCGGCGGCGGACTGGCTCGTCGACAAAGGATATACGCACGTGCTGGTCGAAGTAGCCAACGAAGCCGACAATGCTGGATTCAAGTACGACGTCGTCAAACCTACCGGCGGAGCGGTGCCGCTGATCGAACGCTTGAAGGAGCGATCGAAGGGCAAGGTCCGTTCGCCCGCGGGCCGGCTGCTCGTCAGCACGAGCCTGAACGGTGGAAGAGTGCCGTCGGATTCGCTGGTGAACGGCGTCGACTTCGTTCTGCTCCACGGCAATGGCGTCCAGAATCCGGCCCGCATCAGTGAGATGGTCGACGAGACCAGGACGCTGCCAAGCTATCGCGGGCAGCCGATTGTCTTCAACGAGGACGATCATTTCGATTTCGGCAAGCCGCAGAACAATATGCTGGCCGCGCTGCGCGCCTATGCGAGCTGGGGATACTTCGATTACCGGATGGCGGGAGAGCGGTTCGACGACGGATACCAGAGTGTGCCGGTCAACTGGACGATCAGCTCGCCGCGGAAGCGGGAATTCTTCGAGCTTCTGTCCAAAGTGACGGGCGTGGACTCACGGTGAGACCACGAAAGTATCGCGTCGGCGAAACACTCCTCTTTATAATCCGCGCATGTCAAGACGCTCCGTCGCGGCAATCGTGGCGACTCTCGTCGGACTCCTGTGCCACGCCACCCAACCGTCGGCTGCACAGAACACTTCTCAGGACCGCGCGCTTCGCCTTCTCGTGTCCAATCAGGGGATCGCCTTCGGATCGAGGGCACGTGCTTGATCCTTTGTCGCTCCACGTCGAGGCTAGGTGATGTTAACCAGACCATCGGCGCTTTTGAATCACAGCCGGGTGCGAATATTCGCCGGCATCGCTTTCGAGCACGAGCGCGTCATCCTATGATGGGTTCGTGCGGGGCAGTACCCGCGGCAGAGGTGTCGCGCGTGGAACATCACAAGAAGCTCGCCATCCTGGTCGGCGGAGGACCCGCACCCGGCATCAACAGCGTCATCGGGGCTGCGACGATCCGCGCCGCGCTCGACGGCATGGCCGTGGTTGGCGTCCGCGACGGGTTCGAGTGGCTGATGCAGGGTGATATCGAACACATCACGCCCCTCACAATCGATACCGTCAGCCGCATCCATTTCCGCGGAGGCTCCCACATCGGGATTTCGCGTGCGAATCCGACATCCGATCCGAAGCATCTCGAAAACGTCGTGATCTCGCTGCTGCGGCTCGACGTGACCGGGCTGCTCACGATTGGCGGCGACGACACGGCATACTCGGCGATGAAGGTCGAAGAACGCGCAGGCGGCCGCATTCACGTGGTGCACGTGCCGAAGACGATCGACAACGATCTCGATCTCCCGCCGACGGTCGACACCTTCGGATTCCAGACCGCTCGGCATTACGGCGCCGACATCGTCAAGAATCTCATGGTGGATGCGAAGACGACCTCACGCTGGTACTTCGTGATCACGATGGGACGCAAAGCCGGCCACCTCGCGCTCGGGATCGGCAAAGCAGCCGGCGCGACGCTCACGCTGATTCCCGAGGAGTTTCCGAAGCCGCTGCGACTGAAGACGATCGTCGACACACTCGTCGGCGCCATCATCAAGCGTCTGAGCTACGGACGGCGAGACGGCGTCGCGATGATTGCTGAGGGCGTGGTGCTCGACATCGAGCCGAGCGATCTCTCTTCGCTGCACGAAGCCGAGCGTGACGCGCACGGGAACATCCGCATCGCCGAGGTGAACATCGGCGAGATCCTTAAGGCACAAGTGGCGGCCCGGCTGAAGGATCTGGGCATGAAGGCGACGCTCGTAGCCAAGAACATCGGGTACGAACTGAGGTGCACCGATCCGATCCCCTATGACATGGAATACACGCGCGACCTCGGCTACTGCGCAGCCAAATACCTCCTGGCCGACGGGAATGCGGCCATGATCTCGATGCAGGGTGGCCACTTCGTGCCCATCCCGTTCTCGTCGCTCATCGATCGCGAGACGGGCCGGGCCCGAGTACGGCTCGTTGATATCCGTTCCACGCGGTATGCCATCGCGCGCCGGTACATGATCCGCCTGCGCCGCGACGATTTCGAGGATCCGCACCAGCTCGCGAAGCTTGCCGCCAGCATTGGTATTCGGCTCGAGGAATTTCGTCGCCAGTTCGAGTATCTCATCGGGTACGAGCCGCCCCCTCTCGTGATGGACGCGGGAGGTGAAGTGAGCAGCCACTCCGCAGCCGGGCTCGTCGAGTGAACGCGTGAGCGCGGCGGCGCGACGCATGACCGTATCATCGGGACTTTACCGTCGCCGCGCCGAAACTCACGATCGCGGTCCCGGCCAAGACGCTATATCGTTACAGTGTCGGCACTTCCTCGCTGTATTGATCACCATGCCGCCGGTTGTCACTCCTGCCGAGCGCCCTCCCACACTCATCGAATCTGCGTTGCGATGCGAACGCATCTCGGCCGTGGTGCTGCTGGTCATGCTCCCTGTGCTTTCCTGGATCTGGATTGTGGCGATGGCGCGCGACATGTACGGGCCCATGACCGGAGCGAGTGCCTGGATGATGACCCTGCATTGGGATGTCCTGCATCTGCTGCTGCTCTGGGCGATGTGGGCGGTCATGATGACTGGCATGATGCTGCCGTCCGCGTCCCCGCTGATCCTGCTGTATGGCGCCGCTGCCCGTCGCTCGGCACAACGAACCGCGACACGCCAGACCTACGCACTCGCCTCAGGGTACCTCGTCGCCTGGGCCGCGTTCAGTCTTGGCGCGACCGCGCTTCAGCGAGCACTCGCGTCGCTGCTCCTCGTTTCACCGATGATGGAGGCGGTCAATTCCCGCGTCAGTGCGACCCTGTTGCTGGCCGCCGGGCTATATCAGTGGACGCCGCTGAAGCACGCATGTCTACGTCAGTGCCGGTCGCCCATTGGTTTCCTGATGGGCCGATGGCGCAGTGGATCGACCGGTGCGCTTCTCATGGGTCTTGAGCACGGCGCCTCCTGCGTGGGCTGTTGCTGGGCCCTGATGTTGCTGCTGTTCGCCGGCGGCGTGATGAACGTGCTGATCATCGTCGGCCTGACGGCGTTCGTCGCGTTCGAAAAACTGGCACCACTCGGTCGTTACGGCGCGCGGATCACTGGTGCGCTCATGGTAGTGGTTGGGTTGTGGATGCTGGTGCGCTGAGCGCAATTCCTCCCGTCGTATGGAGTGGCTGACCAGAGATCGAGCACGCGGATTGTTGCATGGCGCGAACGACGGTGGCGACGCGAGCACGATCTGCGCGCCGTTGACGTGTCTCGGATCCCGGGCGAGAATTCCAGCGTGCGAAAGGGGATCTGCTATGTCGTGGAACCTGAGAGGAAGTTACGTCGAGACCTGTTCGTGCGAGCTGATGTGCCCGTGCAATCTCTCGTTCGACCACGGCGCCACGTACGACTTCTGTCGGGTGACCCTCGTGTTCAACATCCGCGAAGGTGAGATCGACGGCACCGCGATCGGCGGATTGAAGGTTGGGTTGATCGCGGATACCCCGAAAGTGATGACCGAAGGAAACTGGCGACTCGGTGTCTTTGTCGACGAGAACGCGAGCGATGTGCAGTTCAACAGACTGGTTCAGGTCTTCACCGGGCAGCTCGGCGGACCCATGGCCGCGCTCGCGCCGTTGGTGGGCGAGGTGCTCGGTGTGGAACGAGCCGCAATCGACGTCCGCGACGATGGGCGACGCCACAGCGTCCGAGTTGGCGAGGTGATCGACTTCGAGATCGAGGACATCGTGCCCTTCGGCGTGGAGACCGGCCGGCCCGTTCGGTTCGATGGCATGTTTCATCCGGTCGCGTCAAATCTGACGATGGCAGAGGCACGTCACTCACGGATCAACGCTTTCGGCATCCAATACGAGGGCAAGACTGGTCTCTCGACGTCGGAATTTTCCTGGGCCGCGTGAGGCACATGATCGCTCCCGCAGAGGAAAGCGACGGGCGCGGGAAACTCGGTCAGAGGATCTCGATACTGAAAATGTAGCCAGCGTGCGGACTCTCCATTCCCTTCCATCCAGGATGGATTCCGGCATCGCAGCTGATGAGGCGTCGATCGTGCCAGACCAATCCATGCGGGTCGCACGATCCCGGTTCGAATGCGACCGTCATCACGCGCGCGCCGGTTCTACTGTCGTACTTGTTCAAGCCGGCTTTCCCTTCGGTATAGCTCGTACTGTTGTTGCCGGTCACGACCCAGATATTGTCGTCGTCGTCGAACGCCACATCGTGAAGGCGAGGCCTTTCGTCGGAACTCACGCGGATGAGGACTTCCGGAACCCACGTTTCGGGATCGACGCGCAAAATGCCGCCGAGACGCAGGGCAGCGATCCAGAGCTTGCCTTTGTGCCATTTCACACCGTGGCAACCACCGCCGCGGCCGTCGATACTGAGCGGAATCTGTCGGTGGCTGACTTGATCCGAGTTCAAGTTCACCTGGAAGATGCCGTACGGGTCGGCGTTGGCGCCCATCCACACGCAGCCGCCTCCGTACGCCATCCCGGACGTGTTGCGCGAATGGGTGGTAACGGTCTTGAGAAGCTTGCCGTTCCAGTCGACCAGCCACGCCGCTTCATCGCGGTTGGGGTCGAACGGCAGTCCATAGGTTTGTGCGCTTTCAGGAGTGACTTTCTGCTGCCCGATCCACAAGCCTCCCGGTTCGTCGGTCATCACGGCAAGCGCGTTGGGGTACAAGCCCGGCGACTTGAACATCCTGGTCGTCTTCGCTGAACGAGTGGTACTGGCGTTCTGCGCCAGCGCGACTTTCGGGAACGTGACCGCGAGTCCGATACCGGCCGCAAGAAACTCCCGCCGTTCTATGCTCACGGCGCCACCTCCGAGCAGTGATTCTATCCGCGACCTGCGCGTACCTGACATTCTTTCGCTTGGCGTATGCGGCATGAGAGCCGGCGAGGCTCGCGGCGCGGGTAGACGAGGCTTCCCGACTGATTCGAGCTCGCAACTCA